>CXWL01000180.1_pt1 | contig 113317 bp, 98 predicted proteins | sample 590931 | NCBI WGS metagenome assembly CXWL01 (sample SAMEA3498368, study PRJEB10139) | groundwater metagenome | biome: water well; material: biofilm material | place: Germany | collected 2015-04-27 | reverse complement strand
GCCATTGAGGCCGGTTCTCACGCAGGGATACCGACCGTCGCCTTGGCAAACTTTACCTGGGATCTCGTGCTCAAAGAATACTGCCACGCCACAGACCCTACACAGCAACAGTTGATTCAGCGCATCCGTCAATCCTATGCCAAAGCCGACAGAGCCCTTCGCATCACCCCTGCTCCAAAATTTGATGTCTTCTCTCACATGGTAGATATCGGTCCGATTGCCGACCCCGCTCGCCCTGAACGGGACCGCCTTGCCTCAACCCTCGCCCTGACACCCAGCGAACAAATCGTATTGGTGGGATTCGGAGGTATTCCTTTGACATCCCTCCCGCTTGAACACATTGAACAGTTGCGCCGCTATCGTTTTCTCATCGATGGCCCAGTCCCAGCAGGCTATTCCCGCATTCATTCCATCGAGGCGCTTCCTTTCTCTTTTAAGACACTGCTCGCCTCTGTCGACATCATCATGACCAAGCCAGGCTACGGCACCCTCGTTGAAGCAGTCGCGCTGCAACGACCAGTCGTGTACGTCCGCCGATACAACTTTGCCGATGAACCGCCGCTGGTGGACTATCTGCAGCGGCATGGTCGTGGCGTGGAAATGTCTATGAAAGAATTCAATGCGGGCCGGTGGGAAGTAGCGATCAGAAAGGCTGACGAAACGACCATACCTTCAGCCGCTCCGCCTCCACCTATGGGCGCAACACAGGCCGCGGCTATTCTTGCCCCGTACCTTCTCGACTCAAGAGGCTGACGCGTGCGCATCTTCATACTCTTTATCAAAATCTTCGACAGCGTGAGTACCCGAATCATCACGCTGCTGTTCCGTCTTCAGCAGCTGCTGACCGGCCTACTTCCGGCCTTGGCGCCTCCCTCGGAGCTGACCGAGCTTATTCAAACCCACTATGCGCACACCTATCGAGACGCGCCGTCTAATTACCCCGATCATTCGCCGATCTGGGTACTGGAGCCGTGGGAAGAAGAAGTGCTGGCCCGCCACATGAACCGTTCTGGAACGGTCTTGGTATTAGGGACAGGCGTCGGGCGCGAGTCCATAGCTATCGCTCAAAAAGGCTATCGCGTTGTCGGTTTGGAAATTCATCGTGACGCGTTGCTATGGGCCCAACAACAGGCGAAAGCGCGCGATGCGCCAGTCTGGTTTGTCCAAGCCAGCTTCTTGGCCATTCCGACGATGCCTGCATGCGTTGACTACATTCTGTTGCCAAGCGTCATGTACAGCGCGATTCCTGGCCGACAGGAACGGCAGATCTGGCTTCGCACCGTTTGCGCATATCTCAAGCCTCAGGGACGAGCTATCTTAAACTTCATGCTCGTTCGGGAACCGGAAACGACGACCCAGCGACTCACTCTGTTCCTCGCTCGCTGGCTCATGAAGCTGCCGGGGGCCAACAAGAACTATCAGCCAGGCGACACCTGCGCTCAGGGGCACTTCCTACACCTCTTTGCGACAGAAGAAGAAATACGGTCGGAGTTGACTGAGGCAGGCGTGACGATCTTGGCGCTCAACTGGCCCAGCGGCTTTGCGGTCGTAAGCTGGCCCCCTTCGCACCGTTGAGCTTCTCGCCCGTTCGCGCTCGATGACCGGGAAGAAACCCCTGGAAGGGGCTCAGGATATTTGCTATCCTCCCGAGCAATGTCACGCTCCACCATCTATTCAAAGGCGCAAGACTTCGTCCAGCGTCAGGTTGCGGGCGAATGCCTCCTCGTTCCGATCCGGCGCACCCTGCCCGAGGCCAACAGTATCTATGTGTTAAACGACACCGGCGCGGCGCTCTGGAGTCGAATCGATGGCGCGCGATCAGTCCAAGAGATCGAACAGAATTTCAGCGAAGAGTTCGACGTTGCAACGGAACAATTGCGTCAAGACTTTGAGACCTTACTGACAGACTTGCTCTCCATTCGAGCCATACAGGAGGTTTCCAACCCCGATGATTCATCGGTATAAGCTGGATGACCTGCCCGATCGCTTTCCCCTTGCCTGTCAATGGGAAATTACCTGCCGTTGTAACCTCCATTGTGTCATGTGCTACACCGATTGCTTCAATCGTCCGGAGAAGATTCGGCAGGAGCTCTCGACAGACGAGATGCTTCGCATCATGGACGAGCTCGCCGAGGCCGGCTGTTTGGAACTCTGTCTGACGGGTGGGGAGCCCCTCACTCGCCCTGATTTTTTCCAACTCTATGAACGTGCGACCCGGCTTGGGTTTCTGGTCACACTCTTCACCAATGGGACACTCATCACTGAACCAGTGGCAGACCGCCTGGCAGCGCTGCCTCCTCACCGGATAGAAATCAGCCTGCACGGCCTGACGGAAGACACCTTTGAAACGATCACGTTAGGGCGAGGATCGTTCCAGCGATGCCGGCAAGCCATCGCCTGGTTAATCGAGCGTCGCATACCGCTCACCCTCAAAACCACGGCCATGACACTGAACCATCAGGAGATCCTCGCAATCAAACAGTACGTCCAAGGGCTCGGATCGGTGCACTACAAACTCGGTGAAGACATGCGGCCAGCGCTCGACGGATCGGGAGAGCCCTTTCACTTTGCCATGCCGCCCAAGGCACTCGATGATCTCAATGCGCAAGATCCCCAGCTTTGGAAAGAATCCTGCCAAAAACAGGCGCAAGACACGCTTCCCTGCCGGAGTGGGATGCAGCGATTCCACATCGATGCATATGGCTTTCTCCAGTTGTGCTCAGGAAATCGCGCGCAGGGCTATGATCTACGAACGGGATCGTTCAAGGAAGGGTTCTGCGACCATTTGCCGGGATTTGGCTGCCGATGGAAAGCTGCGGCAACCCCGGTTTCTCTCGACTCAAGAGTGACCCATGCCTGAAACACGGACACTTCCTTCCATGGCCTATGGTGAATTCAGCCAGCGGATTCATGCCCGCGCCACAAACACACGTTGCGTCACGAATGCACAACTCGATCTCACCTACCGATGCAACCTCCATTGCCGTCATTGCTACACCGACCCGTACAATAATAAGGACTCTATCGCTAGTGAACTGACCCTGCCGGAGATCATTCGGCTGATCGACGATATGGCTGAGATCGGCATTATGTGGTTGAACCTGACCGGCGGAGAAGTGTTTCAACACCCTCATTTCTGGAATATCTACGACTATGCCTATCGCCGTGGCTTCCTGCTTCAACTCTATACCAATGGCACGCTCTTCACGAATGGAGTTGTGGAACGGCTCAAAGCGGCTCCCCCCTTTACCATCGATATTTCTTGCCATTCGGTCAATGAAGAGGCTTTCGATTGGTTCACCCAGATACCGGGCTCTTTCCGGGCTTTCCGCCGAGGACTGAACCTCTTACAGCAGGCGAATATTCCGTTCACGCTCAAAACCAAAGCCATGAACTGGAACAAGCAGGAGATGCCGGCGATCAAGAACTTCGTCGAATCGTTTGGCCAACCATTCACGGTCACGACTTCTCTCTCACCCAGACTTGACGGCGATCTCACATCGTTGTCCTATCGACTGGAGCCGGACGACATTGTCGTACTTGAGAAAAATCTTCTCGGGATGGTTGCGCCGGAGGAAGGTTGTCAGCAGCCTGCTGATGTGCTGCAACACCCCACGGACCAGCTGTACCGCTGCGGTTGCGGCACGAACACGATTCATATCAATGCATGGGGCGCTCTCGGCACCTGCACTCTGCAATATGAGCGGCGTCTCTCTTTGCGCACACATTCCCTCAGCGAAGCCATCGAACAGCTTTTCCAGCAGGTTTCGTCCATGCGATACCAAGGCACCTCTCCATGCAAAACCTGCGAACTTCATACGTTCTGCGATAAGAAACCGACGGACGCGCGCTGGGAATACGGCGATGCCGAGGCGCCGATTCTCTATGACTGTGATGTGGCGTTGGCGCGAGCCGAGGCAGCGATGAATCAGACACTGATTCATCCCCTTCGGAAATCTCGAATGCGCGATTCATCGCGTTCTCATAGCTGACAGAAACGATTCTTACAGGCTCCACGATTTCCCAATTGGAGGAACGGCACTATGAACCAAAAGAAACCGTACAGCCCTCCGCAACTCTACGAAGTGCCCTTGGATCAGGAGCAAGCCATTTTGGCTACCTGTAGCCTGGCCACGATGACCACTTCCGCCGGAGGGACTAATGGCTGCCGGCCTCCAAGCGGTTGCAGCATGTACCCCGGCGCAAGTGGCTCAGGATGCAAACGATCGGTGCTGCCGTTTGTATATATGGGAGCCACGTGCCACGACTCCGGTCCTCGCGCGTCATAGGGAGCGACATGGATCTTGTCCTTCATATTGGCGGGTACATGGTGCGCATTCACGAGCCGGAGAATCACCCTCAACTCTCCTGGCCCCTTCGCCCTTTCGACTCCTTCCTCATTTCGTCCGATTCGTCATCCGATCTCCAGGTAGAGGTCTCAGTCGTCGCTCATCTCCCGGAGTTGCCCACAGGACCGACTCGTTTCGATTCCGCTCACGGCTGCTGGAAACTCTTCGAATCCGACTCCGGTTTCCTTTTTGAGAGCCTCGATCCGAAAATTCTTCAGCCGCGAGTCCGCGCGCTCGTTTCGGACAACTACCGCTCGGTGCGCGCATGGATTCTTCCCGATCTGCAAGACGGACAAGTAGGATGGAGCCCGATGCAGCTGTTCAATCCACTCATCGAAGTCTGCCTTCTGTCTTGCCTTGCTCGCGAAGGAGGGCTTCTCCTGCACGCTGCAGGCCTATCCTTCCGTGAAAAGGGCTTCGTGTTTACCGGCGCGTCAGGAACGGGAAAATCAACAATCGCGGAGCTGTTTGCAAACCGAGGCGCCAAGATCCTGAGCGACGAGCGCGTGATTCTCCGCAGGCTCGGCGGAGCCTTCTCGATCTATGGAACTCCATGGGTTGGCTCCGGCAACTACGCAGAAAACTCTTCGGCTTCGATCGCAGCGCTCTGCTGTATCGAGCATGGACAGGATCGCCATTGTCTTGAACCGCTTGCGCTCTCAAAAAGTGTCACGCTGTTGTTGCAGCAAGCCTTTCTCCCTTTCTGGGATCGAATCGGGCTAGAAACCACCCTCGACTTCCTGGCTTCGTTGACAACACAGACGCCTTGCTACAGCCTGGCTTTTCTCAGGAACGGAGATGTCGTCGATTTATTGAACGACTGTTCGCTTCCGACCCCCACGGCCATCGCATGAAACAGATCGATTCCCACACATTCATGGCCGAGGTGTCGTCAAGAGCGTCAGGCCTACGTCAACCCGACGGAGTCACGTTCGAGCTGACCTACGGCTGCAACCTGCGATGCGTCCATTGTTTCAACCCGACCCATCGCGCTCTTCCGCATGAACTCAGCACTGCGGAGATCTTAGCCATACTCGATCAATTGGCTGAGCTTGGCGTACTCACGGTTACCTTCACCGGTGGAGAACTCAGCATCCGGACGGATCTTGCTGAGATTTTTCGCCATGCGCGCAACCAAGGACTCTTAATCCGACTTCTCACCAATGCCACCCGTGTCACATCCGACCTTACGGCGCTGCTACAAGAAGTCGGAACTGAACAGATGTGTGTTTCGATTTATGGGGCGACCGCGCCAACATACGAACGCATGACCGCAGCGCCGGGTTCTTATGCGCTGTTTCGCCAGGGGCTGACACTACTGGCGTCGGTAAATATTCCGGTCGTCGTGCGGATGCCGGTCACCACAATCAACTACCATGAGATCCATGCCTGTCGGGATCTGGCAGAGGGATTGGGACTCAAATTTCAATACTGTTTCGACCTCACTCCAACCGTCACGGGTAACGTGATGCCTTTGCAATATCGGCTAGCTCCTGAAATGAAAATCCGGCTCGATCAGGAGATGCTCCCAGAGTGGGGCTCTGCGCCGATCGAGACTCCCTGCTCAACCACAGCCTCCTTTATCGAATGCGCCTGCGGCCAAAGTCGATTTGCGATCACTCCCTATGGCGAGATGAATCTCTGCACGGCCTTCCCGATTCCGCGCTATAATCTCCGTACCGGCTCGGTGAGAGAAGGCTGGGAGATCCTCAAGTTGACCGTCGACCAGGAGCACCCGAGTCAGCAGTACGAATGTCCAACCTGTGAAGTGCGGCCTCACTGCCGCCAGGGACGGAGCGATGCGTGGCTTGAAACCGGGGACATGAGTTCCTGCCTCCCGCACTATAAGGAATGGGCGCAATTGGAGCATCACACCCATGCCCTCCTCGACCCTCGACGACCTCACTGACGCCTACACCCAGGTCAGTCTGATCAACAAACGGCTGCTCGACGAGTATGAGCTGGTCGGCCTAGCATTCCATCGGCAGGGCATTGTGTGTATCCTCCTGAAAGGGGCCGATCTGCTCTCGCGCCTCTACGGGGTGCGCGGGACGAGGCCACTCTCCGATATCGATCTCTTGGTCCACGAACAAGACCTCCCGGCCATTCATCGGCTGTTGATTGAGATCGGATTTACTCAACAGATCGACGGCAACCCATCCTATCGTTCATCCCACTGCACACTCTCTCTGGATCTGATTACGAACCTCTGGTATCTCGACGAAGAAGGACTTGCCGCACTGTGGGGGCGCACTCGAACTCGACCACTCGGCCAACTGACGGTGAAGCAATTGCACTCCGACGACCTGTTGCTCTATCTGACGGCCTACTCGGTCGTTCACCGAGGGCACCTCTCCTTTTCTTTTTTCACCGACCTCCGATTGCTAATCGAAAAAGAATCGATTCATTGGCCTTCTCTGATAGAGGAGGCCAGTCGACGGCACCTCAAGATTCCGCTCTACCACGGCATGAGTCGGCTGGCATTGTCTAACGCAACGACAGGAGTTCCTTCTCTCGTACTCCAACAACTTGCGCCATCGACCATGGCTGAACTGATACTCTCGTTTCTCTTTCAGCGATTGGTGACGACTCAGCCCCTCCCAGAACTCGGACACTTTCTATTGTGGATTACCCAACCGCCAGGACGCAGGCTTGCCTGGCTTCATCGCATCCTCTTCCCTTCACCAATCTTTCTGGCTTATCGGTATGGATGTGAGGGTGTACGGCGCCCCTGGCACACCAAGATCAACAGATTGCTGCAACTGATACGTGCAGCAATCCTATTGATCACTCGTATGCTGATCCGGCTCGTCAGTGACCGAGCAGCAAGGACCATCTCGTGATTCACCTCTTTCCTTCCCTTAGCTTAGACGATCGGTTCACTGCGCAGGATTTACCAAATAAACTTCAGCTGCCTCTCTTAAACAATAGGGTTGTCCCTCGTATCATCTCATCGAGCATGCTGCCGACGATTCAAGAAGGCGACAGACTCGAGCTCGGTCCTCCGACCTCTCTCACCGTCGGCGCCATCGTGGTATTCAGGCACGACAGCCTCCTCATCTGCCACCGCATCACTGCTATCGATCCGCAAGGCGCGCTCACGACGAAAGGCGACGCGACGCTGGGTTCCTGTGAAATTGTTCAGCCTGACTCTGTGATCGGAGTGGTTACCGGAGTCATCCGCAAGGGCGCTCACCTATCTCTCGAAAAACAGCCAGATGTGCCACCGGCCGTAGCCAATCTGAGCAGCCTCATGAGTCGCATTTGGACTGTCGCTGTCCGGTCAGTGGCCCAGAGTGTTTGTGTTCTTATGAGATTCTCTCTCTTCCAATCGGCACTAACCGCACTGTTCAGGTGGACAGCCACAGTCGATGTCCTTACTCCTACGCCACTCCAGTCTCTCTCCTCCCTTTCCAAGATAACCTCGTTCACCCTCCGAATGTTTCCACTCATGCCCGGACTTCTCGCTGCGTCCATCGATCAGAAACAGACGCGTTTCGTGATACGACTAGGACCGTGGCAATTAGCTCAATACGACCCAACCACCGAAACACTTCTGCTCCGCCAACCTCTCCAAGACGCCGGATTAGAGTCGTTCATTCGACAAATCTGCCGTCAGCGTTGAATAACTTCTGAGTGACGCGTTAAACCGTCTCAAATCTCGCACATACTCCACCATCCACCCGCCAATCGAATAGAGCCAAAATCTCTTCTGTTCCACAGCCTGAAACATAGATCTTTTTGCCCGTTCTATCCGTAGAGTGCTATAGTCGGGGCGGACATGAGGTGATCACGACTTTTCTTCATCACTCACTCCTAATGGATAAAGCCTCGCAGTACACCACATCTATGATCGACCCGGCTTTGCTCGCTCGCGTGGTGACTGGCGATCAGCAGGCGTTCAGCCAGCTCTATGACCATTCGAGCACGCTCTTATTCACATTGGCGGTCAGAATCTTGGGAAATCGCGAAGAAGCGGCGGAGCTCTTGCAGGACGTGTACTTAGAAGTCTGGCGAAAGGTCTCACGCTATGACGTCGGGCGTGGAACTCCCATTGCATGGTTGGTCACCCTGACCAAGAGTCGGGCCATCGACCGACTACGAGCCAGAGCCTCACGAGGGTATGGAGCCACGAACCAGCCGGAATCCGAAACCGCTGCACAGATGGCTGATCCAGGGCCAAGCCCCCTTGAGACGCAGGCCGATCAAGAACTGCGTACCGCAGTCGGGACAGCTGTAGCTGGATTACCTCAGGCGCAGCAACAAGCGATTGCGCTTGCATACTATGAAGGACTCTCCCATAACGAGATCGCCTTGCGGCTCAACCAGCCGCTGGGAACAGTCAAAACCAGGATCAAACTGGGGATGTCCAAGCTCCGAGAGAGCCTCCAACAGTGGAGAAATCATGGTGACCTCCGATGACGCATGAAGAACTCGAAGATTCGGTTCCTTTGTATGCCGCAGGCTCGCTGGACAAGGTCGAGCGGCAGGCGCTGGAAGCCCACTTACTTTCCGGCTGCACATCGTGCCACAGCGCGCTGAAGGACTATCAATCTGTCGCCGCGCTTCTCCCGCTCAGTCTCAGCCCGGTCAGCCCCCCACGCTCTCTCAAAGCTAAAGTCATGGCCGAGCGAAACCCTACACCGCTTCCAGCTGAAACGGAAAAGAAGGAACCGGCCAAGCCAAGTTTGGAGCCTGGAGAATGGATGGAGCACCTCTTTCCTCCCGTCGCTCCCGCCCGATCCTCATCATTACCCTGGGCTCTCGGTTTCGCCGCACTCCTGATCGTAGCGGTCGGAGGATATGTGGCATGGAACTTCTCGACACAACGTTCCATCGCCACATCCAGCATCCAGCAGCTCGAGACATCGCTTCAGGAAAAATCGGCGAAGCTTGCCGATTTGAGTCGAGAAGTTGCCGACCAAGCTAAAACCCTCGCGGAGTTACGCAATGAATTGGATCAACGAACGATTGAGGCAACGGAAGCGAAAGAACAGTTAGCCCGGCGTGAGGCGGAACTGGAAGACACTCGCATTGAACTCACTCAGCGAAACGCTGCTCGCATCGGCAAGACTCCGCAAGACGAATTGGCCACACTCCTTAAAATTCCCAACGTCACGGCCGTGTCTCTCACTGGATCGGACATGGCCAAACGGGCCGTGGGATTCTTGCTCTACGATGCTCGAACCCAAAACGCGTGGCTCTACTCCATCAACCTGCCGGAAAGCCCTCCTGGCACGACCTATCAGCTATGGGCCATTCACGATAAACCCGTGAGCATCGGAACCTTTAACATGGATCCAGGGGAAACCTCTCACCTATTGACCAAGAAAGCGCCGAGCTTCGCGGCTGCGAAGACCTTTGCCGTCAGCCTCGAACCCTCAGGCGGCCGCCCGCAGCCAACTGGACCGATCTACCTCTTGAGCCGATCGTAACCCAGTTTGTCTAGTCTATCTGGTTTGTCTGGTTTTGTTTAACCGAACAACGGACTTCTTCCGTTGAAGAACTTTTTCAGAATGCGACTAGAGCGTCCTGGTGGACCAAAGGAATCTTTTTCGCCTTACCTCCTGCACTCGCCCCTCGCCTAAATTCCCTGCGCTTAGCTGATAAACCGCCACGATTCATGTGAATGAGCTTGACGCCTTGCTTGGCATGATGCAGTGACCTGCACATGGGACTATCCTGGAATGTTTTAATAGAAAATTTACAGTCTATTTCTATTCCATTGATGTATAAACAGCGAAGATTTTTTGCTGTACGACGGGAGCGTCATAGCGGCCTCCCTGCAGAGTGAACAGCTCGGGAGACCCGTGATGCAGGCGCGCCCCAACAGGACGATACCCGTACACTGCGCGATGGTCCTTCTCGTATCCCTCGCAGCCTATTTTTCTCCAGAAAATGCGTGCGCTGTTCGCCCCTTTGTGACGGATGATGCCAGGATTGTCTACAAGGGACAACTCGGGGCGGAAACATATGGCGGCACGACGGTGGTGAAGGGAGAGAGCCCCGCGTATGAGGCGCGCACATTGGAAGGCGTAAGCATCACCGACCGCTTCGAATTGACGGCAGGCGGATTCGGTTTCACCTATCAGGACCATCAAGCCCGTCCGCTCGACATGTTGATTCAGCCGAAATATGTCTTGCACAGTTCCCTCGGCGCGATTCCCTCTCTCTCCGTTGCCGCGGCCACGTTGTTTCCCCTCAGCGGCAATCGCCAGCATTGGGATGGGTATACCATGGCCCATGTCAGCTGGTTTCTGTTTACACCGGATGCCGACACGGACCCCTATGACAACAACCTGGCCATTCATCTCAATCTCGGCGCGAAATCACGGTACGATGCAGGTCCGGCGAGGTATCAGAGCAAACTCTATTGGGCTGCGGGTTTCGAGGTGATCACGCCGATGACACGCAAGATTCGCTTTCTGGGAGAAGTGTTCAACGGCGACCCATTTTCTTTCGAACAAAAATTTCCCGCTTATCAAACCGGCTTTCGCTGGTATAAGGATTCCATGGCCCAGATTGATTTTGTCTTACGAGGCGCACGGACTGGCTCACTGGAAACACAAGCCACGACGGGCGCGGAGTTTGCTCCCGGCTGGAACTATACAATGCAGGTAGGTCTACGCGTGTTGTTCGATGTCTTCAGATGATTACCTGGAATTTCAAAGCACTGCGACGTCGAATTAATTAAGTCTACCTCTCAACAGCTCTCCTTGCAGCGATAACACGTTCTTCTTTCCAACCGAATCGCCATGCTAGGATGCGCCTCTAAGACAAGGAGGAAACAGTGCGAGAAGACGAGCGCGCAGAGGACCTCACATTTATGCGGATGGCCCTGGAGGAAGCGGCCCGGGCACCTGCCGTCGGCGAAGTACCAATCGCCGCCTTAGTCGTTCACGAAGGTCGCGTACTCGCGCAAACACACAATTACCGCGAATCCTGGCAGGACCCAACAGCCCATGCAGAGGTCATTGCAATACGCGCTGCTGCGGCTGCCTTGGGCACGTGGCGACTCACCGGCGCGACTCTCTACGTAACGGTCGAGCCCTGTGCCATGTGCATTGGAGCGATTATCTTAGCCAGAATCGATCGAGTCGTCTTTGGGGCGAAAGACCCCAAGGCAGGCGCATGCGGATCGCTGTTCAATATTCCGGCAGAGCCGAAACTAAACCATCAAGTCTTGGTGACAGGTGGAATCCTCGAACAGGAGAGCCAATATCTTCTTCAGCGTTTTTTTAAGCAGCTTCGCGAAGCGCCCCTCTAGGACGGTTTGTCTGGTCTATCTGGTTAGTTTCGTTCAACCGATCAAACAAGATACGCAGAACAGACCGAATAGACCAGACAGACCATTTTTCAGCTTCCTGCAAGCCCGCACGGCACGACCTGCTCCATCCCTTGTGCCGCTACGGCAGCCTCCCATCCTTCGCCACAAGAAAGGAAGCGAACCTTCCAGTTTTCTTCAAGTGGCGACCCTGCCGGAGTCAGAACTTCTGTCTCGATTCCGTCCGCCCCTAAAACAATCTCGCACTGACTTAACCCCAACAGTCCGACACCTTGTGCCTTGAGGACCGCTTCTTTGGCAACCCACAGGCGAAAAAACTTCGCAGCTCGCTGTTCCTGAGTCAATCGCATAATCGTGGCATGCTCTGAGGGAGCAAAGTAACGCTGGGAAAGTTTCTCAACCTCTACTTCCGAACGAATGCGCTCAAGATCAACTCCGACCTCTAGTCCCTTTGAGATTGCGATAAGCGCACGACCATGCGCATGGGACAAATTGAATGTGATCGCAGATTCACTTCGTCGTTCTTTCCTCACAAAAGGCTTACCCCCTTCACTGCGATCCAGCTCTATCGCATCGGGGTCTCGATCAAGATACCGTCCCAGCACTGCTCGAAGCCCACCGTGTGCCAATACGAATCGGACCTGATCTTCCTGACGGACGAATCGAACCGCTCTCTCTTGTTCATCTTTACTCAACCAAGAACGGCACTGCTCCACGAATGCTGAATGCCCTTCGAGCGAGAAACCCCAGACATGAACGATCCGACTCTCCATTGCAATTGGCGCCGACCAACCGGCTGTTGCAATCGACTCAATCGATGGATAAACCATGACTGATTTGCCGGCATTAGAGTTCATCGATCGCCTTCTTAGCTGTTCTCACCGCCCCGAGCCTACCAACCCTACTGGATTCTCATCAAAAACAAAACCGATTGAAAAATCACATCCCACGGGGTAAGCTGCCGTCCACAACAGATCGAAGCACCAAGATAGGCTCGTCAGCAACCCTGACCTGAAATGAGTTCTACCATGCGGAGAGGTGCGAGAGTGGCCGAATCGGGCAGTCTCGAAAACTGCTGTCCTGGCAACGGGACCGTGGGTTCGATCCCCACCCTCTCCGCCAAACCAAGCTTGCTCGTGCCGACGGCCTTACAATAAGGGCCGTCGGATGAACCCCATCGTAATGCCGATGAATCAGTCCCTCATGCACCCTTCATGTGCGCCTTTTCCATCAACGCTCGCCTGAGTTCGACCATCGCAAGCGTGTCGCGCTTACAGTAGGCCAGCAACGCTTCTTGGATTTTCGCCCGTTCAATCCAATCTGTTTCGACAAAAACCATGCGGTAATATTGAGTGGCGGCATGCCCGCCTTCTTTGATGGCCAGGTCAGCGTACCCCATCGATGGGACGAGCACAGGAAGAATTTCTTTGAGTGAATACGAACCGTCAAAGTGTGGGTGATAGTAGTGATCACGTACAATTGGATGCAGATCCCAGATGCGCTTTACTAACGCGTGAAGAGCGGTACGTAACAATGGAAGCACCTCGGCTAGTTGCTCGATCACAGACTTTTCATAGGGCGAGTAGACACAAATACTTCCTTTGCTTCCAAGCGACTCCAGTAAGGCTTCGGCCAGCTGCTTGCGCGGATCAGTTCCCTCTCCATGCAGGTACTCGTGATGCACGATGTCACCGTGGTCTTGTTCGATGTGGTTCGACCATTGCACCGGTAGCGCTTGATACGGACGCGTTTCCGGAAATCGTGGAACTGCCAGCATCACCGTTTCGAAATCCAGATGATGGACGGGAAACCGCACAGTCTTGAGCGTGGCGCCCAATTTCTCCGACACCCACTCGACATTCTCTTTCACACGGCGCTGAACCGGAGACAGCTTCGTCTCGGCTGGAATCTCGTCGATCGTCGTCACCCCCTGTTGAGTCAACTGACTGACCACCTGCTTCGATCCCGGCAAGTAATGAATCCATCGTGGCGGTTTGTCTTTGGTGCAATGTTCCCAGAACGGACATTCGTAGGGCGTATGACAATGCCGGTCCGGCTCAATGGCAGGGAATTGCGTCTGGAGTAACATGCGAGTCATCTCGGCCAATCGCTTTGGCACCTCAGCCCGTCGTTGAGCCACCGCCTCGGACAGATCCTGAATCGCAAATAACTCTGTCAGATCGATCGCCCCATCTCCATAGAGATACCCGGTATTGATGTGCATGAGACAGACGGAAACGAGCGTCAGCCCTGCTCCCAATATCACTTCGCTTTGCACGGCAAGATCTTCGAGATGGACGTCCTTGATTTTCGTAGAAGACTTGACCTCGATCAGACGCCAGCCACGAGGCTGTCCCTCCTCTGTCAGAACACGCTCCACAATATCCGCGCGAATGAGGACGCCACTGTGCAGAAACGCCGCTTCGAAAATGGCCGGCACAGTGAGGTCCTGAACCAGTTCGGCCGTCTGAGCAAGCGCAGCTTCTGTCTGGCGATGCCCCGCTGTAACCAATACTCCGCCGGGAAAGCGGCTCCGGGCCAACTCCCCGACCTCTGTTCCCATATCGAACATCGCCTGAGTCGCCGCATCCGGCTTGGTCGCAAGAAATGGCTGATGAATTTCGAGATACAGACGCTTGTGACATTGAAGACCGGATAGGAATTTTGACTTTGACAGACGCGGGGTCTTCGGAAGAGGAACTGGTGAGAGATCGCCGAGGTCAGTCATAATCAGATGACACTAATCGGGCTGACACATGTTTGTCTAGCCCGCAAACGGAGCGAGGATCGCGAGACATGGTGGGAATTCAATCTGCCCACGTCGCGCTTTTCTCGCTCGTCCCGCCTTTCTCGCTCATCATACATCCTGTTAGGATGGCCGCCATGGCATCCAGCATTGCACAGATCAGAAGGTCCGTCCTGACCCTTGCCTTACCTGTCACGGTCAGCACTCTACTTCAACGCACAGAAGGCATCGCCGCAGTCTTCCTCGTCGGCGGTCTCGGCGCCACATCCATCGCAGCCGTGGGACTCGGCCAGTTGCTGGCCTTCATCGCCACGACACTCGTCTCTGGATTATCGGTGGGCGCCAACGTTCTCATCGCCCAACTGTGGGGCGCCCGCCGCACCAAAGACGTCGGAGAAGCCGCCACACATCTTCTCGGATTGGCCGCCATTGTGTCCTGCTCACTGGTGGCACTCGGATTGTCTCTGAATCGTCTCATCATGGAGCTGTTAGGCGCAGAACACGACGTTATTGCACTGGCCCTTCCCTACTCGAACTTCATCTTCCTGGTCATTCCCTGCACGATCTTCCTGCAGGTTCTCTCCTCGATTATCCAAGGCACCGGAGACACTAAAACTCCCATGTACGCCTTGATCGCAGTCAATCTCCTGTATCTGACAATCGCCTATCCGCTAATCTACGGACTCTGGGGCTTCCCTGCCTTGGGTATCACCGGAGCAGCCGTGGCAGCCGGTCTCGCGGAGGGAACGGGCGTGGCTTATCTCATCTGGTCCTGCCGAAGACTCTTGAAACAATCACTTCACATCAGGCGCGATCTCTTGCGCTCCACCTGGCAGATTGGCGCGTCGGTCTCAGGCGAACGTATATTTCAACAGGCAGGGATTATCCTCTATACCAAGATCGTCCTACTCTACGGCACCGTGACCTACGCTGCCCATCAAGTCGGCTTGTCGATTGAGTCCCTGTCGTTCCTGCCGGGATATGGCTTCGCAATCGCAGCCGCCACGATGGTGGGGCAGAGTATCGGCGCAGGGAAATATGTCCGGGCTAAATTGGAAAACTGGGAGGCGAACCGCCTGGCTGGCATCGCGATGGCCTCAATGGGTGTGCTGTTCTTTTTCTTTCCCTATGCGCTGCTTCGCGCCTTTACCAACGACGAAGCCGTCGTCGAACTCGGGACGGTGTTCCTCCGCATCGTCGGCATCCTCCAAGTGCCGCTCGCTCTCACCATGGTCTTGGCCGGATCGTTACGCGGAGCCGGCGACACCCGTTTCATTATGGTGGCGACGACGGTTGGCATGTGGGGAGTCCGCCTGCCCCTCGCGGCCATCGCAGGCCCCTGGCTTTCACTCGATGTGCTCTTCGTCTGGAGCGCGATGATTGCGGATTGGACAGTCCGAATGGGGCTGCTACTCTGGCGCTATCGATCCGAACGGTGGAAAGCGATTCAGGTCATTCGCTAGTCTGGTCTATTTGGTTCATCTGGTTTGTTTTGTTTATCTGGTTGATTTGGTTTATCTGATTAGTTTCGTTCAAACAAACAACCCAAATAGATTAGATCAAGAAGAGAAACCATCCGACTCTCGCGCTTAACACCCCTAGGCGGTAATTTTTTTATTGATTTCATTGTCAGATTGTCAGTACGCTAGCCACCAGATAGACGGGGAACTAAAAAGTTCCTGTTACCATGAGCGTGGAGTTTTTTCCGCGCTATTGTGGAAACAAGTATCACTAAAACCATTACATTTTAAGGGGGAACGTCATGAAAACAAAGGCAATTTTCTATCACGCAGGATGCCCAGTGTGCGTCGCAGCCGAGCAGAGCGTCGCCAACGCCCTGGATCCATCGAAATATGACGTGGAACACGTCCATCTCGGAACAAGCAAAGGGCGAGTGAAGGAAGCAGAAGCAGCCGGCGTCAAGTCAGTTCCGGCCCTGGTGATGAACGGAGCAGCGTTTCACATTAACTTCGGCGCCGGCATCGACGCATTGAAGTAACTGTTTCAGTTTACTGACTGCACTAAGACGAGGGGGCGTGTCTCACGACACGCCCTTTTGTTTTTTTTGCCAAACCGGCTCGCCAGCGATCGATGTGCGAACCTCCGAGAATGCACCGTCTACTGCAGTGCGAAGTTAAGGCAGCGTTGCCATCTGTGAGATTGCTGCCTCAGGGGTTTCGGCCTGAACAGTGCCGAGCATTCCGAAGCCGCGCTTGAGAAGACTCTTCTCCCGCCATGTATTTCCTTTGAACCCAGGTACCAGGCCGAGAGTAACATACCCTGCGACGAGTAGAAGATAGACGAGAACTTGGGCGCCACCCGGTTCGGATTTCTCGGTAACGGTCTCGACCAGTGACAATGCGAAGTACATGGCGACCCACAAACCGGACAAGCCCCAGAGCTGCTTGGCGAGCATCCATATCGGCCCGGCAGATGCTGCTGGCCAGGAGAAGCCGACTTTCACAGCTTCGAGACCTTGGATGGGATGCCGGTACACATTGAATGTCTTCATGCGGCTCTCCCTTGAGGAGCCTAACGCCCAAGGTCAGCCGCAGCTAGCAAGAGTAAGCGAGCGAGGGAACCGCCGCGAAGCGGCGGCGGCTGGAACGCGTTGTTAGGTGCCAAGCGCTCGCTTGAGCACATGACCCCGATTATCAAGAAGCCTCCCAGTGAAATTCTGGAACTTCCTAGTTCTATCGCCGCGCGTCTGGACCACCCTCGTTTCATCACTGAAGCCGAAGCCAAACATCTTGTCCGGCGTGCCAGCTACGGTTCGACACTTAGCCATGAATTCCTTCATCTCTTTCTGTGTGAAGAGTAGCGTGCAATCTCGGTACCACTCCACCCCAACGCGTTTGGTTCTGGACGCATCGGGTGCATACATACCGAATAGAAGGAAGAAATCTGCCTCCTTTGGGACATCGAAGCGGTTGAACCATGTGTGGAAACGAAAATGCTCTTTTTTTGATTTTCTCTTTGGGACCTTCTGCGCATACGTGCGGGATGCTTTTATTTGCAGCGTGACGACGCGAGAACGACCATTAGTCTTTTTCTTAACAATGGCGAGATCGATACCCTTTTCCTGGCGCGATGCCGGAACGAACACGGAGTAGCCCTGCGATTTTTGCAGCAGCTTCTGAAGGCGATTCGCCAAGATGAATTCTGGCCACTGAAGAGTAAAGATCGGATCCATCGTGGCACCTAACTATTGAGTATACTGACCGACATAGCAGCAAACAACGTGCTTACTTCTCCGTAACTCTCGTCACAGTTAAAAAACTTGCCAACCGCTTCCTCAACTCAAAACTGGCGCACTATATTTATTAATCGGATCGCCGATAGCAGAATGCTCAAAAAGCCCGTCCAGCAAGGCCGCAGGGGAGTCGAAACCGGAGGCGTACCCTCTGGGGTACGTTGAGGATTTCGATGACACGAGAACGAAGCTGGCGGGTTTTTTCAGCATCCTGCTAGCAATTCGTTGGCCGCGTGTCTATTCCAGTTCCGATGGTCACCTCGATTCTTGCCACCCCCTTTACGTTGGCACAGAGATCTCCGAGACCTGGTGTCACTAACCGGAATGGACCGCCTTTCGATTCAGGCAATGCCGCTCCATCGAGTTCATAGATGAGCACCCCGTGCTCTCTCGCCTGTTGGAGCGTGAGGCAAGCGGAATACTTCCCGTCTGAAGCGTGAAAGGTGACATGGTCTGCCCCGATAGCCAGTGCTGGAATATCGAGCAGCCCCTTCACGCGAATGCCTTTCCCCTGCATGCCGGGCATCACCGACGAAATATCGAGTTGATGTTCTGTAGGCAACGATGCAATCGCAGCACGATCGAGCGAAACAGGTTGAACCACCGCTCCATCGATCCGCACGATACCGGGGCCGGTTCGATCCCGCTCCGTGATGGTTTTGACCACCGCCGTCAGCAGATCGTTCAGCGGCGTCGGAATGCCGAACTTTCGACCGAGCTTGGAGACATACCCATTTAGAAAATCGATCTCGGTCTGCCGTCCGGCCTTCCAATCGTCATACATCGAGGTATGGATATCCCGAATCTCTTGTGTCCACCGGACCACCTTCTCCGTCATATCGACGGCTAATGGCACCTTCGCGCTGGCTGCCACCGCCACGACTTCACCCACGATCTGGTGAATGACGTGCAGCATCTCCGGATGATCGAGCGCCTTGGCCACTTTGTCGTCGATCATCACGGTCAGAGGATTGAAGACGCAATTCCAACACATTTTCTCCCATTTGCTGCGCCGGATATCCTCAACCAACTGACAAGGAATCCCCGCCTGCTTAAACAGATCCGCAATGGCCAGCAGACGAGCGCTCTGATGCCCCATCAACTCCCCGATCGCCACAGCCCCTCTCTTATAGTGGTCGATGACGCCAGGTTCCGCGATCTTGGTATAGATATATGCAATACCACCGACGACACAATCCCGTTGAACGCGCGCCAAGATGCGATCTTCCGTATCGACCCCGTTCTGTAGGGTCAAGATGACTGTCTTATCGGTCAGAACCGGCTCGATTTGGGTCAGCACCTCGTCCAAATCGTAGGCTTTCACGGAAAGGATAATCAGGTCTGGCTTCGCGAGATCTCGAGGATTGGATGCTGCTGGTGGATGCACGGTGAAAGAACCATTGGCACTGCGTATCGTGAGACCATTCTGTTTCACGGCTGCGAGCGTCTTGGGCCGGAGCAGGAAAGACACGGAAAGATTCGCCTTCGCGAAATGCGCGCCGAAGAATCCACCAACCGATCCGGCTCCTACCATGAGAATCTGTTTCATGATGTCCCTCACAAGAATATCGGAGGCGTACTATACCACGCAGATTCAGCTGCTCGGAATACAGTACAATCAGCTCCTTCGACCATGGCTTCTGACGAACAGATCCTCCAGGCCCGCGCACATCTCGCTTCCGCACGACACGTCACCATCCTCACGGGAGCAGGAATTTCTGCGGATAGCGGCGTACCGACCTTTCGTGGGGCGGACGGCTTGTGGCGCAACTTTCGTGCTGAAGACCTCGCCACACCAGAAGCCTTTGAGCGAGACCCGCGGCTGGTCTGGGAATGGTACAACTGGCGGCGTGAATTGATTGCCACGAAACAGCCAAATCTCGCCCACATCGCCCTTGTAGAACTCGAACGTCGCAGGCCCGATACGTTCTGGCTGATCACGCAAAATGTCGATGGGCTCCATCGAGCCGCCGGCTCGCAACAGCTCTCAGAAATTCACGGCAATATCTGGATGGTTCGCTGCACGGGGTGTGGCGTCATCTCTGAAAATCGGGAGATCCCTCTTCCCGCCCTGCCGACATGCCGAATGTGCCACGCGTTGCTCCGGCCTCATATCGTCTGGTTTGGAGAATCGCTCCGGGAGGAAGACCTCCGTCGCTGTGATGAGGCACTGCGGAATTCCGACCTCCTCCTTGTGATCGGCACATCGGGGATCGTCTATCCCGCGGCAGGATTTGCATCGGTCGCTAAAAATGTGGGCGCGCTGGTCATCGAGATCAATCTCGAAAGCACCCCGCAATCGGATCTGGTTGACCTTTCGTTGCAGGGTCGCGCGAAAGATCTGGTTCCGCTACTTCTTTGACGCCAGCGCCAGGGGAAGAATCTCTTCTAATGTACGAATCATAATTCCGTCCGACACCTGAGCACGCCCTGTCCGATCCAGCAACACACCGGTTAACCCGGCCTTCGTCGCACCTTCCAGATCGTCTCTGACACTATCTCCTACGTGCATCGCTTCTTCGGGATCGACTGCATGTTTTCCCAAGGCGATCTCGAAAATCTTCGGCGCCGGCTTGGCAGCCCTGGAGAGACTGGCAATCGTCACAGTATCGAAGAGCCGATCAATGCCGAGCCCCCGCATCACAGGAAAAAGTCGAGAATCGAAGTTGGACACAATCCCCAACTCAAACCCCTCTTCACGCAACGTGGTCAGCACGGCAAGAGTTTCAGGAAACAACGCCCAGGAGCGAGGGTCTTCAAACACCTGAAAAACTTGCTCAAAAAATTCGTCGAACCGCTCGAACATCCCGACGCGATAAAACACATTGTGGACAATGTCGAACCACCAGAGCCGTTCACATTGTTTGAGTTCGACGGGATCCGTCGCGGCAAAGACCGGCGGCGCCGCGTCGTGAAAGGCTCGCCGAAAGGCTTGCGCAATCGATGCCTGCGAATCGGAGGTCTTCCGAAACCCATGCTGAACCGCATGAGTGAGATAGATGTCCGCCACCGAACCATTAATATGAAACAACGTCTCGGCTGCGTCGAAGAAGATGACGTGGATTGGGCTTTTCATCGTTCATCACATCCGGTTGGTATTGAATGATAGGCAGACCGAACATTCAAAGTCAGAGCGTACACCTAATCGTGCGATTTCTTGACAAAGAATACCCCCACTGCTAGCTTCGATATCGTTCAATACCATTGGAGGATTCGGTGGCATCAACCATCTTTGTCGTCGATAGCAGTCCCGCTGTCCGCCGGCTGGTCGAGCATATTTCAAAGCAGGAAGGGTGTGAGGTCCTGGGATTTCAGGATGGCCCCGCAGCCTTGGACGCAGCTCGCCGAACGAGCCCGAACCTCATCATCGCAGATTATCACTTGGAAAACATGACCTTCTCCGGGTTTTGCAAAGAAGTCCACAAACTGGACAACCTGGCAGAAACTTTTATTGTCTCATTGACCAGCCCGTCGGATCGTGTGGATGAAACCCACTTGCGTTCTCTGGGGGTCAAAGCTTTTCTCAACAAACCGTTTCAGTCTGAAGACCTCATCGATGTGATCAAGGATTTGGAAATACAACAAGCAGCCACGGCAAACGGAGCAAAAAAGAAAGCTCGCTCTTGGCCTCCCGTCTCAAGCTCGACAGACTCGGATGATAACGCCTTCGACGATAGCGGTCTGGCTGAGGAAGCAACAGATCACGCGATCGCAACCGACCCCCAACCGAAAGTCGCCACCAAGACGCAAGGATCGACAGCCGAACCGGAAGAGGCGATGAAGGGTCTTTTCGGTCAACTCCTTCAATCCATGTCGGAACGAACGGAAAAAAAGATCGCTGACATGCTCCCTCAAATGGTGGGGAAAGATCTGGCGACACTCGTGGCCAAAGCCGTGGAAACAGAGGTGCGATCACAGATGGGATCGTCCCTTTCGGAAGAACGATTGGCCCAAGTGCTTGAACCGTCGCTCATGACGGCACTGCCAAAAGTGCTCTCGCGGGAAATGCCCCTCTTGCAGCCCATCATTCGGCAAAGTGTGTTCGAAACTGCGAGTCCCCTGATCAAGGAGCGTATCGATCAATTCGTCCGGGAAGAAATCATCGCCGTTCGCACTGCACTGTCCGATATGATTCGAGAACAACTCGGATCGCTTGAGGGACTTGTCAAGGAAGAGATCCAGCAAGCTGCCGCCAAACACACCGCTGAAATAGCCGAAGCACTCGTCCGGGCGACAGCCCGCGAGCAAGTCGAACAGGCTGTCCTGCGTCTCGTGCCGAATCTAGCCGAAGAACAGATCAAAGCTGAGATCGTTCGCCTGACACAAGCCGCCTAGCGCGCTCGCCTCTGCCAGGACTTAGCCCTTCTTGCCCTTCTTCGCTTTACTTCGTCTCGCTGTCGCCAATGCCTTCACCCGCGCGACACTCTTTCGATGCTTCTTTCTCGTCTTGCGATCTTTCTCACGGCCTGTGGCCATAGTTTCTCCCAATGGTAAAAAGTGGAAGCGGAACGAATCCCTCGCCCTCGCTTTATGCGAGTCTGTATAACACACGGCTTCACACCCCTCAAGTAAAGTCTGTCGCTCACATCGCCTTGAGAGGCCAGCACCCGCATGCTAAGATGCGCCGCTCTTCGAGCAGAGTGCTGAAAAAGTCCGCCAGCGGCGTTCTCGCATCGATCAGACCCTCAACGTACCCTAGAGGGTACGCCTCGGCCCTTCACTCGCTGCGGCCTTGCTGGACGGTCTTTTTGAGCACTCTGCTATATGTATCGCCTTTGGCCACAGATATGGGCCGTGAAGTTAGGACACTACGATTAAATGAGCTCCCCCCAACTCGATAAAACCTACGATCCGAAGGCGGTCGAAACACGTTGGTCTCAGTTCTGGCAGCAACAAGGTTATTTCCACGCCTCACCCTCTCACCCAGGCCAACCCTACAGCATCGTAATCCCTCCGCCCAATGTGACCGGCTCACTCCACGTCGGCCATGCGCTCAATCATTCGATTCAAGACATCCTCATACGCTGGCGGCGCATGCAAGGCCGCAATGTGCTCTGGCTCCCCGGCACCGATCACGCCGGCATCGCCACACAAAATGTCGTGGAAAAACAGCTCATGGGCGAAGGTGGTTCCCGAGAATCTCTGGGGCGTGAACGCTTCATTGAGCGAGTCTGGCAATGGAAGGCCACGTCAGGGGATACCATTATCCGTCAACAGAAACGGCTTGGTGAATCCTGCGACTGGGATCGTCTTCGCTTCACGATGGATGAAGGGCTGTCGAAAGCCGTCCTCGAAGTCTTTGTTCGGCTCTATGAAGACGGGCTGATCTACCGGGGCGAACGACTGATCAATTGGTGCCCCCGCTGCCTGACAGCCCTGTCGGACATCGAAGTCGAGCACGAAGATGTCAAAGGAAAACTCTACTCAATCGAATACCCGCTCGAACACGATCCCACAATTCGCCTCACCGTCGCGACAACCAGACCTGAAACGATGCTGGGCGACACTGCCGTGGCCGTCCACCCTGAAGACCCCCGTTATAACGGTTTGATAGGCAAACGCGTGCGTCTGCCTCTGACCAGCCGGACCATCCCGATTGTCGGCGACGCAATCCTCGTCGACCGCGAGTTCGGCACCGGCGCCGTGAAGGTCACCCCAGCACACGACTTCAACGACTTTGAAGCAGGCGAACGGCACCAACTTCCAAGACTGCCGATTTTGGACCACCAAGCGTTGTTCGATCTTGACGCCCTTAATACGGCAGGCGTCGAATCGGAGCTATCGACAAGCATTGCTGGCCTTCCCGTCTCAAAGGCGCGTCCAAAGATCGAACAGGTATTGAAAGATCGTGGCCTGCTGGTGAATGTCGAAGATCATAAGATGGCGATTGGGAAATGTTACCGATGCAAGACGGTGGTCGAGCCGTATCTGTCACCGCAATGGTTCGTTAAGATCAAACCGCTTGCCGAGCCAGCAATCACAGCAGTTGAAGATGGACGCATTCGGATTGTTCCTGAAGGCTGGACCAATAACTACTTGGGCTGGATGCGGGAGATTAAAGACTGGTGTATCTCACGACAAATTTGGTGGGGCCATCAGATTCCTGCCTGGTACTGTACGACCTGCAACAGTGGCCTCTTTCTATCAAAAGTACCCATGGGTACCCCTGTGACAGCACACGCATTCCTTACAATTCTACAGGGAGCCAAGCCCATAGTGGCCCGCTCAGCTCCAACGAGTTGCCCCGCGTGCAACGGAACGTCGTTCCTCCGCGATCCCGACGTCCTCGACACCTGGTTTTCGTCTGCCCTCTGGCCCTTCTCCACACTGGGATGGCCCGAACAGACGGTCGAACTCAAAACCTACTACCCAACCTCGACCCTCGTCACCGGCCTCGACATTCTCTTCTTTTGGGTTGCCCGCATGATCATGATGGGTTTGAAATTCATGGGCGACGTTCCCTTCCGCGACGTCTATATCCATGCACTTGTGCGGGATGCCGAAGGACAGAAGATGAGCAAATCGAAGGGCAACGTCATCGATCCACTGCATGTGATGGAACAATTCGGCACCGATGCGCTCCGCTTCACGCTTGCATCGATGGCCTCACCGGGACGCGACATCAAACTCGCGGAGGAACGAATCGAAGGCAACCGCAATTTCGCGAACAAGATTTGGAACGCGACCCGTTTCAGCCTCATGAATCTCGATGGACCACGAACCGCCTTCGCGCCGGCAGACCGTTCCTTCCCCGACCGTTGGATTTTGAGCCGCCTCAATCACACAATCCTGCTCGTCACGTCCGAGTTGGAGAGCTATCGGTTCGATCGCGCCGCCAATACCCTGTATCAATTTATTTGGCACGAGTACTGCGACTGGTACCTCGAACTCATCAAGCCCACACTTCAAAATACAGCAAGCCCTGACGCGCCAGGGACCAGACAGACCCTCGTCGACACGCTGGAAACGACCATGCGGCTCCTGCATCCATTCATGCCGTTTCTCACCGAAGAAATCTGGCAAACGCTTCCCCACCAAGGCGAGAGCATCGTGATTCAACGCTATCCGACTTCTGACACCGCGTGGATTGCGCCTGACATGGACCAGCGTTTCGGTCTGCTCGAACAGACGGTTGGATTGGTCCGCGCGTCCCGCGTCCTCTTGAACTATCCTCCAGGTCAACAGATTACGTTCTATGTCTCGCACAACGAGCCGCAACGGCAACGCCACTTGGAGCAACTCCAGAAGTATCTCACCCATCTTGGCCGTGGCACGGTCGATCTCACCCCCACAACAACCTGGCCGACCGATAACCTTCTCCGACTCGTCGCAGAGGGCCTATCCGTCGGCATCGTGGTGACCGGCGAGGTCGATCTCAACAAAGCGTTGAATCGCATCCTCAAAGAACAATCCGAACAGACGAAAGAGATTGGACGGCTGGAAGGAAAACTGGGCAATCAGGAGTTTGTGGCCAAAGCCCCGCCCGAAGTCATTACCGACCACCAGGATCGGCTGACAAGTCTGCGCCGAGATCAAGCCATGCTCGCGAGCAGCGAGCAACAGTTGCGCGCCATGCTGGGAGGGTGACCGATGGTTAGGCCCCCGGTTGCCGACATACGGCGAGCTGTTCGGCTGGCACTCCAAGAAGATCTTCCGCACAACGATGTCACGACTGAGGCGCTCTTCCCCACTCCTACACCGGCGCGCGCGCGCATCATCACCCAACAATCGCTGGTCATCGCCGGGCTTGCGGCAGCCGTGCATACGTTTGAGGCTGTGGATGCATCCCTCGTCTTGTCCCTCCACCGCCAGGATGGCGAATGCGCACAAGATGGAGACTGCCTTCTCCAGATCGAAGGCGATGGGCGATCCATCTTGAAAGCCGAGCGCGTTGCGCTGAACTTTCTCCAACACCTCTCCGGTGTCGCCACCTTGACGCGCCAGTTCTGCGACGCAGTTCATGGATACCCCGTGACCATCTTAGATACGAGGAAGACAATCCCGGGCTTACGCGCGCTTCAGAAATGGGCAGTGGTCCTCGGCGGAGGCACGAATCACCGCCGATCCTTGAGCGACGGCGTCCTGATCAAAGACAATCATCTTGTCCTCCTGAACCACACGACAACGCCGATTCTCACCGCCTGCCGCAAAGCGAAAGCCAACGCCCCTCGCGGCATGAAGATGATCGTGGAAGTAGAATCCTTGGCAGAGGTACGGCAGGCCATCGCAGGACAAGTCGACATCATTCTGCTGGACAACATGAACTCAGCGACCGCCCGTCAAGCCATCCGGCTGATCAAGGGGCGAGCACTCGTGGAGGTGTCCGGAGGAATCACGCTGAAGAATGTCCGCGCCATGGCGGCAGCCGGCCCGGACCGTATCTCCATCGGCGCCCTCACCCATTCAGCTCCCGCCGCGACACTCAGTCTCGTGCTCGAACCGCGCCGCCGGTCTAGTAGGTAGTAGAAAGAATGTTTTCACACGCGAGAACTTTAAGATTTCGCCCATGTACAACAACAACTCTCCCGCTGAATGCTCAAACAGCTCATCCAGCAAGGCCGCAGCGAGTGAAGGGCCGAGGCGTAGCTTCCCTCACACGCCCATCCCGAGCTGCCAAGACAGCTCGTTTCCCAGATGGGGTACGTTGAGGGTCTGAACGATGCGAGAACGCCGGTTGGGGAAAAACGCGTCTCGGCGCGCAGGGGTCGGGCGGGTGAGATGTCGACTGTTTCAGCATTCGGCTAGGTAACTCGTGCAACCTTCGCCACCACTCACACGCGACACGATCCACAGCACCCTCTCGACTAAGTGGCTGGGACGCCGCATCGAACTATTCGATTGCCTCCCTTCAACGAATCGAGAAGCCGTTCAGCTCGCACAAGCAAAAGTAGAGCATGGCACAGTCGTTATCGCTGATAGCCAGACCGCCGGACGCGGGCGTCTCTCCAGAAGCTGGTTTTCTCCGGCCGGCGCTAATCTCTACTGTTCCATCATCCTCAGCGCCACACGCCCGGCGGAGCGTCTCACGGAATGGCTTTCCTGGCTGCCGCTGATCTCTGCGCTGGCCGCAGCAGAAGCGATCGAACAGGTCTCGTCTGCCCAGGTCTCCGTGAAGTGGCCCAACGATCTCCTGATTTCGGAACGAAAGGTCGGAGGAATTCTTTGCGAAAGCGGCACAGGCGCAGGGTCAGGTCCTTTCCAGATCATCGGGATTGGCCTCAATGTGAACGGCGACAGGGGTGACTGGCCTGCCGACTTGCGCGATTCAGCCACGTCGATCTGGCAAGAACGGAAAGTCGTGGTCGATCGCAACAGACTGCTCGCGCAGCTGCTGCTCGAACTCGAACAGTGCCTCGATGAATTGGCTGCTCACGGAACAAGCCGGCTCGCGATGGCCTATCACAGACGATGCTCAACCATCGGGCACAGGGTGCAAGCGTCGTTGGCCAATGGAGACGTGATTCTTGGACTCGTCGAGGGAATCGGCCAGGATGGATCCTTGCGCATACGATCGGAAGCAGCTCAACCTGGTTCGGGAACACCGGAAGTCATGCACTTGCGTGTTGCTGACATCATCCATGTGAGGAGCTAGCAGGCTGTTGACAAAGCCCGCCAGCGGCGTTCTCGCGTCGCTCAGAGGCTCAACGTACCGAAGCGTACGCCTCGCCTCTTCGCTCACTGCGGCCTTGCTGGACGGTCTTTCTGAACAGCCTGCAGGCCCAGTAGCTTCCGTCAGTGACCACAGACGTGATGTCGTTTCTAGTGCCATCAGCTAGTTTGTCAACAGCCTACTGGCCAAACCATCCAACCAAACCGTACAATGGCTCCTATGCTCCTCGTTGTGGATATCGGCAACACCAACATTGTATGGGGCGTCTATGACGACCGCACCTTAGCGGCCCATTGGCGATTGGCTACTGACGTAAAGAAAACGTCGGACGAATACGGCATCCTCTTTATCAATCTTCTCATGGCGGCAGAGATTCCCGCTCGACGCCTCTTCGGCGCCATTATCTCCAGCGTTGTGCCTACACTGACTGGTGTCGTCGAAGAGATGATCGAACAATACTTTCACCAGCATCCCCTCATTGTCACCTCGGATACAGACACAGGGCTCACGCTCCGGTATGCCAATCCAAAAGAAATCGGCAGCGACCGGCTGGTCAACGCGGCGGCCGCGTTCCATAAATATCGCCGCGATCTCATCGTCGTCGATTTCGGCACCGCCACAACCTTTTGCGCCATCACAGCCAAAGGCCATTACCTCGGCGGCGTCATCTCCCCCGGCCTTGGGATCTCGGCAGAAGCCCTATTTACCAAAGCCGCCAAACTTGCCAAAGTAGAATTGATCCGCCCGAAGACCGTGATCGGCACCGATACCGCCAGCAGCATCCAAGCAGGCCTGTTATTTGGATATGCAGGAATGGTCGACACCGTTGTTCGGCGGATGGAACAAGAGCTCGGACGCTCGGCCTATGTGATCGGTACCGGAGGGCTGAGTTCTATCCTGGCAGCCGAAACCACGACCATTCAAAAAGTCGAACCGTTCCTCACGTTAGAAGGTCTTCAGCTGCTGTATCAGCGAGCCCAAGGTAGTCCCCCTCCTTCCNNTCCTTCCGCAAGTAATTAATTTTTCTAGTCCGGTTGACTTTATACGCCCTGTGGCTATCTCAACCAGAATCAAGGAGTCTCTCATGCCTGATGAACAGCAGAACACGAATACAATCGAGAACTTGGATGCTCCATTGCAGGACACCGTCTCAGCCCACGAAGATGCCGGCTTGGTCACAGACCTTCAGCTGGCTCTCGCCGCAAAGGCCGAGGAAGTGAAGGCCTTGAACGATAAGTATCTCCGGCTCGCGGCTGAGTTTGAAAACTATAAGCGATTGATCCAGCGGGACCAGCGCGATCAGATCCGATTCGGCAATGAGCAATTGCTCAAAGAACTGTTGCCGGTTGTCGACAACCTCGAACGAGCCATCAAGTCTTCACGAGAGGGAGGAAGCAGCGAAGTCCTTATCCAGGGCGTGGACCTTACCCTCAAGCAGTTGACAGGAGCCTTGACGAGATTTCATGTCGTCCCAGTCGAGACAGTCGGTCGTCCGTTCGATCCTGCCACGCATCAAGCCGTCACCTCTGTCGCCTCCGACAAGGTTCCAGATCAGCATATTGTGGACGAATTTCAGCGAGGATATCTCCTGCATGACCGTATCTTGCGCGCGGCCATGGTGAGCGTATCGGCAGGGCGGGCCAACGGAGCGCCGGAATCAGATAACACGATCAGTTCATAACAACATCAAAGACAGATCTAGTGAGGAAGGAGTAGGCACATGGGCAAAGTGATCGGCATCGACCTTGGAACCACAAACTCCTGCGTATCCATCATGAGCGGCGGTGAACCGGTTGTGATCGCCAACGCAGAAGGGGCTCGTACAACACCGTCTGTCGTCGCCATTACGGAAAAGGGTGAGCGCCTTGTCGGACAGATTGCAAAGCGCCAGGCGATTACCAATCCGGAGAACACAATTTTCTCCGTGAAACGCCTCATGGGCCGCAAGTTCCGCAGCCAGCAAGTGACGGACGCCGCCAAGCGGCTGCCCTACAAAATCTCCGAGGGAGATAATGGCGATGCGCACGTCGAGTTACGCGGTAAGCGCTACAGCCCACCGGAAATTTCCGCCATGATTCTGCAAAAAATGCGGCAGACGGCGGAAGACTATCTCGGCGAAAAAGTCACGGAAGCAGTTGTGACCGTCCCGGCCTACTTCGACGACAGCCAACGCCAGGCCACCAAGGATGCAGGCCAGATTGCAGGCTTGAACGTCCTCCGGATCATCAACGAGCCGACCGCCGCGTCGCTCGCCTACGGCTTGGATAAAAAGAAGGATGAGCGAATCGTCGTCTATGACCTGGGCGGCGGAACATTCGACGTCTCTATCCTTGAGATCGGCGACGGCGTTTTCGAGGTCAAGTCCACCAACGGCGACACGTACCTCGGCGGCGACGACTTTGATCAGCGCGTCATGGACTGGCTAGTCGATGAGTTCAAGAAGGATCAAGGCATCGATCTTCGGAAAGACCGGATGGCCCTTCAACGTCTGAAAGAGGCGGCAGAACGCGCCAAGATCGAACTCTCCTCGTCACAGGAAACAGAGATCAATCTGCCCTTCATTACCGCCGACGCCAGCGGACCCAAGCACCTGGTCGTCAAACTCACTCGCGCGAAGCTTGAGCAGATGGTGGACGACTTGATTCAGCGATCGATCGATCCGTGCAAGAAGGCCCTGTCCGATGCCGGGGTATCCACCCGTGACATCAACGAAGTCGTCCTTGTTGGCGGCATGACCCGCATGCCGAAAGTCATTCAGGCCGTCAAAGAATTCTTCGGAAAAGAACCGCACCGAGGCGTGAATCCCGACGAAGTGGTGGCGATCGGTGCCGCCATTCAAGGCGGGGTGCTCAAGGGCGAAGTGAAAGATGTCTTGCTTCTCGACGTGACGCCGCTCTCGCTGGGGATCGAAACACTCGGCGGTGTGTTCACGAAGTTGATCGAACGGAACACAACGGTCCCGACGAAAAAGAGCCAGGTCTTCTCGACAGCCGCCGACAATCAAACTGCGGTGACCATTCGCGTCTTCCAAGGTGAACGCGAGATGGCGAACGATAACAAGCTCCTCGGCCAGTTCGACTTGGTCGGAATCCCTACCGCGCCCCGCGGGATGCCGCAAATCGAAGTGACCTTCGACATCGACGCCAACGGCATCGTCCATGTCTCGGCCAAAGACTTGGCGACGCAGAAAGAGCAATCCATCAAGATCACAGCTTCCAGTGGGTTGAGCAAAGAAGAAGTTGAAAAATTGGTGAAGGATGCACAGGCTCATACCGATGAAGATAAGAAGCGTCGGAAGACTGCCGAAGCCAAAAACCAGGCCGATTCCCTGATCTATCAGACGGAAAAAAACCTGAGCGAGCACGGGGACAAAATCGCTGCGGAGGACAAGACGAAGATTGAAGAAGCGGTGGCCGCACTGAAGAAAGCGATGGAAGGAACGGACCCTGAGGCGATCGAGTCCGCCACCCAAACATTAACGACAGCCTCCCACAAGTTGGCTGAGGAGATGTATAAGAAGGCATCGGCATCGACTGCCGCCGGCAGCGACACCAACGCCGCAGGCGGAACCGGAGCCGGAACCGGCGAGACCAAGACGGATGAAAAGGTCGTCGACGCAGAATTCGAAGAAGTAGACAAAGACAAGAAGTAAGATAGAATACCACCCGTAAGACCGAGCTTCGTCGATGCGCGAAGCTCGGTCTTGCTGCACTGTTATCCTGAGAGACGATGTCCGTGTCCAAGCGCGACTACTACGAAACCTTAGGCGTGGAACGAACCGCCTCCGATGAGGACCTCAAAAAGGCCTATCGGAAGATGGCCCGTCAACACCATCCCGATCTCCAAACGGGAGAGGCTCAGAAAAAGACATCGGAAGAAAAGTTCAAAGAAGTCAATGAAGCCTACGAGACGCTGAGCGATCAGGATAAACGCAAACGCTACGACATGTTCGGTCATGCCGGAGCCCAGCAAGGCGGCGGTCCTGACGGCTTCGGATTCGGTGGAAGCGGGTTCGGCGACGCCTTCAACGATATCTTTGAGGACTTTTTCGGCGGTCAGCGAGGCGGCAGTCGCGCGGAGCGCGGCAACGATCTCCAATACAATCTGGAACTGTCTTTCGAAGAGGCCGTCTACGGGAAAGAGGCCAAGCTCAAAATCCCGCGATGGGAAGTTTGCGGCGATTGCAAAGGAAGCGGCGCCAAGAGCGCGGCATCGGTCAAGACCTGCCCCAGCTGTAAAGGGGCCGGGCAGATGCGGTTCCAGCAAGGGTTCTTCAGCATCACTCGTCCCTGCGGCCAATGCGAAGGAGCCGGACGAATCGTCACAGAGCCCTGCGCTGCCTGTCAAGGCCGTCAACGCACCTATCGAGAGCGAACCATCGCCGTGCATATCCCAGCCGGCATCGAGTCAGGCATGCGCCTGCGCCTCTCGAACGAAGGAGAGCATGGCCTCAACGGAGGCCCGCCAGGCGATCTCTATGTGGCGATTACAGTGAAGCCGCATCCGATCTTCCGGCGAGAGGGGCACGATATCCTTTGTGATGTTCCGATCCAGTTCGTCACAGCCGTACTTGGAGGAAAGATTGAGGTTCCCACGCTGAAAGGCAATACAGTCATCAAGATTCCTGCCGGTACGCAGCAGGATAAGACCCTGCGCATCAAAGGTCTCGGCGTTCCCAGCCTGAAGAACCAGAGTACCGGCGACCAATTATTCGTCATCAAGATTCAGATTCCCACCAAACTGACCGCTCGCCAAAAAGAATTGCTCAGCGAATTTGCCAAAGAGAGCGGCATGACGATGGAAGAAGACAGCGACGGCTTCTTCGACAAGATGAAGACCTTCTTCGAGTAGCGACGGTAGTCATCGCCAGATACCCGCACTATGTCCACGTTCTTTGTCGATCCCGGCTCCGTCACTCCTCCTACAATCAGCATCACTGGAGACCTTCTCCATCATCTTCGGAGTAGTCTCCGTGTGCAGTCTGGAGATGTCCTCATCCTAAACGATGGATCTGGAACCCGCTATCGCGTAGAGGTCACCCACATCACTTCACTGGCTATAGACAGTCGCATCATCGACCGACAGACCGAGCCGACTCATAGGCCTGCGCCGATCGTGCTGGGACAAACCTTGATCAAAGGCGACAAGATGGACTGGGTGATTCAGAAGGCCACAGAACTTGGAGTCGCTGCCATTGCGCCCATTCAGAGCGCCCACAGCGTCATCAAGCTTAACCCAGATCGTCTGGAACATCAGCGATCCAGATGGGAGCGCATTGCGCGCGACGCAGCTCAACAGTCGGAACGGTGGACCATTCCCACCATCGCAGACCCGATAGATATCCCAGGAATCTGCCGGCAATATGCCTCAGCTCCTCTGAAAGGCATGCTTGTGGAACGCTCCAGCGGCCCTTCGCTCGCAACCGTCTCATTACCGCGAGAGTCTCAAAACCCAATTGTTCTGTTGATAGGTCCGGAAGGGGGCTGGACGCCGGACGAGCAGCGACTTGCACAGGAACAGGGCTTCCTTTCGCTCACCCTTGGGCCACGAATCTTGCGCGCCGAGACCGCAGCGATCGCCGCACTCAGCATTCTCCAATCACGACTCGACGAAATCACCCTCGTCGTTCGTGAAACGTGAAGAGTGAAACGTCCGAATCTGGCAACGAGCACCGCTTCACTAGATACGCTTCACGAATTTGCGTCGCCTGCTAGCGGCCAACGGTCAGGCGAACGATCGTGCCGTTTTCTCCACTGGCCCAGCCCTGTGTTTCATCAGGAAACGAAAGGCCGAACAGCGAGACCTTGGCAATCGTTCCCTGCTCTGTCCAAGTAAAACCACCGTCAATAGTCCGATAGACCATGCCCCGTTCCCCTACGATCCACCCGGTCTGAGGGTCGGTAAAGCGAACGCGCAAGAGGTCGGTCAGCTTCGTGCAGGTACGGGCACAGGGCAATGTCCGATCGATCCATTGATGGCCGCCATCGGCCGTGTGAAAAATAGCGCCGGCATTCCCAACAGCCCACCCAGTCGACACATCAGAAAAATACACATCGAATAACGTCACTGCTCCCTGTGTTTCTTGCGGGGTCCATGTGATTCCACCATCGTCCGTCGTCAACACGGTTCCCACCGCCCCGACGACCGTCCCATGCTGTGCAGTGAGAAACTGTACGCCGTAGAGAGCCGCGCTTGTCTTACTCGTTTGATCGATCCAATGCAGCCCGCCATCCTTTGTGTGAAGGATCGTTCCGCTGCCACCAACCACCCATCCTTCATTGGGAGACACAAACGAGAGCCCATAAAAAGGCGCCTGGGTGCCGACGAGTTGCTGCTGCCAGGTATTTCCCCCATCCAGGCTCCGACGAATCGTTCCATTAGCCCCGACAACCCAGCCCTGTTTTGCATCGAGAAAGAAGACGGCTGAAAGGCTCGCCGTGGTCCCGCTGACGACCTTCTTCCACTTCTTTCCGCCATCGACTGTCTTCAGGATCGTGCCACCGGACCCTACGGCCCAACCCAACTGTGGGGTATGAAAATAGAGCCCCAATAAGACGGCCTCTGTGTGGGTCACTTGAGGAGTGAATGTCAGAGGAGAATCGGCAGTCCACGAGGGAGACGCACATACCAACGTCGTCAGCAGCACGAGCGCGAGGCTGCCGACGTGGAACAGAGAACACACCCATCGCGATTTGAGCGATCGATGTCTCACTGGTTGGTATCGGCGTCTGGGCGATTTCCATTGAAGTAGCCTGGATCCGGCATGCCCTTGGCTTCAATGGTGAAGGTGCCCGCTTCCATCGTCAGCCATTTTTTCGGCGTACAACAAGTTCCGTCAGGCTGCACATCCCACGAACCTCGCCGCACAACCAGCGGGCCAGTAGCCAACTCATTGAAAAACTCATTGCGCTTCCCGAAACCGTACAGATGACGGTGGGGCACCCGCACGACAATCTCCGTATCCGTCCAGGACATTACCTGAGCCGCAACGTTGCTGAATAGCACTTCAGTCCGCGACACGTTTTCGCCCAATTCGATATCTTCTCGTCGTTTGTATGCCCCCTGATTGAGACCCAAATAGGCATGTTCAGCCGTTTTTAAGAAAGAGCCGAATCCCGATCCTTTGATGGTGATCAGCTCATCAAGTCCGCCCGATTGCGGATCATAGGAATCGATCTTCGGCGTCACGAGAGTAAAGACTCCCGCCTCGGTCTTGAGCGTGTCCTTCGTCGCGCAACAAGACCCGTCCGGATTGGGTTTTGTCGCGCCACGATACACCACGACCGATCCGCTCTTCGCGCTGAAAGGCACCCACACATCAATGCGATCGTCTTGCCAGCGATAAATGACGGCGCGCACCCCCCCGATATCGACTCGATTCTCTCCCGTATTAAAATCGGTAAAGGCATAGGGCGTCGCTCCACTTTCTGAGTAAAATCCGAAATGCTCCCCGTTGATTCTCAGGAGCGTGCCGATCGGAGCAGCCGAAGGCGTCAAGGTCGTCACTTTAGGCACGTGAACCGTGAAGGTTCCGACCGTACGCTCACGCCCCTGCACGGTCAGCACAATCGGCCCACTCTCGGCATCCATCGGAAGATGAACAACAATGGCGCTATCGGACCACTGCGCAATGGTGGCGAGGTGTCCCCCGAACGTCACCGTGTCACCGACCGCCTTCACAGCGCCAAACCCTCGGCCAAAGAACACAACCTTCGTCCCGACCGGCCCGCTCAGAGGATCGACCCGAATACTCGGGATCAGCGTAAGAGGAACCGCGTTACTGACGGTGTACCGAACCGGCGCGCAACACGATCCATCCGGCAAGGGATCGGACGAGGCTAATCGAACCATCACATCGCCGGACGCAGCATTGGCGGGAACCTCAACTTCGATACGATCGTCCTTCCAGCGACGCGGCCTGACAACCACACCTCCGATCGTGACATCATTGACCCCGAACATCGTATTCGGATCGCGCGGACCGGCGGTTAGACCGAAATGCGCGCCGGTAATATGCACGGTATGGCCCGATTCAATTTCTGCAGGAGTCACTGCGGCAATCGTCGGCTGCACGACTGTCAACGTCCCGGCAGATAGTTTATTTTTTCCGGCCACAATTTCAACGGGGCCGGATTGCGCTTGCGAAGGCACTTTCACCTCGATCAGGTCTGGTTCCCATCGCTGGATCAGCGCAGGGAGCCCACTGACGGTTACACGATTCACTTGCACAGACCGGAACGTCCCGAACCCCTTCCCTCCAATCGATACGGTGGCGCCTGGAACCGCTGTCGACGGCTGTAGCTCGAACGCAGACGGAACAGCGGCAGACACGCCGACGCTCAGACCGGCCCACCACGTCATCGTGCACACACCGATTGCGAAGGCATTCATGAGTCGGTTCATCTGGTTGATTTGGTTTGTTTCGTTCATTTGGTTGATTTGGTTCATCTGGTTAGTCTCGTTCAACCAATACACCAAACAAGCTAGACAAACCAAATAAACGGGACCACTCGACTATAGCAACCGGTTTTTTCGAGAGTCAATCCGGCGAGGCGGGCTAGATCGAACATGTGTATAGCTCCTTGCGTGGAATGGAAGAAAATAGCCGGTCTTCGGGATATTCTGACTCATGAATACTTCGGTCTCGATACGGAGATTGTGTAGGGCATCGTGCGGAATAAAGTGCCTACGCTCGATCAAGAGGTTCGAATGATGCTGGACCAATAAGAATGCATCATCATCGTACGAAGAAGTCACTCAGAATCCATCTTCGCGCCCCCAATTACTCCTGCTTCTCGCCTCAGAGTTCGCCCGCTCCACTCTTTGGCCTCGCGCGCCATGCTGACAAGGGTTCAGGATCACTAAGCAGAACGATATCCCAGGGGGGGGTCTGGTGCAGCGCGTTACCACCAGACGACTGATCTGGGGACTATCGGTTCAGATGGAGGGGTAACCTTCCCCATCGAGGGTATAGTGTCAGAGAAGAACTTCTAAGAGGATCATACTGCACGAGTGACGCGAGTCGTATCTGCATGGCGTAGACCGGTCGGCAGCGCAGAGGAATCGAGCAATCAATCTCCACCCCACCGGTTCTTATTTCTGTTTTTGAAGTGTCAAGTCAAGCAACGACCCCAGCGGTCGACCCAATGATGCCACCCAGCCAGACCGGATAGGACTGTGAACAAGCCGCGGTGAGGTCTAATTCTTTCAAACCGTCAAGGAAGGACTCGACAGCTTGGGTGAACGCGGCGTCCATTGCGGAGTCATTTGGGAACGCCTCAAACGCGAGGGAGCAATAGGCCTTCCCAGCGACTTCCAGATCTGTCAACTCGAATCCGAGGCCGCGATCGACAAAGGTCTGTGCATCGACTTCTTGAGCCTTGCCAGTCATAGTGTCCAGTCGCACCTTGCGCAACGCGCGAGTCTTCCGAACAGAGGCAGTCACCAGCCCTGTCTCCTTCTCCTCCACAAATAGTCGCTTATACGCAGCTGGCATATCCGAATACGACCACTTCACCCAGCGTTCTATCTTTCCCTGATGCCTCCCACAGAACACTTGCGTACCGAAGGAAGAGACACGGCCCTTAATTTGCAACTCGCCTTCACGCCACTTGATGCCCATATCGTCGCTGCCGGGCACGAGCAGATAGGCGTCGGGTTTGTCATCGAGCCGACCCTTCCCCACAGGCTGGCCGATACCGGAGTTCTTTGGAATGGGGGCTACCGTTTCGAACCAACACTTCAATGATTCATGCTGATTGGCCTGTCCTTCGAAAAACCACCGAACCTCGTGACTGGCAAGCGGGATTGTCTTAGCCATCGTATGATCCTCCTAAGTGACTGCCTAACGGTCCTCTTTACCACACGCGGCGCAAGCGATGAAGCAGTTGTTTCTTTCTCCTCTTCCCGCATCTGCATGGCTTACGCGGTCGGCGGCGCGAGGGGATCGAGCGATCAATCCCCACCCCGCTGTTTCCTTCATCTGCTTCGAAGTGGCGTCAGGCAACGACCCCAATGATGGACGCAAGATGACGATCTCACGCCTAAGCACTTACTGATGCGGACCCGCTTCCACTTCACAAAGGCACATCGCTTTTTTGACAGCATCACAGGCCTCCGGCTCACGGGCATCCCAATACCTGACATGCGCCATGGCTGTTTTGGAAGCGGCAGAGCAGCCAGTTAAAGGAACGTCTTTGATACCGTCTCCGAACAATTCATGAAGAGGCCCTCCTACTATGTCCGAACGGAAATAGATATTGGTCCAACGAGTGCAGGCAAATAAAGCGGCGTGATGAAGTAATTTCTTTGTTTCCATTGGGCCGTCTTTCAATCTGTATGAAGGCGAGAGGAACCCGATATCCCGAGCATCTTCTAACTGAGGTGGACAGGTCGGCAATTCCCGATCCTGCCTTCTCCGGTCGATCGGATATTTGGTATCGGCGAGTAGGAAATCTGCGTATGTCAGTGGGCTTCCCACAGTAATCAAGTCGGTGATTTTCCACGGCATGCCCAACGCTTGTTCTTCTTTCAATAACTCTTTCTGCAGGGTACGAAAGCAGTCAAAATCGCCGACAGAGCCTGCCACGCTTACCAAGCGTCTCTTCATCTCTTCATAACAAGGCTGATCCGGATTGACGGGTTTCGTATGTTGCCAATGCATTTCCTGCCATAGGTGGGTGAGGATGTCATAGGCAATCACGCTTCCGAGACTGTGCCCCACTACGACAATTCGATCGTACCGCTGCATCGGTTCATCATGGAGGCGTCTCAACACATCAAGCCCGGCATTGCGAATAGCTTGCCTTCTACCGATATTCTCGGGAGCTGGTCTCAGATACCGTGCCGCATCACCCAGATAACTGAGCGCATACTTTCGGCTAACCCACCTCAACCAAATCCGCAGGAAAGGCCACAATGGCGCCCCCGCACCTGCCACCATGATGATTGGCAATGGGCCAGCAAGTAATAACCCGGCAAATATTACCAAGAGAACTCCTGCAGCCGCCCAACACCACCGGAACAGACCGGAGAGACGTTCTGGAACAGAATCCCGACTGCGAAACATGAGAACAGCAAACCAGTCCAACAAATGAGCCCAAGTCGTCCCCTGCATCAGGTGAGCCCAATACAATTCATAGAAGTCGGTCGGATTTCCGGTGACTTTCGCACTGGCAGTCATGCGCCGCAAGTCCAAGACAGCCGATATACGATCCGGTTTGCTGAAGACATGGAGCTTCCCATCTGGCTTGACGGGATAGAACCCAGAGATAAAACTTCGCAGGGTGTTCATCGGCTGCTGTTCGCCGATCCCATGAATAATGACCACCGCCTGCCGCGCACGAGGCCGGTCAGGTGACTGACCGACTTCTTCCGCTGTAATTCTTTCGCTATTAGGCATAGGGGGTCTCAAGAAACTATTTCCAGGTCACACCAAATCGCTCTGCCACTATCTCACCTGATAGCGACACAAAAAAGATATCCACGAGCGAATCCAAGGTTTACTGAATATCTGCTCAATCAACCTTCAAGGTCCATATTGCGTTCGTAGCCGGCATCAGAAAAGACTCCCGGTGCATTTTCTGCCTTCAAGGCAAGATTTGCCCCTTTTACTTTTCGAGCGGTGGCGTCAATGGAATGTTCAAAACGCCCTATGTGCCCGTGCCCTTGGCCGAACTACTGCTGCGGCCAGGGTGGTGACAGAGCTTGCCAGCTGACGACGAACAGAATGTTGTTTACCGTCTGGTCGGCAAACAGCTGGCGTGCCGCGGCCAAATCTCTGATTTCCAACTTCCATGTGCCACTGGGATCGGCGCCGACCGGTAAAGACATGCCGCGCCGCGTACTGGCCACGCCAGTTGCGTCTGGCTGCCGATAGTTTGCTGGCGCGGTGCCGCCAGGTTGCGTGAGCTTGAAGCTCAGAGCGGCGAGATTCGCGCCCGATGCGGTGACGAAGTACAACGCTAGTTGCGAAGCAAGCAGCGTCGCAGGTTCCACGTTGGGCGGGAAATCATCGGTCCGGATCTCGAACGTCACGGTGAGCGGCTTGGCGCATACATCTGGGTTGTTCAGCTCATACCAGGCGTCGGCGAAGTCATGGCGGAAGCTGAAGGCGCGCTCACCAGTCATGGTACGCGGCAGGCCTTTGATGACCATGCTCCGATAGTCGGAGCTTGTAAGCGCCGTATATTCCATGGTGAACAAGATGTCTGCGATGGCGTCGTAGTCCACGGCCACATTGGCCGCGCGCGGCATCTCGATCTGCCAGCGCGAATCCACCCCTGCGCCTTCTCCGAACGCCAGAAGCTCCGGCTGAGGGTCGAGGTCGAAATAACCTGTGGCGTTCCACGCCGAGGACAGCGCCACGCTCTCGGGCGCACGCCGCACGGTTTTCGTGGAAAACAGATCGTCACCAATCACGACGCGGGAAATGCCACTGGTCGACAACGTGGCGCGAATACCTGTGGTCGTGGGAATCAGAGCCACGAGCGAGGTGCGGACGCGATGGATCAGACGCAGGTAGTGACCGGGGAAGCGCCCATCGAACAGCGTCATGGGCGTCGCGAACAACAGCACACCGGTACGGCGGAAGGTCTGGAATCCGACCGGGTCCAGCCGCGCCAGGGAAAAGGTTTCCACCAGTTGCAGCTTGCGCTTGTTGATCCGGAAGGCGTACTGATCGAGCTCGTACATATCGCGCAAGAGTTGCGCCGAACCGGTCAGGCCCTTGGTGTCGACGGATTGTGATTCACCGGGAATAGCTGTGGAGGACATGCCGGGCTCCAACGGCACGGCATAGTCGTCGCGAATGGTCACCGGTACGCTCGCCTGCGTCATGGCCTCCAGTTGCGCCGCCGACATGTGCGTCAGCGAGGTGGCCTGCTGCAGGAAGAACCGGTAGACGCCTTCGAGAACGCCGCTCATCCACTCATACAGCGCCAGATTGCCGAACTGGCCGGTGTAGAGGAAATCCACCACTTCTTCCGCCTGGCGCACCTGCGCCTGCGCGATGGCGCGTTCCTGCATCGCGATGTACACGCCCGTCCGCGCGGTTTGGATGTCCTGCCCGCCAACGCGCAGGCTTTGCCGCGATAGCGACGCTCGGAGTCGCAAGTCGCGATCCTGGTTCTCGAGTGCGGCGTACTGATTGGCCAATGCCGCGCCCATGGATGCGGCCTGCGCGGCGCTGCCGAGCGGTCCCGCCGCCGCGCCCGCCCACTGGAAGAAGGTCTGCGGCGACGCCATGCCCGCGAAGGCGGCGGCAGCAGACGCGGCTTGAAACATCACGGCGCCCGCTTGGAGATCGAGGGCCAGTTGCTCGTTCATCGTTCTCCCCGCGCGCAGGCGAGCGACATACGTGTCCGCCTCGATGCGGGTCTGCTCGCGTTGCAGCTCCGCGCTGATGCGCGCGCTGTCGGCTTGAATGACCTGCAGGTCGCGCAGTCGTACGCCCGACCGCGTAAGGCTCAACTCCTGCCTGGCTTTGAGCAGCTCAAAGCGTTTCTGGTCGGCATATTGGAGCGACGCGAGCATGGACAGCTCCATTTGCCGCGCCAGCTCCGCCAGCTGCCTCGCGCGTTCGATCAGCGTGGCGTAGCGATAGGGCAACGGTGTCAGACGCGGTCGCGTGAGCGAGCGCAGCTGCGTGAGACTCTGCACGTTGCGGAGGTCGAGCGCCACGGCCTCGGCAATGGGCTCGTACGGCATGTCGAGCCCCGCGATGTTCAAGCAGTTACGCAGCTTGCGTAGGTTGTTCTCGGCGCGCTGCCTGAGCGCCTGGCTTTCCGTGTCCTCCGGAATGCACCACGCAACGGACGGCGCGGGCACGTATTGCCACCGCGATTGCGGTGCGTCGATGAGCGCGAGGTCATCGCCAGCGAAGGGCTGATACGGCAAGAGCATCGCTGCCGCGCCCTGTGCAGCCGCCTCGACGGTACGGGCCAGCACAGTACCGCTGTCGGCACTCTGCGCCTTCCTTACCGCCTTCAGCATGCGGCCCGACTTTGCTCCGGGCGACGCGTCCGACGCCGCGACCGCCGCTACTTCCTTTGCGGCCTCTTGTAACGCCGCTCGGCTCCTCACCCCGCCCGCCAGCGTCGTCAGCCAGGGCAATATCCAATATCCCTCACCGATACTGACCGTCAGCTCGCCGATCACGTCGGCGCAACTCCCCTGCAGCGAAGCGGGTTTCGGGGCGGGAAGCAGATCCAACGCCTTGAGATACAGCTCGCGCGCCCGGTTCACCGATTCTGGAGAGGCCAAGGTGCAGTCCGCGTCCGCCGCATCGAGCAGGAATCGTCCGGCAAGCAACCGTGTATAATCCTGGTAGGCGCCGCGGCGTGTCTCCGCGATCGTGTGCGGCGCGAGAGGATCACGAAGCCAATCCACTGCGCGCACGAAGGATGGCTCGCCTTCATCCAGCACCAGCTTGTAGGCGATGAGCCGCGCCGCGCCGCTGGCTTCGTAGTCGTAGACGCCGCGCAGTGCGTCGAGCGCCGCCAGCAACTCCCCCGCGTCGTGCAGGCGGATCGCCAGTTCAACGGCAACAAAATAGTACGCCTCGTCCAGGTAGAGCAGATTCTGCTGCCGGCCAGGGATACTGTTCTGTTCGTAGGCCGTCCTGATGCGCGCGGCACGTTCCAACCGTTGCTGGGTGGTTTCATTCAGCGGCAGTACGTCGAACTCGGTGACGCCCACGGGCCCGCCGAATCGTGCGTTCGCCGCAGTGGCAAACGGCGCCGGCAATCCGTGCCAGATCGAATAGCCGGGTAATTGCGCCGCGCCGGTGGGTTTCAGGATGAGTTCCTCGAGACCATCGGAATCGATGTCGAGCGATACCGCGTCGTAGTCACCCGCCGGCCGCATGACGAGGCCGGGTCCTCCCGGCGATTCGAGGCGGTACGACGCCTCCGAGAACACAGGCGTCGGCGTATCGCTGGTGACGTCGAGCACACAGAGGTTGGCGCTCGAAAAATTGGCGAGGATGACCGACGCAGTGCCAGACGCCAGAAAGCGTCCGGCGAACAGCCGGTCGCTGGCGGCAAAGGTCCACGCCGCGCCGGATGCGTCGACCAGCAGGTTCTCTGCGAAGAACCGCGTCTGCAGGCGCCCGCTGGCATCATAAGGAAGCACCGCCAGCGCGAGCGTCGTGGGATTGAACGCCAGCAGACGCGAACGGCTTGCGCCCCCAATCGGAACGTACTGATCGTCGTCGCGCACAAGCCAAGCGCTGCTGCCGCCCGTGGCGGTGACGGGCAGGTCATTGCCCTCCGCAATCGTCCAGTGGAGGTCGCTGATCACGAAGCGCAAGTTGTTCGAGTCCCATCGCAAGAGCGCCTGCACGGTGGCCTGACTGGTCCCGCGCGTGGTCAGGCGATCGCCGTGCGGGTCGGTTGTGTTACCCACGTACCTCTCGGTGCGATTGGCGGCATGCACTAGGATGTCGTCGCGCGATGCGTCGCTCGAGCCCGAAGGTCCGAAGCCGCTGCGCATGACGATGAACTTGTCCCAGCGCACGCCGTCGGGGTTCCCGGTATCCGGATAGTAGACCCACCTCGAGGTCCGACTTGGATAAGAGACGAAATCCAGATCCAGTGCTTCGCGGGAAGTGAAAGACAAGTCGGCCGCCGCAACCCAAAACACGCTGACGAAGGTGCGCACCGGCGACAGCCACGTGCCCGCTACCGGCGGATCGACATACTCGAACGCCAGGAGACGCAGCCCGCCGCCGTCGAGATTGGCGGCACGGAATACCGTGCGCCGCTGCGCACTGCCGAGCGACACCGGCCACGTACCGACGGGGCCCGTGGCTTGCGTGATGACGGCAACGAGACTGAGTTGATCGCCGGAAAAGTCGAGCCACCCCAACTGCGACGTGGACACGTTCACCACGAGCACGCGCTGACCGAACACCACCGGATTGGCCGGGTCGGGCAACGACCATGCGGCGTCCAAGGACGTTTCGGCGAGCAGCGCGAGCGTCGGCCCGTCGGCGCAGGCCAGGCCGAAGCGGCGGCGGTTGCTCGCATGCCGAGAACGGCGTCGCCGTCCCGGACACCCACATGGCCTTGGCCCAGTCGACTTGCGCCACCGAGCGGAGCCGCGCGAAGACGGCGACGCCGCGCCGGCGCTGCGCATCGGAGAACGGCAGTACGCTCGCGATTTCCTGTTCGCTCGATCGCAGCTTGCCTTGCAACGCCGAATCCCATTGCAAATACGTCCACGGTGTCTGGTCGGGCGCTCCCGTCGCTCCCCAGCCGGGTGCCTCGGTCCAGCTCGAAAACAACAGCGCGCCGCTCGCGTCGCTGCGGGCAACGGCGAAGAACGTTCGCCGGGGCAGGCCGCCGGCGTACGCGGCGACCGGAACCAGGTTGCAGACGTCGAGAAAGTAGCGCCGATATTCGGCCGCGATCTCGCGGATGTCCGCGAGCGTCAAGCGCGCCGCAGCACGGCACGCCTCCACCATGGCGGCAGAGCCCGGACTTTGGATCTTGCGTAGCGTCGGCCGCAGTGCGCGTTGTGGATGCACGAACACCTGCATAGCGGCATTCCATGTGGCGTAGCTCCCGAGCCATGCCCAGGCGTCATCGAAATCCGGCGCGTCGATGTCCCACGCCGCATCGTCGAGCAGGCCGTTCCGAATCCCGAACAACAGACCCTGGAGCGTCTTGATGGCCTGCTCCACTCGCGTGGTCCGGGCGCAATCCGACGTCTGCCCGTCGATGAGGAGGTTGACGGTAAACCAGCGCTGACGCGCCGGCGTGAGCAAACCCGCGCCAGGACCCAGCAGCCTTTGCGCCGCCGCAGCGCGCATGCGGTCGTCGCGCAATGCCACCAGCAGCTCGTGCTCCACCGTGTCGACGGCGGCTCGGGTCTCGTCGCGGAGAGCCTGCTCCTGCGCGACTCGTCCGCGCAGCGTCAGCTCCCAACGGCGTCGCAGCGCCGCATCCGAGCGCCACGGTGTCGGGCTCCAGTCTGGCGCACCGATCGACGAGCGCACGTGAAACAGCCGCGGCGACAGTGACACGGGAGCGGTCGCATTGCGCTCTTCGTTGCGCCACACCTGGAGCACTTCGAGCCTGCGGGCGCGCTGGACGATGATCGCGCTGAACTCCCTCCACTCGGATTCGGTGATGGCTTGACCGCGTGCTTCCACGGTAGCCATGCCACTCAAATGCTCGAATTCATCGTCGCTCATGCGCACCTGCGCGAGCCAGCTCGAAATATCCACATCACGATCGCGCTGCTTTCGACGACTCACCAACAGTTTGAGCGGGTCGTTCACGTCGGTGAGATCGGCGGTCACGGCGACAGCGACGTCAGGGACGGTGAGGGGCTGGGCCAGTGCCACCAACATTTGAGCCATCGTGCGCGGTGCGCCGCCCGCAGGCCTTCTGAAATCCTGTAACGTGCCGACGCACACATCCACCCAATGCGCGCGCGCTTCGATGAAATCGAGCGCCGACCACTCTGTCTTGTTGAAGTTGGTCTGCCACTTGGGCTCGGGCAGCTCGGCGAGGTCGGCCAGACCAACTAGGTCGGGATCGAGCAGCGGATGTGAGCCCAGCGGTGAGGTGGCATCGTCAGCATCCTCGACGCGCCACTTCGCATGCCAATAGTCCAGTCGCGCGTCGAGCGTCCAGGGCACGGCGGGGCCCGGCTGCAATGGCGGCCGCGTAGTGTCACGCAGACCGAACGTCTGTTCCAACCACTCTTCGGTGATTTCTAGAGGGTCCCCAGGTGAGGCGTCCGGATCGCGGGCCAATTGGGCGAGCCGGGCGGCGCTCCGCACCTGCAGCGAGTCGGCCAAGGCCTCGGCATCGCCGGCTTTCATCGCCGGCAAGGCGCGCAGATCGTCGAACGATGTCCCGAACAGCTCGAGAAAACGTCGATACGCGGCATCGAGGTACGGTTGCGGCGTCGCCGTCTTTTCCGGTACCGTCAGCATGTCGCGCAGCACCTCGATGCAAATGCGCACCTGACGAATCACCGGTGTGTCGTCGGCGCACTGGACGGGCAGATCGCCGAAGGGTTGATGCAGGCGAGATTGTAGAACGGCCAGGTTCACGGGACTGCCGCCGTACGACACGTGCCGGACGGTGTAGTCCAGCAGATCCGCGAGATATGCGAGGCCGGAAGCCGCATCAGTGCAGCAATGACAGGTGCCCGCGAGTGCCGCAAACTGTTCTCCGAGCACGTCGAGATTTCGTTCTCCCAGGACCCACTGCCCGGTGAAGACCGTGTTGGCCAGGCGCAGGCGCTGCACGGCCGCGCCGCGCAGACGCGCCGCGGCGGCTGCATCGATGCTGCCCGCGAGACGTTTCGCGATCCTAGCGGGTGCGCTGCGGGCCAGTTCGGCCACACCACCGTAGCCCGCCTCGAGCAGCTTCGGACCAGCCTCCATCCCTTCCGGCAGCAGCGAGAATTCCGCGAGCGCATCCAACGTCGCGACCGCGGGGTCGTTCTTTACGGAGCTCGAGCCGACCAACCGCCGCATGCCGCCAACCTTCACCACATCGTCAAGTGTCGCTACCTTCTTGACCCGCAGAAACGACCGCAGTTTTGGCGTCACGACAAGGTTCGCACGAGTGGCCACGTTTGCGATGATTTCGTAGCGCGAGCGTCGCGCTTCCAGGTCCGCCAGCGCGGCCGCTGCTCCCTGACCAAGCTCACCGCTCGCCAAAGCAGATGAGAGCTTCTCGCGCAGCACCTCGGGCCGTTTGTTGAGGAGTCCACTGTAGGTGGGCGTCTCATTCTCTTGCGTCAGGTGATACAGCAAGACGGCTGGGATGCCGGACTCCCGTTCGAGTTGCACGCTGCCGAGCAGGCGCCCGACTTCGTTGCGCGTAAGGCGTGCCGCCTTCGCGATGCGGTCGAGATCCTTCCCTGAGAGTGCATCAGCGAGAGGGCCGCCGTTCGCCAACCGGAGCGACGCCAATCGTCCAGCGAAGTCGGCAGGCGCCGCCGCCTGCTCCGGCTTGCGCGCGTCGCCTCGGGTCGACTTGGACTTCGAACCACGCTTGCGTAGAGGCATGCAGTCCTCGTGACGTGCGGGAAAACGACGTGTTACTTGAGGAACGTTCTGTAGTACCAGTCGCCCAACGCGCCTGAACCGGGCGACGCTTTGTCGATCAGCGGCTCCGCGATGTACTCGTTGATGACGCTGCCGACCGCATAGCCGAGTGCACCTGCCCCAAGCACCTGGGCGGCAGCAGTGGCACCGACGGCGGTGGCGCCCGCGGCAGCCACACCCAATGCGTTGCCAACACCTGACGCGACGTCGCCCGATTCGATGTCCTGGGCAAGTCCGGCGGCGCTCAGCAGGCCTCCGATGATCGGCAGACGACGGCCGACGCCGCGGCCAAAACTGCGCACTGCACGGCCGATTTGATAGGCCCTGGCCTCGAGCCGGAACAGGCTGCCCATTCCCACCGGCGGCATCTTCTTCATGCTGGTCTGGATCAGCCGCATCAGGGCGTAACCGGAAATCCCTGCCCGAAAGCCGTAGATCGCGGAGACCGCTTTCCACACGGTCCTATAGAGTACTGGTCTTGCCGCATTCCCCCACACTCGGATAGCGGCGTTGCTCACGGCATACGACGCGCGACCGAGGAAGGTGGACTCCAGGTGTTCGAAGCCGCGTGTGGCCTTCAACCACTCTGCGCCTCTCAGTGCGCTGAGGCCGCCCTGCCATACTCTCCTGCTGTCGGACACATTACCGGCCCAGATGACGGCGGTCTTCGACACGCGGTCTGGCATGGATGCGAGCGACAGTCCGATGGCCGCGACGACGCTGCCGATCTGCCCGACCTCCGGCAGGATCGACGGCGTCTGCTGCGGATCGCTCTCGGGCTTCTCCGCTTCGCCGCCGGCCGCCGGTGCTTCGTCCGGCGGTCTGGTTTTGTGGATCACGTTGCTGCTCCTGGGATGGACATGAAGCATCGGGACGTTGCTGCCTGGCTCGTACGACAGCTCGGGCTCATAGCAGATCGTCGGCGGCGCGCTGCCGCCGGTGGCGTCCGCGTCCCTGGCCAGACCGCTCGAATCTGAAAATGCGAGCGGATTTCCATCGACGTACGCGTACAGATTCGGCCCGTCGCGTGGGCCTGAGGGATCGGCGCTGATCCAGCGCATGGTGGCGTGCGCGTAATAGCGCGCGCCGTGATACCCGAGTCCGCTTTCTTCGTCGCGCTCCTTGCCGGTGAACCGGTACCGCTTTCGGCCGAAGCTGCCGAAGCTGGTTTCACCATACGGAAAGTACTCTTCGCGGTTGATCCACGTCGCGTCCTCTCCGAGCACGAGCACACTGCTGCCGAGATGATCGCCGTGGTGGTACTGCACCGCCGGTCCACCTTGGCCCGCATCGAACGCCGCGCCGATCCGCACGATGGCCACACGCAGACCGCTGTCCATGACGTGCAGACTGTTGTTCTCCGTCGTGGCGACAGACGTCACGCGGCGGTGGTGCTCGAAGGCGCCGCCGACGTAGGTGGTCACGCGATATCGTCCCGAGCCATCGCGAACCAACTTCTTCAGCCGCATCCCGGTGGCGTCATACAAGTAGATCGCGTATTGCGACGGCGCGGCGGCGCCCGCCTGGATGCGGAAGGCCTTCAATCTGCCCGCGTGATCCCACTCGAAACGGCGGGTGCCGTTCTCGGTGACCAGGTTGCCCGCGGCGTCGAAGTCGTGCGTCGTGGCTTGCGTGTCCTGGTTGCCGCAATTGGTGAGGCGATTGCCGCCGCTGCCCCAGTCCGGTGTCAGCCCGCCCATGGAATCTGCCACGTTCTGGCGCCACTCCCTGGGCGTGAAGCCGGCCATTCCGAAGTGACGCAACCAGGCTGGCACGCCGTCGCGGATGTGCGTGAGCTTCAGCGGGTTTCCGGCTGGATCGTATTCGTAGCGCTCTTCGTAGATGGCTGCGAGATCCCGTGCGTTGTCCTGCGTGGTTACCGGCGGATTCGCGGACACGTAGATTCCCGACACGACGTCGCTGCTGGCCGCAAGCAGCTCCGTCCAGGGGCGGGGCGCCGAAATCAGCGCAGCCTCGCGTCCGTTGGCATACACCAAGCGGTACAGCGAGTCGTACTCGAAGCGGCGCAACAGCGCGTCACCAGCAGACATGCGCAGCCGCAGGGCGCTTGGAACCGCAGGTGGCGCGTTGCCGCGGACGCCACAGCCTCGCGTGAGGTCCAGCGTCAAGACGATGTTGCCCGTGAGGTCGTACCCATAGGTGATGTCCTGCAGCACGCCGGCTTGCGGTGCGTAGCCCAGCGCACCTTGCTTGACGTACGGGTCGCTGCGTAATCGGACCAGGCGGGAGGTCTGCGGGTCGTGCGCGTAACGCGTCATGACGCCGTTGCCATAGGCGATCAGTACGCATTGGCCGCGCGCGTCGTAGGCCAGGCGCTCGGCGAACACGCGCTCGGGACCGGTGCCGTTGGCGTCGAGAGGGCCGACGAGCGACAGACCCTGCAACGCCGCAGCGGCGTTGTACGCGGGCCGGATTCGGTAGCGCTCTCCGTTGGCGCAGGCCGGCATTTCTGACCACTTGATGCGATTCAGCGCGTCGTAGGCCGTCTGCGTTGCATAGATGACGACGTCGAGGTCAGGCGGCGCGGCTTCGTCCCAGTCTACGCGCGGCGTCGGTAGCGTCCAGGTGACGCGCAGCGGATCGTCGATCGCCGACAGCATGAAGCGGTCGGATAGCGATTGCCGGCTCGACGCCAGCACGTTGCCTTTGAAATCGTAGGCCGAGAACTCGGCCAATCCGGCCTCATCGTAGTGCCGATACAGGCGGCCCAACCGGTTGGCAGTGGCGGACTGCGGCGCACCCGGGCTGTCTCCATAGAGAAGCCGCTGACGTAGCGTCACCGCGTCGCCCGCGGTATCGCGCGCCCAGATGCGCACTGGGCGTCGCAGCGCATCGTAGGCGTGCAGCGTGCGTGCGCCGCGGGAGTCGCGAGACTCTATGAGGTTGCCTCCCGCGTCGAAAACCGTGAGGTGTGTGCCCGCGTCCAGGCTGGTCGACCACAGCACGCGCCCCCCGAGGTCATGCACGTACTCGAATGCGAGACGGCCGAGCGCATCTCGCGTGCTGGTGAGGTTGCCAAGGATGTCATAGGTGGTGCTCGTGACATGCTCGACCACCGCAGCGCCGGGCACGCGGTGTCGGACGACGCCGCGCACCGCGCGGCCCATCGCGTCGATCTCGGTACTGTCGGGCGTGTTCCAGTGATGCTGGTAGGCAGCCGCAGCAACGGGATGCGAACGCCCCGCGTTGTCGTTGGCGTCATACGTCCAGAACTCCCACGGTGTGGGCCTGAACTTCGCCTCATCCAGCGGTGACAGCGGCGGATCGTCGACGTTCACGGGCACTCCAAAGATCACCCGTTGTTCCGAGCCGTTCGGGTTTACGGTGCGCACGAGCTGTCCGCGGGCGTCGTAGTACATCCTGACCTTCTGTCCCAGCGTCGCCGCCGACGCTGGAACGTGGGCCCATCCCGTGTCGAGGTACGGCTCCGATCTTTCGACTACCTGTCCCTTGTTGTCGTAGCGTTGCGTGCCGCTGACGCGAACGTTCGGCACAGCAGGATTCGCGGCGACACCGCGCACGACGGCCGTCGCGTTCGCGGCCGCATCAGGATCGAGAACCTCTGCTCCACCGCCGAACTGCGCATCGCCGAAGCGCACGACATCATCCTGAACGCGCATCTGCAGGATGCGGCCGAAGCCGTCCGAGTACTCACGCGCTTCGATGCTCTGGCCCGCATCGTCCGGGTCGCTGTCGTGATGCGTGCGCCGAATGGAGCGCACGTACGCAGGCACGGGGCGTGTCGGATCAACGTTCGTCGATTCCAAGTAGGCCCGCAGCTGGTACTCGAAGCGCACGCCGGGTTGCGTCTGGTCGCCTTCGTTGCCACCGGCTTTGCCACGCACCCCGATGCCACTCACCATGCCCTCGGGTGTGTAGCTGACCACAGTCATGTTGCCGTTGGCGTCGGTGACCGTATTGGGTTGCATCGCGCGATAGTCATAGCTCGCCGAGACGACAAGAGCCTGCGCGTTGGCGTCGCGCGGACTGATGACGGAGACAGGAAAGATACCGTGCGTGTCGTAGCCAATGGTGGTCTGGTTACCAAGTGGATCGCGTTCGCCGGTCACCAGACCGGCCCCCGAGCCGGTCGCATTGTGAAAGTCATATTGCCTGCGCACCGACACGCTGAAATAGCCAGGCGTGTAGGGTGAGGCGCCGCCCCCGGCGCGATACACGTAGCCCGCGCGAGAAGGTACTAGCGCAACGAAGGCCGCTGGATAGTCCGCATTCGCGACGATTGCCGGCTGGGCGAGGTAGGCAGGCACCTGCCCCCCGTACGCGGCCGCCACTTCCGTGTCCGTGAGGACGAGCGTTTCGGTACGCACCAACGCACCAAACCGACCGATGACGCCGTAGACGAGGCCTGTGAACGCACCGTAGTCCGGCGCCGCTGCATCGCCGTCGTAGAAGTTCAGGACCTCGGCGCGCGGTCTGAGCGCGGACGCGTCAGAGCCGATCGTCGCGAGCTCGTCGACGCGCTTGCCGGATGATTCGGTGATTTCGTAGGTGCGCACGCGTGCGACGCGGTCGTGAATGTAAGGACCATTGCCGCCAGGCGCTGCGTAGGCCGTAACCGCGAGCGTGGCGAGGTAGTCGTTGGCAGGACGATCCGCCATCGCCCGCCAGCCGCGCGGGCAGGCGATGGAGACTTGCCGGCCGGCGTTACCGAACGCATCGTAGTCGCCGCTAAAGCTGAAGACGGTGAGCGGATCGTTGCCACGCTCCCACTGCGTCGTGCGCGAGGCAACCGCGAACGGGAAGAAGATCCGGCGACGGTCGACGTTGTCGGGCGGGGGCGATTCCTCGCGTACGCCGTAGGTATGTTCGGCGACCGTGTACGGCCGGCCCTGCGCGGCCGAGCCGTCCAACGCGTATAGCTCAGTGCGCAGCGCGTCGCGCATGTCGCGTCGCGCATGGGGGTTGCGCGCCGTGCAATAACCGCGCAGGACATCGTCGATGGCCTGCTTCAATTCGAAGCACGGTGGGTCTCCCGACCAGTAGCGTGCGGAGGAGTCGAGCTCTTCCCAGCTACCGTATTCGTCGCCGACCGGTCCCTGATGAAAGAACGTCTTGAGCAGCGTGGGAGCGGAAAAGTACTCCGTGGGCACCGTCGAAAACGCAGTCTGTACGTCGTGCAAGCCGGCGCGGTTGTACTCGGAAAACCCTTCCGAACTGCGTTGATGCACTTCGGCAAAGCCACGGAATTCCTTTTCCAGCCCATCCCAGTAGCCGCCGCGATACGTGAACTCGGTGGTGAGCTTGCTGCCGGACAGATGGTCGATCACCTCGACACGTGACACGACCTGCACCGGGCCTGGCAGGGGCGTGCGCCAGCGGGTCGTCGAGCATCGGTCGTCTTCGAGAAAGAATCGTGTCGACGAGGCGTACTGCACTCGCGTCGTGGCACCTAGATTGTTGGTCATCCTCGCCAGCAGATAGGGCTTCACCCCGCCTGCCAGGTCGAGAAAGCTCATACGCTGTCGCGCCGGGTTGGTGGGTCCCGCGCTCCAGAGGATGCCGGCAACGCCGGCGCCATAGAGGTCCACCACGTAGACGACATCTCCATCGGCGACCAGCGGCACACCGTGCACCTCTATCGGTGCACTCCAACCGTTGCCGCTTCGGTTGAACCACACGCGCACGCGATCCGCTTCGACGTAAACTAGATCGGCATACCCGTCGCCGTCCACATCGCCGAGCAGCACGCGCGCAGCGTCGTAATCGGACGGCAATGCGGGCTGCAGGGGCATCGTGACTCGCGCGCCCCAGTTGCCATGGCCGAGATTGGGCCAGTACGACACGCTGCCCGCATGCACGAGGGCAATGTCCTGCAGTTCACCACCGGCGAGGGCGGCGAGCTTGACGTGGTCGTCGCCAAAACTGATATCGGGAAATTCGGCGAGGGGACGACGCGTCACAATTCGAATGTCTTTCCAGCCCTCGTGTTCGTCCTGGAAATAACATTCAAAGCGCTCGCCCGTACGCACGGCGTCGGTGACGCCATCGCCATCGAGGTCGAGAAATCGCACTTCGGGATCGTCGGCGCCGAAGGCGGGCGCGCGCCGCATCTCACTGGGCCGTCGCTTCCAGTGAGGTCCGAATTCCAGGGTGAATACCGTGGATGTCTGCGCGCTGTTCAGCACCAGGTCGACGCGGCTGTCGCCGTTGACATCGAGCACCTGTACGCCGGGATCGGCGAGGCTTACGCCGGGCGAGTCGCGCATCGAGCGCTCGGGAGCAAATCGGCCGGCACCCAGGTTGCGACAAAAGCGCACATCGCCGTCGATCGTTACGATATCGGGCAAGCCGCCGCCATGAATGTCCATCAACGTCACAGTCGGATCGGCCAGCGATGGGACGCTTGCCGGACCGCGCTGGACGGGAGAGAAGGTGCGGCCTGCCGGTTCGAACGTGGTGTAGGCGAAGTCGAGCGGCGGTAATCCGCTGACCGGCTGACCGGCATCGTCGTAGCCCAGCACCTCGATGCGACTGAGCAGGGAGACGCCGTTGGCCGGTAGTACGCGCTCGGTCACGGACAGATCGGTGCGCTCGTCGAGATAGATCAGCCGGTACGCGCGGATCGGTATCTCGCCCGCGTCCGCCGGATGCGAGCGGATTAAGATCAGCGTGCAGCGCCTTCGCGTACGAACTTCGAAGCCGGCTCGAAACTCGGAGAAGGGGTCGGGACGCGTGCGCGTCGGCGGAGACACGGCGTGTGGCAGCGTCTCGTCGTCGTAGTAGAACGCGATCGAGACGAGGAACTGCTTCGGACCACCGGCGGCTTCGTAGTCCGCGTAGCGAATGCGCTTGATGTAGTTCTGCTCCCCATTGCGGGCGTCGCCTCGCACCAGGTCGCGCTCGTACTCATAGGTGATGAGGTTGCCGAACTGATCGCTGGTCTGCGCCAGCTTCCAGGCAAAGATGCCGCCGGGATTGTCCGGATTCTTCGGGTCGCGTACCGATGCGGCCGCATCGGTGACGGCGTTACCGTAAATGGAGACCAGGCCGTCCGTGGTCGCCACTTCCCAGTAGTGCGCCGTACCCGTCACGTGGGCGATGCGCGCGAACAAGCCTTCGGTCCTCGGCCGGTAGTACTGCCGATTACCACTGGCCTCCACGGGGACGAGGTCTTCGCTGCCCGCCAGAATGAAGATATCGGAGGCGTCTCCGCGAGGAATGGGATGCGTCTTGCGCGTGACTAAAGGAATGCCGAGAGTGAAACCTAGCCCGAACGGACCGTTACCGTTGCCCGTGCTGTAGGTGAGACTGAGCGACGGCTGAAATCCGTTGCGCCCAGCCGGCAAGTTCAGTGGGACAGCGAAGTTGCCTGTGCCAGTGAAAAGATCAGGTGCGAACTTCTCACCCATGCCGCGTGCGGCACCACCACCGGTGGGAACTGAGATGGCAGATGCGTCGGTACTTGCTCCCACGGCTCCCTCCAGTTTGTTTGTAGTGTTATATCTCTAGGTGGTTCAGGACAAGAACTCACACTCTCCAAATCGGCGCCCCGCAAGAGATCGAGCACCACGGAAATCTTGCGCTTGGCCGACCACCGCCCGCTGCCGCCGCGGCTCGGTGAGGCTGCGGTCGCACGGCCCCAACGAAGTGTGGTCGGCAGACTTTGCGTTTGATCGCACCGCCGACTCCCGCGTGTCCTCGTGCACGACGGGTGTGCCGTCTTCCAGAATCCAGTTGTCCGGCGGCTCGCGCGCGTGATCGTGGCGAAATTCCGGCACCAGGTCTTCCGAGCCCGAGAGGATGAAGACATCCGACTCGTCGGCGTCTTCGTACCGCGGCAGCCCCTTATCCGTCTTACGTGTGAATGAAGGGAGTGAGAGGCTCCATCCAAACCCAAATGGGACATAGCTGGCGCCGGAGTCGTAGGAAAGGGAAAGTTGCGGACCGAAGCCGGAACGGCCAGGACTCGTGGCGATTGGCACCGACATCGAGCCGGTGCCAGTGACGGGATTCGCGGCGAACTTTTCGCCTATACCACGAATTGCCCCGCCACCTTTGGGCATGGTGATACTGGGCGGAGCGACCAGGAATGAATTCTGGGGCGCTTCTTTGCCGCTGGTTTCGTTCCCTTTGGGGTCGGGCACGACAGCATCCAATCCGGTTAACAGCGTGGGCGCGTAGGATGGCAGAAAGATAGGAACCCGTCAACGGATTTTTTCGAGAGGTTCTCCGAAAGTCCTATTGCGAGACAATGCCTATACCTATAGGGGAAACTGCGAGAGTCGTCTGGAAGAATAGAAGAAAACTGAGCTTGCAGAGATGCCGATCAGGAGACGGAGAAAATCACCTCGATTTCGACAGGAGCCCCGCGAGGCAATTCAGCGGCGCCCACAGCCACCCGAGTATGTCGACCGGCTTCTCCAAAGATCTCAACCAGAAGGTCCGATGCCCCGTTGAGAACGTGCGGCTGCTGGACAAAACCTTCCGCCGATGCCACATGCCCGACCACCTTCACCACACGCGTAATTCGGTCCAACGTCCCAAGTGCTTGCTTGGCAATCGCCAATACGTTCAGGAGCGCGAGCCTCGCCGCCTCCATTCCCTGCTCGACCGTCAAATCGCGTCCGAGCTTCCCGGAAAATACCAACTGCCCGTCTCGCATTGGGAGGACACCGGACAAGAACAAGAGACCGCCGACCTCTACCGCCGGAACATAGGTCGCCAACGGTTGCGGCGGAGAAGGCAATTCCAGATGCAGTTCCTTCAGTTTCAGTTCGTACGACATCCCGATAACCCGTGTACTTCCTTTATCCCTTACGTTTCACGTCTCACGCATTACCCTGCGCGGAGCGCATCCAGAAAACTCTCACCTACAGGAAGTTGATCTCCCAGCAGAGCTTCCACGATGGTGTGTCCTAAATCGGCAGCGGAGGCTCTGATGCCGAGACGGACCCCGTGCGCTAATTTCGGACCAGTGGTCAGGAGCGGGACATATTCTCGCGTCGGAACCAGATCAGCCTTGGCCATATCTCTCCCATGATCGCCCGTGAGGACAAGCAGATCGCCTGGGCGAAGCTGTTCCAATAACGCTGAAAGCCGTCGATCGAAATCCTGGAGAGCTATGGCCGATCGCTCGGCATCCGACTCGAGGACATCGAGTCCGGCAACGATCAAACCGCGCGGAACTTTTTTCAGCATCCCCGTGACGTCACTCAACAATGCAGTCCAGTGCGCCACAGGCACGGAACGAGTGATCCCGCGACCGCTGAAGAGGTCGCCGACTTTTCCCACCCCGATGAGGATCTGGCTTGCTCGATTGAGCACATCGAACATGGTTAGCCCGGGTGGTTCAATCACGAACTCACGGGGTTGCGGGCCGAACCGCACGGCTCCGGCATCACCCAAGAGAGGATGGGCCGACACACGAACAATCCCCCATGGATCCTTGAGCAATTTTCTTGCGTCGCGGCAGCGCTGAAAAAACTCGTCCCGGCGCATCGCGCTTTCGTGCGCCGCAACATGGCACGTTCGTCGTCCATCCGTCCAAACGATCAGCGCACCGGATGACAGATGTTCGGCATCGCAGTCGCGCAGCATGGCGGCTCCGGACGAACGACGATTGCCGACAATCTTGCGGCCAAACACCTGTTCGAGGGCTGCAACCATGTCAGGAGGAAACCCGTTGGGATAGAGTGGTCCGGCAACGTCGGTCAGATGACCGGCCATTTCCCAGTAGCCGGCGACGGAATCCACCCCTTTCGAGAGAAAACCAAGACGCCCGAAACACCCTTCAGGCTGCCCCATCGTCCGCACACCTTTGATCTCCGTAATGTGACCAAGCCCAAGCGCTTCCAGCGTAGGCAGGTTGAGTCCCCCAACGGCATCAGCCAGATGAGACAAGGTATTGGACTCAGCATCGCCGTACTCTGCCGCATCGGGCATGGCTCCGACACCGAGGCCATCGATCACTAGCACAATGACACGAGTAATCATGGACGCACTATAGCAGAAGCACGACGGGCAAAGAAGTTCTGAGTTTTGAGTTAGAAGTGAATAGGAACGCCGGGACGGGCGAGGAGGTCTCTCGGTTGAAGACTGACGTGTTCGGAACTCCGGCCTTCAGCCTGCATGCTATGAAGCAGCTGTTCCTTGCTGTCGCCACTCAGCGACGATCGCGAGACTTGCGCTAGTGCCGATCCGATCCGCGCCGGCCTCCAGCATGGCCAATGTTGTCTTCCAATCTCTAATTCCACCGGAGGCCTTCACCTTGACGCGACCAGCCACAGTCTCTTTCATGAGCCGCACATCGTCGGCCGTCGCGCCGCCGGAGCCGAAACCGGTCGATGTCTTTACATAATCTGCTCCCGCCTCCACAACCAGCTGGCAGGCCGTCCGCTTTTCCTGCTGTGTCAGATAACAGGTCTCAAGTATGACTTTATGTTCGACGCCTGGAGTCGCATTCACAACTTCTGCAATGTCCTGCCGCACATACTCACGATCTCCCGACTTCAAACGGCTGACATTGATGACCATATCCAGCACTCGCGCGCCGCGCGAAACCGCTTCAACCGCTTCGGCAACTTTGGTCTTCGTCGTGTGGCCGCCCAGAGGGAACCCGATCGGGATACCGACCAGGATCGATGTCCCTGCGACAGCAGCTACCGCTTCATCCACGTAGCAGGGCGGGACGAAGATCACAGAGAATCGAAACTCCTTCGCTTCCTGGCACAGCCGTAACACGTCCACCCTTGTCGCATCCGGCCGAAGCACCGTGTGGTCTATGAGATCGGGCAGATTCCACGTAGACATCGCTCAAGATACTCCTTCGTTGTAAGCCAGAGCCCTCCCTCCGGGGGCGATCGACGTCTGGGAACGCGCCCCCCGACGAAAGGGCCGCTTCTGGTATTTTTCCACCGCCTTGTTGTGCTCGATCAGCGTCGCGGAAAACTGATGCGTGCCATCGTTCCGGGAGACAAAATACAAGGAGTGAGAATCGGACGGATACAGCGCCGCGCGAATCGCTTGAATGCCCGGGTTGGCGATCGGTCCAGGCGGCAGTCCCTGCACCCGATAGGTATTGTAGGGACTGGGACTGGACAAGTCTTTTTTGTGTATGTTGCCGTCGAATGCCGGCAAGCCATAAATGACGGTCGGATCGCTCTGCAATGGAATACGCTTCTTGAGCCGGTTGTGAAACACCGCGGAAATTTCAGGCCGCTCACTACCGGAGCCTGTTTCCTTTTCGATCACAGAGGCCAGCGTCAACACTTCGTGCATCGTCATCTTCTGTTCCTGCATTCGCGCGAGGAGGTCAGGGCCGACCATCTGTCGTAGCTGATCGACCATTGCCGTCAAGACCTCTCGCGTCTTGACCCCACGGGGGAACTTATAGGTGTCGGGGTACAGATATCCTTCCAATGTTTCAGCCGTAATTCCAAGCGACGCGATGAACGTTCGATCTTTCGCCAACCGGAGAAACTCCGCGCGATCCGCGAAACCGTCTTGAGCCGCCACATCGGCGATTTGCGCGACGGTCAGTCCTTCGGGTATCGTCAACGGATGGAGCACCACGTGACCGTTGAGCAAGATCGCGAGAATTTCCGCCGGAGTCATGCCGGGACTCAACTCATACTCGCCTGCGCGAACCTTCCGATCGGCAGATTGAGACTTTCCTGAATAGACAAAAAACAAGCTGTTCTTGATCAATCCTTCGCGCTCAAGCATCGTCGCGACCTGTTGAAACGTCGATCCGTCCGGGATGACGACCACTTTCGAGGGAGGGCGCTCTTCGGCAGGAATAACCGGGCCTTCAGCCCAGCGAATCGTCTGGTAGGCCGCGACGCCAAGTGCGACCGTTCCGACCAGCAGAAATCCGAGGATGATCCGTAGCTTCATGAGGTAGCTCTACTGTCCCCCTATCCGAATACTCATCGGCCTGCGATTTCAGATCCATCTTCGTCGCTGATTCAAGACTTGCCAGATAGCTCTGGAGCAGAATCGAAGCGGCAATCCGGTCTACCACACCTTTCCGCTTTTTTCGGCTGACATCGGCTGCAATCAAGAAGTCTTCCGCCGACTTCGTCGTCAACCGTTCATCCCAGAGAATAACCGGAACAGGCACTCCCTCTTCCAATCGAATCTGGAACTCACGCATCGCCTGGATTGCCGGACCTTCTCGGCCATCCAATTGAATAGGGAAACCCAACAGGACTTGTCCGACTTCATGGGTCCCAACGAGGGACACGATATGGGCGATGTCCCGATCCAACGAGCGTCGATTGAGCGTCTCAAGCGGTTGGGCGGTCCAGCCCAGTTCATCGCTCAGAGCCACCCCGATCCGTTTCGTCCCATAGTCGAGCGCGAGAACTCGTTTACCCTCCATGAGTGTACCGCTCTAGCGCACGTTCGACCAGTCCAAAGACCTTTTCCAGCGCGCCATCCAACCTTGCCGGATCCTTCCCCCCAGCCTGGGCCATTTCAGGACGACCGCCCCCTGTGCCTCCCACTTCCGTCGCCATCTCCTTGATGAGGTCACCTGCTTTCAGTCTGGTAATCAGATCCTTGGTGACGACGACGAGCAACGAAACCTTGCCATCGTTGGCGGCCCCGAGAGCGACGACACCGCTTTTCAGCTTGTCTCGCAACTGGTCGGCCAGCGCCCTCATGCCGTTGACATCCAGCCCATCAGTCCGCTGCACATGGATCTGGATGCCGGCGATCGTTTTGGCCACAGCCCCGGCAGCCGATCCACCGGCCATTTTCAGTTTTACCTCTTCCAACTCTCGCTCTTTGTCTTTCAGCTGCATCATGACCTTGCGTGTTTTGGCGACCAGCTCGGATTGGCCGACCTTCAGCAGGTTCGAAAGTTCTCGAATGTCGGTTTCCAACTGCTTCATCTGCGCAAACGCGCCACTGCCGGTCTGGGCTTCGATGCGACGCACACCGGCCGCGACGCCGGTCTCCGACACAAGCCTGAACAGCCCGATGTCCCCCGTCTGCCTACAGTGGGTTCCGCCACAGAGTTCCTTGCTGAAGGACTCGACCGTGACCACCCGCACCTGCTCTCCATATTTATCCCCGAAAAAGGCCAATGCGCCCTTGGCCACCGCATCCTGAATGCTCATGACTTCGGTCTCAACCCGCTCGTTCTTGCGCACTTCGTTGTTCACCACCGTTTCAATCTCGTCGATATCGCGGGAACTCAAGGGTCTGAAATGGGCAAAGTCGAAGCGCAAGCGATTCGGCCCGACCAGCGACCCATACTGTTTGACGTGAGGGCCCAGCAAATCGCGCAACGCAGCATGGAGCAAGTGTGTGGCGGTATGATTTCGTTGGGCATCCTGCCTAGTCGTGGCATTCACCGTCATGTGCAGCTGCTCACCCTCGCGAATCCGCCCTTTCGTCACGGTCCCTTTGTGTAAAATCATCGTCGGCACAGGCCTCGTGGTTTCCGCGATCTCGATTCTCCCGTCAGGCCCCGTTAACAGACCCCGGTCACCGACCTGCCCGCCGCCTTCAGCATAAAACGGCGTCACGTCCAGCACGATTTCAACTTCGTCGCCTTCTGTCGCTTCCTTGACCAACCGATCACCCTTTAAAATCGCCTGCACCAGACTCTCGCTCTCCAAACGATCGTAGCCGATAAATTTCGTCGTACCGACGCGCAAGGCCAGTTCTGCAACCGCAGGCCTGGCCGTCTCCTGCTCAAACCCGCCGGTCTTTCGCGCGCGATTTCGCTGTTCCTGGATCGCCTGCTCAAACCCCGCCTCATCCAGCGTCATCCCCTGCTCTCGACACGCTTCCCCCATCAGATCCATCGGAAACCCATAGGTGTCATAGAGCTTGAATACGTCGGAGCCGGTGAGCACATTCCTCCCAGCCGAGCGTGCCATGGCCACCATGTCATTGAGAATCGGCAAGCCTTGGTCGAGCGTGGCGATGAACCGTTCCTCTTCGCCTCTCGTCGCCTCGGCAATCGTCTCCGCAGCGCCACGGACTTCTGAATAGACCTCGCCCATCTGATTCACAACCGATTCCGTCAACCCATAGAGGAAGGGTTCGACAATGCCCAGCATCCGTCCATGGCGGGCGGCGCGACGCAAAATCCGGCGCAGCACATACCCTCGTCCCTCGTTCGACGGCAATACACCGTCCGCCATCAAAAATGTGATCGCGCGAAGATGATCCGCCACCACACGCATCGACCGATCGGTCGGCTCTTGTTCGCCATACCGAACTCCCGCTCTGGCAGCCACGGCGCTCAGCAACGGTGTGAACACGTCGCTATCATAGTTGCTGAAGACTCCTTGTGCCACTGCAGCGAGCCGCTCCAATCCCATACCCGTATCGATGCTGGGCTTGGGTAAGGGATGCAATTTCCCGGATGTATCACGATTGAACTGCATGAAGACCAGATTCCATATCTCGATGACCCGGTCCCCTTCGCCGTTTGGCCGATCGTCGCCCGGCACTGACGGCCCCTGGTCGAAATGTAATTCCGAGCAGGGTCCACAGGGTCCGGTATCCCCCATCTGCCAAAAATTATCTTTTTCGCCACAGCGCACAATCCGGGAAGCAGGAACCCCGACCTTCTTCCACAGCTCGTCCGCCTCGTCGTCGTCGCGGAAGATCGTCACCCACATCCGATCCTTGGCCAAGCCGACCGTCTGGGTCAAAAACTCCCAGCCGAACTGGACGGCCTCTTCCTTAAAGTAATCGCCGAAAGAAAAGTTCCCCAACATTTCAAAAAATGTATGGTGGCGTCTGGTATAGCCGACATTTTCCAAATCGTTGTGCTTTCCTCCCGCACGGAGGCATTTCTGTACTGTGACCGCTCGCTTGTAGGCGCGGGTGTCTTCACCCAGGAATACACGCTTAAACTGATTCATCCCGGCATTGGTGAAGAGCAACGTCGGATCAGCCTGAGGAATCAGGGGAGAACTCGGCACAGCCTGATGACCATGCCGTTCAAAGTATCGAACAAAGGCTTGCCGCAATTCTTGAGTGCTGTTCTTCATGCTTGGTAACGTCTTAACTCCCTTCTCGTATCAGCGGCCGAATCACTGTCTCAATCGTCTCTTCGTCAAATCCTCGCTGGCTCAAGAGTCTCGCTAGCCGACCAGGCGCCTGTACCGAGTTGGTCCGTCCAGCCATCGCAACCACCTGGGCGGCCAAATCGCGCTCACTCACCTTACGATAGGTAGCCCGCAGCGTGGCAAGGACGATATGTTCAGGGCAACCGGTGGCAAGCAGCTCTTCTTGTAGACGCGCGCGCCCCATCGGCATGCGTGTGAGTCGCCGATCAGCCCACCGTGCAGCAAATGCGACATCGTCGAGGTACCCCAACGATCTCAGCCGTCGAATCGACGCTCGTATCTGCGAGGGAGCCGCACCCTTTGCCTCAAGGAATCGTTCAACTTGAGCCGTCGTGCGATCACTGCGGGCCAGCGCGTGCACCGCTAGTTGCATCCACCGATCCTGCTCGAAACCCGTGACGCGAGAAGCGTTCAAGGGTTTCAGGTTTCGAGTTTCATGTTTCATGTTCGTCGTCGGAATTTCAGCAACCCGGAACGAGCAACTTGAAACCTGAAACTCGCAACTCCGTTCTTGCTAGGCTCCGACCTTGTGGGGTCGCCGCTCCTCGCGCTTCTCTTCAACCTTTTTTTCATCTTTGATGGGCGTGCCGACAGGTTTGACAGGCGTTCGCCCAGGCAGACTGGCTAGGTCGCGCAACTTCCCTTCAATCTCACGAGCCAACGGCTGGTTGCTGAAGAGAAGATCGCGCACCGCATCACGTCCCTGACCAAGCCGCTCCCCCTGGTATGAGTACCACGCACCGGACTTTTCGACCACTTTCTTTTCAACCCCAAGATCGACCAATTCGCCCGTCTTCGAAATACCCTGCGCGAACATAATGTCGAACTCCGCCTGTTTAAACGGCGGCGCCATCTTATTCTTCACCACCTTCACACGCACGCGGCTTCCGGTCACATCCTGCCCTTCCTTAATCGACTCGATACGGCGAATGTCCAGCCTCACAGATGAGTAGAACTTGAGCGCGTTGCCGCCGGTAGTCGTTTCCGGATTGCCGAACATCACACCGATCTTCATACGAATCTGATTGATGAAGATGAGCGTAGTCTGCGACTTGGAAATAGCCGCCGTCAATTTGCGAAGGGCCTGCGACATGAGCCTCGCCTGCAAGCCCATATGGGCATCGCCCATTTCGCCCTCAATTTCAGCTCTCGGCACCAAGGCTGCCACAGAATCCACCACAATGACATCGATCGCCCCGCTCCGAACGAGTGTCTCGGCAATTTCCAACGCCTGTTCACCGGTATCGGGCTGGGACACCAACAGATCGTCCACCTGCACACCTAACTTCTTCGCATAGGTCAAATCCAGCGCATGTTCTGCATCGATGAACGCTGCGGTGCCACCAGCCTTCTGTGCTTCTGCAATCACGTGCAGTGTCAATGTCGTCTTGCCGGAGGATTCGGGACCGAAAATCTCAATGACCCTGCCACGGGGAAGCCCGCCAACACCCAGGGCAATATCGAGTCCGAGGGATCCGGTTGAAATTGCCGGAATATCCACCGGAGCGTCAGCCCCCCCCAATTTCATAATGGCGCCCTTCCCATATTGTTTCTCAATTTGAGACAGAGCCAGATCCAACGCGCGTTTCTTGTCGTCTTTTTCAGCCATGGGTACTCCTCTTGTGGTAGAGAGATCGGTGGCGATTATACCCAAGTTACGAGAGAGAAACATAGTCTGAGTTTGAGGCTTGAGGCTGACGACACACTTCAAATCCTTGGTCTATTAGCCTTCAGCCTACTCATCAGCCTATTCCCACCATTTCATTGACCGGCAGTAAAGATAGAGATACAAGTACTCCTATGCCTTCGACTCTCGCCCCGGACATACGCACCCGAAAACCGACGGTCTTGATCGTCGACGATGAAGCAGCTCCCCGTGCGGCCCTCACACAGATCCTCAGGGATGACTTCCATATTCTCACAGCGGACAATGCGCATGCAGCCCTGGCAATCCTCAACAACCACGGCGTCGATCTCGTCACACTGGACATGAAATTACCCGATCGTTCCGGGTCGGACCTCTTGGAGGACATTAAACGCGCGCATGCCGCAACTGAGGTCATCATGGTTACGGCCTATGGCAGCCTTCAGTCTGCGATGGATTGTATTCGTAGCGGCGCAGCCGGCTTCCTGCTGAAACCGTTCAATGCCTCAGAGTTACTGGCCATTTCCTTGCAAACTGCGCAAAAGAAACTACGGCTCGATCAACTGCGCCCGCTCCTCACCGACTCAACGGCACTCTGGGGCGCAGAGCCGGCTTGCACTCAATCTTGGCAGGCCCTCATCGACGACTACACGACGATGAATCGCGCTGGGCTGCTTTCGGTGTCGCACAATGATGCAACATCGCCATTGGTTCCCCTGATCTCCGACCTCCTGGAGGCCAAGGATCGCCACCTGCTCAATCATGGAAGCCGCGTCAGCTTTTATGCGACGCTGGTCGCCAATCGACTCAGCCTTCCTATTGCAGAACAGCAGTCGCTCGCGCTCGGCGCCCTCGTGCATGATCTCGATTTGATCAGTGTCCCAAGTAATACCGTGCTGAACATGGAGTCCAACCCAGAGACCCATTGTCCCGACCTCGGCGCTAGAATGGGCCGAGCGATGGGATTATCAGCCGATGCCGTGCAGGTTATCGCCCTCCATCATGAGCGATGGGATGGAGCAGGCTACCCGTTTGGCTTACGAGAAGACCGTACCCCCCTCCTCGCACGCATTGTCTCAATCGCCCAGGTGTTTGACGACATGACTGCTGAAAAACCAGAACATACCTCCATCCCCATCAACGAGGCCCTAGAGCAAATTGAGCAGCAAGCCGGCGCCGCCTTCGATCCTGAACTCTGCGAACTCTTCTGCCGCACCATGCGCGAACAGCCCCCGCAGCAGTAACCGAGTGCACGGGTGCCGAGAATATCGAGAATAACGCGATAGAAGCTCGACGCTCTGGACACAATCGCTTCAGACCGCTTCACCTCTCCCGTTTTCCCACTAATTTGCTCCTCTCGCCAGGGTCAAGCAACCGCCGGCCGGCACCCGCGTCGCAACCCTATTCATCGGCCCACGCCCTAAAGTACGAGAAGATACTGCCGATACTGAGTAGCAGATATCTGCATGATTCCATCGTAGCCAATGGGTATACCTGTCTCTGAAAGAATGGAACTCCCGATGAACTTATCTCAAGAGGAACCAGCTGGAATCGACGCGCCAGTAGATTTTCCAGCGGCACTTCGCTGGGTAGACGGAGACCGAGAGCTGCTCGCTGAGCTCATCGCGATATTTCTTGAAGACTGCCCTAAAAGACTGAGGGATCTCGATCAGGCAGTGAATGAAGGCAATGCGAGCGGGGTCCGTCAGGCCGCGCATAGCTTGAAAGGGATGGTCGCAGGCTTTCATGCCAGCTCGGCACATGGGCTCGCGGCTGAGATGGAAGGACTGGGAAAGGCCGGCAACTTATCGAAGGCCTCAGATCTTCTTTCAGCATTGCAGCTCGAATTCTCCCGCATCCTGAATTACCTCAAGCTAGCGGACTGGCGAGGGATGAACTGACACCAGATGACAGCCAGGCGGGCGCGCGCACCGAAGATGGGATAACTCGATGACGAAAATTGTAGTCGCTGATGATGACCGGATGTTCCGCAAAGCAGCGGAGACAACCTTGCGCAGACAGGGATACGACGTGGTCACCGCATCCGACGGGGAAGAAGCCCTTCAGCTCATCCGATCCGAACGGCCCGACATGATCGTCCTCGATCTGATTATGCCGAAGCTCCAAGGCTTCGACGTGCTCCAGGTTCTGAAACAAGACTCCGTCACAGCCGCCATCCCGGTGATCGTATTGAGCAGCCTGGCGCAGGAGGAAGATAAACAGGAAGCGTTGCATCTCGGAGCCGCCGCATACTTCAATAAGGCCACCTTCTCGCTCGGAGAGCTCGTGAAGCAAGTCGAAAACACCCTCACCAAAGGACAAGCCTCATGCCAGAGTTGAAGGTCAGCAACGAAGAACTTCAATCGCTCCTGGTGGAACAGCTCGGGGTGATCGATCGAGCGGACTTCGACAGGGCGAGCACACTCGCCCAACGGCTCAGAACTCCCCTCATTCATACGCTGGTCGAGCAAGGCCGCATCCCACAAGCATTCTTACTGGACCAACTGGCCCGCAGCTGGAATGTCGGTTTCGTCGACCTGACAATCGGCCATGTGAAGGGAGACGTCATCTGTACGATACAGGAAACCTTCTCGCGTAAGCACATCCTCCTTCCATTCGACCGCGAAGGCGATCAACTGCACGTCGCCATGGCGGATCCTCGTGAACGAACAGTCGTGAAGGAGATCGAACGCGTCACAGGACTGCGCGTCAGTCCATTCCTCGCGACGGAAGCATCGATCAGGCGCGCGCAACTGTTGTACAAGAAAGAATTGCGAGAGATCCTAGACCGAGCGACCACGGAAAAAACAACCGACCTCACGTCGGCAAAACAGCAGGATGGGAACGACTCGACAATCGTGGATGCGGTCCAACGCCTCCTCCTGTACGCGGCTGTCACACGAGCGTCCGATATCCACATCGAACCATTCGAACTTGAAACCGTCGTCCGTTACCGCGTCGACGGCGTGATGCGCGAAGTCTTCAGTCTCACACCGGCGCTTCAGCTTCCGCTGGTCTCACGGATCAAAATTCTGTCCGGTATGCGCATTGACGAGCGGCGCACCCCCCAGGACGGTCGATTCGAAGCCAACCTCGACGGCTTTAAAATAGATCTTCGTGTCGCGTCGATTCCCACACAGTGGGGAGAAAAAGTAGTCCTCAGAATTCTTTCAAAGGACAATGTCGTCATCGACTTGGAGGATCTGGGACTCGTGCCCCACGATTATCAAATTATTCTCCGGAACATCATGAAACCATTTGGGATGATCCTGATCACCGGGCCGACCGGATCGGGCAAGTCCACGACGCTCTACGCCATGCTGATGCGGATCGGAACGGAGCGCCAAAACATTGTCAACATCTCGACCATTGAAGAACCCGTCGAATACTCGATTCCAAGGGTCAATCAGACCCAAGTCAACCATCAAGCAGGTGTCCTGTTTTCCACGGGCCTGAAAGCGCTGCTCCGCCAAGACCCCGACGTCATCATGGTCGGAGAGATCCGCGATAAAGAAACTGCCGAAATCGCAGTCCAGGCCGCCTTGGTTGGACGGCTCCTCCTGTCCACGCTTCACACCAACGACTCTACCGGGAGCGTCCCTCGCTTGCTCGACATCGGAGTAGAGCCGTATCTCCTTTCCTCGTCTCTAACGCTCGTAGTGGCGCAACGGCTCATTCGCAGGATCTGCAAGAACTGCCGCGAAAGTGTAACGCCCAGCACCAGTATTCTTGAATCCATCCAATCCCGGCCGGATTTCTCAGAAACAATCGGTGTGTTACAGCGGCAAGGCGTCTTGCGCAAGACGCACGATGGACTGGCAGGAGTCAGGCTCTACAAGGGGAAAGGGTGTGCCCAATGCCAGGGAAGCGGTTTCATTGGCCGGGTTGGCCTGTTTGAGATCTTCGAAGTCGATGAGGATATTCGAGATTTGATCATGCAGCGGAAGCCGGCGTCGTTCATCCGTTCGACCGCGATCATGAAAGGGATGAAGACGATGTTTCAGGATGGGCTGGCAAAGGCCTTCATGGGTGAAACGACTATTGAGGAGGTCTTCCGCGTGGCCTTATAATTCGAATTCTCTATACGCGCGGACTCAATGTATCGACCCCTTGCCGCTTTCATTCGCTCCGTATCAGCAGGCCCTCAACCGTGTCTCCCACAGTTTCGTATAAACCGACCCGGTCGGCTTCAGTTCACTCCTCATCAGCACAACCGACTCCACCGCCAACGAGCCCAATGAAAGTGGCCGATCCAGCACTCCGCTTATTGCCAATGCGACTCCAACCTGATGTTCTCCTGCCTTGATCCCCGCCAAGGTTAGATGAGGACTGAACGGTTTTGTCTCGCGGAGAAAGCTGAGGCCTTCGCATGCCTGTTCAATCGCGCCATGGAGATCAGTGACTCGCTTCCCCTCTGTTCCTCGCTCCCAATTCTCTGACGGCCCAACCCACAACACGCGCGGGTTCTGTGGGCGGGGGAAGGCGCCGAGCCGTTCAAGCGGCACGATCACAGACGGCTGACTTACGATTGCCTGTTCAATCGCGCCCAACAACGGATCGATGACCTGCTCGTCCATGTCGCCGAGAAACTTGATTGTGAGATGAATTTTGGCCGGCTGGACCCAGGAGATGCGCACGTCTGGTTTTATCTCTGACTCTACTCTCCGCTTCAATTCCTGTTGGAGAGCGCCAACCTTGTCTCGCAGCTCTTGAGATAATTCGACGGCAAGAAACGCCCGGATCATTTTGCCGTCCTATCGAGCAACCAGCGGCGAAGAAGATCCAACGCGGCTTGTGACGACCGTTGTTTGATAACATTCCGGTCGCCGTGAAACCGGAACTCTCGCGCGATAGGCTGGCCGGTTCCATCGTCCAACCCGACATAGACCAGCCCAACAGGCTTAGTCTCGGTCCCACCGCCTGGCCCTGCGATGCCGGTGACGCTGAGACCCACCGATACATTCGCGCGCTCACGAATACCGCGAGCCATCGCCGCTGCGACCTCCATGCTCACCGCGCCCCTTTGGGCAATCAGTTCAGCCGGTACACCCAGCATCTCCGTCTTCGCCCGATTGCTGTAACAGACAGCGCCTCGATCCACATAAGCGGATGAACCGGCCACCTGGGTGAGACGATGACCGATCAATCCGCCGGTGCAGGACTCCGCGACCGCCAGCATGAGTCCCCGTTTGATCAGTTCCCGCCCGACAACCTCTTCCATTGTGTCTCGCCCCTCGGCAAAAAGCCATTCGCCCAGTCGTGAGCGAACCTCGTTCGCCAGCTTCTCCATGAGATCATGGCTCTTCTCAGAAGCAGATCGGTTCCCCCTCGTCGTCAACGAAACCAGCACGCCCATGGGCGATGCCAGCAGCCCCAGATCGACAGGCGCTCGGCTTGGAATAAGCCCTCTGAGCTTGGCATCGACATCCGCCTCCGGCAGACCGAACGTATGAAACACCTGACGGACGATCGGCGCTCGTTGGCGCCGGCCTGACGATTCGCTCGCCGCGCGCAGCAATGGCACGACTTCCTGCTGCATCATTTTTTCCATTTCTCGCGGCACGCCGGGCAACGAGACAATCAACGCTTTCTTCCATGTCAGACAGAATCCCGGCGCTGAACCGATCGGATTCTTCAGCACGGTGGCGCCGGATGGAATCAGGGCCTGGCGCAACTGCGCGGTGCTTGGTGTGCGCCCCCATTGCGCGAGTCGGGCCGTCATACCTTCCAATGCTTCCTTGCGACGACCGAGCCGATATCCGGTCGCATTGGCCACGGCCTCTCTCGTGCAATCGTCCACGGTGGGACCGAGTCCACCGGTCATAATGAGCACGTGAGCGCGCTTTACGGCTGTGTGAATCGCCGTAACGATATCCTGCCGTTCGTCACCGACGACTGATTTGAATCGAACTGCGATCCCGAGCCGACCGAGCTCGTCGGCAATGAAGAGAGAATTGGAATCTGACCGGCCCCCGATCAACAGTTCAGTGCCAATGGCAATGGTTTCTGCATCAATCTGGTTCATCTGATCTCTCTCGTCATCTGGTCTATCTGGTCTGTCTCGTCTATCCGGTCTATCTGGTTAGTTTTGTTCAACCAAACACACGAGATAGACCGAACAGACTGGATAGACCAGACAGACCAAAGTCTTCTTATGCTAGTCAATCTCGTTAAAATTTAGGGGGAAGTTCGACTCTTCTCCAGTTCCCGAATACACTGTAACCGCGGTCTTGGCCTTCGGGTTGAAGTCGGCATATTTGAACCACGCCACGACCTTCGCCTTGAACCGAGGACTCTTCGGCCATACAACGCTGCGGCTAGCTTGCGCATCGAATCGCACCGTCACGGGCTTGATCGTCTTCCCGCCCTGGTCGAGCACCATGTAACTGTTCACCGCAAAGTCCGGCGTGTTGCCGAAGATCGTGATGTTGATGAGCATCGTTGTGCCTTCCAACACATGCATCACATCGGCCTCGCTCGGCTGCATCCCGCGCAGAGCCATATGCGTAGCCATGGCCGATAGGGCTCCTATTTTTGTGATCAAAAATCCCTTAGGCTGAACTTCGTCCGCCACCCCGAACCGCACATAGAACCTTTCAGGAGACATTTTCTTCTGCGCCGCCGCTTTCCCCTGCTCGAATGCAGCCTGAATCTGCTGCGCAGTCGGATCCACGTCGATGCCAAACGCCGGCGCATGTAGAAACGCGCTCAGTGCGCCAACGCCGATAGAAAGCAGCACACGCCTCTGGTTTTGGATCTCTGAGACCCACATAGGCATGCCAGTACCAGAACGCTTTTCTCCTGTCAACGAACGTCCTGACCACCTCCTCTCGGTTGACAACAGCAAAGGCGAAGTGGTAAAAACCGAGCCGCTGCTGAGCCGGAATTATTCACGAATATCGTCGTGAAGAGGCATGGTTTTGTGCCTCTCGCCATGATATCGGCGATTGCAGCAGACCTGTTCGTCAATAGCCACAATCAGCCTTCTTTTCAGGAAGTGATACGGAGGAGTGTAGATGTCGACCCCTGAACAATCCCCAGCACCACAAGCGCCTAGACGTCAATATGTGAACTTCGCCTTCTATAAAATTGACCCGGCCTGGCGGCGCCTCCCCGAGAGTGAGCGCACCAAAGGGAAGCAGGAATTCCTGCGTGCGGTTGAGGAATATGCCGGCAAGGTCCTCGTCGTGGCCTACTCCACGGTCGGGATCAGAGGCGATTGCGACATTATGCTCTGGCGGATCAGCTACGAGCTGGAACTGTTCCAGGACATGACCACGAAATTCTTGGCGTCGGGGTTGGGCCAATATCTGACCACACCGTATTCCTATCTCGCGATTACCAAGCGCTCGGTCTATGTGGATCATCACACCCACGAAAATCAAGAGAGCAAGCGTCTGACCGTCGTGCCAGGAAAGGCCAAATATATTTTCGTCTACCCGTTCCTCAAGACACGTGAATGGTTCCTGCTCACAAAAGCGGCGCGACAGGGCATGATGGATGAACACATCGAAGTGGGCCATCGTTTCCCTTCAGTGAAGCTGAACACGACCTATTCGTTCGGATTGGATGACCAGGAATGGGTGGTGGCATTTGAGAGCGATAAACCGGAAGATTTCCTGGATCTGGTGATGGCACTGCGTGAAACCGAGGGATCCCGCTACACACTGCGCGACACGCCGATTTTCACCTGCATTCGCAAGAGCCTCAAGGAAACGCTCGACACGCTAGGCGGATAACGCGACGTCGAACAGAAGCGATGCAACGGCCCTCGGTCTCATGATCGAGGGCCGTATTTTTTGGAGTGGATTCCCCCAGATGAGCTTCCTAGCGACATCCTTCAATTGCACGCCACCACGACTCTCATGCGTTCGCACGGGCGACTGCTCCGCTTTGACAGCCCAATCAGCCTTATGATACCTGTAGAACCAAGCTGTGAGCGCTCCGGAAATCGACATTCCGATACATCCAATGGCTGACAATAATGCGCTCTACGCGATTCGTTTTCCGGACGGGTCGGTGAGCCTCTATATCGATGAAGACTATGCGATTGAACGAGGGGTGGACCCAGCCCTTCTCACGCGAGTGGAAATCCCACGGGATATGTTCGTCAGCGGGACCATCCAAGAGATTCGCGAGTATGTCGCCCTCTATCTCGAGTCGCATCATTCCGGCAATGCATAAACACACCTTGCCTCAATGACCACCATCGCCTCAGCCCCATCGCTCCTGACTGTTGAGAAGATCCGATCCGTCATCGATGCCATGCCCATGCAAGGGCGAATCATGCTTCGACTGATGCTGCTTCAATACTTCGATGTGACAGATGAAGAAATCCTCTACATCGTGGCAGACAGACCGGATCCCCGCTGTGTCGCTGGAACCAAACCCACGAACACCACCATGACCAAGGAGTCCATCAAGGTCGTGACAGATCGGCGCGACCAATACCGCCGGCAGGCGCGGCTCAAGCGAGAGCGGACATTGTTGCAATGCGTGAATCTTCGAAATCTCGTGCAGCTCCGCGAATCCTTCGCCGACCGCGCCCGCGTTATCCTGGCTGAGCGTTTCTTTGTCTCCGCCGACAGACTTGACGGCTTGCGCACGTCTGCAAGAACCGTCCTACCAAAGCCAGCAATCCGCCTATTGGAAGAACGTTGGGCAGCGGATGAGATCACAGCTGAGGACTATCAGCAACAACGGCTCAGCATTGAATTTCAAACCCAACTCCGCATGGCAGAAAAATATCGTACGCGACTCTCCTTGGCAGAACGTGAGCGGCAAAGCGCGACGTCAGCGCCCCTCCAAGATCATGAAATCGCGCATGTGTGGGGTATCCCTGCCGGCAGTCTTGCCGCCCGCAAAGTCAAGTACCTCTCGCAGTACCTGCACAACCTTCAGGCCGCATTGCAGGCCGGCGCAGTAGCCACGGCCACATCGCCATTGGACTTGTGGAAAGAAACGTTCTCGGTGCTCGCGGAACAGCCCATCGAACGCTCTCACTCCACCTATGATGGGTTGGAAAAAACAGAGTCCGCGCTCATCGATAAATTGACCACCATGGCCTGGGGCAGCCTGCCGGAGGAAACCGAAGTCAAGTTTTGGACCTCGCTCGTGTTTGGAGCCAGCTCCAACGCCATGCACTCGGAGGTCACCAGGAATTTGTTTGGGCTGCAACGCCTCGCCACCATCCTCAACGACATGGATCACTCTCCCGATGCCGTCGATACCGACCTGCTCAAGCGGACTGCAGCCGTGCCCAAGCTCGACGTCAATGGGCTTGAATCCTCTACCGAACCTCCGGCACACGAATTAAGCGAGATGCAAGCTCAGATCCTCAATAGTATGCGGGGAGAAGACGTGAGCGGAAGGCCGTCTGATAAATGGTAATCCATATCCGTGTCTACACTTTCATTGCACTTTATATTCGGTGAGGTATAATACCGTCACATCATGGCAAGACCGTTGACTATTGACCGATACCCTATCTTTCTCCACTTACTGCCCTTCTTTCTTTTCCTCGTCTTCAGTTCCGTCCCGGCGCTCGTTCATGCGTCAGGACTTCTCGAAATTACCGAGCTCCTCACTCACCCTGAGCAATACGACCGCCAAGAAGTGGTGGTCACCGGGCAGGTCACCAATGTTCAACTCGCGACAAACCGACAGGGTCAACCGGCCTATGGGTTTCTCTTGAAGGATCCGGCCGGTACGCTGAAAGTCATCAGCCTCGGCCAGGTTGAAGTCCGGGAGGGAGACCAGGTGATCGTGGAAGGAGTCTTCTCACGCCTTCGCCAGGTAGGACGCACGACTATCTACAACGAAATCAAAGCCCTCTCGATCAAACCCATCAATCGGCTCAATCCCGACTTAGTTGGTTAATTTGGTTTGTTTGGTTTGTCTCGTTTATTTGGTTGAACGAAACAAACCAGATCAACGTTCTTCTTACCGCGGATATTTCAGCGCCCACCCCAGCAGCCTGTCCTGAACTCGATCCGGCAACCATTTCACCATCCACGCACGCAGCTTGGCATCCGTACCCACGAGATAACGAGTGCGCGGGCGAGCCGACGTCAAGGCATGATGCACCGCGCGAACCACTGCATCTGTTGGAATCGCCCGCTGCGCCGCTTGGGCAATCGCTTCCCGAATCCGCATGACCGCCTCGCCGTAGAGAGCCCTTGCCTCTTCACTGACTGCCGCTTCGAGACCCTCAGCCTCCTTGGCTGATTTCTCCCAAATCGGTGTCGCGATCGCCCCCGGCTCGATAATCGATACGAGAATTCCCCAGGGTTGCAGTTCCATTCTCAAGGCATCGGTCAGGGCTTCCAAGGCATACTTCGAGGCAGAATAAGGACCCAACAATGGAATTGTGCCACGACCAGCAATCGATCCCATATTCACAATCCGACCTCGGCCTCGGCGCAGCAACGGAAGAAACGCCTGCGTGACGGCAATCTGTCCTATCACATTGACCTCAAGCTGTTTCCGCAATTGAGACAATGGAATCACTTCAAGGGGACTCCCAACGACAATCCCGGCATTATTGACGAGCCCGCCAAGACCACCCTCGCCTACTGCTCCTTCCACCACCTCGACGGATCGTGTGATCGACTGATCATCTGTGACATCGATTATGACTGGAATAATGGACGGGCCGCCTTTCGCAACAAGGGCTTCCCCTGCCAGAGGATCGCGGACACCGGCAAAGACCGTCATCCCACGGCCGGCACAATCGAGCGCGCAAGCCGCGCCGATGCCGGTCGAGGCGCCGGTCACAACAATGGACATCTGGTTGATCTGGTTTGTTTGGTTCATTTGGTTTGTTTCGTTCATCGAGTTGGTCTAGTTCAACCAAACAAACCAGACAAACCAAATAAACAAGTCCGATGAGACTACCACGACTCCCCCCCTTGGATGTAACCAAGAATTAACCCTGCTGGTCTTGACAGGCCAAGGTCCTTCTCACTATGGTCCCTGAGCGTAACTACTCAGGTAGATAGGCTGACGTATTCGGAACTCCGGCCTTCAGCCTGAACACCTGCTATTACTTTATGGCTAAAATCGCAGTCTTCGATATCGGAACGAACTCCATTCATATGGTGCTGGCGGAAGTTCAGCCGGATGGAGGGTACAGGATTCTCGATCGCTTCAAAGACATGACAAGACTTGGAAACGGCGCCTTCACCACCCACCGTCTCTCTGAGGAAGCCATCACACGCGGGATTGAGGTCATTCGCAATCTTGTCACCCTGGCCAAGAACAAGGGCTACGATCGCATCATGGCCGTTGCCACCAGCGCCGTGCGTGAAGCAAAAAACGGTGGGGAATTTGTCGATCTCGTGGCCAAACAGACAGGACTGACCGTCCGCGTCATCAGCGGCACAGAAGAAGCCAGACTAATTTTCCTGGGCATAAAAAACAACGTGCCCTTGACAGAACAGCCGACACTCTCCGTGGATGTCGGTGGCGGATCAGTCGAGCTGATGGTTGGGAATCGCGACCAGCTCCTTCACACAAAAAGCCTGAAGCTGGGCGCCATCAGGCTGGCGGATGAATTTCTCAAACGCACACCACCGTCCGAGGGAATGCTTCGCTCACTCGAAGACACCGTGACTGCCCAGCTTCAGAATGCCTTCGATTCGTTCAAGATCAAACGGTTCGACTCCCTGATCGCCACCTCCGGCATGGCGGCGAACCTGGCAGAAGTCATTCATTTACGCCGAACGAGTCGCCCGCTCCCTCAAATCAACCTCGCCACGGTTTCACTGAAGGACGTCAAAGAGATCGAGCAGGACCTCCGTCGATCCACCATCAGGGCACGGTTGGCAATCCCAGGGCTAGATCCTAAGCGCGTCGACACACTATTCCCCGCCACGGTAGTCCTTCGTCGTCTGATGGAACTCTCAGGACGAGATGAACTTGTCCTCTGCGACAAAGCCATTCGTGAAGGCATCATCTACGACTTCATCCAGCGCCATCGTGAACGGCTCAAAGCGGAAGCGGAAATTCCAGACTTGCGGCGACGCAATGTCATCACATTGGCCCGTCGCTGTCACGCCCCGGAGACTCATAGCCTGCATGTCGCCGGTCTGGCCCTGCGCCTCTTCGACCAGACCACACGTCTCCATCGTTTAGGACCCACCGAGCGGAATTGGCTTGAATACGCCGCGATATTGCACGACGTTGGCTACCTCATCAACGAGCGTCAACACCACAAACACGCCTACTATCTCATCACCAACAGCGGGTTGGGAGGACTGTCGAGTGAGGAAATTCAGATCGTCGCCAATGTGGCGCGCTACCATCGGCGCGCAGTCCCTGAACTGAAACACGAGGAGTTCCGGACCCTCTCGAACAAATACAAACGGACCGTACGAATCCTCTCCGCGCTGCTTCGCATCGCCGATGGCCTGGATCGAACACATTTTTCGGTCGTCCGCACGCTCGATATAAAGCTCGGCGCTACGATTACCATCACCGCGCACGTCACCGGCGATGCCGAATTAGAAATCTGGGCCGCCGCAGGCCGGGCGGATCTTTTCGAACGCGTGTTCCGACGCCGCGTGAAATTTTCCGTGACTGCCCAGGACGATGCCGCATGAGTAACCACCCTCCTCAGATGATGACGCCCCATCCCTACCCAGGCAAACTGATCATCGTCGAAGGCATCGACGGGTCCGGGAAGAGTACGCAACTTCTGTTGCTGCACAAGTGGCTGGAGTCGAAAGGCTATAAAGTCTTTTTCACAGAGTGGAACTCTTCGGAACTCGTTAAAGATACGACCAAACGAGGAAAGAAGAACAAGAGCCTGACACCGACGACGTTCAGCTTGTTGCACGCGACCGACTTCGCCAGTCGCCTGTATCATGAAATTTTGCCCCCGCTCAAAGCCGGCATGATCGTCTTAGCCGACCGCTACGTCTACACCGCCTTCGCGCGCGACGTCGTCCGTGGCGTGTCGCCTGAGTGGATTCGCAAGCTCTATAGCTTCGCCATCGCACCGGATATGGCCTTCTACTTCAGAGTCCCGATCGAGGTCGCCATCTCGAGGGTGCTTGGAGGCACGCGCGGGCAATTCAAGTACTACGAAGCCGGCATGGACATGAACCTACACCCGGACGTCACCGAAAGCTTCCGCCTCTTCCAATCCCGCATCCTGGATCAATACGACAAAATCGTCGATGAGTTTCAACTCATCACGATGGACGCCACGAAAGACATTGAAGCGCAGCAGAACGACATGCGCCGGCTCGTGGGAGAGGCGCTCACAGATTACAAACCACGGCGGGGCACCCATGGTCGACGCACGGTATTTTGGCGACGGTTTGACGTACCTAAATCCGAGTGACCTGAAAGGGAAACTCATCGCGATCGAAGGCACCGACGGAGTCGGCCGGTCCACGCACATCGAGATGTTGCAGGAATGGCTCGAGGTGCAGGGCTATGGGGTGATCACGACCGGCTGGACCCGTTCCAATCTCATGTCGAAAACGATCGAAATGGCCAAAGAGGGCAACATCCTCGATCGGTGGTCGTTCAGCCTGCTGTACGCGACAGACTTTGCGGATCGCTTAGAGCACGAGATCATCCCCGCGCTTCGTTCGGGCTTCATCGTATTGGCCGACCGGTATATCTATACCGCCCTCGCGCGCGACTTCGTGCGCAGCGGGAACCGCCAGTGGGCGAGAGACGTGTTCGGCTTCGCCTTAGTGCCGGATCTCGTCTGCTACATGCGTATCGACGTCGAAACCCTGGTGCTGCGGGTCATTGAAACCAAAGGGATGAATTTCTGGGAATCGGGAATGGACATTCGACTGGGCAACGATCTCTACGATAGTTTCAAAAAATATCAGTCGCTCCTGATCGAGGAATTCGACAAGATGGCGGAAGAGTTTCACTTCGAAGTGATCGATGCCAGAAAATCACCGGATGAGATTCAAGATGCGCTGCGCAGTAAGATCCAGCCGCTGCTCACGGCCAACCTGCGAAGCCCGTCGCTTCCGTCAGACCGCCTTACCCACCCTGCCTAAGTCAGGGTTTCAGGCTGAAGGCTGAAGTGTTCGGACCTCTTACCTTCAGCCTAAAAGCCTTCAGCCTATCTACCTGATACCGTTCTTCGTCTGCATCCATTCCAATTCCATCAGAATCAAATTCAATTCAATTCTCAGTTGATCGCCACTGCTCGATGAATCGCATCCATCATGTATGCAGTCACGCTAAGTCCAACAAACTCAACAGATAGACGCGCAAGAATCTCAAGCAAGACTCATGGGCACGCGGATTGCTATGAAGCATGACCAGAAGCTGGTCAACGTAACCAACCATAGGAGGTGGATGATGTCTAAGAATTCTGCCCTGCTCGCAATGAGCGCTGCGATCCTCGTCTCACTGTTTTTCGTCGATGCAAGCGATGCGATCCAGATCGTCAACAGGAAACCGCCTGTCGACTTCCTGACAGTCGTGGAGATGTATGGTTGGACAAGAGGACCATTGCAAGTCGTCAGCATCCTATTCGTCAGTGGTGTCATCGTGCTGGCCGGTCTTGGCATCAGAAAATTGCGGCATCATGATCACTACGGTCATCAGATGTAGTCCATACGATAGTTATTTCGCCCAGGGCTTGGGACCTCATTGGAGGTCTCAAGCCTTTTTTATGATCCAATCAGAGATCTCTCGATAGTCTGATCAGTGCTATTCATCGAGTTGATCCAGCTCAAGCACACAGCAGCCGTCTGATACTGCCGCACATCGTGCTGTCTCGCTTACAATTCACAAACCACTCATTACGCTAGGAGCCTGTCGGACAGGCTCCTAGCGCTTCTGAATGAAGCTCCCCGCAGCAGCCTACTCCGCCGAAGTAGCCACATAGGCTACGAAGGCCGGAAGCTACGGGGTATTCGGCGAAAGAGAATCAAATTGGATTCTCCTCTAATCAAAATAGATTCAACCGCGATAGCGCGTGTCATGGTCTGCGCCTTTGCATTTCCCTTCGCAATCACGAAAACCCAGCATTTTGAAGACAATCATGAAAATGGCTTCTGAAGACAGCTACGTAAGCCGCTGGCACAGTGATTGCTGAAGCCTCGTCACAGGAATCAGAATGGCTCTTACAATCTTTATAGTCGGCGGGACGAGCAGTCAGGCAGCAGTCATTAGGCTTGTGCGAACGAACTCAACGGCGAGGATTCACACATGAGGCCCGATGACGACACGATTCGGATGAGGTCCAACCAGTCTCTCCTCCTGGTGACCGACCTCTTGATCGACTGAGCGTCAGCGCCACGGGAGCCCCGGCTCTGCGAGACCCGGAGCCGCGGCTCCCTCCCTTTTCACCTGGTGGTGTATGAAAAAAATTCTGACACTTGTTGCAGTACTCGGGCTCAATGCGTACACGACGATGGCCGCGACGCCCGTCGATCAAGGCGCCAAGAAATTTGCCATTGGGTACGAGCTTCTCACACAACACAAATATCAAGAAGCGCGCGCGGCCTATGAGGCCGGTCTCCGACAGAGCCCTTCAAATGCGGTGGCACACTTCTATCTCGGCGAAACCTGCCGGAGCCTGAAAACCTGGGCCTGTGCGGAAATCCATTACGAGACCTCACTGGAGCTCGATGCGCAATCCTCCTTGGCCGGTTTGGCCAAACAACGGGGGCGCAAGGCCAAAGTCTGGCGCTTACTGGATGAAGGGAAGCACGCCATCACCGACCCGAACGCATCACCCGAGGAAGTCGCTCAGGCTGAAGACACCCTGAACATCGCGAACACGATGGGTCTAGACGATGAGCAAGACGTCATCTACCAGCAGTTGCAGAAGAGACTTCGGCAGAGGCTCGCGCGGAATAATGGGAAAATGACGTCAGTCCAGAATCAAGATCAGTCTATGGCGGTGGTTCCGGCGGGAGAGTTCAGGATGGGGAGTTCGATGGGGGATGCAGACGAACAACCGGAGCACCGGGTCTATGTGGATGGCTTTCTCATGGATAAGCACCAAGTGTCAGTGGGGCAATATGCAAGATTCTTAGATGCGACGTCCCTGGACGCACCACCGGACTGGACCACTATGAACCGACTTCAGCACCAGAGTCGCCCAGTCGCCAATGTGGACTGGACAGAAGCCGATGCCTATTGCACATGGGTCGGCAAGCGCCTCCCGACCGAGGCAGAGTGGGAGAAGGCGGCGCGAGGGACAGATGGCCGGACCTATCCATGGGGAAATGAGCATCCAACAAAATTCCTTGCAAACGTGAGCAAGGAACATTGGAACAGCCACAGCGCGTTGACGCCGGTGGGGACGTACGAAGAAGGCAAGAGCCCCTATGGCATCTACGATATGGCAGGGAATGTCTGGCAATGGGTCAGCGACTGGTATGGCCCTGACTATTATAAGACCGGCCCGTCGCGGAATCCGGCAGGACCGCGTACCGGCACGCACAAAGTGATTCGCGGCGGCTCCTGGGGTAGCAACCCCGATGGTCTGCGCTCCTCAGATCGGGAGACTCATTTGCCGTCGTTCCGTGGATCTGGAACCGGGTTCCGCTGTGCGAAGACGCCCTAGCGCGTAAGACTCAGGCCTTGTGTCAGATACGTTAAGTCGGTTCTCAGTAGTCGGCGCCTGGTTCATTCTGAGAGTTGTTCAAGTCGCGTGACAAATGGACCGGGCCACAGTGTGCCAAACAACCAACCGGCAATCCCAACGACGCGGCACAATCAGCGTCCTCGGGTGAGCCAATCTCACAAGGAGGTATCGCGATGAAGATCATTGAAGCCATCATGCAGCCGTTCAAGTTGGATGACGTCACGACCGCATTGAGGGAAATCGGTGTGGCGGGAATGACCGTCACAGAGGTCAAAGGATTCGGGCATCAGAAGGGAGGTCAGGAACGATACAACGGCAACGCCTTTACCTCCATCTTTGTGCCCAAGGTGAAGATTGAAGTCGTTGTCGAGGATCGCCTGATGCAGAGCGTGATCGACACCATTACACGTTATGCGAAGACCGACAACGCTGGGGACGGAAGGATCTTTGTGTTGGATCTCCTCGCTGCGGTGAGGATCAAGACCGGCTTGGCGTTAGAACCTGCGCTGGCACGATGAGACGAACGATGCGACACAGGCGGGTCAACGAGCACAGGGCGGAGGGCAGAACAGAGCTATCTCCGCCCTAGTTGCCCGTTTCCCACTCATCGCGCATTGCAGGCGAGACTGGAACAGTACAGGACGGAAAGAGAAACGGGAGCACAGCGGGGTTGACAAGAGTTGGATCAAGCCCGTGCAGCAAGGAAACAGACCGACCGTCCGAATGAATGGAAATCGATCCATCTCCATTCTTCGATACACGCAGGGTAGAAGAGCCAAAGGAAGCGGAAACGGGCTGCGCCGTCAGACGCATCGATGATTCTTGAAGAGCACCGGGAAATGCCGATCGGCCACTGGACTCGATACGGGCAGTACCAACTGGAAACCCTGTGCAGGCCGTGAGTGACCACATAAAGGAAAGAAACAACGCCATGCCGCGCCATAGACCCATTGCCGACGCCCTCCCAGATTCCCTATCGGAATGGCCTAGGAAATCTGGATAGTACGTGACGCCGTTGAATGCGAATTCAACAAGGTATGGGGGAGCAATGCTGAAATGAGTCTACCTATAGAACAAATGGGATGGTCCTTGACAACCTTTCCCAGAAGCCTGCGCCTCCTTCGCTTCGCCACCGAGAGCAACAGTAGGCAGAGACTTCTCTTGTCTACCCCGAAAAGACTATTGCTAAAAATACCGTACAGGTTTAATACAGGCTACCAGGTATCGACATGTCACCATGTGAACGGTGCATGTGACTGGTTTCTCTCCCCTAGGTCTTCAGCGGAGCCGGCCATGAATGTCACCTCAGGCTTCCAAGAAGTGCGGTCTTTTACCTCCCGATCATCAGCGTATCGGTTCCTTAGCGAGCAACGGCCTCAGTTCGAAAAAGGTGCCTGGCACGTTCTCCGTACTCAGGAGAGATGCACTGACTGTCATTGTGATTCGCGACCTTGATTGGGAAGGAACGCCAGAATGAAATTCTATCGCAAACCCCAGCCGTAGCTGTTGGAAAAGGAGAGCCCATGTTGAAAAGTGCAGTCCTCGGCGTGGTGTTGCTCAATTTTATCATTTTGTTAGCATGCACAAGAGTTCAAGTTGAAATACTACATACCGCTGGAGCAACGGAGAAGCGTACCCCTCCTAAAGACAAAGAGGTAGACCCTAGTAAACTCCTTCAGCAAGATCCTGTGAGGAGAGGAGGTCCAGGAGCAGCTCTGCGGTCTGATTTCATCGTTTTGACTCAAGGTGGAGGAACACCTTGTGCAACGGATCGCAACGTGACACCTGCTGTCAGACAGGAAACGGGAGTGTGGTGTTGGGCTGCAAGTGCACAAGGCGTGATGTCCTTCCATAACGTGAATCGGCACCAGTGTGGCATTGTTAACAAAGTTATGGCAGAGGATGCAATGGACGAGGACGGTACTACTCCATTATGTTGCGCAAACAATTTCGTCACTCAATGCCAGAGGAACGGATGGACAGACCAAGTGTTTGATTCGTTTGGAATTGATTATAGGTGGTTGGAAGGCTCTTTGACACAGAGGCAGGTTGCTGGGCAGATCTGCGGAAACGGGCCCTTCACATATTCGATCGCGTATGAAGGGGGAGGTGGGCATACCTTTGTTGTGAAAGACTATTGGATGGACGAAGAAGAGGGAATGTCGCTCTGGGTGGATACACACGAATCTTTCAGAGATACCATGGGGAATCTACTCCCCTCTAGTTTCAAGTCGCGGCCATACAAGGAATATGCCGAGGGATCGTACGATGGAACATCTAACAAAGTTGATTTCACATACGTCCTAATTAAGCCTCAGGATTGAAGGAGGCCGTGATGCGAATCTCTTTGGCTGCATTCGTCGGCTTGGTCGTCATGAGTTCGTTCTGTTTTCTTCATGTGGCCGCAGCCGATGACAAGACATTTCAAGGGCCAGATCCGGCAACGGAAAAGGTCATCCGGGTCAGCCTCCATCGACTAGAGAAGATGTTTGGACAACGGGGGTTCGGGTTTCAAGACGAACAAAACTTGAAAGAGAAACTCAGTAAGCTCAGAGGACTTGGGTTCGAGTCGGCGGACCAAATAGCCAAAGCAACAATCGGCCAGGGATTTCCTCTCTACATTGTCCGACTGGATACGCTGAGAAAATATAACAATGGAACGGATCCTTGGTTCCTCCTGGCCAAGACAGACGCTTCCATTTACCCTCTCTTAGTCAACTTGAAAGTGCGCTCATCTGCCACGGTTACCTTCCAACAAGAGCAGAAAGAGAAGGCAAAAATCCCCCACGTCGCAGAATTGGGGAATCCTGACCTCATCCGCCTGCTGACGGAAGCCAGAATGGAGTTGCAGAAGGAGGGTCGCTGTCTTCTGCCTTCCGACTGTTTCGCCATATCAATCCCGGCGCTCAGCCTACATTTGTTTGGTTATCGTGATGAGGGGGCAAAGGAATTCAAAATCGTAACGCTGAATCATGTCCGTGGGCATGTAAAGAAAGAGGATTTTCGCGCTGCCAAGGATGTGACCGAGGAACTGTCGAGAGAGTCGAAGAACCAGCAGTATGATCGGCCCAGTCACAAACCAAACCCAAATAAAGAGTTGAGGTCGTTGCCAGAAGACAGGTTGAGGTCGTTTCAATAAACTAAGGGGGGGGTGGAAGATGCGATCAATGACGAAATGGATGAAAACGGGGTGGCCGATGTTGTTGTCGGGGATTGTTGTTGTTTTAGTACTTCAGGGCTGCACCACCCCCTTAGTGGATGTAAAAGTGACCACCTGCTCGCAGGGGAGTGCGACAGATGATGAGGATGGAAAGGGGGCGTGTTACGCACAAGCTGTTCCGCCTCAGATAGCACCGGCGAAATGCAAAAATAGTAGCGGCCAGTTCGTCACCTGTCCAGGAGATGCAATGTGCACTGGCGGGACCAGGTGCCAAAACAGTCCCGGTTCGTGCAACCGAAAAACGTGCAAGACAATTCTCCAACTCCCCGCTGGCTCTGGGACAAGCGGTGATTGTTATTGCGACTGTAATTACTAAGGCAAACATCATGGGTCATTGCTCGTGATCGTGATGGAGTGAATTAACTGCTGTCTTGTATCGAGTCAGATACGGGGCCTATCCCGCTTGATACATTTCGGCCTTTGTTAGCGGCACATGAGTTCTATGCAAGAAGCCAATTGTCGAGGGATCGCGGCGTTAGCATCGCCTTCTCTTTAAGGCCAACAAAGTCACGTCTCGGCATAGCGGTTGCGGAAGCAAAGCCGAGAGGGGCGTAGCGTAGAAGTTCTTTCGTCAAGGCGCAAAGAGGATGAATCATGAGACGGACCTTCCCGTTGCATTATAGGATGCCGACTCTACGCCTCTCTCTTGCAATTCAGGTCCTTGGTCCTCTGTTGCTCTGGCTGCCCTGTCTGTCTGATTCGAGTCAGGCTCAAGCACCTCCCATCACTCCCTCAGGTCTGAACACGGAGATCATCCTCTCTACGACTCCGCCTGCAGGAAAGGTCCAATATGACATCACGGGTGGAACCAGACCGGGAGGCGGGGCCAATCTCTTTCATAGCTTCGGCGATTTCACTGTGCCGACCAACAACATCGCGAACTTCTTGAACACAGGATCGGTTGATCTCAACGGCAACGTACTTGCTCCTAACTTGCCGACATCCAACATACTGGGTCGAGTGACCGAGGGAGATCCTTCGGTTATTTTTGGAATGATTCAGACCAACGGACCGAATGGGTTCGGTAACGCCAACCTTTTTTTGATAAACCCCCACGGCTTTCTGTTCGGTCCGAATGCCACCCTCAATGTCGGAGGGATGGTGGCCTTCACAGCGGCAGACTATCTTCGACTGGAAGGGGTCGGCGGGAACGGCATTTTCTATGCCGACACGACGCAAACGAGTGTGTTGACAAGCGTCCCAGTGGCAGCGTTCGGATTCATGGGCTTGAATCCCGTCGCGATAGCCGTGCAAGGAAGCACCTTGAGAGTTGCGCCAAGCCAATCGATTTCACTCGTAGGGGGGAACAGCGGATTCGAGTATACCGATCCAGATACAGGCCTTACAGCCTCTACATCCGTACCAGGTGGGGTCACGATGACGGGAGGCAAGCTGATCGCGCTTGGCGGGCAAATCAACTTGGCCAGTGTCGCATCACCTGGCGCGGTGTCCGCCGTTGACTTTATGCCGACCGCTGGCATGACGATGGGCAGCATCAGTCTCTCGCAAGGAGCCCTGCTGGATGTCTCAGCTGATGCAGCCGGTATGGTTCGCATTCGCGGCGGAGAATTCGTCATCGATAACGCTACAATTTCAGCGGACACCACCGATGCCGATGGCGCACAGACCGCAATCGACATCAACGTGACCGGTGACATGTCGATGTCGAATGATCTGGCTCCCGCCCTCACGGCGAAAACAACTGGCGACGGCACTGCAGGAGCGATCAACATCACGTCTGGCAACCTGGAGGCCATCACCAGTTCGTCTGATAATCTGCTGGCGCTGATTGATACCCACACTTCGGGCACGGGAACAGCGGGTAACGTCACGATCGATGCCGGCGATCTCCACGCGATTAACGCCGCGTACTTCATAGATAGCGGGAGCGCCGGGCCAGGACACGGTGGCGACGTGAGCATTTCCGGAACGAACGTGCATATGCAAGAGTCCAGCATCGCCACCGGAGATGCGCGGTTTGGTCAACGGCAAGGGCAAGAGGTGACGGGCTCCGCTGGCAACCTGACCATTACGGCATCTGACAGCTTGAAGATCGAGACCGCAACAATCACAACGGAAGCGTTTCTGGCACGGGCCGGCAATCTCACCTTGGAGGCCGGGGACATTCATATTACAGGGAACAGCTTCGTCAGCGTCGATGGCGATCTGGGAGGTGCAACCATCACGGTCGACGCCGATCGGCTTACCATAGACACCGCCTCGCAACTCAATAGCAACACGGTGGCCGAACCGGGCGGGGATATCACCGTCACCGCTAGGGTCGTGGACCTCAGCAATGGAGGATTCATTCAAACCAGTACGTTGGGCGACGGACCAGCTGGGAACCTCCACATCACTGCTATGGAACGGGTCACGCTCGATGATCGGGGAAATGCGATTACTAGACCAAGCGGCTTGTTGAGCAATTCGTTTGGGGACTTCGGGAGTTTTGGAAACTCCGGCGCGATCAACGTCACCACGCCCCGGCTCGAGATCCTCGGTGGAGCGCAAATGAATACGAGCACAAGGAGCAGCGGACGAGCGGGCGACATGACAATCACGGCTCAATCCATTTTTATTTCTGGAGAGCGACCCTTCGAAAGTCCCGGAACTTTCGTTGAGCTGGGAAGCACCCGAGCCAGCGGGATCTACACCCGTACTGTCGGCAGTGAGTTCTGCGCAGGCCCCTGCGGCGGCGCCGGGAATGTGACCATCACCACCGGATCATTGAACCTCGAAAGTGGCGGAACCATCAACAGCGGCACAATCAATTCTGGGGCCGGGGGCAACATTACGATGAATGCAGTGAACGCAATCACGATGTTCGGCACGATGATTGACGGCACGCCCAGCGGCATCTTCAGCCGCACGGTCGGCACAGTGCCTGAATCGGGGGACGGCGGCAACATTTCACTCACAGCAGGACAATCAGTGACGCTGAACAACGGTTCCAGCGTCTCTGCCAGCAGCACCGGCACCGGCGACGCGGGCAAGATTACAATCGATGCGGGAAATGCTTTTGAAGCACGGAACAGCTCCGTGACGACGAAATCCGAGAAAGCCGGCGGCGGAGACATCGAAATCCTTGCGCTCGATCAAATCAGGCTCGTGAACAGCCAGATCAATGCCTCTGCATTTCTCGACGGTGGCAACATTAACATTGACCCGAATGTCGTAGTCTTGCAAAACAGCCAGATTCTTGCGCAAGCGATCCAAGGCAATGGGGGGAACATCACGATCTTTACGCCCCTCTTCTTAGCCGACCAATCTAGCCTCGTGAGCGCTTCCTCGCAATTCGGCTTGAATGGGACGGTGACGATCCAGAGTCCAGCGTCGAATCTGAGCGGGAGCCTGGGACCCTTATCCTCGACGCCCAGCCAGGCACAAAACCTTGTAACGCAGCGCTGCGCAGCCCTAGCCAACAGTCAGGCCAGCAGCTTTGTCGTCGCCGGGCGTGAGCAGTTGCCGGCCGATCCCGGAAGCTGGCTGACGAGTTCGCTTGCACTCGCTGAATTAGGTGAGAGTCTTAATACAGGCAATGCCGTTGCTTCTGCTCCAACAGTCATGACGATGGCTGCCAAAGACTCAGGCAAGGTCTCTCTCCGTCGATTAACCCCAGCCGGGTTCTTGATTGCGAACTTTGCCGACAGCGAGGCAACTGGGTGCCACTCATAGACCCGATCGCGAGGGGGTCAGGAACCATTTGTCAAATCGACCCGCAGGGCGCTGTGCGCAAATGGTTCCTGACCCCCTGGTCTGGTCGAACGGCGCGATGGTTTACGCTGTTTGGAGGCGCCATGCTGACGATGCTGGCAGGAACCTCCGCCTACGCACAGCAAACGCTGCCCCCGATCTTTGACCCGACTGGCCGATCGGGCGAACCGCCTGCTCCGCTCAAGAAAGAATTTAAGCCTCCGACTCCTACCCCCCGCCCCACACTCCCCGTAGTCCCGATACCGCCGGAGGGAGAGGGGAAGAAACCGCTGGGCCAGATCCAGGTCTTTGTCAGCGATATTCATGTGACCGGCAGTACTGTTTTCACCGATGCGGAACTGGCCGAAGTCACCGCACCCTTCAAGAACCGCACGCTGACCACTGAAGACTTGGAACGCCTCCGGCTGGCACTGACTCTCCTCTACGTCAACAAGGGCTACATCACATCGGGGGCGATTATTCCCGATCAGGACGTGGTTAGCGGAGCGATCGTGCTGCAGATCGTTGAAGGCCGTTTGGCTACGATCGATATCGAGGGACAGAACTGGTTCCGCGCCGGTTACTTACGGGATCGTATCGAACGAGGCGCACAGACGCCATTGCGGCTGGAGCCGTTGCAAGAACGATTGCAGTTGCTCCAGCAGGATTCGCGCATCGAACGGGTCAATGCCGAGCTGCGCCCGGGCGAGAAACGCGGCGATAGCATCATGCAGTTACAAATTAAAGAGGCCAATCCATGGAAAGCGTGGCTAGAATTCAATAATTACCAGACACCCGTGGTCGGTGCCGAGCGAGGACTCGCCACGGTCGCTCACCAGAATGTCACGGGAAATGGCGATGCCTTCAGCTTCAGCTACGGTCGTTCTCGTGGCGTCAATCCGATCATCTCTACATCGTATTCACTCCCCTTGAATCGATACGAGACAACCTTCATCGCCTCCTACCGACGAAACGATTTTCTTGTGGTGGAAAACCCATTCCGTTTCCTCGACTTAAATGGAGAATCTGAAATTATTGGATTCACACTTCGTCAGCCGATTTATCGAACATTGTCTGACGAGTTTGCCCTCGCCGTCACCGGAGAACACCTGTATAGCAAAGTCACCTCCATCTTCGATACGGCAGGCTTGTCGTCGCTCTTTGTTCCAGGCTCTTCAAACACAGGAGCCAGTACCGTAAGCGCGCTGCGCTTCACTCAGGAGTACGTGCATCGCACACCGACGACGGTGATCGCGGCACGTTCACGCTTTTCCGTCGGGGTAGATGTCCTGAGCGCCACCAACAACTCGGGTCCGTTGCCGGACGGGCAATTCTTCTCCTGGCTGGGACAAGCCCAGGCGGTTCGGCGCTTTGACGACTGGTGGGGCATGCAGCTCCTTGGGCAGATGAGCCTTCAACTCGCCAATGATCGACTCTTTCCACTTGAACAGGTTCCTGTAGGGGGAAGGTTCAGCGTCCGTGGGTATCGTGAGAGTTCGCTCATCCGCGACAACGCATTTCTGGCCTCAGTTGAATCGCGATTTCCCTTGATGAGTTATGTCACAGGTGAACCACTCTTGCAGTTTGCCCAATTCGTGGATCTCGGACGCGCATGGACTGCGAAGGGCCTTACGCCGGACCCCCACACGCTGGCCGCGGTCGGGCTGGGCCTCCGTTGGAATATTCTTCCGCGCGATCGCGCGCACGTTGAACTTTACTGGGGACTGCCGTTGAATCACATTCCTCATCCACCAGGCAATTTGCAAGACCACGGCATTCATCTGCAAGTGGTCGTTCAGGTGTTGTAATGAAGAAGGTAGATAGGCTGAAGGGGTTCCGGGGGTAAGCATGAGGCACACAGAGGGGGGCAGGAACCATTTGTCGGAACGACCCGCAGGGCGCTGCGCGCAAATGGCTCCTGACCCCCTCGCATGCCTGCTTCTCCTCACAGCCCTCCTGATGCCCTCCACCACGATATCGGCCTCCGCTCCAAGCTCCCCTGCTGATGAAACAATGGCCCAAGGCACAGAGGCCTTTCAGCGTGGCTCCTATGAAGACGCCTTGGAAAAATTGAAGGAAGCTGCGCGGCAGTACGATTTTGAGGGCCAGGCCCATCAACAAAGCCAGGCCCTTGTCGCCGCGGCCCGATCGGCTGAAGCGATGGGCCAGATCAGGAACGCACTCCAACTCCTCGAACTCGCTTCGGCGCTCGTACAACACGAACCGGACGCCCTCTGGCGGGCGACAGTGTTGACACAGTTGGGACATACCTATCTCACAACACGACAACTGGATGCTGCCTCACTGTATTTGACGCAGGCCCGTGAGCTCACCCAGGGCGCTTCCTCTCCGGCGCTCACCGCGTCTCTCCTCAACGATCTCGGCATTCTCCACGCGCTGCAGAATCGTCATACGGAAGCCCTCACCGCCTTTACCGATGCCGTCCAGCTGGCAGGACAGGCAGGACTTCCCCTTGTCGCGCTGCATGCCCGGTTGAACGCGGCGCGAACACACGAACACCTTCATCAGCCGGAGGTCAGTCGCATATGGATCGACCAAGCCCTGGAACATGTCGATGTCTTGCCGCCTTCTCGCGAAAAATCCAACGGGCTCATGAGTATCGGTCTTCTGTATCGTCGCCTGCTCCCTTCCCTTCCTGACCTTCATGCTCCGCTCGTCCTCAGATCGGCGGGAGCGTTGCAGGAAGCGGCTGACCTGGCCGAGCAGCTCGGCGATGCTCGTACCCTGTCGTTTGCCCTCGGCCATCTCGGCTATCTGTATGAGATAGAGCAGCGATTGGATGAAGCGCTGTCATTCACAAGGCGCGCGATCTTTTCCGCCCAATCGGTCGATGCGCCGGAATCGTTATATCGCTGGCAATGGCAACTCGGAAGACAGTTGGCTTCGGCGGGGAATCTCGACGGAGCCATCGATTCCTATCGCCAAGCGACTGCCACTCTACAACCCATCCGACCGGCAGTCGCAGGAGCCGCTGCCGACTCCTCCTGGTCGGATGAGGATCCGATACGTCCCCTGTTCTTCGAGCTGTCCAATTTGCTCCTTCAACGCGCCGGCTTGACGGATGATGCGCCGGCCACTCAGGAATATTTGCGCCTCGCGCGCGACACGATCGAGACCTACAAGGCCTCCGAGTTACGGGATTACTTCCGCGACGACTGTGTAGATACGCTGCAAGCCCGCATCACGAAGCTGGATACCCTGGCTGCTGGAACGGCCGTGCTCTATCCCATTGTCTTTACGGATCGATTGGAACTGCTGGTCAGCTTTCCCAATGGGTTAAAACGGCTGTCGATCCCTGTGTCATCAGCCAGGCTCACACAGGAAGTGCGGGCCTTTCGCAAAACGGTTGAAAAGCGAACGACGCGTGAATATCTTCCTCACGCCCAACAACTGTACGCGTGGTTGATTCGTCCGCTTGAGCCGGAGTTGGCCTCTTTTCGGATCGACACACTGGTCTTTATCCCCGATGGCCCGCTCCGCACGGTGCCGATGGCCGCGCTTCACGATGGCCGGCAATTCCTCATCGAGAAATTTGCGGTAGCCGCTACGCCCGGCCTGAATCTCACCGACCCGAAGCCGATCGACCGCGCCAAGGTCCGGCTATTGACGAGCGGACTCACGCGAGCCGTTCAAGGATTTCCGTCTCTCCCCTTCGTCGAAGAGGAAATTAATGCCATTCGCACGCTCTACCAGGGTGATCAGCTCTTGAATACGGAGTTTTCGACTCCCCGTCTTGAACAGGAATTGAAGGACCACTCCTATGGCATCTTGCACATTGCCACCCACGGCTGGTTTGCCTCAGACACCACACAATCCTATCTCTTGACCTATAATGGGAAACTGACCATCGATGAGCTGAATCGTTTGATCGGACTGTTCCGGTATCGAAAAGATCCACTGGAGCTCTTGACCCTTAGCGCCTGCCAGACCGGCATCGGCGACGACCGTTCGGCGCTCGGTCTGGCCGGTGTGGCCATCAAAGCCGGGGCCCGAAGTGCTCTCGCGACACTCTGGTTCATCAACGATGAAGCCTCAGCCACCTTGGTCTCAGAATTTTACCGCGAACTGCGGAACCCCAAGCTGTCAAAGGCACAAGCATTGCAACATGCACAGCAGAAGCTCTTGGCAGATCGAGTCTATGAACATCCGGCATACTGGTCGCCGTTTCTGTTGCTGAACAACTGGCTATAACATGTGCTCGCTTTGTGCTACAGTTCCGCGCAACAACCCAGGTAGATTAGGCTGAAGACCAAAGGATTTTAGCCTTCAGCCTGAACATCTGGACAGGAGGCACTACCATGCGACGCCTATCTGTCTTTCTCCTACTCGTACTGATTCTGAGCATAGGCTTGGCCAATCCGGCCCCGACACCCGCAGTATCGGATACACCCACCGCCTCGCCGTCTGAGCCGACGGAAACCGTGCCGCTTCCCCTTTACCAGCCCCCCAAAAAGCTGACTCCGCGAGCTCGCGTGGGTGGTGGATTGCGCGGAACAGACGGAAGCGATCCCGTGCTCGTGGCCATGGTGCCGGATCATGTCGGGCTCACCGTCAAGAAATCTCCCATCCTGAACTGGTTTCTCTCAAAACCGACGACATACCCGCTGAAATTTACGCTCATCGATATCCGTTCAGTCACGCCGGTCCATGAAGGCTCGGTTCCCACACCGGCACATGCGGGCGTCCAATCCATCAATCTCAAAGAATGGAACCTGGCGCTTGAGCCGGACGTGCAGTACCGCTGGTACATCTCCGCGATTCGCAATCCAGATTCGCCGTCTCAGGATATTGTGGCCGGTGGTGTGATCGAGCGCTGTGAGTTCAGCACCTGCCTTGTGGAAATGGAAGTCGATTTGAGCTGTGACCGGCAAAGTGTGCTGAGGAATGCCTTGCGCGGCTTCTGGTACGATGCCATGGCCTGCCTCTGTGAATTGATCGACTCGAACCCTTCAGACCAAGCGCTTCGCAGACAGCGCGCCGCATTGCTGAATCAAATCGGCCTTTCTGCGGTGGCACAGTGGGATCTTCGTTCCATCCAAGCTCCTGTTCGATAAATTCGCGCGAGAATGGCGAGACAGGCGAGAAACGCGCGACGCGAAGCTCCGGAAACTCAGAACTCCTTGACCCGCCCCACCATTCCCGCTAGTCCCGCTTTTCTCGCCCCTCTCGCTGATCTTGTAATCAAATGTGATTCAGTGCCGAATCGTTTTCGATTCACATAGAACCTTTTCCATCCTGCTGTGCAGATTGCGTCGAGGTGAAACTCTTCAACAAATCACAGATTACGAGAGAAGACTTGCGCCACTCAGATTAGGCACATGGCTTGCTGTATTGAAAGAGCCGGAGTGATGTATGACGGTGATCGTGAAATCGTTGAAACCAGGCGATTCCAGCAGAGTGGTTCACGAATAGTCCTGGTAAGCAACTGCGATCCATCGATGAAAGGAGACGCAGCCATGAAACTGGGCATGAGTGTGTCGGTCTTGATGATGGGGCTGCTGGGCCTTGAAATTTGCCAGTGGCATATAGGAATTCCCCTGATCGTTGTGTGGACATTGCTCATGGGATTGCTGGGGCTCATCTGGGCGATGGCCTTCAGCATCTATACTGACAACTAGCACCCTGACGACTATCGGTAAGACGCTCGCCTCTGTCTGACGCCATGACGATGGGGAACCACACGAACGCTCATCCCGCAATCGAACACTCAGTCAGACAGCGACGTGGAGACTCTGGTCTGTTCAGATTACTCAAAACTTCTCCAACCATCCCGCCTTTCCTGCTCGTTGCGTCTTCCCCCGGCTCCCACCGTAAGCACGGCTCTTGCTCCTTCTCATACTCACTCAGCGTGGCAAATCACCCTAAGGCGAAGGAGATGGTCCGCCTCATGCCATGGCCATCCACAAAGCACTGGGTTCTACGTTCAAAGCGTTGAGTATGCACTGACGTTCTATCGCAGTGGAAACGCTTGAGAGCCAGGAGCGAGGCATGGAACAATGGCTCTCTCAGAGTATTGCCAGGAGAAATGTTTTCATCTCAGAACTTCCAGACATCTGAGGTCCTGATGGCCACCAACGCGAGTCAATATTCCATACTCGTCGTGGAAGACAACCAAGACCTTGTCATCGGATTACAGGATTTCCTGCGCCATGATGGCTACACCGTCACCGTTGCCGGCACCGTCGCCGGCGCCATCGAACTTGTTCGAGCCCATCGTTTCAACGCCATTATCTTAGATCTGGGTCTGCCGGACGGCGACGGGCTCCAGGTCTTACAAGACACCCGACGTCTGGACCCCTCGCTCCCTGTCGTGGTCGTGACCGCACACATCTCGCACGACCGCACTGTGGGAGCGTTGGCAGAGGGGGCCTATGCCTATCTCACGAAACCGTATGATCGGGAGGAACTTCGGCATACGCTCCGTCGTGCCATTGGAGTAAAGGAGCTCGTTGTAAAGGTCCAGCAGACCGAACATCTTCTCAGCCAAAGCAAAGAGCGCTTGGAACTCGTGATACAAGGATCCAATGACGGATTCTGGGATGGACAGGTCCTCCCAGACCAGCCGTGGAGTTCTCCACAGACACCGGTGTGGTGGTCTCCCCGCGTCAAGGCTATGCTGGGATATACCGACGAAGAGTTTCCCGATGTCTTGGAAAGCTGGGCTTCCCGGCTTCACGTCGAGGATGCCGATCGTGTTTTCGCTGCCCTGACGGCCCATATCGAACGACATGATCCCTACGACGTGGAATACCGGCTTCTCACCAAGACTGGAGAGTATGGCTGGTTCCGTGCCCGTGGCCAGGCCATATGGGACGACGCCGGCCGGGTCGTTCGTATGGCCGGCTCCCTCCGGGACGTCACGGATCGCAAACGCGCAGAGGATGCGCTGCGCCGCAGCGAGCAACTCTTGCACGATGTGGTCAACAACACCACGGCCGTGATTTACGTGAAATACACCGACGGGCGTTACCTTCTCACTAATCGCCGGTTCCAACAGCTCTTTCACCTCACCGCAGACCAAATTGTCGGCCATACCGATCACGAGATTTTTCCCAAGGAGATCGCCGATGCATTCCGAGCAAACGATCTGCAAGTCCTGGGGCAGAACAGGACGGTAGAATACGAAGAACAGGCGCCTCACGAGGATGGACTGCATACCTATCTCTCGATCAAATTCCCGCTGTGCGACCACACCGGCACACCGTATGCTACCTGTGGTATTTCCTCCGACATTACAGAACGCACATGCATCGAGCACAACCTCCGCTCTCATGAACAACAACTCCTCCTTGCCCTGACCTCAGCAGAGGTGGGCACATGGAATTGGGACATCCTTACCGATCATGTCTATTGGTCCTCGCAGGTTGACAGATTCTTCGACCTATCGGACAGGGCGCAGCCGCGCACGAAGTACGACTGGCAGGCGCTCGTGTACCGGGAAGATCGGGACTCGATCGTGCGCGCGATGCACCAGGCGATGGAACAAGCCGACGCCGACGTGACATTACAGCACCGTGTCATGAAACTGAACGGCAGCCTCCAATGGTTGGTCTGGACGGGTGAGATTATTCGAGATCGCGCAGGAAAAGCGTTGCATATCTTGGGAACGGTCCGTGCCACGTAAGAAGAACGTTGTTGGTTTTTGGTTTGTCTCGTTTGTTTGGTTGAACCAGACCAACTTGATGAATTAAATGAAGCAAATAGACTCAATGAACCAAATAGACAGGCTCGTCTGCGCAGGGCGTTCCTTTGCCATCTGGGCGGTGCTGGGACTCGTCTGGTCCCTCAGTCCTTATACCCTATGGGTATCCGAATCCACGGCGATGGACATTGCCATCCTGCAATCTTCCGACATTGCAGCATATCGCGAGGCCGTTGCCGGCTTGAAGGCCACGGGTCCGATCGGAGCGATCTATACAGAGTACGATGCGCAAGGCGACCTGGAGCTTGGGAAAAAGCTCGCGCGCAAGCTGCGGGCATCGAATGCGTCACTGGTCGTCGCCGTGGGGCTCAAGGCGGCGTTGGCGGCAAAAATAGAACTCGTAGATGTCCCGATCGTCTATATGATGATCCTGGACCCTTTCAAGCATCAGCTCATAGCAGATAATATGACGGGCACGCTTCTGGAGGTCCCCGTCGACCGACAGATGAAGATCATGCGAACGTTCCTGCCGACTCTCCGCCAACTCGGGACGCTCTACGATCCCGCCAAATCCTCCTCTCAGGTGAAGAATGCGGCGCAGCAAGCCGCCACATCCAACTTTCTATTGAAGGGGCTTCCAGTCGAAAGCGATAAGGACGTTCCCCCGCAATTGCGCGCGCTGCTCTCGGAGGTTGAAGCCTTTTGGCTCATACCGGATTCCACGGTATTGACGAACGAGTCTGTGCGATTCATCCTGGAGTCGGCGCTCGCGCGCCAGATACCCGTCATCGGGTTTTCACCGGAGTTCACACGTCTGGGAGCGCTGCTCAGCATGTCCGTCAATTACGGCGATGTCGGCCGAGAGACCGGACTACTTGCGAAACGCATTCTCGACGGAGAACTGCCGCTGCCGCACGCCCCCATGCCGGTCGAGCGGCTCAAGATCACCGTCAATCTCAAGACCGCGAAGTTCCTGGGCATTACCTTTCCAAAAGATCTGACGAGTCTCATCGATGAAACCTATTGATGCGCCCCCTCCCATGCCGTTGCTCCCCAGCCGAGTCTTCGGCTTGCGCACAAAGTTCGCGCTATTTTTCAGCTTCATTCTCGCCATGGCCTGTTCAGCCTTGAGCTGGTACTACATCGAAGAGCGGCGCGCGGGGATGACCGACAACCTCCAGCAACTCGGAACGATTCTCCTCACGAGCGTCGTACACAATCAGCATTTCCAATATGCGGGCCTCGTGGCCGAAGATCGCGCTACTCTCCAACAATTCATCGACGGCCTCGTGGCGGTCGAGGATGTGGTGTATGTGGTCATCACCCGCGCCGACGGAACCGTGCTTGATCAGCGCACGAAGGGAGTGCGCCAATCTTCTGCCAGCCTTGTGCGGTCAGTCGATCTTCCACTATACCCAGACAGTCAGATTGCGAAACAGCTCTTCCAGTCGCCGAATGCCACTCCTCTGATGACACGTTTTGCCCTCTCGACCAAGATAGAGCACCTGTTTTCGTGGGACGAAATCGTGTACGACTTTGCCATGCCGGTGCTGCGAACGGTAGACGGAAACAAATCGCTGCCGCCCTTTTCGATTCAGTTGGAAGATGGCAGCTCCGCCTCATCCCTCTCAGAAGCGGCCACCGTCTCCGGCATCGTCCAAATAGGATTGAGCGATGTGTACCTCAAACACGAACTCTCAACGATCATCAGAAATATTCTGCTCCTCACCATCCTGATCATCGGTGTCAGCGTATTCGGCGCCTACCTGTTCACCCTCCGTGTCACGAAGCCGTTGAAGATATTGGCCGGTATGGCTCAACAAGTGGCTGAGGACCGCTCGCCGCTGCCCCTCACGCCTTCGACACACGACGAGATCGGCCAGCTGACGACCATGTTCAATGTGATGACCCACTCATTACAGGAACGGAATGCCGCCATTGCCACAAACCTCGCCACCATCAAGCACCAGGTCAGTCAATTGACCACGTTGCATCAAGTTAGCGCGTCCATCGCCAGCACGCTCGACTTGAATCAGATTCTCAACACCGTCCTGCAACTCCTTATCGACAATCTTGGTTTTTCGAGAATGTTTTTGATGCTCCGGCATCGGGAACGAGACACGGCATATGTGGCCCAAATCGCCGGGGTCTCCCAGGATATTGCAGAGGCAGCTCGTCATATCGATGTGCCGATCCACAACGACGGCAGTCTTCAAGCCGACCTGCTGATTCATGGCAAACCCTTGCTCATCCTGAGCCTTGAGGCCGTAGCCGATCGTATGCACCCACCTATACTAGATCTGGCTCGCCGCTCCGGCGTGACGTCCTTCGTCGCAGTGCCGCTCCAAAGTCAAACGCAAATGCTTGGATATCTCGCCGCAGACCGGAGCGCCCACCCCTGCACGAAAGAAGATCTCCACATGCTCTTGACGATCGCCAGCCACGTGGCCTCGGCCATCGACAACGCCAGATCCTATTCTCACCTCGAAGAACTCACGCAACACCTTGAGCAGCGTATTGCGGAACGCACACAGGAATTGTCTACCGCAAATGAGCGTCTCCAGGAACACGATCGGCAGCGGTCGCTGTTTCTCTCGGTTGCATCACATGAATTGCGCACGCCTATGACCGTGATCCGCAGCTTTGTGGACAATATGCGGGACGGCATTGCAGGGCCGGTGAGCGAACAACAATTCACCTACCTCACTCGTATCGGGCACAACCTGAGCCGGCTCACGAGAATCGTCAATCAACTGCTCGATTGGTCGCACCTTGACAGTAAAAAGGACCTGCTCTGCCTCGCGCCGGTCTGCGTCGAAACCATCGCCCTTGTCGTCGCCGACAGTTTGCGCGCGGTCGCGGCTGAAAAAGCGATCGCGATTGAGGTCGTGCGTACAGAAGGACTTCCCGCAGTCCAGGGAGACTGCGATAAACTGGAGCAGATTCTCTGGAATCTCATCGGCAATGCGGTCAAGTTTACGCCGCCAGGCGGACGCATCACCGTCGATTTCCAAACGACTCCCGAAGGGTTTATTCAAACCGCTGTTGCTGATACCGGCTGCGGAATTGACCCAAATCACATCGATAAGCTCTTCCAGGAGTTCTCCAAAGTGCCGTCTGCCTCCCCCACCGCTCAGGGGGCTCAGCTTGGGCTGTTCATTACCAAACGGCTGGTGATGATGCACCGAGGAACGATCTGGGTAGAGAGCGCGCCAGGAGCCGGCACGCAGTTTTATTTTACTCTGCCTGTCGCGAGTTCGAAGGCTGAAGGGGTTCAGGCTGAAGGCTGAAGTGTTCGGAACTCCGGCCTTCGGACCGGGCCTGTTCGGTTGCTGCAATCAAGAGGAGTGTATTTTCCTGTGTGGATGATCTAGAATTTGAAAACTTCAGCCTGAATTCCTGAACCCCTGATTTCCTAAACCCCTGGGTCCACCATGCGCGCTAAAATCCTCATCGTCGACGATGACCGCGATATTCTTCTCGGACTCGAGAATCGAATCGCGTGGATGGGGCACGAGCCTGTCACAGCCGACAACGGCAAAGACGCGCTGCGCCTGATTGAGCAAGGCGAATTCGATCTCGCACTCCTCGATTTAGAACTGCCGGCTCTCTCAGGTCTGGAGATCCTGGAACGGGTGAGAGGCGCCACGCACAGCGAACGGCACACAGTCAAGGATACCGGCACGCCATACGCCACACCACTCATCATCATCTTGACCGCATTCGGCACCATCGAGCGCGCTGTCCAGGCCATGCAACTTGGCGCATTCGATTTCCTGACGAAACCGTTCAACGCCGACCACCTGACCGTCGTGATCAACAAAGCCCTGAGTGCCGTGGCGCTCCACCGTCAGGTCGACGTCCTCCGTCAGGAAATCGATCATCGGTACGATCACCTCGTGGGGACCAACGCCAAAATGGCCGCGCAAATTACGATCGCCAAACAAGCGGCGCAGACCGATGTGACCGTCCTCATACTCGGTGAAACCGGTACGGGAAAGGAGGTCGTGGCCCGCGCGATCCATCGGTGGAGTCCGCGCCGCTCGAAACCCTTTGTCGCAATTAATTGCGCGGCTTTGCCGGAACATCTACTCGAGAACGAACTGTTCGGTCATGAAAAGGGCTCCTTCACGGGGGCGGTCAAACGGGAACCAGGCAAGATCGAAATTGCAGAGGGGGGAACACTATTTCTCGATGAAATCGGAGATATGCCGCTTCCGCTACAAACACGCTTGCTGCGGGTGATCCAGGATCAGACCTTCTACCGTGTGGGTGGAACCCAGCCGGTTCACACCGATGTACGTTTTGTCGCGGCGACGAACAAAGACATACGACGCGCGATCCATCAGGGCATATTTCGTGAAGATTTATACTACCGGCTCGCCGTGATTACCGTGACACTTCCGCCCCTGCGTGAACGGATGGACGATATCCCTACGCTCGCTAGGCATTTCCTCGACCGTGTGGTCAGAGTGGGGGTTCATCGCTTCTGCACCCTGAGCGAGAATGCTATACGAGCATTGCAACAGTATCAGTGGCCAGGCAATATCCGCGAACTTGAAAATGTGCTGATGCGTGCAGCTATCCTGTGTCCCGATGACACTCTCGATTCCTCCTACCTGCATCTGACAGATTCACCGTTCCCCTCAATGGTCGAGGCTGAGGCCGGATCACCTTCCCTTCATTACCATGAGAGTATGGACGCCTACAGTCGAAAGATCCTCGAAGAAGCCTTGCGCAGAAATGGATGGAACCAAACCAGAGCCGCCGAAGAGCTCGGCCTTCAACGAACCTACCTCACGAAATTGCTTCGCCAGAAGGAAATCTCCGGCAGACCGCCCTCTGAAAACAGTGCTGAGTTGGGGGGGAAGTGCTGAGTGCTGAGTTGGCCGGAGACGCCGAAAGAGAAGTACTGATCCCTGATTGAGAGCCCAACGCTCAGCACTCAGCACTTCTTCCCTTGCCCATCGCCCGCAACTGATTTGAGGTCAACCACCAACGAAGAACGCCTCGACCTAGCTTCACTGGAATCGGCAGCTCGATCAGACAGGCCCCGGCTTTCTTCAAGGGGAACGATGTCGTTGCTCGTCCGGTTAGGAGGACACTTGCAGTCATGCCCAGCTGTGGTTCATGCCCGATGCAGAGCACACAGGACTCAGGCGGAAGATCGCGCAGAATCGACAGGAGCTGATTGGGTGGCGCGTCCGGCAATAGCGCGTCGACGATCTGTATCGCCGAGCGGACGCGCAACGAACTGTGCGCGATCTTCGCCGTTTCGATCGCCCGCGTCAAAGGGCTCGACAAGACGTGTGTCGGCTGCACACCAAGCCGACCTAACCCGCCGACTGCCTGCGCTACACGTTTCGCCCCACGCTCCGTCAGTGGGCGATCCCCATCGGCCCCATGCCATTCATCCCGCTCCACTGCAATACCATGGCGCATCAATAGGCAATCCATCAAGCTCCTCGTCTTGTGCCTACACGACCTCTGACGACTGCTGCCATGCAGGAACTTATACCATGGCGATACGCCCAACCTCCCGGTTCACTCGGCGACGCATGCCGTTTTCCGTCTTCATTTGACAGTTACTTGGTCAATGGCCAAGCGCGCTCGGCGCGGCGCCTCCGACACCCATCCTAGAAAGTCGCAGCAAATCAACAGATTAACTGGCAAGAGTCGCCATTAGTCTCCATTGGTACGTCGATTGCTGATAGGCCTGGGCGAAGCAAGTCAATGCCATTAACCAGGGAGGTCTCGATGTCTAAGAACTTTGCTCTGCTCTCAATCAGCGCGGCGCTGTTAATCTCGTTGGTTCATGTCGGCGTAGGGCAGGCGGTCCAGACCGATTGGAAGAAACAGGCGAGAGCCAAAATCGCGATAAACGCCCAACCTACTCAGGTATCGAATACGGCCAGTCCTTGTGGCGGAAGAAATATGGCGGCGTGCAAAAAATATAGTCAGCGCGAATCAATCGCTCGCTAAAAAGCATCCGTTGTCTCTCCTGCGTAGAAAGGGGCGGCGAGCATCTGATGGGCTCGTCGTCCCTCTGCACACTCGGTTCTTGTATTTCCACTCATACATACATTCAGAAAGACCATCGACCGTCGTCTCATGTTGAGAAAACTGTTCAGCGTTCTGCTGCCGCGCGGGACACAACGAGGGCCGTTACTTTTCCGATCGATACCGCATGCGGGTGCCGTGAAGAAGAGACAGTTCAATTTCACTGGCGGTCAGTTCAAGAGGGAAGTAGGCACCTGAAATTTTTGAGGCGTTGATGCTGGCGCCCTCAAGCCGCGCGCGACTAAAATCGACGCTGCGCAAATCCGATTGGCGAAAGTAACAGTCGCTGAAGTCCAAGCCGTCGGCATCCAAGCCGCGCAGATCGAGGCCGCGCAAGTCGCACCCTCGCAGATCGACCTTGTCTCCCGCAGCCTTTTTCGCGTTGAATTCAATGATGCATCCTTCGCGTAACAAGCGATACATCGCGTCATTCGGAATTCGCAGTTTAGAGCGGGTCTGATTTGTGCTGTCCATGGGGCCTCCATCGCTTGAATGGTAAATGGTCAATGGTCAATGGTCAATGCTATGAAATCATCAGGTCGTGCCCAATCCGACCATTCACCATTACCCATTGACCATTCTCCTGGTATCGAACATCATGCCAGGGGAACTGTGAACATGACTTCGTTCCCCTTCTCGTTATACGCCATATCCTGGAAAAACGAATGAACGAGGAATAGGCCACGCCCACTGACATCCCCGGGTGGACACACGTCACAATCCAATTTCATTTGAGACTTCCAATTAAACCCTTTCCCTTCGTCTGCAATCCTATACCTCAGAACTTGCTTCGGTTTGTCGTAGATCGCGCGGATGGTGACCCGGCGGTCTCGGAAACGTGGGTCCTGTCGGCGTCGCAGAATCAGCTCGTCGTACTGGTCTTTTGCCATGGCTTCAATCTTGTCTCGATATCGAAGTTCGAGGCATCCATGCTCAACCGCATTCATGACAAGTTCATGCAATGCCGCGCGAAGATGAAGCTGGCGCGCTTCCATCAGCCCCATCGCCGTTCCTTGAATAAGCCAGTTGACCGTGCTCTCGACATCACTCGGGTCGGGTCTCATCACAAGCACATACTCCAGCCGTTCAACACCGGGCGCATCGTCCACGGAAGCCGGCAGCGCATGGACCGCTCGCTGGAGAACCTGCGCGAATACGTCCTCTTGAATCGGCTGCTGCACATAATCCAGGGCGCCGGCGCGCAGCCCTTCCAACGTCGATTCGCTATGACCCGCATCGATGAGAAGCACGATGGGGCATGTCGGGCGACGCTCATGAATTTGCTTCACCAGGCCAATCCCTTCCTGCTCCGGCAAAAAGAGGTCCATCACCACGATATCGGGCTGTGTCATATCGAACGTCGATAACCCAAGCGCAGGAGTCGACGCAGAGATCACCGAATACCCTTTTGTCTTGGCATGCTCGAGAATCACGGACTGGGTCTCGACATTGTTGGCGACGATGAGCAACGTACGAGCCGATGTGTGGGATTCTGTTGTGGCGATCATGATGGCAATCCTTTGGCGATGACATCTCGCAGTATGGCATGTACCTCGGCCAAGCCGGTCTCGACCGACTCGCAGACCGGTACGGCCTCGGCAAACGCTCCCTGTCGGCCCAGCTCTTCCAATCGCTTCACGTTTTCAAAAAGACCTGGCGCACACATTTCCATGACGGACCCCTTCAGTTTGTGGGCAGCCGCTGCCAACCCCGTATGGTCCTGCCTCTCCAGCGCCACGCGGGCCGCCGCAGCCTCCTTCGGACTTTCTTGCAGAAAAATTCCCGCCAAAGTGAGAAACAAGTCCTGATCCCCATCCGCTCGATTCAACGCCTCGGAAAGATCGAGCATCGCCACCTTCTCCATTGGATATCTCTCCCTACCTTTCGATGAGCTCAATCCCCACAACCGCCGCATCGTCCGGGAAATGTTGCGCCTGGTGCCACTCGCGCGCTGCTGAAAAACACGAGGCGATCGTCCCGGAAATCGACGTCTGCTTTCCCGCATCGATCACGCCTTGAAAACGCCCACGTCCCCAGAGCTCCCCGGTTGGAGAAGGCACCTCGTAAATCCCGTCGCTTAATAAGAACAGCCGATCCGCCTGCTCCAGCGAAACATGCTCACGCGTAAATCGCGCGGACGGATCGAATCCAAGGGGACACGATGTCTGCGTGAGCCATCTGGAAGCGCTCTGAGCCGGACTGAGCAATATCCCGGAATGGCCAGCAGACGCATAGGACAGACTGCGGGTCGGCAAGTGCAGCCGCCCTACCCATAAAGTGAAATACTCCCCATCGTCACTCAAAGGAAACCGCCGGTTGGCTTCCGACAAGACGGTTTCAGGATCGTACGACCCAAGCAACCGTAGGATGTTATCCACTCGCAGAAACGTCATCAACACGGCCGAGCGTAGCGCAGCGGCAACCCCATGCCCCGACGCATCCAGAATATAGAAGGCGAGGGATTCTTCGTCGATTGCCATAACATCGAATAGGTCGCCGCCCAGCAACAAAGACGGCTGATATTCCCATGCCAACACGATATTGGGAACCGGATTTCCTTGCGATGGGAGTAATGAATGGACAAAGGCGGCGGCCGATTGAAGATCGATCTCCGTCTCCGCCTGCTTCCTTTCCAACAAGCGCATCGACGATGCGAGTTGAGCGCCGGTCGTTTCCAATTCTCGCACTAATCGGCTGGCGCGCAGTCCCGCCAGCACCCGGGCAGTCATTTCCTGCTTACTGGCCGCCTTACTCAAAAAATCGTCGGCGCCTCGCACCAACCCTTCGGCAATCTGTGCCGGCTTATCGTGGGACGTCATCAGCAGAATCTGGCTGGATTTCAATGCGGGATCACGGCGCACCGCTTCACAGAGCGTCGGCCCATCCATCTCCGGCATCATCCAATCAACGATAAGAAGATCCGGATGTTCACGCCTGGCCACGTCAAGACCCACTCGCCCATTCTCGGCTTCAAGAATTCGATATCCCAGCCGTGTCAACCGCGCAGCCATGCTCGCCCGCGTGACTGGCTCATCCTCCACAAGGAGAATGGTCGCAGCGGCCTCCCCAACCTGTCCAACGCCTGGCATGGCCTTCGAATCCATCATATTCCGCTCACACGATTCACCCTACGCTGCGCGCGCAGCGAACGCCTCTTCCTCTCTCTCATAGATGGGAATCATCTTGGGGATATTGGCCAGGCTCATGATTTCCCGCACATAGCTCTGCGGTTTCAGCATGCTGACCTGTGCCTGCAAGAGTTTAAAGTTCTGCGACACAAGCACCAGCAGCCCAAGGCCTGCGCTGTCGACGAATCTCACTTGCTCTAAATTCACCATGAGATGCCGGCAGCCGGCTTGTTTCGCCTTTTCGACAGCCGCCTTGAACATGGCCCGGTTGGCATAGGTCAGGTCTCCCTCCACATCCAAAATTATTCCTTGTGGGACAATCCGTTCTTTGATTTGCATGACCTTATCCTTTCTTGGGCAGTTTAAGAAACGGGCTCACCGAAAGGAGTTTCAAGTTTCTAGTTTCATGTTATCCGGAGGCAGCCTCAAAAAACTCGAAACTCGAAACTCTCAACTTCTTAGAGTTTGGAGACATAGTCCACGATCGCGGCGGGGATCTCCGTCAGCGGCAATACCTTGTCCACCCCGCCGAACTTGATCGCCTCCTTCGGCATGCCGAAGACCACGCAGCTGGCTTCGTCTTGCGCTATCGTAAAGGCGCCGGCCTGTTTCATCGTCAACATTTCCTTGGCGCCATCGCCCCCCATGCCGGTCAGAATCACCCCAACGGCGTTGGCGCCGGCGTACTGAGCCACCGAAGCGAACATGACATCCACCGATGGGCGATGGCGATTCACCGGGGGATCCTGGTTGATACGAACCGTGTACCGCGCCCCACTTCGGACAAGCGTCATGTGATAACTGCCTGGCGCGACCAGCGCATGTCCCGGCAACACACTGTCGCCGTCTTCGGCTTCCTTGACCGAAATGCGACAGAGGCTATTCATACGGTCGGCCCAGGTCTTCGTAAACCGTTCCGGCATATGTTGCGTGATGACAATCGGCGGCGTATTCGGCGGCAGAGCCATCAAGACATCCTTCACCGCTTCCGTCCCTCCCGTGGATGAGCCGATCGCGATGATCGTATCCGTCGTCTTAATCATCGAAGACGTGAGGAGTGACGGGACCCCCTTACCCCCTACCCCGCTATCCCCTCCCTTGCTCCTCACCTTCGCGATCGCGGCGGCCTTCACCTTGGCAATGAGATCCTGAGCCACCTCCTCCATGCCTTCCCGGAGGTCGATCTTGGGCTTGGTAATGAAGTCTACGGCGCCGAGTTCCAACGCCCGCAATGTCGTCTGGCACCCGGCTTCTGTCAGTGAACTCACCATGACGACCGGCATCGGGTGCCCGCGCATCAGCTTTTCGAGAAAGGTCAACCCGTCCATTTTTGGCATTTCGACATCGAGCGTGAGTACGTCAGGATTCAACGCCTTAATCTTTTCACGAGCGATGAAGGGGTCGGGAGCAGACCCAATGACCTCGATTCCTGGGTCTTTCGAGAGAAGCGTCGCCAGGACCTGCCGCATCAAGGCCGAATCATCGACCGTCAGGACTCGAATTTTTGCCATAAGCCCCCTTGGATGAGCCTTCAGCTATCAGCAGTCAGCTTTCAGTTCTGAAGCTGATTGCTGAGGGCTGACAGGTCTTGAGTTAAAACAACGTCACATCCTCCACCGGCTGCTGTTCTCGCTGCTTGATCTGCGCCGCATACTGGTTCTCCCGTTCGAAGATGGTGCGGTTCTTGACGCGCTCGATCTTCTTCATCAAGACACGCCCTGAGTCGGTGAAGTAATAGACCTTGCGTGGAAACACATCGCCCAGGTCGGTCTTGACGGTCGCGAGTCCTTCGCTTTTCAAATACCCGATCACCCATTTCGCATTGTTGGCGCCGACATCGATATTGCCTTCGTAGATCTTCCCCGCGCCAAAGAGCTTGATCTCGAGCCGGCTCTTCAGCCCACCACGTTTGAGAATCTCGTTGATCAACGATTCCATCGCGTAGGAACCGTATCGTGTCGATTCCCCCCAAGAGTCGCTTCCGCCTGCTTTCGGCTCCGGGAGCATAAAATGATTCATCCCACCAACTCCGGCAATCGGATCGCGTATACAGGCGGAAATACAGGATCCGAGAACGGTGTAGACGACCATAGGATCTCGGCTGACGAAGAACTCTCCCGGCAAGATGGAGGCAATTTCGTGCGGGAACCGGTTATCACGCATACGCCGGACATGTGAGAACTGATCCGTATCGATCTGCGGCATGGAGATCAGCCCTCCTTCTGATATATCGTCGGGACGAGTGACTTGAAGGGATGAGTGACCCATTGCAAACTTTCGGAATGACCGATGAACAGATAACCGCCCGGTTTCAAGTAGTGATGGAACTTATTGACGAGCGTTTCCTGGGTCGGGCGATCGAAATAGATCATGACGTTCCTGCAGAAAATCAGATCGAGCGGGTTTTTAATGGGAAACCGATCGTCCATCAAATTTATGCGCCGGAACGTGATCGCGCTCGCCAGGTGCGGCTTCACCTTGTAAAGCCCCGTCTGATCGTTTCGCCCGCGAAGAAAATGGCGCTGGAGGATGTCCGGTGGCACGTCGCGAAAGCGATCTTCGTCGTACGTGCCGGACGCCGCCTTGGCCAGGACACGAGTCGAAAGATCAGAGGCCAAGATTTTAAAATCCCATCGCTCGGGATTCTGCACCCCTTCATATAGCGTCATGGCGATCGTATAGGGTTCTTCCCCGGTCGAACAGGCCGACGACCAGATGCGAATCCGTTTGGCGCTGTCCAGTTCAGAAAGAATCCGATCTCGCAGAAAGTCGAAGTGCTTGGGCTCGCGAAAGAAATCTGTTTTATTCGTCGAGATCAAGTCCAGCAGACGGGTAAATTCCTCACGGGTGGGATCTTCCGTCACTTTCCCGTAGTAATCTGCGAAGGTCTCCAGATTAAGATCCCGCAGCCGCTTCGAGAGACGGGACGCCAACAGGGACTTTTTTTGTTCGCCCAGAGAAATCCCGCTCTCGTCATAGATCAGTGTGCGAAACCGTTGGAACTCTTCGGCTGTGATCGAATACTCCATATTAAGCAAGGCTCCAATACTATACGACACGCCAATACGTGACCCTGCTGAACCCACCGCTAGTCCTCTATCGGTTGGTGGCAGTCGATTCTTTATCTGCGCGTTTCGTGACGGGTTGTCGAGAATTCGGTTGAATACCGAAGGAGGACACAAGGCACTCAAGAGGCTTTCCGGAGATCACTCGCAGGAAATGGACGGGAATCCAACCCCTGGATCTCTACCCGCCTTATCGGTCCATCTGTGGGATTTCTTGACTATCGCCACCGAACTGCACCCGGCCCGTATATATAACAGACGGAACGAAAGAGACTATACCGGTGAGCGTCCTTCGAGAATCGGCTGCGCTTCTCTCCCCAGATGAGTGTCTGGAAGCACACGGGCGAGCGCCTCACGAAGGGCCTTAGCCGTGACCGGCATCGATCATCCCCCACGTCCAGGGATGGGACCAAGCCTCGGAGTGGTTGTAAATATGATGCGGCCAGAAGGCGCCCCCGATACTGTGTTGAAGGCTCACGTAGCCGATCGCCAACAGGAATGAAACGCCTGCCGGGTATCAATCCAGCAACGAGCGCGCACATGGCAAGGCTGGACCAGATCCAGAAGCATTGCACTACTGAGTACCCCTGCCAAATGGCAAATGCCGGGATCCCGAACGCATGCACACAGAGGAGCATGAGGAGAAATCGATGGCGACGATTCCATATCTCCTCCGGAAGCGCCGTACCTACAGGAACATTGTCACGGATAATCGCGAGCAGCCGAATAGCCATGAGACGGATCGCGGTCAAGTATTTCATAGTTGGTTCGCAGCGCATGAATGCAACCCAGCAAAGCGGGCAACTTTAAATCCATACCGCGGCCTCAAAAAATCATGGCGTTCGAAACGTATCATGCGCCCAGTGACTGTCTCTGCTTATCTCCGAACGTCATCAGGCCGCATCGGCTTCTTTTACAGCATTCGTCTGAGACTGCGCATAGTCAATGAGAGCCCCTTCTAATTCTTGAAGAGCTATGCGTAGTCCTGAACAATGCGACCGAGTCAGATGGCCGCCTGCATTGCAAGTCGAATACAGCAGCACGAATTTGTCGGCCCCGAGTGTGGCTGCGCTTTCCGCAAGCTCTTTGAGTACCCGCTTAGAATTTTCTGAAATGAGTTCGTCTGAATCTCCTTGGTCCAACATTACAACTGGAATCACTGTCGCCACTTGGGTCTTAAAGTCATCGATCAGCATGTTATAGTCCTGCAATCCGCACTCCAATCTGTCCATAATAGTTCGCCTATGGAGTAGCACGGACGGCTGCCTATGCAAGAGATGTTTGACTCGCTTGATCAGTTGTGTTTTGTCGATCGGTTTGGCGAGGAAGCCATCGCACTGAACACTCTGCGCCCGTTTGACGGTGTCAAGATCCGTATGCGCTGATGCGACAAGAATGGGAACATGACAGAGTGCCGGCAAGGTCTTGACCTTTGCAATAAACTCAAACCCATCCATTTCAGGCATCATGTAATCAGTGATAATCAACTGAATGCCCGGCGTCTCAGGCACAATCGCCAGTGCTTCTTTTGCATTCGTTGCCAGCACTGTCTGATATCCCTCTGCATGCAGCATGAGTGTTATCAGCCTCGCGTTAACCGGATTGTCTTCAACGATGAGAATGGACATGGTGTTCTTTCTGTATCGCCCAATGTACTAACCGATTATTTACAACGGTTCTCTATATATTCGCCGCTGTCATATCTGCACAACTCGCCGTAGATGGCAGACCATATCCAATTGAAAACAATCTATCCGACCATCCTTTTGTCGGACAATTTATTGGAATTCTTGACCGGAAATTGAGTGACCGCCGGAAGAAAACGAGAAGCGATTTAGCTCCCCGCAGCATGATGAGAACAGTTCATGAAGGAGAATGAACTGGGGAAATGGTCGGACGGCGACGTCGATCGAGAAGCGACACCATACCTGCTCTCCACCGGAATCTCGCAGAATATTGCTCGATGCGACGCAAACAGAACACCGTTCGCGTCGAACCATATACCACGAAGCGTTACTCTATGTTTTAGGTCTCAGGAATTGTCACGCTTGAACCTCGAATCCCATTGAACTCACAGCTAGACTTTCCGCCTGTCGCGCTCCCATCCAGAATCTGCGGGTTAGGATGCTTTCAGCATGCGCACGGGTGGACTCGAAGCTTGGGAAGGCATCGCAGCCACTGTGTCGTCCAGTTTCATTGGAAGCAAGACTGTAAACGGCTCTCGGATTCCACCGGACTTCTTGAAGCTCTGGAGTCTCAGGATCATCGATTGGGTGACTTGCTGGCCCTTTGAGGCGAGCAGCACGTTCTGACTCGATTGGATGTCCTCAGCCAGGATCATGCCCTCCAGAAGGCTGGCCACGACTGTCGTCTTCACCTCATACTTGATCTCCTTCGCAAATGCGGCTTTCAGAGCGTCGACCACCGCCGGATCGTACCACCCTTTGCGCTGCTGCATCTCGCCGAACGCCGCGGCCTTCGACTTGCCGGAGGATTCGAGCGCATCGAAATCCAAGGCCACTTTCAGAATCCTGGCTTCCATCGGAATGGTGTTGCCTTGTTGAGTGTCTCCTGACATCCCGACCCCATCGTAATATTTATCTTGAAACTTAATGATCTCGGCCACCCGCTTCATGCGCGGAATCTTGGCGAGCAAGTCGTAGGCGATGAATGGATGCTGATTGAAGAGCTGGGACTCCTCGGCCGTGAGTGCCGCTCCTTGATACACCTTCTTGAGAACCGACTCCGGCAGAATGACGCAGCCAATCTGAGACAGCATGGCGGCGGTCTTGATGGACCACAGTTCCGACACGTGAAGATTCCCCGCGATCGACTCCGCGTACCGAGTGATGCGAGCCGATCGCCCGAACGCTTCAGGATTGACCAACGCTAAGACCTCACTGAGCACTCTGATGCTACCGCTGAGCGTTTCTTCCAGCAGTTCGCGCTCCGCAGTAATCAAGCGATGCTGCGCCATGCCTGCCTTCAGCGCATTCGCAAGGGCCTCCGGCGTGCAAGGCTTGGTGAGGAATCTGAAGATTTGCCCTTGATTGATCGCGTCGATCGTCGCCTGGAGTTCGGCATTCCCCGTCAACAACATGCGAACGGTGTCGGGCTCACGGGTCCGCACGTGCGCGAGAAAATCAATTCCATTCATCCCAGGCATTTGGAGATCGGACACCACGACGGCGAAGGGGCCCTGCTCCGTGACCATCCGAAGACCCTGCTCAGGTCCAACGGCAGTAACCAGCTCGAACTCTTTCCGAAGTTGACGCTTGTACCCCTCTAAAATATTCGGATCGTCATCCACACAAAGAACTTTGTCAGCCATGTGCTGGTTCCTTTCCCGCCGCCCGTTGAACCGCGCCGGTCACTTCTCGCCAATGCGGAAGTCGGTCGGTCATGTGAAGTGTGTTGAGATAGGTGGAATCGATCTGAAATGGCACATCCCCTGCCGGCTGCCGGGACAACTCTTCCTGTAGAACGTTGGCGACATGCACCGCTGCGAGAGGACTGAAGCTGTTCCCGACGCAATCCGCAGGGCGATGATGGAAGGCCACCGCCTCCACAATGGGATCGCTCAACCCCCAGAGTCCCAATAAGTATGCTCCGACGTCCGCATGGCTGGCCCCGAACTCCACACATTCCACCTCCCACATTGGGAGACCTTTCTCACGCGCCGTTTTGAGCGTGGCTTCATATCGCGCCTGAGCATTGGCCGCAAACACCAACTGCCCCACATCATGGAGCAATCCTGCCGTGTACGCCTGCTCAATCATCAGGGCCGGGACTTGTTCGGCCTTCGCAATTGCGCGGGCGAGCGCGCCGGTCTCCATGCTCGCCTCCCACAGACGATCGATGTTGAAGCCCGATCCATGAATTGAGGTAAATTGTGAAAAGACGTGCACGGTCAATACCAGCGCCTGCACCGTATCCAGTCCCAACAGATTCACCGCTTGCTCCGCCGTCGACACTGAGCCGCGTAGTCCAAAATAGGCTGAATTCACCAGCTGGAGTATTTTCGCCGTCATGCCCATATCCTTGGAAATGATCGCGCCGATGGCCCTAATCGAAGCGGTTTTGGATTCCGCCTCCTTTCTGATGTCGGCATAAAGGGTCGGCTGACTGGGGATCTGGTGCATGCCCGTCACCAGCTGCCGCAGCGAGTCGCTCCCAAGAAGATCGCGCAAGGCACAAGCACGCAGCACGGTGGCTTTCAACAGCTCGCTCTCACAGGGTTTGTCGAGGTACTGATGGGTGGCGGCAATGGACTGATAGATTAATTCTTTATCCGACTGACCGGACAGGACGATCCTGACGACCTGTGGGAAGCGCTGCCGGACCTCATTCAAGAGCTGTGCGCCATCCATGACGGGCATGCGCATGTCGGACACGATCACGTCGAACGGAGCCTGTTCCATAGCCTGCAACGCCTCCGCTCCGCTGTTCACGAACGTCATGTTCCATTCCTCCCGCATGGGACGGAGCGACCGCTTAAGCCCGTCGAGCAATTTTGGTTCATCATCCACAAACAGAAGATGTTTCATCGTGCTCCATATTAGCCTACAGCCTGCAGGCGCCTCATCAGTGAACCGCCAGCGGATCTCTCGGATGGCGCCGAGTGATCGTTCAAACGCTCTGTACACGTCCATATCGACGTGCGGCCCGACCTGACTTCTATTCCTCCGGCGTCAGTGTACGCGGGTGCCGAGGATGCCGTCCGAAATTCCAATCTTGCCGATATCGGACAACGGGGTGGTGAAGAAGCGCGTCGCAGAAAAGGCGCGACCCATCCAAGATTTTCTGCTCGTCATCAACGAAGAAAATTTTCTTCATTGGAATCATTCCTCTCACCTTTCTGAACTATACGATCCGCAAGTTTGACTCGAATGGTCGTCAACCGCTCTACCGACTTCGCGAACGCGTCGTACACCTCGGGATCAAAATGCTTCCCGACCTTCTGTTTCATGATAGCCAGGACCATCTCCTCAGGGAAGGCAACCTTGTAGGGCCGTACGGAAAAGAGGGCATCATAGACATCCGCGACAGCTACGATCCGTGCCTCCAACGGGATGGCTTCCCCGGACAAACCTTTCGGATAGCCGGTTCCATCCCACCATTCATGATGGGCCGACGCGATGGTGGACGCCATTCTCAGGAGGGGATTGTCGGTCTCATCGGCTCCTGAACGAAGCCCCTGCATATCGGCTACAAGCGATGGAGGCAGCAACCACGCATCATGCCGCAGGATCTGCGCCCCGAGCGCACAATGCTGCTTCATCGCCGTCCATTCCTGCGGATTCAGTTTTCCCGGTTTGAGGAGAATCTTGTCTGGAATCCCAATTTTTCCAATGTCATGCAACGGGCTCGTGACAAACAGCATGTCGGCCCGATCACAGCTGAGTCCCATGGCCTCGGCAAGGACTCGAGAAAATGAGCCGACTCGGAGGATGTGGTTGCCTGTGTCTTCGTCACGGAATTCTGCTATTTTGGCTAGTCGCCAAATAAGATCCAGACGAGAAGCGTTCAAAGCACTCGTCCGTTCCTGCACTTTCTGCTCGAGGATTTCATTGTGGGCGAAGATCTCATCTTCGTACGCTTTCAGGCGGAGCGCGTTGCGCAACCGGGCAATGAGGTCTTCTGGATCAATCGGCTTGCTCAGGAGATCAGTCGCGCCCAGGTCTAGAGCGCGCCGCTTGAATTCACGCTCATCCGCACCGGTCATGAGAATCACCGGCACGTGTCGCGCGGCATCTAAATCGGATATCTCTTTCAAGAGATCGAACCCACCCTTTCCGGGCAACATGACATCCGAAATGATAGTATCCACCTTCCCAGATTCTACCTGCTTCAGGGCCTCATCAACACTGGTCACGAAAGTCATCTCCCACCGATTTCGATGGCCGTTCAACATCCGCCGAATCCCATCCAGAAAGTGGCTATCGTCATCGACAAAGAGAATGTGCGGCTTCAATAATTGCATACGTTTCTCCAGAATCCGCAGCCAAGGGTTGAACCGAGCCCGCATGATTCATGACGCTTCTGCTGCAAGCGCGGATACGCGGCTGCGACGGGCAATCTCGCCGTTCACCCCTTCAACATACTGCACGAGTTCGCCTCAGGGCTTCATGCCTCCGAGTGCCCGTCTCGCTTCGCGTCTGCACGCTTTCGCAACGAACCTTCATAAATAATGCGGGCTCGATGTGCGCGCTCATGCTGCCATCTCCGCCACAGCGGTCGTTGTCTGACGGTCAAGAGGCAGTTGCACGATAAAGGTGGTGCCCTGTCCCACCTCGCTCTCAATCGCAATGGTCCCGTGATGCTTGTCCACAATCACGGAATGCGCAATGGCGAGACCCTGCCCTGTCCCCTTCCCCACTTCCTTCGTCGTAAAGAACGGATCGAAGATTTTCCCCCTGATCTCCGCTGGAATACCGGCGCCGCTGTCTGCAATGCGAATCTCAGCCCACCCATCTACAGCACGAGTCGTAATCGAAATCGTTCCCTTGACGTCCGTCCCCTTGGTGACGTCGGCAATTGCATGAGTGGCATTCACAATCATATTGAGGATTACCTGATTGAATTGGCCCAGTAGACAAGGCACTAGAGGCAGGTCCGGCGCCAGATCGGTCGTCAGATCGGCGATATACTTCCATTCATTACGCGCGACCGTGATGGTGCTCTCGATGGCTTTATTCAGATCCACACAGACTTTCTCATCGTTGCCAGGATGAGCGAATTCTTTCATCGCTCGGACGATGGTGGCGATCCGGGTAACCCCTTCGCTGGATTGCGCAATGGCTTTGGGAACTTCCTCCGTCAGATAGTCGAGATCGACCCGCCGCGCCTCCGCTTCGCAGGCCTCGATCAGG
>CXWL01001042.1_pt1 | contig 113365 bp, 105 predicted proteins | sample 590931 | NCBI WGS metagenome assembly CXWL01 (sample SAMEA3498368, study PRJEB10139) | groundwater metagenome | biome: water well; material: biofilm material | place: Germany | collected 2015-04-27 | reverse complement strand
AAGTGCTCGCGGAGGTGTTCTGATGAGCCGCACAGGCAAAAAGCCGGTCTCAATCCCGGCAGGCGTTACGGCTTCGGTCGATGGCGGCCATGTCTCGGTCACGGGACCCAAGGGCATGCTGACGATTCCGATGGAAGCCGAAGTCACTTACGCGCTTGAAGATGGCATGCTTTCGGTAACGCCCGCCAACGACACCAAGCGCGCCCGTTCGTTTTGGGGCATGCAGCGCACGCTGATCCAGAATTTGGTGACAGGTGTGACCGAAGGCTTTTCCAAGACGCTCGAAATCACCGGCGTCGGCTATCGCGCCAATTCGCAGGGCCGCAAGCTGAAGCTTCAGTTGGGCTACAGCCACGATGTCGATCTCGAAGTGCCCGAAGGTCTTGAAGTCAAGACCCCGGATCAGACGACGATCGAAATCTCGGGTATCGACGCCCAGAAGGTTGGCCAGTTCGCGGCGGAAATTCGCCGCTGGCGCAAGCCCGAGCCGTACAAGGGCAAGGGCATCAAATATCGCGGCGAATATATCTTCCGCAAAGAGGGTAAGAAGAAATAATGGCCAAGCTGTCACTCTTCGAAAAGCGGCGCCGCCGCGTTCGTACATCGCTTTTGGCCAAGCGTGGCTTGCGCGCTCGGCTTTCGGTGCATCGTTCGGGCCGCCATATCTATGCGCAGGTCATCGACGATGAGGCCGGCAACACGGTTGTTGCTGCTTCGACGCTCGAAAAGGACGCACGGAGCACCACTGGTGCAACGACCGACGCGGCAACCGCCGTTGGTAAAACAATTGCCGAGCGCGCCAAGAAAGCTGGCGTGACCAAGGTTGTCTTCGATCGCGGAGGTTTTCTGTATCACGGGCGTGTGAAGGCGCTTGCTGAAGCGGCCCGCGAAGCCGGACTGGAGTTCTGATAAATGGCTGACGAAACCGAAAACAAGGGCGCTGAAGTCGCTATTGAAGCTGCTGCCCCAGAGGCTGCCCCCGAAGGCCGTGGCCCTCGCGGCGGTCGCGGACGTGGCGGCGGTGATCGTGCAGGCGGTGGCGGACGTGGCGGCCGTGATGGCAATCGCGGGCGTCGTGACGACCGTCGTGGCCAGAACGCGGAAGAAGGTGGCGAAGAGCTGATCGAAAAGCTCGTCCACATCAACCGCGTTTCGAAGACGGTGAAGGGTGGCAAGCGCTTCGGCTTTGCAGCACTCGTCGTGGTCGGCGATGGCAAGGGCCGTGTCGGCCATGGCCATGGCAAGGCGCGCGAAGTGCCAGAGGCGATCCAGAAGGCAACGGCTGCGGCGAAGAAGGCGATGATCCGTGTTCCGCTGCGCGAAGGCCGGACATTGCATCATGATGGCCGCGGCCATTTCGGAGCGGGTCTCGTCCATGTTCGCTCGGCTCCTCAGGGAACCGGCATCATCGCGGGCGGCCCGATGCGCGCCGTGTTCGAATCGCTTGGCGTCGCCGATGTGGTGACCAAGTCGACCGGCACGTCGAACCCCTACAACATGATCCGGGCAACGTTCGAAGCGCTCAAGGAACAGACCAGCCCCAAATCGGTGGCGCAGCGTCGCGGCAAGAAGATTGCCGACCTGCTCGGTCGTGGTGGTTCGCAGACTGCCGATGCCGATGCCGAAGCGGTTGTGGAGTAATCGAGATGGCGAAGATCAAGATCAAGCAGACGGGTTCGCCCATCCGCCGCACCAAGGATCAGCGCGCGACGCTGATCGGCCTTGGGCTCAACAAGATGCATCGTGTGTCGGAACTCGAGGACAGTCCTGAAGTGCAGGGCATGATTCGAAAGATCCGTCATATGGTGACGGTCGTATAAGTCCGTCACCCTGAACTTGTTTCAGGGTCCATGCCTCGAACGGAGGCGGAATGGATCCTGAAACAAGTTCAGGATGACGTTTCGGGAATGCAATGGATTCCCTCAACAGCGCGAACATAGCGAAAGCGAGTGCACATTATGAAACTCAACGAAATCCGCGACAATGATGGTGCCCGCAAGGGCCGCATGCGCGTTGGCCGGGGCATCGGTTCGGGCAAGGGCAAGACTGCCGGTCGCGGCCAGAAGGGCCAGACGAGTCGCTCGGGCGTCTCGATCAACGGCTTTGAAGGCGGCCAGATGCCGCTCCACATGCGTCTGCCGAAACGCGGCTTCAACAATATCTTCGCCAAGGATTATGCCGAGGTGAATCTCGGCGCGATCCAGAAGCTGGTCGATGCCAAGGCGCTCGATGCCAAGGCCGTGATCGATCACGCAGCCCTGAAGGCCGCCGGCGTTGCCCGTGGTGGCAAGGACGGCGTGCGTATCCTCGGCAAGGGTGAATTTTCGGCCAAGCTCAAGTTCAACGTTGCTGGCGTTTCGGCCGGGGCCAGGGCCGCGATCGAAAAGGCCGGCGGTTCGGTCGATGTGATCGTGGTCGTTCCTGCTGCCGAAAAGGCCGCTGCCAAAAAGGGCAAGGTGCGGGCCGCCCGGATCGCTGCCCAAAAGGCTTGAGCTTTCTCGCATCCGCGCCTTTCCATGCGCGGATCAGGCACTATATAGGGGCGGCGCAGGACTGATCTGGTCTTGTCGCCGCCTTTTCATTCAAGGGTCATTCCAGCGTTATGGCATCTTCTGCTGATCAAATGGCCGCGAGCCTCAGCCTCAACAATTTCGCGCAGGCAACCGAACTCAAGAAGCGGATCTGGTTCACGCTGGCCGCGCTGATCGTGTTCCGTTTGCTGAGCCATGTGCCACTGCCCGGCATCGATCCGGTCGCGCTCCAGGCTCAGTTCGATACGACCAAGGGCGGTGTGCTCGATTTCTTCAACATGTTTTCGGGCGGCGCGCTTGAGCGCATGAGCCTGATTGCTTTGGGCGTGATGCCCTACATCACCTCTTCGATCGTGGTGCAACTTGCCACTTCGCTTTCCCCCGCGCTCGGTGCGCTCAAGAAAGAAGGCGAGAGCGGGCGCAAAAAACTCAACCAATACACACGTTACGGCACGGTCGCCCTCACCATCATCCAGGGTTATTTCATAGCCGTGGGGCTGGAAAGCTGGGGTGCGACCTCCGGCCAGTCCGCCGTCGTCGAACCCGGCCTCCTGTTCCGGATCGCAGCCGTCACGGCGCTTCTGGGTGGCACAATGTTCCTGATGTGGCTGGGCGAACAGATCACCAGCCGCGGCATTGGCAACGGTATCTCGCTGATCGTCATGGCCGGCATCGTCTCGCAATTGCCGGCAGCACTTGTGAACGTGTTCGAAGGCGGTCGCACAGGCACCATGTCTCCGCTGCTGATCGTTGGCATCCTGATCCTGGTTGTTGGGCTGATTGCCTTTATCTGCTTCATGGAACGGGCTCAGCGTCGCGTGCTGATCCAGTATCCCAAGCGCCAGAGCGCGCGCGGCATGATGCAGTCGGATAAATCGTTCCTGCCGCTGAAGATCAATACCGCAAACGTCATTCCGCCGATCTTCGCCTCATCGCTGCTGCTGATGCCGCTAACGCTGGTTCAGTTCGCGGGCAACCAGGTGGCCGGGGAAAGTGTGTGGGGCGACATCGTCCTCGGGATCACGACCAATTTGCAGCATGGCTCACCGCTGTTCATGGCGCTCTATGCCGCGGGGATCATCTTCTTCTGCTTCTTCTACACCGCAGTCGTTTTCAACCCTGAGGAAACGGCCGACAATCTGAAGCGCTATGGCGGGTTCATCCCAGGCATCCGTCCCGGCAAGAATACCGAGATCTATCTGGACTACGTCCTGACGCGGATAACGGTGCTGGGTGCGGCCTATCTGACCTTCATCTGCCTCGTGCCCGAATATCTCGTCACGGCGCTGGGCATTCCCTTCTATCTCGGCGGCACCAGCCTGTTGATCGTCGTCAATGTGACGATCGACACGGTAACGCAAATCCAGAGCCACTTGCTCGCGCACCAATATGGCGACCTGATCAAGAAGTCGAAGCTGAAGGGCGGCCTGCGCCGCTGAATCCGAACGGGCTTGTGGGGGATCAAGACTCATGAACATCATTCTGCTTGGTCCACCGGGGGCGGGGAAAGGCACACAGGCTGGCCGCCTTGTCGATGAACGCGCGATGGTCCAGCTTTCGACCGGAGACATGCTGCGCGCCGCCGTCAAGGCAGGAACAGCCACCGGGCTCAAGGCGAAGGCCGTGATGGATGCGGGCGAACTGGTGTCGGACGAGATCGTCTCGGGCATCATCGGCGAAGCGCTCGACGATCTGAAACCGGAAACCGGCGTCATCTTCGACGGTTATCCGCGCACCGCTGCACAGGCTGTGGCGCTCGACACCATCCTCGCAGACCGCAAGCGCACGCTCGATCATGTGATTGAACTCGATGTCGATGAGGATGCGCTGGTTGAGCGCATCACCGGGCGTTTCACCTGCGCCAGGTGCAACGAAGGCTATCACGACAAATTCAAGCAACCCAAGGTTGCCGGTGTCTGCGACGAATGCGGCGCGACCGAATTCAAGCGCCGCCCGGATGACAATGAAGAAACCGTCCGGACCCGCATGGTCGAATATCGTGCAAAGACGGCACCGATCTTGCCAATCTACGAAGCACGCGGCCTTGTCCGGCGCGTCGATGGCATGGCGGACATCGCGCATGTCACTCAGGCGATCGAATCAATCCTCGACGGTTGAACTTGTGCGGCAATTTGTGCGCGCCAGCTCCTAATGCAGCGAGAGCGCGTCCTTGATCCTGAGCTTTTCTTTCTTGAGTTGGGCGATCCGCGCGGCATCCGGGGCGGGGCGGCGGGTCTCTTCTTCGATAAGGCGATCGAGACCGGCATGTCTGGCTTGAAGGCTGTGAGCAAGGCTGGCTTCCATCAGCGACTCTCCATTGTTGACTGCGGGTGCGAGTAAATCACTAAAAGTCTTGCCTGTCTCGTATTCATTATGGTGAATGCGACCAATTGAAGACGGGAATCGGCAAAGCGGGGTCGTTCGGGTGGCAGGAGGCTTGGAAACACAGGAGATCGAACTGCGGCTCGGCCTGCTGCGCGAAGAACATCGCGATCTCGATGCCGCCATCATGGCCCTGCTTGGAGGCGGCGGCACCGATCAGCTTCAGGTGGCGCGGATGAAGCGCCGGAAATTGCGCATAAAGGACGAAATCCAGCTGCTTGAAAGCCGGCTCGTACCAGACATCATCGCCTGATGCGCCGGGAAAGCGGGAGGTAGCATTTACCTTCAATCGCAATTCCCTGAAGAGGTTGGTTATGGCATGGGTCGTTGTGGCAGAACCCAGAGAGTCCGACATGAAGCCAGCCAATGCCCTGACGGAAAAGCTCATCGATTCGCTTTATCTCGAAGCGATGGTGCTGGCGGATGAAACGCGAGGCTATTTCGATCAGTTCGGGCGCGATGCGCGCGCCAGTATGACGCCGCTGCAACGGGTCAGCTTTTCATGCGAATCGCTCAAGGTCACGACGCGACTGATGCACAGCACGGCATGGCTCCTGGCGCAGCGCGCGCCTCGCAGCACGATCAACCCGCTTGCGGCAGCTGCACCAAGCGAAGCGGCAACCGTCGCCAGCCTGCCTGAAGAAGCTCAGCACCTGATCCGGGCAAGCGAAGATCTTTATGCGCGCATCCAGCGGCTCGACACCAAGCTTGCCCGGCCCACGACCGAGCCCAATCCCGCGCTGTATTTGCGCGCGCGACTTGAGCAGGCGTTCTGACCGCTCCGGATTGCCGGGGGCGGACGCGCGTGCCATAGCGATGGAAGCTGAGGCCGGGGGAGCGTCTTGACCAAGTTCACCGTCAATAACCAGCCGGTCGAATACCGGATGGATCCCGAAACGCCGCTGCTTTGGGCACTGCGTGACGCCTCCAACCTGACGGGCACCAAATATGGCTGCGGGTCGGGGGATTGCGGCGCCTGCACGGTGGACATTGACGGCCGCGCGGTCCGTTCGTGCCAGATCACGATCGCGGCCGCCGAAGGGACGATCGTGACAACGATCGAAGGCCTGTCGCGTGATCGCAGTCATCCGGTGCAACAGGCCTGGGCTGCCGAAGGCGTACCGCAATGCGGTTATTGCCAGTCGGGCATGATCATGGCGGCGGCGCTGCTATTGAAGGCCAACCCCAATCCGACCGACGGCGATATTGACACGGCGATCACCAATATTTGCCGCTGCGGAACCTATCCGCGGATACGTCGGGCGATCCGTCGCGCAGCGGCGATGGCCGCAGGCAGGGAGGTCATCGTGGCAGCGCCGCCGCCGGGAATTGCGCCGGGCGACGCGGCCCGGGCGGTGCCGGCCCTGACCCCACCGGGGCGCTGACAGCTTTCTGCTTGCTTTCATTGCCATTAAGCCTTGGCTCATCTTGCGAGTCGCACAAAGGATGGCAGGCACGACGTCAGTGGATCGTGCAAGGAGTGTCCAACGATGCGTATGTTGACCCTGGCCTTGATGATGGCATCCGCCGCACCAATTCCCGCTTACGCCCAGTTTCGCGGCCATGGGGCTCGTGAGGAGGGGCAGGTGCGTATTTCGCAACCCATCGATGAGGCGCGCGCCGCGCGCCATGAACGCAGGGAGGAAGAGCGCGCTGCCCGCAGTGAGCAAGAGGCCCAGCCTGCTCCCGACACTCGACGGCGGGGCCGATGGGGCGGTGGCCAGCAAACGCCTCCGGTGGTGGGTGCGCCGCAGCCACGGGGCAATCAGGGCCAATGGGACGGAAATCACCGCTGGCAGGGCCGTCGCGATGTGATGACGCCGAACACGCCCGAAGCGCCCTCCCTCCCGCACAATCGGCGCTGGCAAGATCATCGGAACGACGGCCGGAACTGGAGCGATCACGGCCATGACGGGGAGGGCCAGGTTGGTACCCCGCAGGGCGACCGCCGCCGCCGGGATGGTGACCGGCACGATGGCCGGCGCTGGGATGGCCATCGCGACAATGGCGGGTTCGACAGGGGCCATCGCGGCGATCATGATCGCAACTGGAACAATGGATCGCACCATCGCGACTGGAACCGAACTTGGCGCAGCGACCGGCGGTATGATTGGCAGCGTCATCGCCATCAGTATCATCACCATTACAGGGCGCCACGTTACTATAATCCCTATGGCTATCGCTACGGCTACCGGCGCTTCGGGATCGGGATTTATCTCGACTCGCTCTTTTTCAGCAACCGCTACTGGCTGAGCGATCCATGGGAATATCGCCTGCCGCCGGCGCCCTATGGCACCCGCTGGGTGCGTTATTATGACGATGTCCTGCTGGTCGATATCCGTTCGGGCTATGTCGTCGACGTGATCCACAACTTCTTCTGGTAGGAGGTCTGCCGGAAAGCCGGGGCCCGGAGTCGAAAGACTTCCGGGCCCTTTTCTTTTCCGGCTTGCGTGCATCGCGCCCCTGTTCCATCCCGAACGGCAAAACAGAGGATTCCGACTATGCTGAAACCCACGCTCGCTTTTGCCACGCTGATCGCTCTTGCTGCTCCGGCATCGGCCGAAACTGTGCTGATCCTTGCGGGCCACGTTATTACCGACGCATCGAAACCCATGCGCGGCCCATCGACGATCACTGTCACCGACGGCCGGATCACAGCCATTATTGACGGGCTTGCCCGGGCCGGACCTGGCACGCGCGTGATCGACCTTTCGGCCAAGACCGTGTTGCCGGGGTTGATCGATGTGCATGTTCATCTGACCGGCGATCCGGGCGGCGATTTCCGCAACGAAGCCGTGGACTCAACCGAATCGACTGTCGTGACCGGTGCAAAGAATGCCCGCATCACGGCCCTTGCCGGATTCACGACCGTGCGTGATCTGGGCTCGGCCCCGCTTGCCGGATTCGCGCTGCGCGACGGGACGGCGAAGGGCTTCATTCCGGGGCCGCGCATCCTGTCCGCCGGGTCGGCGATTTCGATCATCGGGGGCCATGGCGATGTTTCCGGCTTCCGGCCCGAGGTGAATGCCGTGCTCGACGGGGGCAACACCTGCACCGGCGCGGAGCAATGCGCGGCGCGCGTACGTGAAATGTCGAAGCGCGGGGCGGATGTCATCAAGATCACGGCAACGGGAGGAGTGCTTTCGCAGCAGGGGCGTGGTCTTGGCAAGCATTTCACCGATGAGGAAATGGCCGCGATCGTTTCGACGACGCACAGTCTTGGCCTCAAGGTCGCCGCCCATGCACATGGAGCGAGCGGGATCGAAGGGGCGGCGCGCGCAGGGGTCGATTCGATCGAACACGGGACCTTCGCCGATNNTGGGCAAGAACATCTATACCCCGACGGTCGAAGCCAAGGTGCGCGAAACCCTAAGCCATATTGGCGAGGCCCTGAAGGCAGCCCGCGCCCTCGGTGTGCGGGTGGCTTTTGGCACTGATGCCGGCGTTTTCGAACATGGCCGCAATGGTGAGGAGTTCGCCCAGCTCGTCACTTATGGCGGGATGACGCCTGCGCAAGCGCTGGTCAGCGCGACGACCGATGCGGCAGAACTGCTCGGGCTTGAAAATCAGGTGGGCCGGATTGCGCCCGGCTATTCGGCCGATATGATTGCGGTCGATGGCGATCCGTTCAGCAATGTGCGGGTGCTGGAAAAGGTGCAGTTCGTGATGGTGCGGGGGCAGGTGATCGAGTGAANNCGCAAACGGCTGATCCGGCACGAGCGAGTGGAAGTCGTGTCATCCGGCCTCCTCGATCTCTATATTGTTCAGGGTTTCATGACCGCGCAGGAATGCGCTGACCTGGTTGCCCTGATCGATGCGACCAGCCGCCCATCGACGCTCTATCAGGACACTCATATTGACGGTTTTCGCACCAGCTACAGCGGCGACCTTGATCCCTTTCACCCGCTTGTCCAGATTATAGAGGGGAGGATCTGTAACCTGATGGGCATCGACAAGCGCTGTGGCGAGACGCTGCAGGGGCAGCGCTACGCGGTCGGCCAGCAGTTCAAACCCCATCACGACTATTTTCACATCAGCCAGGCGTACTGGCAGAAGGAAAAGACGCGCGGCGGGCAGCGCAGCTGGACAGCGATGATCTATCTCAACGAGCCCGAAGGTGGCGGAGAGACAAATTTTCCCAATGCCGGCCTGTGCGTTTCGCCGCGCACGGCGATGCTCGTTCTGTGGAACAACATGGATGAAATGGGTGCGCCGAACGACCTGACCCTGCACGAGGGATGCCCGGTGACGGGCGGGACTAAATACATCGTCACCAAATGGTTCCGCGAGCATTTCTGGGGATAGGGCGATTCCAGCCGCGGTCGTTGGGTTGAGCATCCAAATCACTGGCCTGCACGTAGTCGATGAAGTGCATTCGGAATCGAAAGACAGCCATCATGCTTCAGTATAGCCTCAAACCTGCGTTCAAGATTGCCGTGCGACTGGGCGCGGCCATAATCTTCATGCTGGCGGGCCATGCCGCTTTTGCCACGCCGACTTTCGATCCGGTGCGGGTCGAGGGCTATGTCGATGGCCTCATGCGCGCGGGCATGGAGAGATATGACGTCGCGGGCGCCACGATCGCGGTTGTGCAGGACGGGCGGGTGCTTTTGGCCAAGGGCTATGGCCAGGCCCGGATCACGCCGCGCGCCCGGGCAACCGATACCGACACGCTTTTCCAGGTCGCTTCAACATCCAAAATTCCGACCTATATGGCGATCATGCAGCTTGTGGAGGCAGGAAAGCTCGGGCTGGATGATCCGGTCAATGCGCACCTTCCAGCCGATCTGCGCATTCCCGACCAGGGATTTCGCAAGCCGATCCTGATCGCGCATCTGATGTCGCATTCGGCGGGATTCGAGGATACCGAGTTTGGCCATGATATGATCAACGCGCCGCAACGGCTGATGCCGATCCACCGGTTTCTGGCTCGCTACCGCCCGGACCGGGTCCGCGAAGCGGGCGTTCAGGCGGCCTATTCGAACTATTCGGTCGTGCTGCTTGGAGCAGTGATCGAACATGAAACGGGGATGGATTTCCCGACCTATATGGAAATCCATATATTGCGTCCCCTGGGTATGACGAGGTCGACCTATCGAGATCCCTATTCCGCGGCACTCGGAAAGAGGCTTGGCCTTCCGGCGCCAATGGATGCGCGCGTGGCACAAAACATCACGCAGCAACTCGGCGGCACGATCCGCGATTGGCGCGAGCTTGGCCCCGAATATATGACCATGCTTGCACCAGCAGGCGCGTTGCGCGCGTCAGCCAATGACATGGCCCGTTTTGTCCTTGCGCTGAGCGACCCAGCGCGGCTCGAGGCGGCTGGAGTGCTCAAGGCGTCGACATTTGCCGAGATGATGAAACCCACGCTATCGATGCCGGTGACCACGCGGCACGGTTTCTTGAACTATCGTTTCCAGGGCGGCCGCGAAGGTTTTGGACACGGCGGGACACTGTACTACGGCGATACCGAAATGGTTATCGTGCCGGACCTGAAACTGGGCATATTTGTATCGACGAATGGCACCGACGGCGATGCAATCACCAACAATGTCGCCCGGCGCATCCTTTCCGACTTTGCCCCGCTTCCCGAAACGGCTACGGTGAGAACGCCGGAGATCAAAGCGCTCGCGCGTGAGCTGGGCGGGGACTGGATGCTCAACCGACGCTCCTGGCACCGGACCGAAGCGGCGTTCAACTATTTTGCCGCGGGTCTCACGGTTACGTCCCGGAAGAATGGCGATCTTATGGTTGGTAGTTTTATCGGGAACAAGAGTAAGCTGGAACCAATGGGCAAGGGTGTTTGGCAATCGGCGGGCCGGGACAAGCAATTATTCCTTGCGGCGAAGGATGCCGAAGGCCGGATGGAATTGTGGCATGGGAGTGGGGCCGTCAGCGCGTCGCGCGCCGGTTTGTTCCAGCACCCGCTTCACACGCTCATTGTATTCATCCTGACCGTTCTTTCCGGAACCGTGGTCGCGCTCGGAGGTGTCAGGCATTTTTGGCGGGCGGCTCCCGCAGGCCGGTTCGAGCGTTACGCCAGCCGAAGTGTCCGCCTTGCGGGGTTTGCCTGGGCTGCGGGATTGGCGGGCTTCCTTGCAATTCTCGTGCAGGCGTTGGCAGACAAAACCGTAAGTCTTAACATGAATTATCCTGGCCCGGTCTTCTACATCGCCTGGATCGTCGCGCTGGCGGTGGTACTGACGCTGGCCGCCCTTCCGGGCCTCGCCGTCTTGGGCAAATCAGGAAGATGGACACGCTGGCGCAAGGCGCGGCATGCGGCCTTGCTGCTGCTGTTCTGCGTTGCTGCCGTCTATGCCTGGCAGATCGGGCTGGTAGGATATTCCGGTTTCGCCTAAGCCGACCGTATGTTCGTCGGCCATTACAGTGCAGCCTTTGCCGCCGCAGCGCTTCCGAAGGCTCCGCGCCTTGGCACTCTGTTCGTGGCGGCCCAGCTCATTGATCTGGGCTTTTTCAGCTTCGTTCTGACAGGCGCCGAACATATGCGGTTGACGCCCGGCATCACCGTCATGAACAACATGGACCTTTACGACATGCCCTGGACGCACAGCCTCGCCGGGGCGAGCGGCTGGGCGCTGGCGTTCGGGCTGATCGTCGCGTTCTGGCTTCGCAGCCGCGCGGCGGGGGTCATCGCGGGGGCGGTTGTCCTGTCACACTGGCTGCTCGACCTGCTCGTCCACCAGCCCGACCTGACTCTGGCGGGCAGCCCGCCCAAGCTGGGCGTTGGTCTGTGGAACTATCCGGCAATCGAAATGCCGCTCGAAATCGGGCTGCTGCTTGGGAGCGCCTGGCTCTTCGCGCGAGCAACCAAGGGCAGAATCTGGCCGCTTGCGGCCCTGCTGGCCGTCCTGCTCGGCCTTCAGGCGTTCAACTGGTTTGCGCCGCAGCCAACCGAGCTCGATGCCAGCCAGTCGATCCTTGGCCTTGTCGCCTATGCGCTCGCCGCAATCCTCGCCTGGTGGGTTGCGCGCGGACGATCGGATGCTCTTGCCGGATAGGGGCTAGGCGGAAACGGCGTGGCCCGCTAAGGCGCCGCGCATGCCCCACATCACGCCTGAAATCGTGGCCGAACACGGCCTTTCCCCCGAAGAATATCAACGGGTCCTCGCCGCGATGGGGCGCGAGCCGAACATCACCGAACTGGGCATCTTTTCGGTCATGTGGTCGGAGCATTGCAGCTACAAATCCTCGCGCATCCACCTGAAGAAACTGCCGACCACAGGCCAGCAAGTGATTTGCGGCCCCGGCGAAAATGCAGGCGTTGTCGATATCGGAGACGGGCAGGCCGCGATCTTCAAGATGGAGAGCCACAACCATCCGAGCTATATCGAGCCCTATCAGGGTGCGGCGACCGGCGTTGGCGGCATCTTGCGTGATGTTTTCACGATGGGTGCGCGGCCGATCGCCAATCTCAACGCGCTGCGCTTCGGGCGGCCCGATCATCCAAAGATGCGCCACCTGATCTCGGGCGTTGTGCGCGGGATCGGCGGATACGGCAATTGCGTCGGCGTGCCGACGGTCGGCGGAGAGGTCAATTTCCACAAGGCCTATGACGGCAACATCCTTGTCAACGCGATGACGGTGGGCATCGCGGATACCGACAAGATCTTCTATTCGGCGGCCTCGGGCCCGGGCAATTCGATCGTCTATGTCGGCTCGAAAACCGGGCGCGACGGCATCCACGGCGCGACAATGGCCTCGGCGGACTTCTCCGAAGACTCGGAGGAAAAGCGCCCCACCGTGCAGGTCGGCGATCCCTTTACCGAAAAGCTGCTGATCGAGGCGTGTCTTGAACTCATGGCGTCTGACGCGATTGTCGCGATCCAGGATATGGGTGCGGCGGGGCTGACCTCCTCCAGCGTCGAGATGGCCTCGAAGGGCGGCGTCGGCATCGAACTCGACATGGACAAGGTGCCGTGCCGCGAGGAGGGCATGACGCCTTATGAAATGATGCTCTCCGAATCGCAGGAACGGATGCTGATGGTCCTGAAGCCCGGCCGCGAGGATTTCGCCGAAGCGATCTTCCGGAAATGGGAACTCGATTTCGCGGTGATCGGCCACGTCACCGAAACCGGGCACATGGTGCTGAAATTCAAGGGCGAGACGGTCTGCGACATTCCCTTGGGGCCGCTCGCAGACGATGCGCCCGCTTATGACCGCCCTTGGGTGAAGACAGTGCCGCCAGCGCCGCTAACCGATATTCCCGAAAGTACCGATATCGCGGCGGATCTGCTCAAGCTGATGGCCAGCCCCGACATCGCCTCGCGCCGCTGGATCTGGGAGCAATATGACAACAAGGTTGGCGGCGATACGATCCAGCCACCGGGCGGCGACGCGGCGGTCGTCCGCATCCATGGGACGCAAAAGGCGCTTGCGATCTCGACCGATTGCACCCCGCGCTATTGCTATGCAGACCCCTATGAAGGCGGCAAGCAAGCCATAGCCGAATGCTACCGCAACCTGACCGCGGTCGGCGCGACGCCGCTCGCCGCCACCGACTGCATGAATTTCGGCAATCCTCAAAGGCCCGAAATCATGGGGCAGTTCGTCGGCTGCATCGAAGGCATGGCCGAGGCGTGCAAGGCGCTCGACATGCCGATCGTGAGCGGGAATGTTTCGCTCTACAACGAGACAAAGAATGACGATGGAACGGGAAGTGCCATTCTCCCGACGCCTGCGATTGGCGGGATCGGGTTGTTGCAGGACTGGACGAAGGCGGTGGGGATCGGGTTTAAGGGGGAAGGGGAACATATTTATCGGATTGGCACACCTGTCGGACAGATGGGTCAATCCTTGTGGCTAAGAGAAGTTCATGGCCGTGAAGACGGCCCACCTCCTTCGGTTGATTTGGAAGCGGAGCGGCTCACTGGAGCGTTCGTTCGCTCAAAGATTGCATCGGGCCGTATTACTGCGGCTCATGACGTTTCAGACGGCGGATTGCTTGTCGCGATAACCGAAATGGCGTTGGCGAGCGATTTTTCCGCTATGGTCACAATCGACGAGACTGACGATGAAGCGGCTTTTTGCTTTGCGGAAGATCAAGGTTGTTATGTCGTCACGGTTTCCTGTGACTGCGTCGATTTTGAAATAGAGGCCGCGAATGCAGGTATGGTCGCCCAAATGGTAGGCGGCGTTATTGGTGACGAGGCTTATGGAGCAGAAGACTTAGTGATACTGGGCCCAGCCGATGCAAAATGGGAAGTCCCCCTCGCCGACCTCCGCGTCGCGCATGAAGGCTTCTTCCCCAAGCTGATGGCGTAGGGCCCCTCCACCACTGCTGCGCGGCGGTCCCCTCCCCAAGGCTGCGCCTTAGGGAGGATAAAGATCAGGCCGCAGCCGCCAGGAAATTATATGGATTGATGCCCTGCGAACGATAGGCCCCGTGCGCCGCGTGATATTGCGTCGGGCTGCCGATGTTCAGCCGCTTGCGCGCTGCCTCGATCGGTTCGGCGAGGAGCGCGGTGATTGACTCGTCCACGATGTTAGCCGCCGCGGTGCCGTTGCGCTGGCCTTCGCGGATTGCCGAAAGAACGGGTGCTCCCACCTTGACCTTCCGCCTGAGTTCCAGTCCGCCCAGATAGGAAATGAAGAGGTTCCCAAGGTTGCGGTTCTGGCCATAGGTGAAGCCCAGCACGCATTGTTCGCCCAGCGCGTCGCGGCCATAGCCGGTCAGGACATGGAGCAGGTCGTGTGTGTCGCGGAGGCGATTGCCATACCATTCGAGCTGGTCGCCATAAAGCGGCTTGCCCCGGCGCATCTTTTCGCTTTCGGCCACAAGGCCCGCAGCGGACAGGCCCTCGCGCTGCATAAAGTCGATATAGGCCCGGCCGACCGTTCCGACGGGCAGTTTTTCCAGCGTCGCATGATCGTCGAGGATCGTGGGCAGATACGGCTCGCTTGCCATCAGTCGCTGCCCTTTCGGGCTTTCGACGAAAGCCCTGGCTTCCGGAACGAATCCCTTGCGCGGCAGGCATTCGAAGATGTGGAAGACCTGTTCGGTATCTTCCTTGTCTTTCAAGAGCTGGCGAAAATGCGAAAGCGCCTTGAGCGGCCGAAAGCGGGGCCGCGGCCGATCGGGATGGCGGAAGATGGTCGGTTGCATTTTGCTACTGTATAAATATTGACATTAATGTCAATAGCCTGGTGCGTACCGGGCTTGCCAAAGGGGCAGCCGCCCTGCCAGAGTTGCGGCAATGTCACGACGGAGAAGACCATGAAAATCGGCTTGCCTGGAGCGCTGCTGGCGCTCGTCCTGTTCACTTTGCCCGTCGCTGCTGCAACCCCCGAGGAAACGGCCCGGGCCGCGCTCGCCCGCTCGCCCGTGATTGACGGGCATAATGATGTGCCGGAACAGCTCCGCGCCCGCTTCGGCAATGATTTTTCCAAATTCGACTTCCACGACATGTCGCCCACTGCATCGCAAAAGGGTGGGAAGATGCACACTGACCTTGATAGACTCCGAAAAGGCGTGGTCGGCGGGCAGTTCTGGTCGGTCTGGGTGACGACCGGCCAGAGCGAGACCGAGGCCGTCCGTGAAGTGACCGAGCAGATCGATGTGGTCGAGCGACTGGCCGCAGCCTATCCCAAGGAGCTGGTGCTCGCAAAGGGCGCCGATGATATTGAGGCCGCCTTCAAGCAACACCGGATCGCCTCGCTCGTCGGGGTGGAAGGCGGGCATTCGATCGGCTCGTCGCTCGGCGTGCTGCGGCAGTTGTACCGTGCCGGCGCGCGCTACATGACGATCACCCATTCCAAGAACACGCCCTGGGCCGACAGCGCGACCGACACGCCCAAAAGCGGCGGCCTCGCACCCTTTGGTGTTGCCGTGATCAGGGAAATGAACCGGCTCGGCATGCTCGTCGATCTCAGCCATGTTTCCGAAAAAACGATGATGGACGCGCTCGACACAACAGCTGCGCCCGTGATCTTCAGCCATTCGGGCGCGCGGGCGATCGGGAGCCATCCGCGCAACGTGCCCGATTCGGTGCTGGCACGGCTGAAGGCAAATGGCGGGATCGTGATGCAGGTCTTCCTGCCCGATTTTGTCAGCGAAGAGGTGCGCCAATGGGAAGCCACGCGCACCGCCGAGGACGCGCGTGCGAAATTCCTCCACAATGGCAATCCGGATGCGGCGGCTGCGGCAATGGTTGAATGGGCTGCCGCGCATCCTCGCCCGCACGCAACGGTTGCGCAGGTGGCGGATCATATCGATCATATCCGGCAAGTCGCCGGGATAGACCATATCGGGCTGGGCGGCGATTTTGACGGGATGGACAGCGTCATTGACGGGCTGGAGGACGTTTCAACCTATCCTGCGCTCTTCACCGAATTGGCGCGGCGCGGCTATACCCAGGCCGATCTCGAAAAGATCGCCTGCCGCAACCTGCTCCGCGTGTTGCGCGCGACCGAAGCCGTGGCCAAGGCCAGGGCAAGCGAGCCGCCATCGAACCTGCTGTTCGCGAAATAGCTGTTCTGCAACGCTTTGTCGTTTCCCAGGAATCGTTCGTCGCGTGTGCCGTATCGCTTGGCAGGCACGGTGCTAGAGCAGGGCCCGATGTTTGGGCGGGTGCGCATCGCGTTGATCGCGGGGATCATGACAGTGACGGCGTGCGTTTCCTCGCAGGAAACGCCGAGCCGTCCCGCGCCTGTGATCCCGCCCCCAAAGCCCGTTATGCGCCCGGCCCCCAAGCCGCCGGCGCCAGCGCCGAGTCAGGCGCCAGCGGCGCTGGCACGCGCGATCCATTCGCTCTGGGTGGGCTTTGACGGCCGGGTTGGCATTGCCATTATCCGGGCCGATGGCAACTGGATCATCCATGAACGCGGCGATGAACTGATGCCGCAGCAAAGCGTTTCGAAGCTCTGGGTGGCGATGGCCGTCATGGATGCGATCGACGAGGGCCGGATGCGGCTCGATGACCATGTGACGCTTACCCGTGCCGACCTGACCGTATTCAACCAGCCGATTGCTGCTTCGATCGGCGAAGGAAGCTTCACAACGACGATTGCGGACCTGCTCGACCGGCAGATGCGCCGCAGTGACAATACCGCCAATGATTTCCTGATGCGCAAGCTGGGTGGGCCGCAGGCGATCCGGTCATTCATTGCGGCCAAGGGATTCGGGGCAATCCGCTTCGGGCCCGGCGAAAAGCTGCTTCAGGCCAAGACCGCCGGTCTGACCTGGCGGCCGGAATATAGCTACGGTCCTGCTTTCCAGGTTGCGCGGTCAAAATTGGGCAATGCTGCGCGCACGGCGGCGATGGATGCCTATCTGGCCGATCCGCCCGACGGTGCCGCTCCAATCGCCATCGGCCGCGCGCTGCTCCGGCTCAAACGTGGCGATCTGCTCACACCCTCTTCGACGCGCTTCCTGCTCAACCTCATGTCGACCTCGCGTACCGGTCCCCAGCGGCTTCATGGCGGCGTCCCGCCCGACTGGCGATTCGCCCACAAGACCGGGACCGGGCAGGACTTCAAGGGACGGACGGCCGGGTTCAATGATGTGGCGATCATGACGGCACCGGACGGCACCTATTATGCAGTGGTCGTGATGATTGCCGAGACGCGCCTTTCGCTTCCCAGGCGTTTCGAACTGATGCAGGGAATAAGCGCGACAATCGCCGCTGCACATCAGCATTAGGCTTTTGCCCCGGCGCCGCGAACGCGCTAGACCGTTTTGCAATGTCCCAGAAGCATCTCTACCTGATTGACGGCTCGGGCTATATTTTCCGGGCTTATCACCGGCTTCCGCCCCTCACCAACATCCGCGCTGAACCTGTCGGCGCTGTCTATGGCTATACGACCATGCTCTGGAAGCTGGCCGATGCGCTCCACAAGGCCGACGGGCCGACGCACATGGCGGTCATCCTCGATGCGTCGGGCAAATCGTTCAGGAACGACATCTACCCGCTCTACAAGGCGCACCGCCCGCCCGCGCCCGAAGATCTTGTTCCCCAATTCCCGATGATCCGGGACGCAACGCGCGCTTTTTCGCTGCCGTGCATCGAGGAAGTTGGGCTTGAGGCGGATGACATCATCGCGTCCTACGCGATCGCTGCGCTCAAAGCCGGGTGGAAGGTCACGGTGGTTTCGACCGACAAGGACCTGATGCAGCTGATCCAGCCCGGGCTCGACATGCTCGATCCGATGAAGAGCGAGCGGCTGGGGCCACAGGCGGTGGTTGAGAAATTCGGCGTGCTGCCGGACGCCTTGGGCGAAGTGCTCGGCCTGATGGGTGACAGCGCGGACAATGTGCCGGGCGTTCCGGGGATCGGACCGAAGACTGCGGCCAAGCTGATCCAGGAATTTGGCACGGTCGAAGCCGTTCTGGCGGCCGCGCACGAAATGAAGCCCTCGAAGATGCGCGATAGCCTGATCGAATTTGCGGAACAGGCGCGGATGAGCCGGGTGCTGGTTACGCTCAAGGAAGATGCCGCCCTTCCTGAGCCCCTGGACGACTTCCTTCTCAAGGAAATCCCTGAACCGCCGCTGCGGGCCTTTCTTGAACATCACGGCTTTGCCTCGCTCCTGAAAAAGCTCGGGGGGGAACCATCGCGGGCCGATCACCAGACGATGAAGCTGCTCCGTCAGGAAGCGAAATCTGCGCCCTCGGCACCTGCGCCAAAACCTGAAGCCCAGACGTTCGACCGCGACCAGTATCATAGTGTGCAGACCGTCGAAGCGCTCGATGCCTGGATTGCGGAATGCTATGCGGCCGGTTCGATTGCCGTAGATACCGAAACCGACGCGCTCGATTCGATGACAGCCGGGCTGGTGGGCGTCAGCCTTGCGACCGCCCCCAACCGCGCTTGCTACATCCCACTCGCGCATGGCGGGACGGACTTGCTGTCTGAAAATCCCGTCCAGATTCCGTTCGATATGGCCATCGCCAAACTCAAACCGCTGCTCGAGGATTCGTCGATCCTGAAGATAGGGCACAACATCAAATATGACCTGAATGTGCTTGCCCGTTACGGTATCAAGGTTGGGCCGATCGACGATACCATCGTGATGAGTTTCGATCTCGATGCCGGCAAGCATAATCACGGGATGGACGAACTGGCGCTCGCGCATTTCGGGCATGTCTGCATCGCGTTCAAGGATGTCTGCGGGTCGGGCAAGTCGCAGCTCAGTTTCAACCAGGTCGCGCTCAAGGATGCCACCCGTTACGCCGCCGAGGATGCGGACGTGACCCTGCGTTTCTGGCAGTGGCTCAAGCCGCGCCTTTCGGCGGAAAAGGTCACGCGCGTCTATGAACGGGTCGATCGCCCGCTGATCCCGGTGCTGGCGCAGATGGAGCGTGAGGGCATCAGGGTCGATCGTGCCGAACTCGCGCGCATGTCAGCCGAATTTGCCGAAGGGATTGCCGGGTTCGAAGCCGAAATCCATGCGCTCGCCGGGCAGCCCTTTACCGTCGGCAGTCCCAAGCAGCTTGGCGAAATCCTGTTCGCCAAGATGGGGCTGAAGGGTGGGCGCAAGGGCAAGTCGGGCGATTATTCGACCGACGTGACCGTGCTTGAAAAGCTGGCAAGCGAGGGCGTCGGGATTGCGGGCAAGGTGCTCGAATGGCGTCAGCTCTCCAAACTCAAATCAACCTATACCGATTCGTTGCAGGAACAGGTCAATCCGAAGACGGGGCGCGTCCACACCAGCTATTCAATCTCGGGCGCGCAAACCGGGCGGCTGTCCTCGAACGATCCGAACCTCCAGAATATCCCGATCCGCACCGAAGTCGGTCGCCGCATCCGCGAAGCGTTCGTGGCGGAGCAAGGCAATGTCCTGCTTTCGGCGGATTACAGCCAGATAGAGCTGCGGCTCGCGGCGCATATGGCGGACGTTCCTGCTCTCAAGGAAGCGTTCGCCAAGGGTGAGGATATTCACGCGCTGACGGCGATGGAGCTGTTCGGCGAAGTCAATCGCGACACCCGCGGGCGGGCCAAGACGATCAACTTCTCGCTGCTCTACGGCATATCGCGCTGGGGGCTTGCCGGGCGGCTGGGGATTTCTTCGGAAGAAGCCCAGGCAATGATCGACCGCTATTTCGAGCGTTTTCCGGGCATCAACCAGTATATCAGCCAGACGCTCCAGAAGGCGCGTGAGAACGGATACACAGAAACTCTGTTCGGGCGGAAGACGCATTTCACGCGGATTACGTCGCAAAATCCCACCGAACGCGCAGGCTCTGAACGGGCGGCCATCAATGCCCCGATCCAGGGAACCAGCGCAGACATCATCAAACGTGCCATGGCACGGATGCTGCCGGCGCTGGCGGATGCGGGCCTGCCCCATGTGAAGATGCTGCTCCAGGTCCATGACGAACTGGTTTTCGAATTGCCCGAAGGCGATGTTGCGGCGGCTAGCCCGGTCATCGAGCGGGTCATGGCAGAGGCCGCGGAGCCGCTGGTCAAGCTTGATGTGCCGCTGGGGATTGAGATCGGCACCGGCAAAAGCTGGGGCGCCGCGCATTGACCGTCAAGGGGGGCACACCACCGGATGACATCGAAGCCCTGGCCAAGGGGGGACGAACCAACATTGCAGGATTCTTCATCCGCCTGATTGCGCGCATTCCCTTTCTCTTCATCGCCGGGCAATGGTATGGTGCGACGGCGCTCGGGCGGATGGCCTATGCCATACTGGTGGTCGAATTTGCGGCGCAGCTTGCGACGCTTGGCCTCAAGCGCGGGCTTGCGCTCCATTTGTCAGGGGACGGAAAGCAGAGCGGGGTCTGGGATGCTATGGCGCTCGTTATTGCGGGCGCGCTGGTGCCGATGATCGGGCTGATGCTGTTCCCGCGCATCATGTTTCCCAATAGCGATATTAACGGTCTCGAGCTGTTCCTGCCACTCGTAGTCCCGACCCTTGCCGTGACGGACCTTATGCTTGCTGCATTGGCCTATCGCTACGATGTCGGCGCAACCGTTCGCACCAAGGCTATTGTCGAGCCCTGGACAATCAGCATCGCAGCGTTCGCATTGAGCTGGTATTCGCTGCAGGACGGATTGCTGATCGCCTATGCGCTTTCGATGGGTGCCGCGCTGGTTGCAGCGGCGCTGCCATTTTTCCGCGCCCATGGAAGGCCAACGGGCTGGATGCCGATGCCCAACGGGCTCTACAGGCTCGCCCGGCGCAACCTTCCGCTGGCTGCGGCGGACGGGATAGAATGGGGCTCGCGGCGGCTCGATCTTGCCATACTTGGCCTGTTCGTTTCGCCTGCAACCGTCGGCGTCTACTATGTCGCGCAGCAGGTTGCGAGTCTTCCGCAAAAGCTGAAGACCAGTTTTGACCCGATCCTGGGGCCTGTCATTACCCGCAAGCTGGAAGCGGGTGACAAGGCGGCCGTGGCCCGGCAGATCAGCCAGGTCGGCTTCTGGATCATTGCTGCACAAGCAGGAATTGCGCTTTCACTGGGCATTCCGGGCGAGGCCCTGATGGGGCTGTTCGGCCCGGGTGGCACGTTTGTTGGTGGCAATGGGGCGCTTGCGTTCCTGTTGCTGGCCGAAGTGGCAGCGGCGGTTGCTGTCGTGAGCGAGGCGGCTTTGGTCTACATCGCACGACATCGCAACTTCCTGATTTCGGGAGCAATGATCGCCGTTCAGGCGGCATTGACCTTCCTGTTCCTGTCAATGGCGCGGCGCGGGAATTTTCCCGAATTGTATCAGGCTGCAGCGCCCGCCGCAGCGCTGGCGCTTTCGCTCGGCTTCGCCTCGCTCATCAAGTCCAGCCTGGCGGCAAGACTCCTTGGCGCTCCGGTTTCTGTCTGGCGCTGGCCCCTGATCTGGGCATCCGCAGCCGGGGTTGCGACGGGTATGATTGTCATCCGCCTGCCCGAATGGGCCGAACTCGGCTTCGGGATCCCGGCAATCCTGGCCGTCTATGGCGTCGTCATCTGGAAATGGGGTTTCGGCGAGGAAGACCGGGCGCTGTTCCGCAAGGCGCGCGCCTGACGGGTCCTAATGCCGGAAATGCCGCATCCCGGTGAAGACCATGGCCAGCCCCGCATCGTCGGCGGCCTTGATGACTTCCTCATCGCGAATTGATCCGCCGGGCTGGATCACTGCCGTTGCTCCCGCCTCGACCGCCGCCAGCAGGCCGTCGGCAAAGGGGAAGAACGCATCCGATGCGACCGCCGAGCCAATGGTGCGTGGTTCTGCCCAGCCTGCTTTCATTGCCGCGTCCTTCGCCTTCCAGGCTGCTATCCGGGCCGACTCGAGCCGGTTCATCTGCCCCGCGCCAATTCCTGCCGTGCTGCCGGCCTTGGCATAGACGATGGCATTCGATTTCACGTGCTTGGCGATGGTCCAGGCGAAGAGGCAATCGGCCAGTTCCTGCTCGGTCGGCTCGCGTCTGGTGACGGTCTTGAGCATGTCATGCATGACCCGGCCATTGTCGCGCGACTGCACCAGGAATCCGCCCGCGATCGTCTTCACGGTCAGCCCGCCGCGCGCCGGATCGGGCAGGTCGCCGGTCAGGAGGAGGCGCAGGTTCTTCTTTCTTGCAAAGATCGCCTTCGCTTCTTCGCTCGCATCGGGGGCGGACACGACTTCGGTGAAAATGCCTGCCATTGCTTCTGCCGTTGCGGCATCGAGCGGGCGGTTGACCGCTATGATCCCGCCAAAGGCTGATACCGGATCGCAGGCGAGTGCGGCCTGATAGGCTTCGAGCAAAGTGTCGGCGCTCGCGACGCCGCACGGGTTGGCGTGCTTGACGATGACGACTGTCGGTGGCCCGTCGCGGAATTCGCTGACCAGTTCGAGCGCGGCATCGGCATCGTTGTAGTTATTGTAGCTCAGTTCCTTGCCCTGCAACTGTTCGGCCTGGGCAATCCCCCGCGTGTGCGGCCCGGCGGGAATGTAGAGCGCGGCCTTTTGGTGCGGGTTCTCGCCATAGCGCAGCTCCTCGCGCTTGAGGCCGGTCAGCGCCAGCGTGTCGGGAAAGAGCTGCTGCTGGTCGGCAAAGGCGAACCATTGGCTGATCATCGCGTCATAAGTCGCGGTCGCGGCATAGGCCTTGGCGGCGAGGCGACGGCGAAAATCATAGCTGGTAGCGCCGTTACTTGCCTCCATCGCCGCGATCAGTTCGGCATAGTCCGCCGGATCGGTGACGATGGCAACGGAAGCGTGGTTCTTCGCCGCTGATCGCACCATCGAAGGCCCGCCAATATCGATATTCTCGATGATCTCGTCGCGTGCTGCTCCCTTCGCAACGGTCTGGACGAAGGGGTAGAGATTGACGACGACCAGATCGATCGCGGAAATCCCGTGCGCTTCCATTGCCGCGACATGTTCGGGATTGTCGCGCACCGCGAGCAGCCCGCCATGGACCTTGGGGTGGAGCGTCTTCACCCGCCCGTCCATCATTTCGGGAAAGCCCGTCAGGTCCGAAACGTCCTTGACCGCGAGTCCTGCATCGCGCAGCGCCTTCGCCGTGCCGCCGGTCGAAACCAGATCGATTCCGTGCCGCGAGAGTGCTGCACCGAGTTCTGCAAGCCCGGTCTTGTCTGAAACGCTGAGCAGCGCCCGCCTGATCTTCACGTCCGTCATCTGTCCTCCAAATAATCTCAACCCGCGCGGCGCAGGGTCCAGCCGATGCTGGCGCCGCCCGGAGGCGCTTCGCCACCCACGACCAGTTGCAATGTATTGTGCGGCCGGGCTTCGCCATCGACCCAGAGACTTTCCTCGATCGACAATGTCCCGCCACGGCAGCGGAACTGCCACAGCGCTCCGCGCTCGATCCGGAGCAGCGCCCCCATCCCGTCGGCGGTGGGCGTGGCTTCCACGCCGGGTGCGAGATGGAACCGCAGCGCAAAGGCTGAAGTCATCGGCTTCTGCCTCGCCCTTGCTGGCAGAAGCGCATCATCGCCGCGCAATTCGCGTCCGTCGCCGGTCAACACCAGCAGCCTTTTGTGGATAAGCCCGAACCGGCGGACATAGCCGTCATGGCTTGCCTCGATCCGGCTGCTCCCCTCCTGTTCCTGGCGCTCAAGCGCGACTTCCGAAACGCCGCGGCCCAGCGTGCCATCGGCATGGATGGCCGTCGAGTTACTGTCGGCGAGGATGAGCGTGGAATGGGCGGCACTTGTTCTCAACCCGCTGGCCAATCCGGAAGAAATTGCCGCGCCGCCGGCATTGGCCCCGCCACAATTAACGATCAGCCGGTGTCCGGCGTCCGACAGTTCAAAGGCGAGCGTGGAGGCGCAGCCGCCCTTTGCCACGCGCCGATCGGGCGGAGGGGCTGCGTCCATGACAATTATTGTCTGTCCGGCCGCAGCGCGCTGATACCCCCAGTCACGCGCCTGGAACTGGGGGCGGGTGCGCACACCGCTTGCGGCAATGATCACGTCGATCCGCGCCCTTTCAACCGGGAGGCTGCCTTGCCAGCTTGAAAGCCCGCCATCGCCCAGCGTTACACCCAGAAGCGAGGGAACCGACAGGTGGAGGGCGCTGCCCAGGAATGGCGGTATTTCGATCCGACGCGCATCATAGACGCGCGCGAGCATCGAGAGCAGCATCACGGCATCAAGCTGCCCGTCAGGCGTACGGCAGACTAGCCCGCCATCAGGCGAGAAGCCTGTATTGAGCGCGCGCGCCAATCCGGCTTCGCCAAAGCTCCGTCGCGGATTGCCGCCCGTCATCAGCAGTCCGGCGGCAACCACTCCGGCCCAGGCCGCAATCCGGGGCAGCCCTACCGGCGCGCGATCGGCCGTCCGATCGAGGTGCCGTGCGCCGCGTGCCAGACCATTGAGGACGGCGGAGCGATAGACAAGGTCAGTGCTCGAGAGGATGAGCGGCGCGTGCGAGGCCCAGAAGAGAATGCGCCAGCCCCAGAGGTCGGGCCGCCATGCTGGTTCGCTGACCCGTTCGGCATGGCTGACCAGCCATTTTCGCGTGAGCATTTCGGCGACCGGGGCGACTTGGGCGCGCGAACCGGCCGCCGCAAGATCGCGGAGCCACTGGAAGCGTTGCAGATAGTTTGAGAAACCGGGGGAAACGGCCTCGCCAACGAAATCGACACGCGAACAATCAAGCGCTTCGCCGCGCCAGACCAGTTCGCCGCGCAATATCGCCATGCCCGTTGCCGGGTCTCCCGCAACAGGGTCATCCGGAACGGCAAGCAGCTTGAGGGGGTAACGCCCGCGCAACCGCAGGGCATGGATGGGTGTGCGCCATGTCAGCCGGTAAAACTGGCTGGTCAGGCGCTCGGTCAGCGATTCCCCGCCTCCGCCCTGCGCGCGGACCAACCGCTTGCCGATGGGAATCTGTTCGGAATCGTCGGATGCCATCGCCTCTTCGGCCGATCAGCCGCGCAGCGCGGCGATGTTGGCAGCGTAGGCGCACGGCCCGCCCTGAAAGGTCGCGGTTCCCGCCACCAGCACGTCCGCTCCTGCGGCGAGGATCCTCGCCGCTGTCTGCCGGTCAACGCCGCCATCGACTTCAAGCCTGATGTCCTTGCCAAGCTTGTCAATCGACTTGCGGATTGCCTCAATCTTGCGCAACTGGCTTTCGATGAAGCTCTGCCCGCCAAAGCCGGGGTTGACGCTCATCACCAGGACAAGGTCGATCTCCTCAAGCACATAGTCGAGCAACTTGGCAGGAGTTGCTGGATTGAGCGAGACGCCAGCCTTCTTGCCGAGCGCCTTGATCCGCTGGATCGTGCGATGAAGGTGCGGGCCGGCTTCCTGGTGAATCGTGATGATGTCCGAGCCCGCCTCGGCAAAGGACTCCAGCATGAAGTCCACCGGCGCGATCATCAGGTGGACGTCCAACACCTTCTTCGTGTGCGGGCGCAGCGCTTTCACGACCATTGGTCCGATCGTGATATTGGGAACGAAATGGCCGTCCATGACGTCGACATGGATCCAGTCGGCGCCCGCCGCATCGACCGCGCGCACCTCTTCTCCGAGCCTCGCAAAATCGGCCGAAAGGATGGATGGTGCGATGAGAACGGGGTTGCCCATAGCCGGCCGCTCTAGCCAGCGAATCACCCAGCCGCAAGGCGCGTTCAGGGTCGTTTGAAGCGCGCGATGAAAAAACCGTCGGCATGGTTGACCGGCAGGACGCGCAGCCAGCCTTTGGGGTCAGGCGGGATTCCAGCTCCAACCTCTTGTGGTTCAATCGGAGATAGCTGCAAGCCCGCCGATTCAGCGGCAGCAATCTGGTCCTCGCCTTCCTGCCGCTCGAGCGAGCAGGTGGCGTAAACCAGTATTCCCCCAGGTTGGAGCCAGGAGGCAACATGCGCAATCATTGCTGCCTGAAGTTCGGCAAGCTGGACAATATCGCGCGGCCTGATGCGATACAGGACATCGGGATGCCGCGTGAATATGCCCGTCGCGGTGCAGGGTGCGTCCAGCAGGATCGCGGGCACGAGCTCGGGTGGCGCCCAGCGCATCAGGTCCGCCGTCACCACCCGCGCCGACAGCCCGGTCCGCGCCAGATTGTCCCCGAGCCTGACGAGCCGGGCACGATCCTGGTCGAGCGCCGTCACGGTCCAGCCGGCCGCGGCAAGCTGCATCGTCTTGCCACCCGGTGCCGCGCACAGGTCGAGCACGGTGCGTCCTTCGCCCGGCCCTATCAGCCGCGCGGGCAGCGACGCCGCGATATTCTGCACCCACCAGGCGCCTTCATCATAACCGGGCAGTTCGGCAATCGCCGGCCCGCGCGCTATGCGGACATGGCCCGGCATCAGGCTTTCGCCGCCGAGCCGCTCGACCCAAAGGCTGGTATCGCCCGCGTCGCGCAAGGTGAGGTCGATCACCGCAGGTTCGATCATCGCTGCGCCCGCAAGCGAGGCAAGCTCGGGGCTCCAGCGCATCCGCACCGCATCGGGCAGCGTCGGGATTGCCGGCAGGGATGCCTTTTGGCGCAGGAGCGTCCCGAGCACGCCATGGACAAGCCGCCTGGGGCCGCCATCGACCAGCGGCAGCGCGGTCGCGACCGCTGCATGTTCGGGGGTTTCCAGCACCAGCGCCTGTGCGAGCGCCAGCCGCAGGACCATCCGGGCCTTGGCATCGTCGGGCAGGTTCTGCCGTGTCGCACTGTCGATCAGCGCATCAAGGTCGGGCAGATGGCGGAGCGTTTCGCTGGCGATCGCCCGGGCCAGCGCTCGGTCTTCGGGCTTGTCGAGGCCCCGCGTCGCCTGTCCAAGCGCGGATTCGAGCGGCTGTCCCCGGCGCAACACGGCATCGAGCAGGGTTAGTGCGGCACGGCGCGGGGCGAGTCCGGGAATCTTGTCCATCCATTCGCCCTAACGGCCCGAAGGGACCTTGTCGAAGGGTCCGGAAACTTCGATAATGATGGAATGAGCAGCAAACGACCCGCCCATGTCGGACCACCGGCCTATCTCTCCAAAAGCCCGCCCGTGCCTCAACCACAGCCAATGGAGCGGTCGGCGGAGCCGGATCCCGATCGCCTCGATCCGGTGCGCTATGGGGATTGGGAACTGAAGGGGATTGCCGTCGATTTCTAGTTTCAACCGGCTGTTAAGGCCTTGGTGATAGCGCCGGACGCTTGACGTTTTGGGGCGCTGCGATGAACAATGGAATTTCGAATTTGGCGGATCGGATGATCCGGGCCGGCCAGATCAGCGACGGCGACGTGACCAATCTGCGCGATGCCGTCTGGCGCGAAGAGGCGATCAGCCTGGACACGCTCGACACGCTGTTCCGCGTGAATGACAGCTGTGCTGCGCAATCGTCCACATGGAACGATTTCTTCATCGAAGCCGTGGAGCATGCGCTGCTGCGCCAGACCCCGCCTCCGGGCTTTCTTGATGAGGATGGCGCCCGCTGGTTGCGTGCGAAAATCGACCGGGATGGCGGCGTGGCAACATTTGCGGAAATCGCCTTGCTCGTCTCGATCCTTGAAAGTGCCGAGAACGCGCCCGAGGCCGTCAAGGCCTATGCCCTCGCCCAGATCGAGGCTACGATCACGAACGGTGTGGGGCCGACGCGCGCGCCAGGCTCCGTCCGTCCCAATTGTGTCGATGAAGCCGAAGTGAAGCTGCTTCGGCGCCTGATCTTTGCAGGCGGCGGCGAGGGCGCCATCATCGTCGGCGCGCAGGAAGCCGATATGCTGTTTCGCATCAAGGATGCTGCGCTCCGCGGCCAGAATGCGCCGGGCTGGCTCCAGCTCTTTGTCCAGGGGGTGGGCAACCATCTGATGGCCCATAGCGACTACCAGCCGCTGTCGCGCGACGAGGCTGCGCGCCGCTATGCCGAAATGGCAGCCAATACGCCAAGCGTTGCCCGGTTTTTCCGGAGAATGCTCCCGGACGAGATGCTTGGTCGCGGAACGATCCTCGATGCCTTCAAGGCAGTATTCCCGCACGAGGAAGATCTGCTGGCGAGATCCGCTGCGATCGATTCAAGTCGCGCCATCACCGCCGGTGAAGCCGCGTGGCTCAAGACCAACATTGCAGCAGACGGCGAGACCGATCCTTTCGAAAAGGCCCTGATGACCTTCATCCTTGACGAGATCGGGCATGCGCCCGCCCCGCTTGCCGATCTGAGTCGTCGCCGGGCCTGACGGGCTCAGAAGCTGATACGCAGGCCGACCGAGCCCGAGGTCGATTCGGCATTCGCAAACCCGGCGGTGCGGATGAGCGACAAATCGAGCCGCAAGGGCCTGGCAATCCGGAAGCTTGCGGTGGCGCCGTATTCCGCCCAGCTGTCCTTTGACCCCGGCACGTCGAGCGCGCCGAGCAGGCGGGCCGCCGCAACAGGGGATGTGCCGCGACTATAGGCGGTTGCATTTGAGCTGGTAACAAAGGCGCCATAGGCGCCAATGCTGTGCGCATTGTCCGCGCCAAACAAGACCTGTGCGGTGCTGCCGAGTGTGAAGGTCACGCCATTCTGCTTTTCCTTCTGGGTAATGAGCCCGCGTACCGGAAGGGCAATCGCCCGCGCAGTATCAACGCGGCCATAATCGAGCGCTGCAAAGGGCGAGAAAAATCCGTGACTGCCCAAAGGGAGATCATAGGTCAACGAGCCGCCAATTGCCGAGGTGTTGCCGTTGCTCGTTATGCTGATCGTCTGCCCGTTGAGGCGCTGGAAGGCCTCGGCGCCGAATTTTCGCCGGCCGAGCGAAACATATCCGTCGAGATTGAGCGATCCGAAGCTGGCGCCGCCGGCCAGGGTCAGCTGGTCGGTCTTGGCAGGAACTGCGCCAAACAAGCCCTGGCCCTCGCGTGTATCGATATGGGTCCCCGAAAGGCGGACATAGCCGTCCTTGAAGTTTCGCGTGATGCCGACGCTATAAAAGGGCTGATCGCCCCGGTTCTCCAAGGTTGCCGTGCCGGCCGAGAGTGATGCGGACCAGCGTGCTGGTGCCCTTTCCGCCTCTGCGGAGGCAGGCTGGACAAACATCATGCAGGCCAGGATGGCCGTGATTCCCGATTTCATGAAAACCCCCGATTGATTTCTGTAACGGCTTCCTAACGGATGAAGCGAAAATTTCCTTCGATGGCTGCGAAGGATTTAATGGTTTCATTCGTTTTAATAGGTAATTCGGGGATGTGACGAATGTGTTGATGAGCCTTGCGACACCGCAATGTGCGGATGACGACACGCTGATGGCGCGCGTCGCTGCGCGCGATGCCGACGCCTTTCGCGCGCTTGTTGAGAAACATGCCGGCAAGGCGCACCGCATTGGATGGCGCATGCTCGGAGATGCCGTTGAGGCAGAAGATGTGGCACAGGAAACGATGCTGAAATTGTGGGAACAGGCGGACAAGTGGCAGGCGGGCGGTGCAGGCGTCGGCGCCTGGCTCAATCGCGTCGCGACCAACCTTTGCCTCGACCGCCTGCGTCGCCAACGCTTCACCAGTGACGAAGAGGCGCCTGAACGGACCGATGAAAGCCCGTTGGCTGACGCCCTTATGGATGCGGACCGGATGCGCGACCGGGCGATGAAAGCCGTCCATGCGCTGCCTGACCGACAGCGCGCGGCAATCATCCTGACTTATTATGAGGATTGTTCGAACATCGCCGCCGCCGGGATCCTCGACATGAACATCAAGGCGTTCGAATCGTTGTTGCTGCGGGCGCGCCAGGCATTGAAGGCTGAGCTGCACGATGTACGCGCAGCCCGCGCAGGAGGTGAAGCATGAGCGAACCGAAGCTCGACGCCGCGCTGCGCGACATGCTGGACCAATTCACCGTCCCGCCGCTTTCAGCGGGATTCACCGATCGTGTCGTGGCTGCTGCAACTGGTTCGGACAGGCCGCTCCCGGCTGCCGTCCCGTCGCGGCGGGACAGGCGTGGTCGATGGGTGCGCGGGCACCGCGTCATTATCGGGGTCATGGCCTTTGGCCTGATGAGCGCCGCAGCGGCCGCAACGGCAATTTTCGGGGATGTCGCGCGCACCATTCCTGTGATCGGCCCGATCATCGCAAGCGTGTCACCCGCAAGGCCGATGCAGCCGGTGAGGAAGGTGGCGATCATCAAGCCGCAGCCGGTCGAGGCTCCGGTTCCGGGTTTTGGTGAAACACCCTCGGTCGTTGAAGCCCTGCCGCCGACGCTGCCCGAACGCCGGGAATTCCGGCGTGAGATCCGCCGCGAGATTATCGCTGAACGGATTGCGACGGAACTTGCGCGTCGCGACGAGCGGCGCGAAGCGCTTGGCCTGCCGCCAAAGCCGCCGCGCCCGGCGCAGATCATTCCGGTCCTGCGGAGAATTCCGCCGGTCGACCGTGCAGCCGTCATTGAGCGTGTTCGCGAAATCCGGCGCGAACAGCAGCACGCCGCCGATGCCATATTGCCCGTACCTGTGCCCGCACTTGTGGTCGCGAGGCCGGAATTGAATACGGCAATTGCGCCGGTGCCAGCACCGGATATGCTGACACCGCCATTGGCAGATGCCGCGGCGCCGACGGCAGACGCGGCCTCGCGCGGAGAAACTTTGCGCACGCCGGAACGGATCGAGCAGCTTCGCCGCTTGCGGGTGCTCCGCGAACTCCAGCAGCGCCGCCGCGAGATGCGGCGCCAGCGGCAGCAACAATGAGCGAAGGGTTTTTCGTCCCGGTGCGTTGAAGGGAGGTGAGCGGGTCGGCTCCCTAACCAATGACTGGAGAATGACATGCACAAATTTATGCTCGTCCCGGCCCTTGCCGCGATCCTTGCCGTTCCTGCCCTGGCGGAACCCGTGACCAAGACGATCACGATCGACCGGCCCAATGTTGACGGCACACGCACGATCGTGCGCGATAAGGACGCCGGGACCATGACCCGCGACACAGAGGTTACACGCGCCAGCGACGGCGCCACTGCGACGCGTCACTATGAACGCGCGCGCACCGAAGACGGCTTCACCGCATCGGGATCGTCCACCAATTTTGCTGGCGAAACCCGCAGTTTTGAACGCACTCGCACTCGTACTGACACCGGGTCAACAACCAGTGGAAGCTATACGACTCCGAGCGGTGAAACCTACACGACATCTGGGAACCGGACCCGCTCGGATACGGGCTTTACGGCCAACCAGAACATCAAGGACAGCGCCGGCACCACCGTCTTCAACCGTGATGTTTCGGTAACCCGCGTCGATGGGCAGGTCACGCGCTCGGTCGATGTGACCCGGGCTGAAGGGTTCCGCCCGCCACAGCGGCCCGAGCGTCCGCACCGCAATCCCGAAGGGCGCCGCCGCCAGAGCACGGGCAACTAGAGGTATCTTTCCCAAACCGGCCCGGCGAGCGACCCCGAACCGGGCCGGGTTCATTGCCACCTCACGGCAATGCCCTTTCGGGCGCATGATCCGGGAAACCGGTCATGCGCCCGATTTGCGGTCAGGACTTTCGCTTCGCGCCAAGCTGGGGCAAGGTGAAGCAAGGGCATGGGAGGGCCCGGATGGAGTGATGGCAAGACTGATCCTCGCCCTCGTCGCAATGCTCACGCTGGCGACGCCTGTTCTGGCACAGCAGAGCGGTCGCCGTGTTGCGCTTGTTGTTGCCAATGGGAGCTATGCGAACACCTCGCGGCTCGAAAATCCGGCCAATGACGGGCGCATCATTGCGGATTCGCTGCGCAAGGCCGGTTTTACCACTGTCGATCTGAAAACGGATCAGGGCTTGCTTGCATTTCAGCAGTCGTTGCGCGATTTCCGCGCCAAGGCGGATGGCGCCGATGTGGCACTGGTTTACTATGCCGGCCATGGCATCGAGGGGCAGGGCAAGAACTGGCTCATCCCCACCGACGCAAGGCTTGTCGCCGACCGCGACCTCGCTTTCGAGGCGGTTGATCTCGATCTTGTCATGCAGACGATCGGCGGCGCAAAGCTGCGTGTCGCGGTTCTCGATGCCTGCCGGAACAATCCGTTCGGCCAGAACTGGCGGGCGGGCACGCGCGCTGTGTCGCGGGGCCTTACGGGTATCGAGGTGGATGACGTGCTGGTGATCTTTGCCGCTGCACCGGGACAGACAGCGGCGGATGGCAGCGATGGTAACAGTCCCTTTGCGGCTTCGCTTGCGCGGCATTTGCCAGAGCCGGGCCTTCCCATCCAGCTGCTCGGCGGCGTGGTGCGCGACGATGTCCTTGCAGCGACCGATGGCGCGCAGCGGCCCTTCATCAGCGCGAGCATTACCGGCACGGCCTATTACCTCGTGCCCGCACAGCAGCCCGCGCCCCAAATGAAACCAGCGCCGCTTCCCGAAATCACGATGGCAAGCGCTGACACTTCGCCGCCGGAATGGGCGGGTCGCATTTCGGGCGCGACGATGTCAACGGCATCTGGTGCTGCGGCACATGACGGCTCGGGCGGCGCAGCACGGGGCGGATATGACATGTCGGAGGCCAGGGTTTCCACGACCGCTACCACCACCTCTGCCCCTGCGCCGCCGGTATCCCGCCCGTCACCGCGAGACCCGCCGCTGAGTTGGATTGCGCGCCAATCCGATTTGGCGATGTCGCAGCTTTCTGTCATCCGTTCGGCCGATGGCACTGATTATGCATTTGAAGTGTCGGGCCTCTATCCCGTCAAGCGCCTGACCGGGAAGCTGATGCCGCTGGCTACCTATATCCGCGTCCAGGTCCGTGATCTTTCGACCGCGGATACGGCGCAGATCGCTGGCGCAAAGCAGGAATTGGCTGGGAGCTGGCAACCGGGATCGCCCTTTTCAATGTCATTCAGGCTGCCGCGCGCGCTGATCGACTCGGGCAAGGCGCTTTCGGTCCGGCTGTGCATGGGGGCCGAGAAAAACTGCGTCTTCAGCCCTGATCTCGCTCGCCCGTCGACCGATGCCGCTTTCGTGGCCGGGCCAGCCCGGCCTGCACCGCTGGCCCGGAAGATATTGCGGCGGGCGCGCAAGCCCTGAGGCTTGCACAGGCTCCGCAGCACCGCTAGAGGCTCCGGCTCCGGCGCTTAGGAGTGTAGCTCAGCTGGTAGAGCATCGGTCTCCAAAACCGAGGGCCGGGGGTTCGAGCCCCTCCACTCCTGCCACCGGGCTTGCGCCAGCCGGGAATCGGCTCTAAAGGGCCGCAATCCCGACATCAGGATCGCGCTTGCCGGAAGGCTCCGGACGCGGGACTGTGTTGGTCGAAACGAGGATTTTTGGGAATGGCCAGGGTCAGTCCAGGTGAGTTTATCCGGCAGGTTCGGGCGGAAACGGCGCGGGTCGTCTGGCCGGCAAGCCGTGAAACAGTGATGACGACTGTCATGGTCGTCATCATGACCACGATTCTCGGCCTGTTCTTTTTCGGGCTCGACAGCTTTTTCAGCTGGATCGTCAAGTCGCTGCTGAAACTTATCTGACGCGCATACAGGATTGAACGGACAAGAATGTCACGCTGGTACATCATCCACGCCTATTCCGGCTTCGAGAACAAGGTTCGCGACGCGATCATGGCGGACGCCGCACGGCTGGGGCTTGATGCACTGGTTGATGCCGTCGAAGTGCCGACCGAAACCGTGACGGAGGTCCGCCGCGGCAAGAAGGTCCAGGCCGAACGGAAATTCTTTCCCGGCTATGTGTTGGCGAAGCTCAACATGAACGACGATGTGTACCATCTCGTCAAGAACCAGCCCAAGGTCACGGGCTTCCTCGGATCGATGGGCAAACCGCAGCCGATCAGCGAAGCCGAAGCCGCGCGCATCCTCAACACCAAGGAAGCCGCCGCTGCCGCGCCCAAGACGCGCATCTCGGTCGATTACGAGATTGGCGACCAGGTCAAGGTGCTCGACGGTCCGTTCGCGAGCTTCAACGGTCTGGTCGAGGAAATTGACTTCGACAAGAACCGCGTCAAGGTTTCCGTTTCCATCTTCGGTCGCGCAACACCGGTCGAGCTCGAATTTGAGCAGGTCGAGCGGGCAAAATAGAATTCCGGGGGGGGAGCCCCGAAATATGTGCGGGAGGCAGGCCACTGTCGTTTGGACCGCTAAACTTGAAACGGGCGAAGCGCTTTTGCGCGGGAGCCCAAATACAGAGTGAGAAGGTAAAATGGCTAAGAAAATCACGGGCTATATCAAGCTCCAGGTGCCTGCGGGTGCCGCAAACCCGTCTCCGCCGATCGGCCCTGCTTTGGGTCAGCGCGGCGTGAACATCATGGAATTCTGCAAGGCGTTCAACGCGGCGACGAGCGAGCTTGAAAAGAGCATGCCGATCCCGACGATCATCACCGTCTATGCGGACAAGAGCTTTTCGTTCGTCACCAAGAGCCCGCCCGCGTCCTTCCTCATCAAGAAGGCGCTGAACCTGAAATCGGGTTCGAAGGAGCCCGGCAAGGTTTCTGCGGGAAAGATCAAGATGTCGCAGCTGGCGGAAATCGCACAGCTCAAGATGGCCGATCTCAACGCCAATGACATCGATGCGGCAACGCAGATCATCGCTGGGTCCGCCCGCGCGATGGGCCTCGAAGTGGTGGAGGGCTGAACATGACATTCCAGAGCAAGAAGGCAAAGCAGCTCGCCGGCACGATTGATCGCGAAAAGCTGCACGGCGTCGATGAAGCGATTGCGCTCATCAAGGCCAATGCCACGGCGAAGTTCGACGAAACCGTCGAAGTCGCGATCGCGCTGGGCGTCGATCCGCGTCATGCCGACCAGATGGTGCGCGGCGTCGTGACGCTGCCCAAGGGCACCGGCAAGACCGTCCGCGTCGGCGTGTTCGCACGCGGTGACAAGGCTGAGGAAGCCAAGGCGGCGGGAGCAGACATTGTCGGCGCCGAAGACCTTCTCGAAATCTGCCAGTCGGGCAAGATCGAGTTNNAAGCTCGGCACGGTGACGCCGAACGTCGGTGCGGCGGTGAAGGCTGCCAAGGGCGGCCAGGTTGAATATCGTGTCGAAAAGGCCGGGATCATCCATTCCGGCATCGGCAAGGCCAGTTTTCCCGCCAGCGACCTGCGCGCGAATTTCGATGCGCTGGTTGATGCGGTGGTCAAGGCCAAGCCGTCAGGCGCCAAGGGCAAGTATCTGAAGAAAGCTGCACTCAGCTCCTCGATGGGGCCAGGCGTGAAGCTCGACGTCGCGGAATTGAGCGCGTCTTAAATCAAATCTGAAAAACTTAGCAAAGGGCCAGGTGTCGAACAGTTCGGCACCTGGCCCTTTTCGTGTGCGCGCGAACTACGGGCGAGGCCAAGTATCGTTTATTATACTTTAACCAACTGATGTTATCCGGACAATCGTGGGGACAGAATAATTTCCAAAGGAAAAAGGGAATGTCTGTCATGATCAAGTTTCTTCGTAATAGCCGGGCGGCGACTGCTATCGAATATGGGCTGATTGCAGCGCTGATTGCTGTTGCCGCAGTCGGCGCCATGCGCGGCGTTGGTGGCAAGGTTTCAACGACTTTCAACAACGTAAACACCAACATGAAGGCCAAGTAAGGCCGCAGCCACTTTCAGACGACGCCGTCCCTGCCATTGGTGGGGTGCGGCCACCATTTCGTTGGTCTTGACCCTGGTTGAAATCCCGCTATAGGCGCGGGACTTCGGCCGGGGCTGCTTTGCATTCCGGTCGCCGTCCGAGACAGTTGGTGGGGGCATTCCGGCCTTCTTAATTTCCAGCCGAGACGGGGAAGAGATTTATCGTGCGGGCTCCAAGCAAGTGGGCGCGCCGTTTCTGACCATTCCCCACGGACAGCCAAAGGGCATCTGCCCTGCGGCAAAGCTGCGTTCACGGATGGTCCGTGAGCGCTTGTTGAGGAGAATGGCATGGATCGTGCTCAAAAACCGATAGTGGTCGAAGAGCTGAACCGCGTCTTTAACGAGGTCAATGTGGTGGTTGTCACCCGTAACCTCGGCCTGAGCGTTGCGCAGTCAACCGCTCTCAGGCTCAAGATGCGCGATGCTGGAGCGACCTACAAGGTTACGAAGAACAGTCTCGCCAAGATCGCAACCAAGGGCACAGTGTATGAATCGATCAGCGATTTGCTGACCGGTCCTGTCGCACTTGCCTCCTCCATTGACCCGGTGGCAGCTGCAAAGATTGTCGTCGAGTTTGCCAAGACGAACGACAGGCTCGAAATCGTCGGCGGCGCAATGGGGAGTACTGTCCTTGATGTGGATGGCGTGAAGGCGCTGGCAACAATGCCTTCGCTGGATGAACTGCGCGCCAAGATTGTGGGCCTTGTACAGGCACCCGCAACCAAGATCGTCCAGATCGTTCAGGCACCCGCTGGCCAGCTGGCCCGCGTCTTTGGGGCGTATGCCACCAAAGAAGCTGCGTGACCCTTTTTTGACCTGTTGAACACAAACGTCGGGCCCGATGGCCCTATTGGAGACTTAAAATGGCTGATTTGAACAAAATTGTTGATTCCCTTTCCGCTTTGACCGTTCTCGAAGCGGCTGAGCTTTCGAAGCTGCTTGAAGAAAAGTGGGGCGTTTCGGCTGCTGCCGCGGTTGCCGCACCTGCCGCTGCTGCCGCTGCTGCTCCGGTCGCTGAAGAGCAGACCGAATTCGACGTTATCCTGACCGGCGACGGCGGCAACAAGATCGCCGTCATCAAGGAAGTCCGCGCCATCACTGGTCTCGGCCTCACCGAAGCCAAGGCCGCTGTGGAAGCCGCACCGAAGGCGATCAAGGAAGGTGTTTCGAAGGACGAGGCCGCCAAGGTCAAGGCCCAGCTCGAAGCTGCCGGCGCGACCGTCGAACTTAAATAGTTCTTTTCGACGATCAATTTGGGGAAGGGCGGTGCCGAGATGCGCCGCCTTTTTTCTTGCCTGGATACCTTCGACCAAGACCAGCCAGATTTCGACGAAGCCGGTTGCGTTCGCCGCGCAAGCGGCGCAGTTTTCTAGCCCGCACATATTTCGAAGGGAACGATCCATGAAAAAGGCGCTTTTGATTGCCGCGCTTCTTGCCGCGCCTCTTCTTGCCAAGACCGCCGCACCAGACTGGCTGGCCATCCCGCAACGGGCGGAAAGCGACATCAAGCTCGATGAGGGGCGAAAACCTGTCGAGACGCTCACCTTCCTTGGCATCAGGAAAGGGGATGTGGCGCTCGATTATTCCGCCGGCGGTGGATATTACACCGAGATCATGGCACGCGCGGTCGGCCCCAAGGGCCACGTGACTGCTTGGGAGCCGACGCAGTTTTCAGGGAACGAAAAGGGCAGGGCGAAATGGGCAGGCATTCTGGCGCGTACGCCCAACGTTCACATCCTTGAGCAGCCGTTCGAGGAATTCCAGGCGCCGGCCAACAGCTACAGCTTTGCCCTGTTCCACCTGACCTATCACGACGCCTATTGGGTCTCGACCGAATACAAGTTGAAGGAGCAGGATCCCGACCTGTTGGTCCGCAAGCTCTACACGGCCATGAAGCCGGGCGGGACTGTTGGCGTGATCGACCATGTCGGCGCGCCGGGCGATACGCGGGTAACGGTGGACAAGTTGCACCGGATCGATCCGGAAGTGGTCAAGGCCGATTTCCTGCGCGGCGGTTTCAGGCTTGTTGGTGAGAGCCAGCATTTGCGGACACCGGGCGATGATCATGCGAAGCTGGTCTTCGATCCGGCCGTGCGGGGCAAGACTGACCGCTTTGTCTTCAAGTTCATCAAGCCCAAGAAATAGGGCGCGCGGACTCTTCCCGATCGCGCTCCGGTTTAATGCGGCATTGGCAAAAAGGGGCCCGGCGCAGGTCTGCGCCGGGCCCCATGATTGCCTCTTTCGCTCAGAAGGTCTTGCGCACCGTGATGCCGTAGGTGCGCGGCTGATTGGTGTTGAACCCGAGCCGTGCCCGTCCGCCGCGTTCGCGGTCGAAGCCGAGCAGCGCATTTTCGTCGAACAGGTTGTTGATATAGCCAATGACCGAAAGGCCATTGTCGAAGTCCACGCCTGCACTGAAGTTGACCAGCTGGTAGCTCGGCAACTGCAAGTTGACGACCGTCGCGTTGGTTCCCGAGGCGCCGCCGAACGGCAGGCCCGAAACGAAGCTGCGCGGGTTGTTTTCCTGATCGCTTGGCTGGGTAAAGCGGTTCCCGACATGCTGGACAGACGCCGTTACATTGCCTTTGGCGCCATCGCTGACCGGGAAGCTGTAGCTTGCCGTGGCTGAAATCTGGAACTTCGGTACCGAAGCCAGACGATTGCCATCACGAATACCGGCAAGCACCGCGCCTGTCCCGCTCACCACCGTCGAGTCGAACTTCGCACTGAGCAGGCTGCCCGAAATTCCGAGATCGAGACCGTCGGTTGGCTGGAGGCCCAGTTCGAATTCAACGCCTTGCGTATGTGCTTTGGGAACGTTGAAAACGATGCGCGACGAACAGGAGCCGGCATCGAGCGTGGTCTGCAAGTTGCTGATGTCGGTATAGAATGCCGCCGCATTGAAAGTGAAACCACGGCCCTGCGTTTTCACGCCCGCTTCATAGTTCCAGAGCGTTTCATCGTCATAATCCTGGAAGCCGCCAAAGATCGCCCGGTCGGCGGGCGTGCACAGATTGGCGTTGAGCGGATCGTTGACACCGCCAAGGCGGAATCCCTTCGCGGCCTGGGCGTTGACCGTTATGTTGTTCGACGCTTCATAGCTCAGCAGGAAGCGCGGGGTGAAACCGCTCGATTTTGTGCGATCGACCTTCCCGCTATCGCCGTTGGCGAACAGGCCGCCAGAGGTGATGGTGCGGACCTCCTTGAAATCGTAGTAACGTCCCCCCGCAGTCAAGGTCAGCGCATCGAGGATTTCGTAGCTGCCTTCACCGAAAACCGCGATCTGCTTCAGATTATAGGGCAGGTCAGAGTTGAAAGGTGAGTCCGGGCCAAAGCCGTTTGCGACTGCCGCCGAGGTTCCCGCTCCAAGCGTTGCATCGGTAAAGGCATCATAACCGGGCGTGGGCAGGCGCTGGGCATAAACGCGATCGGTGTCCGAATAGAAACCGCCAAAAACCCATTGGAGGGGCCCGTCGCCATTCGAGCTCAATCGCAATTCCTGCGTGAAGGACTGAACCTTCGTCGTGTCCCGCAGGTTCGAAGGCAGGATTACGGCTGCGGCAGGATAACCCAGATCCACCGAGACACTTCCCGTCAGCGCACTGGCATCGCGGCTCACCAGGATGTTGCGATCGGTGTAACTGGTGACCGAGGTCAGGTCGACACCACCAAGGCCCGCCTTGATCGTCGCATCAGCGATGAAAATCTCATCCTCGAACGCCTCGTCAAGCAAGAGGAATTGCTGACGCTTGCTGAATGTAACGGGTGCGCGGCCACCCGGCACAGCTGTGGTCGTAAACGGGTTGGCGAACAGGTTGAACACTTCTTCGCGATTGAACCCGTCCGTCGTGATCTTCTGGTAAATAACGCGCGGCGTGATCGACACCGTATCCGAAGGTTCGAACGTAACCGCGATGCGCCCGCCATAGCGTTCGCCGCTATTCACATCCTTCTTGACGCCCGTTGGCGTCAGCGCGTCGATAAATCCGCCATAGCGCGTATAGTAACCAACTGCACGGATTGCCGCCTTGTCTCCCAGGGGCGCATTGATCGCGCCCTTCAGGTGGCCGCCGAAATCATTGCCATCCACCAGGTTCACATTGGCCTCGAAAGCGCCTTCGGTTGCACCCAGTTTGGGCTGGTTGGTGATGTAGCGGATGGTGCCGCCGACCGAGCCCGAACCGAACAGTGTGCCTTGCGGTCCGCGCAGAGTTTCGACCCGGTTGAGATCGAAAAGGTCAAGATCGGGGGTGAAGAGCGAAAGCGAAATCACNNACATTGCGCGAGACGTCTTCAAGGTTGGTCGCGCCCGTTTTCTGGATATCCTCAGCCGTTTGGGCGTTGATCGAGAACGGAATGTCCTGAAGCGTTGCGTTGCGCTTGGTTGCCGTGACGATGATGTCATTGCCTTCGGCCTCTTCGGCCGCCGCAGCATCCTGCGCATGGGCTGGCAGCGCCAGCGCGAACGACAAGGCTGAAAACCCTGCAAGTAGCAGAGACTTTTTCATGATATTTCTCCTCCTGATCCTTATGCGATGCATTTGTGGCCAAGCATGGAGTCGCGGCCAAGCCGGAAATTCAATCCGGGTGCCGAATTTGCAACATGCGTTGCGCTTTGGTCACAGGCAAGGAAAGGCCGGTGCATTGCTGCACCAGCCCAGTTTTGTTCGCAGGAGGAACCCGGTAAGGACGCTTCCGCTTGCCGGAGAGCCTGGTCTTGATTGGGGGCAGGCTGCGGAGGAGAGAGGATGCCTGCCCCCAAACCCGTCAGTAATTATAGGCACGCTCCCCATGGCTCGAAAGGTCGAGCCCTTCGCGCTCGGCTTCTTCGGAGGGACGCAGGCCGATCGTCTTGTCGATGATGAAGTAGAGCACGGCCGAGACCCCGCCCGACCACAGCAGCGTGATCCCTACCGCTTGGGCCTGGATCCAAAGCTGCGCCATCATGCTGTAATCTTCGGGCTTCACCGCGACCGCCGGAGCGACCGTAAAGTCGAAATAGCCCTGCCCGCCCAGCGATGGCGCGGCGACGATCGCGGTGCCCAGCGCGCCAACGATCCCGCCAATGCAGTGGACGCCGAACACGTCGAGCGTGTCATCATATTTGAACATGTTCTTGACCGTCGAGACGAAGAAGAAACAGATCGGCGATACGATGAAGCCGAGCACGATCGAGGTCATCGGCGCGGCAAAGCCGCTCGCGGGCGTGATCGCCACCAACCCTGCGACAGCGCCCGTCACGGCGCCTAGAAGCGAAGGCCGGCCGTGCTTGATCTGCTCGACCAGGGCCCAGCTGACAGCGGCTGCGGCGGTTGCCACATAGGTGTTGATGAAGGCCACCGTCGCGACGCCATTTGCCTCAAGGTTGGAGCCGGCGTTGAAGCCGAACCAGCCGACCCAGAGGAGCGAGGCGCCGATCATCGTCATCGTCAGCGAGTGCGGCGGCGTGGCTTCCTTGCCAAAGCCGATCCGCTTTCCGACCATCAGGCAGCCGACAAGTCCTGCAATGCCTGCATTGATGTGGACCACGGTTCCGCCAGCAAAATCGAGCGCACCCTTGCCGAACAGATAGCCCCAGTCACCGGGCTGAGTCGGCTGGAAGTCCGGACCGGCAAAATACCAGACCATGTGGGCGATCGGGAAATAGACGATTGTGAGCCAGGCGACGACGAAGATCATCAATGCTGAAAATTTCACGCGCTCGGCGAAAGCGCCAACGATCAACGCGGGCGTGATGCACGCAAAGGTCATCTGGAAGATCACATAAGCATATTCGGGGAGATAGACGCCATTGCTAAAGGTTGCGGCGAATGTACCCGCGTTGACGCCTTGCAGAAATGCCTTGGACAGGCCGCCGACGAACGGGCTGCCTCCGGTAAAGCTCATCGAATAGCCCCAGCAGACCCAGACCAGCGACGCGATCGAAACGATCATGAAAACCTGCATCAGCAGGCTCAGCATGTTCTTTGTGCGCACCAGTCCGCCGTAAAAGAGCGCGAGCGCAGGAACCGACATCAGCAGCACCAGCGCCGAAGATATGAGCATCCATGCCGTATCGCCCTTGTTGACCATGTCGGCAGTCGGCGTGAAGGCCGCCGCCGCTGCAGGCGCGGTCGCTGCCACAGCGGCGGTCGTATTGGCCGCCGCCTCCTGTGCCCATGCGGGCAGGGCGGTCAGCGCGGTTCCAAGCCCGCCTGCCAGCCCGTATAAAGTCTTCCTGGAAATCATGCTTCCCCCTGTTTTTCTAGAGTGCGACGCTGTCGGTTTCGCCGGTGCGGATGCGCACCGCCTGACCGAGATCGAGGACGAAAATCTTGCCGTCGCCAATGGCACCGGTATTGGCGCTCTGCTGGATCGTCTCGACAACGCGTGCGGCGATGTCGGAGGCGCAGGCGACCTCGATCTTGATCTTGGGCACCATGTTGGTGCTGTATTCAGCACCGCGATAGATTTCGGTCTGGCCCTTCTGGCGACCAAAGCCCTTGACCTCGGAAACGGTCATGCCCGAAACGCCCAGCTCGCTCAGCGCGTCGCGGACGTCATCGAGCTTGAACGGCTTGATGATGGCAATGATGAATTTCAAAGCTAACCCCCTATTTTCGTGTCCGGGAGAAGCTGTGCAAGGGCTGTGCCAGTTTGCTGCATTGCAAAAAAGCTCAAAAAAGCTCGGCAAGAATGTAATTTTGGTGATGTTGGGCGCCTGAATCCGAGGCATTCATTTCAAGTTGCCCAATTTATAGGCATCTGCTGGGCCGTTTTCCGATCCCGCCGGGTAACGGACTTGCGGCGCTGTCGCGGCTTCGGCAAGGGTGGCATAATGCAACCAGGTCCGAAGTGATTTGAGAGGAGCCTTAATATGCCCGATGCCTATATCATCGACGCCGTTCGCACCCCGCGCGGGATTGGCAAGCCGGGCAAAGGGGCCTTGTCGCACCTGCATCCGCAGCACCTGGCAGCGACGGTTCTGAAAGCGCTGAAGGAGCGCAACAACCTCAATACCGCCGAAGTCGACGACATCATCTGGTCGACAAGCACGCAAAAAGGCAAACAGGGGGGCGATCTTGGCCGGATGGCTGCGCTCGATGCGGGGTATGACATCAAGGCGTCGGGAATGACGCTCGACCGTTTCTGCGGCGGTGGGATCACGTCGGTGAACCTGGCAGCCGCACAGGTCATGTCAGGGATGGAAGACCTGGTGATCGCCGGCGGGACCGAGATGATGTCCTATACGACTGCCGTTGCCGCCGAGGAGCGTGAGGCGGGACTCCGGCCGATGGGGATGGGCTCGGGCAACCGGCATTTGCAAGGCATCCACCCGCAGTCGCACCAGGGCGTGTGCGGCGATGCCATTGCGGCCATGGAAGGGATCAGCCGCGAGGCGGTCGATGCGCTGGGTCTTGAAAGCCAGCGGCGCGCCGAGATCGCCATCAGGGAGGGTCGTTTCGCGAGGAGTCTGGTGACGGTTTACAATGAGGATGGCTCGGTCGCGCTCGACCATGAGGAGTTTCCCCGACCACAGACGACAGCCGAAGGGCTCGCGTCATTGAAGGCGTCGTTCAACGAAATCGCCGACATGTCGATCCAGCCCGACGGGCAGACCTTCCGCCAGTCGATTACCGAAGTCTATCCGGGCCTTGAATGGGAAGGCGTGCATCATGCGGGCAATTCATCGGGCGTGGTCGATGGCGCCGCAGCAATCCTGATTGCGTCGAAGGACTATGCCGAAAAGCACGGCCTGAAACCCCGCGCGCGGATTGTGGCCACAGCCAATATTGGTGATTGTCCCACCCTGATGCTCAACGCGCCGGTTCCAGCCGCGAAGAAAGTGCTCGCCAAGGCTGGCCTCACCCCGGACGATATCGACCTGTGGGAAATCAACGAGGCTTTTGCAGTCGTTGCCGAGAAGTTCATCCGTGACCTCAAGCTCGACCGCGCGAAGGTCAACGTCAACGGCGGGGCCTGCGCGCTCGGCCACCCGATCGGTGCAACCGGTTCCATCCTGATCGGGACTGTCCTTGATGAACTGGAACGCCGAGGCCTCAAGCGCGGGCTCGTCACGATGTGTGCCGCGGGCGGCATGGCGCCTGCGATCATCATCGAGCGCGTTTGAGGGACTTGTGCGGGCAGGGGATCAGCAGATGCGACATGGCATGAGGATGACTCCATGAAGCGCAGCCTTGTCGTCCATCTCATGTTGCTGCCGCTTTTGCTTTTCGGCATCGCGAACACGGAGGTGCGTTCATCCGAACCGCCCGGTGCGCAGACGGCGCGACCTTGGTATGCGTCCGAGCTGGATGGCTTTGCCGCATCCGACCTGGCGAATTTCCCGCCATCCTGCGCAATCCTGTTCACCGGTTCGTCAAGCATAAGGCTATGGGAATCGCTGGCTAGGGATATGGCACCGGCACCGGTGATCAACCGGGGGTTTGGCGGCTCCACAATCGCCGATGTTGCCGACAGTTTCGATCAGGTCGTCGCGCCCTATAATCCCAAGGCCATCTTCTTTTATGCTGGCGAAAATGATGTGAATGCTGGCCGCTCATCCGCCAATGTCTTTTCCGATTTTCGGAGATTCATGGCCCTGAAATCCAAAGCGCTTGGCGATGTGCCCGTCTATTTCATCTCCCTGAAGCCTTCGAAGCTGCGCTTCAATCAAAGGAACGGGCAGTCCAAGGTCAATGCCATGGTGAAGCGCCTTGCTCGTCGGCACCGCGATTTGCACTTTATCGATGTGGTTCCGGCGATGCTTGAAAAGGGCAAGCCCCGGCACATCTACCGGGAAGACGGACTCCATATGACCGAAAAGGGTTATCGGCTCTGGACGGGCATCATTCGCCCCGCCGTGCTGTCGGAAGCCGCTCGTCGAACCAAGCGCTGCCCGAAGGGCTGATCGCGCCCTTCACGCAAGAGCATCGACATGGCCGGCATTTTTGGTGCCCCTGGCCGGACTCGAACCAGCACGCCTTGCGGCACTCGATTTTGAGTGGGCCGAGACTACATTAAGTATCTGATAGTAAACAATAATTTATAACAAATTCGAATTTTGTGTAAGGTTTTGTGCAAGTGTGTAAGACTTGTGTAAGGCTTTCCGACTGCAAATCGGACGCGCCTGACACTGCGATCTCTCCTTTCGCAGACCTCGATTCCGCTGTCCAGAAGCAACCGATCATTGATCCTCGCCGAGACGCTCGATGCCGGTTTCTGGTTTAACCAAACAGAATTGGCGCAGCGCCTTCTGTGCCTCGCTCAGCGCGTGCAATCCGGCATTTCAGGAAACAGGCATTTGGCTACTTCGCCTCCATCACACGAGGCATGCTGCGTGCCAAAGTCAACATGGTGCCCGCTGGCCGTTCATGACGATTGATCGCCGCCCCACTCTGGGCGGTCAAAGTTACAATGGGGACGGAGTGCTGGCGCGCAGATTTTCGACTTGGCTGTCCGTTTTGCGCCGCATTTCGGCCATTCCACCTCCGCTCGGACCACCCCGAAAGCGGACGTTGGATTTTTGTGGCTCCAATGACTGCGAAGTTGGACAGACCTGAACGGCAGGTTTGGTGCGCAGGTTTCAGAATGCCGCCTCTCGATGCGGCTATCATCGACGGCGGTTATGCCCTCCCATTTTGTCCGTCCCCAACGATTCTCGGTCAGCGTAGTAGAGGTCATCGCTCTAATCGGACGCGGAGGCGACGTGCCCTTTCTCGGAACGCACCCTCGCCGCCTTCGAGAATGTCGCAAACAGCCTTACGGATTTCAGCGTTCTCGAGCCCGCCCGACCGATAGGTGATCGGCGGGAGCTTGCCATGTGGGTGGGGTCCCGCCTCGGCAATGATGATCTGATCGGCGTCGGTGTTGACGACGAGATTGGCGTTGTGGGTGACCATGATCAACTGGCGGTGTGCCTTCGTCTCGATGAAGAGATGGACCAGTTCGTCGAAGACCGATTTCGGATCGAGATTCTCTTCGGGCTGGTCGATCACCAGCGGCCGATTATCGCTGTCGTCGAGCGCGAGATAGAGCAACAGCAGGACGATGCCCCGCGTGCCCGGTGACAACTTGCGGATGTCGACGCCGTCATAATCGATCCCGTAGCGGATCGCGATGTGGTCGGTGCTGAACAGCCATTGCGCAAAGCGCTTCGACCACGCGCGGAACTCGGCTTGATCGGTGTGGGCGACCGGCGAGTGATCGAGCAGCTCCTTTTGATAGAGCCGCCGAAACTCCGCAATCGCCGTGCGGACGGCCGCGGCGTCGCCAGTCTCCCAGGCTGCTTTTAGAACCTCATTGGCCTTCTGGAAGAGCGTGCCCTTGCCGCAGAACGCGCCGGCCTTGCGAAGGTTGATAAGCCCATCTTCGGCCTCGGTCGCCCATTGCTCTACGTTCGCGACCCGAGCGACAGAGAAGGACAGCTTCTTCAAGGTGCCAGAGGCTGCGGCAAGCCGCGCCATCAACGGCGCGTAGAGCGCCTCGAGCACCGACTGTTCCGCGACCAGCGCGTCGAACGCGCGGCCATAGGCTTCCTCTCGCTCGGCCTGCAGTGTCTTCGTCCGCTCCTCCGCGCCCTGCGCGTCCTTCAGCTTGTCCGTCAGGGTCTGAAGCGCGGCGCTCTCTGTCGCGATACTGCCGGAAAGGGCGGTGTAACGGCGTTGGATACGCCATCCACGCCGCGCTGAGCGGGTTCGGCAGCGTCACCAGCGGTACTTCATGAACTTGCCGTCGATCGGCGTCGCATCGAGCTCGGTTCGATGGGTTTCGTAGAATGTGACCAGCTTTTCGGAGCGGTCGCGGGAGAATGGATCGGTCATGGACGCCAATTAGCGACTTAAAGATGTTTCGGCGACCACAGTCCGTATCCGGCCATAATCCAGTAGCTCTCCCCTTTCTCCAGCACCCGCCAGTCCATGATCCAGTCGGGCCGATTTCTGATGCCAATACCTACTGGTGTGCCAGAGTAACCAAGTGTACAATCGCCGAACGGCTGGGCAAGAAAAAGTAGCCTCCACCACGCGTCTCGACATGGGATTGCAGGAGCGGCACCTTGATCGGGCCTGCCGCGGTAGGGATAGTGAAGATACCATTCAGGCAGCCATCTCGTCCGGCGCGCGATCCGCCAAGCAGGGGGTCGCGTTCATCGACCAGGCCGTGAAAGCTGGTCGCGTTGATCCAGGTGCGCTGGACGAATTCGAACTGACGCTCAAGGTCGCCGCACAGCGCCATAAACAAGAGGCCGATTTTCTCCTCACCATCGCCGCCCTCGGGGCGATAGCAGTAGGCACGGCCTCGGCGCAGCAGGCGATGGCGATTGGTAATGCGTTGTTCGTCGACATCGCCCGGCTCCTGGCTATCGCGCGGATTGGTGCGGCGGATATGCGAACCTAGCGGGCAGGATAGACCGCGCGGATCGTCTGTACCGTAAGCGAAATCATTGCCCGGCTGGGCATCGAGCTTGCAACGGCTGGATTTTTCCGGGTTGCCGACCAAGGGCCTCCCGTCGGGCCAGCGTCCGATTATCTTGGCTGCGACCCATTCCTGATCGACTTCCCCGCCCGCCAGCTCGGCAAACGAATCGTACTCGCTGCGGATCTGCTCACTGACTGCCGCGGCTTGCTGCCAGAAGCCCGCGACGTTCTGGTCGAGCTCACGCACGGCAAGGAAAGTGCCGTTGCGGCCGAAGTCGCGCGGTTCGAACTGGCTGCCACGATTGCCGAACCAGGGATAGCGATTGGTCCGCGCGGCCGACAGCGAGGGCAACAGGCAACCGGGGTCGCGCTCCGCACCCACAACGATTGGGGGGGCTAGGTGGCCTTGATGATTGCGGTAACCGAGTAAGAACTCGCCCGCCGCGACGAGATCGCGCTCGGGAACACCCTGGGCCGCGCGCCGGGTGCCGCGGATCACCGGCTGAGATATGCCATCGCGGAATCCGAATGGCTCGATATCGAGCGACTCGCGCCCTTCGCGGTCTTTCGCCGGCTTGCAGTCAATCCGGTGAACAATCGTTCCGCCGAAGAACCCCAGCAGCCGGGCATGCGCATCGACGAGGTCGCGGTGCGACAGGTCTTGCTCATGGCCGTAGAGCATCAGCAAGGCATGCGCACCGCGCTTGGCATCGCCGTCGTCGCAGAACCGCCAGGCACCAACCGCGTCCGGATCGTCCCCAAGCAGCCGCGCGCGCGCCGCCATGGTCATGCGGAAGGCGGATGGCAGGCTATCGAGCCCGCCTGCCTGGTCGAATCCGAACCGCTCCAATCCTTCGGCCGTAAATCCCAGGATGGCGCCTCCCGCAGATTGCGACCGGTCGCCGAACAGGACCCTGGCTTCGAGCGGCAAGCGGATGAACAGCCGCCCTTTGCGGTCCTCATGGACCCAGCGTTCCGGCGGGGAAACGAAGGGGCCGGCGAAATAGGCTCTGAGGCCCGACACAGCGCTAAGCCAAGCGCCGGCTTTCAGCCGATCTTTGGGCAAGCGCAGCAGCAGTGCGCTCGCTTCGCTCATCGACGATAGCCCGTTGAAAACAAGCGTCTGGATTTCCTGGCTTTCCAGTTCGTCGCCTTCGCGTTGAGCCGAGCCGAAGCATGACAGCCAGGCGCGCGCATCGGTATCGCTGGTGGCGCGCGCCAGTCCGTCCTCGATCATCGCGTTGTTGCGGATTTGCTGTGCGGTCAGATTGGGAAAGCGGCTGAACCAGAAACGGGTTTCCCGCTGCTGCAGACGGACCCAGCGCTTGAAGCAGTCGCCGTTGGCGGCGCCATCGAGGATCAGGAATCGAGTCGGCGGAAATCCGACTCCGTGGCTCCAAGCCGCAGACTGACCCTCGTTGGCGCGGGTGATGAAGTCTTCCAGATAGCTTTCCCAACTACCGTCATAGTTCGAGAAGAAAACGAACTGCTCGGAGCCCGGAACGCGGAACCAGCGCGCCTTGTGGATGGTGCCCATCGTCACGACAAAACCGGGCCGAAAGAAATGGCTTACTGCTTGGCGGATGCCCCACATTGAAAATGCGAAGGTCAGCCGGCGCAAGAAGCCGGGCTTGAACGGCGTGACCGCGATGATGTGGTTCTGTGCGTAACCGTCAGCATCCTCGCGCCGGGCGATCGCTTTGACGTGTTCGAGCGGCGCGGCGCGCTCGTCGATCGGATCACTGCGTTCGTGCCGGCGCAGCCACAGGGCGAGGCATCCCAGCGGCAGCAGGATCGTCACCAGAGCCAGTGGCAGACCGGCGGCCAGCGCCGAAATTGCGGCAAGCGTCCAGTCACGCAACCCCTCCAGACCAGCTCGCCACCAGGCCAGCAGTGCAGCGATCCAGCCAAGCCAGATTGCCGCGGCGCCAAGCGGGATCCAGCGGTTCTCGCGCGCGAGCAGGGCTGCCTTGATTCCGGGCCAAAACGATTTGGGTTGGGCCCAGTCGGCGATCGCCAGGCGCTTGCGGCTGGGACGCAGCAACGCGCGGCGCAGCCCAAGTCCCCGGGCCAGATCGATCAGATGGCGGTACTCGTCAATCAGCGCCAGCCAGGAATCGCCCCGCATCAGGCGGCGCGTGCGCAGCAGCAGGCCCATCGCCCGGGCATTGAGGCCGAGTTCATCCTTGAGCTCTGCATCGATCACCCGGCGGGCATAGTCCGCGACGCGTTCCTGCCGGGCGATGTCGGCCACCGACAACTCGGCGAGTCCGTCGAAATGCAGGCCAGTATTGCCATAGGGGCGCTGGTCGAGCACGACATGCGCCCGGCGCAAGGCCGCGGCGAGTGCCTGGGGGGTGGACACGTCAACGCAATGGGCGACGACCGGCGCCAGCCAGTCAAAACACTGGTCGGCGATCAGGCCGAGCAATTCGTGCTCGTCGCCGTCACCGCTGATCTCGAAGATCAGGATCGAACGGCTTGAACCGGGCGCCTGCTCGATCACCGAAAGCGAAGCGAACTGGACCCGGTCGCCTTGGCACAGCGTGACGGCGATCTCGGGCCGGGCGGGATTGCCCAGGGCGTCGAGCGCGCTTTCAACCGTCGCCCGCGCCACGTCGTGGCGCACCGGCAAGGTAGCGACGATCATCGCCCGTTTCGCTTGCGGCGCCTCGTAGATCATGTCCAACCGAACCGGAAAGGCACCGACCCGCAGCATCGATCCGTGCTTGTCGCTCGTGCAGCGCAGCCGCGGCTGGCGCAGCAGCGCGATGAACACCGGCACCAGGTGTGCCAATGCCAATTCCGCCCCCCAGCAATCGTGCGGTCCGAAGCCGAACATCATCCAGCGGCGCTGGATCAGTGAAGCTTCATCGCTCAGCCCGCGCCGGTCACGCAGCGCCGAAGGGATGCAGGCCAGCACCAGATCGCCGCGCCGCGTTTGCCGCCGCCCCCAGGCGCCGGTCCCGATTGCTTGCGGGTCGGCATCATCGGGAACATGGCGCCACAATCCCGGCGAAAGCGCCGGATTGAGCCGCCCGGCTTCAAGCAGTATCTGACGCATATCCTCGGCATTGCCCGCCGCCGCAGCCTCGTGCGCGGCGCGCAGCAGTGCCGGTTTGTCGAGCAGGACCTCGATCATGTTGCCGGCTGCCAGCGTGTTTGTCGGCACGAAAGCCGTGGCCAGGCCAATGATCGTCGCCCGCACCTGCTGATCGGGGACGCCCAGATCGGTTACCAGCCGATCGATAAGGGTCGCGCGATCGCGCTTGCTCTTGGGATGTCGCAGATTGTTGAGCCTGACCCTGGCGATGGCATCGTCGGTCAGCCCCGCCAGGTGCGCGCTGGCGATCTTGGCCTGGCGATGGGTGTTGGCATCGCCCGTGAAATCGCCGAAGATCTGGTTGGACAGCGCCATGGTCCACTGCCCGAAGACATCGGGATCATGCGCGGTGAGGCCGAAGTAGCGGCAGGCCGCTTCGCTGGCAGTGCGGGTGATCAAATCGCGGATTACGTCAATCCGTCCGGCCCCCGCCGCCAGCAGCGCCGCGGCATCGTCGGTGACACCTGCACTGACTGCGGCGAAATCCTCCTTGCGCAAGGCCTGGTGAAGGACCTTGCGCAGGCTGTCGTGAGCCGGGCCGTCCTCAGCCAGCACATTGCCTTGCCCGCCGCCCAAGTCCTTCATTTCCGGCCCGTAGACCACCCGGAAATGGTCCATGTCGTCCAGCACCTGTTTGACATCGGAGGCGCGCGTAACCAGCACCACGCGCCCGAAGCGCGGATTGGGCCAGATCTGGCGGAAGACGAAGGCAAGCGCCGGCAGCACCCGGCGCAAGGCGAAGCGGGTGAGCCCCCGCACCAGCGGATTGCGCGATCCGAGGCTGTCGAAGTCGAACGGTTCGAGCGGCTGGCCGGGGCGTTCCGCGTCTGCCGCCAGCAGCGCGTGGATGCGATCGAAGTATTTGAGCAGGGCCATAATCGTGTTCGCCTCTTATCGCGTGATTGCGCCGGACGGGCATGCCGGAAAGTCGAGCGCCGCAGCCACGGCCAGCCGCAGCTTACGGTTCCAGTTTCGATCTCTAAAGGGCAGCCATTCAAGCGCGACCGGATCGTAGTCGGGCCGGATGCGCTGCAGGGCAGCGGCGGCTTCGCCGGCGCGCCGGGCATCGCCTGTCAGCCACAGCGCCGCGATCTTCAGGGCATGGGCATAGAGGTAACCCGGCCGCCGGGCGAGCGCCGCATCCGCATCGATCACTGCCTGGTCGTAGTTCCCCAGCATCAGGCCGGCCAGCGCGAGTTCGCCGTATTGATGGAAGTTCTGCATGTCGAGCGGGTTCAATCGCAGCGCCGTGCGGACCAGGGGAATGCCGTCCTCCGGCCGGCCGATCAACGAATAGCAGCTGCCAAGATGGCCATAGGCAAACGACAGGCTGGGATTGAGCTGGATCGCCTCGCGAATTAGCGAGATCGCGCTGTCATGGCGCGACAACCACATATCGAGAATGCCGAGCAGTAGCCAAGACCTGGCATCATAGGGATCGGCGTCGCGCGCAGCGACGATCCCGCGTCGCAGTCCCTCGATCGCGGCCGGCGGTGCGCCCTGGTTCCACAGCTTCCAGCCCTCGGCATAGCCTCGCTCGATCATCACCTCGGCCGAGCCCGGCCGGGACTGGCCGGCCATGTCGAGCAGCTCCTCGGCGATCCGCGAATCTTCACGCGTGAGCCGCCGCATGTGCCAGCGCGCCCGCCACACCAGTCCATCGGCGTTGAGGTGGTGGATGCCGCGATCGCGGACGCGCTGTTGCTGGTCGGTTTCGATCTGCATCGACAAGGCCGCGACCGCGTCCGTCGCAATCTCTTCGACTTCGTGAATGGCGACCGGCTCGCCCAGCGGGTAACGGCTCGACCACAGCAAGTGTCCATTGTGGGCCTCGGACAGCGCCAGCACGAAGGTCCGGCCCGGTCCAAAGCGGCAATGGAGCAGGTAGTCGACCCCGAGCATCCGACCGGTGCGTTCGAGCATTTCGGGACTGTCGATCTTGAGTGTACCCGCCGGGGCACCGACCAGGGGCAGCCAGCGCAGCCTGGCGATCCGCTCGGCGAGGTCGTCGGCAATGCCTTCGAGCACGGCGGCCTGTTCCACCGGAAGGTCGTGGTGTTGGACCACCACGCTCAGCGTCGGGCGGCAGGTCATCGCCGGCGGAACCTCCTGCAGATCAATCGAGGTGCCCGCCACGCCATAGGCCTGGGCTGCCTCGCGCTCGGATTCGATCGCCTGACGCTCATCTCGCAACCAGTCCTCAAAGCCTTCTTCCCAGGCGATGTCGATCCCTTCGAGGAATTCGCCGCGGGCGCTGGCCAACTGCAAGGGGTCGCGAAGGTCGATCTCGACCGCCTCAAGGTTGAGCGCCACCGTCTCGTGATCGGCATGGAGCAGCGCGCGTTCGGCAATGTTGAGCAGCGGGCGCAGGTTTGAAAGTTCGCGGCGCAGGCTGGCCTGGGCCTGAGCGCGGTCGCGGCTACCCCAGATCCGCTCCTGCAGCCACTGCCGCGAGCGCTCGCCCGAGCGCGCCGTCGCAAGCATGGCGAGTAGTATTCGCGAGCGCTTGGCTCTGATCGCAACGCGGCGCCCGTCCGGTGCGAATAGCCGGAACGAGCCCATTAGCTCGAGCCGGAATCTGGTCGCAAATTCAGCCATCGGCGCCCCCGTTCTGAGCTTCCTTTATATGCCGATGTTTAGGCCAGTAAATTTTTCACGGTTGGGCCGACGCATTTTTCACGAAAGTCGGACTCAGCGCCTCCATCTGCAGCGCCAGACACGCCACCGGGCGTGAAACCAAGCCAAGCGGAGGCCAGCATGACCACCCATCCTCGCACCACTCGCAACCGCAAACTGCTGGTCAGCGTTTTCAACGCGCAAGAGGCCCGCGAGGCGGTTCTCGGCGGCGGGCGGATCATCGACAGCGAGGATCCCAAGAGCGCACTGGGCAACATCAGCCCGCGCCACATCATGGATGTGCGCGATGCCGTGCTCGATTTCCAGCGCGACCTCGACGTCCAGCTGAGCACCAACATTGGCGAGGACCAATTGCTGTTCCGCCGTTCGCAGACCGGAATGGCGATCGAGAAGTCTCCCTACGAGATCGCCGGGAAAGCCGCACAGGCCGGAATGGGCGTCGCCCTGGCGATGGGAAGCGACGTTCACCCGATCAACTTCGTCAAGGTTGGCGTTGATGGCATGTCGGCGACTAAGGTGGTTGAAGTGATCGGCGAGGTGGTACGCACCCTGCGCCGTACCCAGTCACTGACCTACAGCCGCGTGATGTCGGTGCTTTTCGCGCAAGACCTAGTTGGCTGGCGCGAGCGACGCCAGAACGATGAAGTGCGGCGTACCCTAATTGGTCTGCGCGAGTTCAATCCCGCCTCGGAAGGCGAGCCGGGCGCCTTCGACGTGACTCCCTTTGCCGTGGGCACCCTGCGCGACCACGCCAGCGGACAGGTGCTTTACACCGATTCCAGCCAGGTTTCGCTCGCCACTCTGGTGCGCGACGGGGTGCTGCCCGAAGGCGCGAATGGCTCCTTCATCCGCATCAACGACCTGTTCGAGCACCAGCGCCACTTCCCAAAGGCCGCCGGCAGCGCCGAACGCACCACCCGCGGGGTTATCAAGGAGATGGTCGATGCCACGGCAGCAGCCGGGGCCGATGCGATCATGATCGACACCTCGATCCTCTCGAAGGTGTCGAATCTTTGCCTGATCGACACCCGTTCCGACGGCATGGTCGATGTCAACAGCCTTATGACGCGCAACGGGCTGGTCGAACAGGGCATCTTGACGCTGGATGAACTTCGCTTTTTCGTCGATTACTGCCATTTTCGCGGGGTTTCGGCGAACCTGGCAGGATCGATCCAGAGCTATCAGGCGCAGCAGCTGTGGATGCTCATTCCCGAACTCGACCAGTGTTCAACCCGCGGCGCGGCATCGGCCGTCACTGTCGATCCGAGCCGGCCCGGCAATCAGGGTGCTGACACCCGCCAGATGCGGGTGATCAAGCGCCAGCTGGTTCGCGGCCTGGCCCCACCCGAGCACGGCGGAGTGCTCAACCTGCCAGCCGCCTTGCAACGCTCTGCCGAGGGTCGCGACCGCGCGCGCGCGCTGGTCGAGACTCTGCGCGACGCGCGCGACAAGGCCGGCGACCCCGACCTTGACGCTTTCTGGATCGACAGCGTCGGCAATCCCACCCCCTTTGCCGCCTGAACCGGCTCCCGGGAGAGAAACCATGACAACTCGCACTTGCTCGATTCCCCTCCCCGACGCCGATCTCGGGCTTGGCAGCGCCAACTGGTCAAAGGGCCTCCAGGCAATGTCGGACTGGATCTGGAGCGGCAATCTCAACCCCGCGGCCTTCCCCAACAATCTCGGACGCTTCTTCCTCCAGATTCCGGCGATCTTCGAGCATCAGCTGCACTTCTCGACCACGTTGATCTTCGACGAGCCCTCGTTCCGCAACGGCATCCAGATTTCCGGCTTTCTCGAGCGACCCCTGCGTGAACTGGTGATCAACCTGATCGGTCAGCGCCGTCGCGCCCGCTATACGATGACGCACCACGCGGTGCTGGGCACGCTGACCGCGCGCAAGCACGGGCTGGACCGGGGCACGTTTGCGGCCAAGCTGCATGGCCTTCTCGATCACGCCCGACTGACCGACCTGTTCTCGCCGCTCGAGCGGGCCGTGTTGGACTTCGCCGACACCTTCATCAGTGATCCCAAGCGCTGGAGCGACGAAGCGGCCGAAACCCTCAAGCAGTTGCTGCGGGAGAGCAATCGCGAGCGCCACGGTTCGACCGGAGCCTGGCTGCAAGCGATCGAGCACGCCCGTGCCGCAGAGCGCGGTGCCCGCGCCGCGGGACGGGGCGAGCCGGCCGCCCGGGACGCCGCGGCCGAGGCGATGCGGACCCAGCCGTGTGCACTGGACGATGCCGCCAACGAGCGCATGGTCAATGCAGCGCTGGTCGAACTGGCGTTCCTGTGCCTGCAATTTGTCGCCCTCACCGACGTCTTCTCGGCCCTTGCGATCCCCGATGAGGACTTCCTGCCGGATGTGATGGCCGGTTTGCTGCCGCAACCGCTGATCGAGCGGATCGAGGCGCTGAGCGACGAGGATCCTGGGCCCGATGCTGGCAACGTGCCGCCCCCGGTGACCCTGGATATAAGCAAGATTGCCGCCGGCAAGTGGGCGGTCGCCAGCGCGCGTCCCACCGGATCGCGGGTGCCGCTGGTCAGCTACGAGATCGATACAGCCCAGGCGCAGCGCGACAAGGGCCTGGCCGTCGGCGGCGTCCAGGCGGGGGCCTGGGGCTGGTCGTTCGGCAGCTATTTCCCCGGCGGGCTGGTCTATCTGTTGATGCACCATCCCGAACTGGCGCGCTTTGAGCCGCCCTATTCGCTCCCGCTGCTGTTCAATGAGGACGAATGGCGCAACGGCACGCAGACCGGTGGCTTCGTCTCGCGGCGGATGAAGGAACTGGCCTTTCTCAAGATCTATACCATCACCCGGGCTCGGTACGGTCTGGAGCATCACACCATGTTCCTGTTCAACCTCTTCCGCGACGAATACGGGGTGGGTCGGGCGCCCAATCCGCCACTTGGCGATGCCGACCGGGAAGCCGCCACGGCGCTGGCGCTCGATCATGCCGAGCGCGCGGTGCTCCATGTCGACGATCCCGAGGCCGCCCCGCTGGGCACCTACGCCGAGGCCGAAAAGGCGTTGCTTGCCTGGGTCGGCTGTGTCGTGCGTCATCCACACGGTGCCCAAGCTCATGAACCCGCGCTGCGCGAATCGCTGAAAGAGCACAACCAGGCCGAGATCGCCGCAGGCACGCGCCGACTCGACATTTCGCCCGGAATCGGCGCCGATGCGGCGATGCGGAGGCTGATTGACCACCAGATCGCCGAGCTGGCCATGCTCACCGGGCACATGGACGGGCTGGGCCGGGCCATGACGATCCTGCGGCTTGAGTCCGAAGCCTCGGTTAAGGCTGCCGATGGCTACCTGACCGATCGGCCGGGCCTGTTCGAGGCTTACGACTTCGTCGGTGTCACGCCGGCGGCCCGCACCGCGAACGAGCTGCGACTCAACCCGCCGCTGGCCGAGGCCTTGGCCAAGGGCGCGGTCAAATCGCCAGTCAGCGCCGAGGACGCAGTCAAGACCGCCGAGTTCTGAGTGCTCGGCTGCCAAAGAGAGGACAACGACGATGCCTGCTACGGACGCTAACGACTATGCCATCCTGGCGCTGCGGCTTGGCGTTGCCTGGGTGTTTCTCTACGCCGCATGGCGCAACACCAACACCGCCGATGCACGCAAGTGGACCGCCGGGGAAACCGCGCTGCTGTTCCGCGGGATGGGGCTGCCGCCCAGTCACTGGATAGTTGGCACCGCGACCTTCATCGGCATGGCAATGATGTATGGCGGCGGAATCGCCGTCCTGCTGGGCAGCTTTGTCCGGCCGGGCGGACTGGCGCTTGCTCTGTTCAGCATGATGGGTGTCCGCATCCATGCGATCCGCCGCGATGAGGCGCTGGCCGAGGCCAATGCCGGCGTTCCGATCGCCTGGTCGGCCTTTGCCGGACACATCGCCGCCGGCCTCAAGAACTGGGCGCTGGTTGGCGCCGGGCTGTTTTTCGTTCTCGCAGGCAGCGGCCGCCTTTCGCTCGGTCCAGACGTCGGCGCTGCCCTGGTGGCGCACCTGCTGAACTGACTTCGCATATCCCAACAGGAGCCTGACAATGACCAAGACCGCAACTGCCAACCCTAATGCCACGGTCCGGGGAAAGCCGGTCGCTAGCTTCGACATGGAGTTCGAATGGCACTCCGGCGAATGGGAATTGCTGTTCAACGAACAGATTAGCCTGATTCGCGCCGATCTCGAGCGTGCCAAAGCAAGCGACAAACTGGTTGTTTACCTCTCCTGCCCGATCAGCGGCCGCGGCGGCGGCGATTCAGGGGCAAACGTCGATATTGCGCTCGCCGCCCAACGCCACCTGCTCGACCGCTGGGGCGAGTCCGTCTGGATCCTCAACCCTGCGAATTACCAGATGGAATCGCGCATGGGCACCGGACTGATGAATCAGCACGCCAAGCGGCTCGGGATCGACCTATCCGCGCTGCTCGCGGCCACCGGCAAGCCCTCGGGCGGCGACTACATGCGGATGTGGACCACGCTATTGGTCGAAAACGACACTCAGGTTGGCTTGGCGACCGTTCCCGAGGAACTCAAGAACACCGGCCAGTTTTTCGATGCCTACTACTTTCTGGGACCGACCGACATGCACCGCTTCTTCGGCAAGGGCGGAGAAACGCTGACTGCGGGTATCGAATCCTACTTCGCCCGGCGGATGGAATCCGATTCCGAGTTTCGCAATAGCTACTCTGTCAAGCCAGGCGGATCAGGTGGCGAGCCCGATTGGGGTGGCTGGGAAGTCCAGCGGCAGCAATTCCTGCGGTACTACATGTTCCGGGCCGGCGCGACCTACAGCCTAGGCAGCCACGACGAATGGAACATCTGGCTGATGCTCAATGCCCGCCGCCGCGCGGTCAAATATGGCATCGCTGAGCAGATCGCCGGCTTCTTCGAAGGATGCCAGCTGAGCTGCGGCGACTACGAGTCGCCGACCGCACCAGGTTATCAACTCTAGTTCTGATTTCGCTGACGAGGAGAGCAACCATGCGCATTGCCAGCTTCAATGTTGAGAACCTGTTCGACCGCCCCAAGGTGATGGACCAGAATTCCTGGACCATCGGTCGCCAGATCCTGCAAGACTTCGCCGCGCTCAACCAACTGCTCGGCCAGCGCACCTATTCACCCGCCGACAAGGCGCAGATGATCGAACTGCTGCGCGATCTGGGGCTCGAAAACAGCGACGAGAGCCAGTTCGTCATCTTGCGCAGCAACCGCGGCAAACTGGTGCGCCGACCTTCCGAAGGCGGCCTGGTGATCGAGGCCAACGGCCGGGCCGACTGGACCGGCTCGCTCGAGCTGATCGAAGGCCCGGTCAACGAGGAATCGATGCAGAACACCGCCCGAGTGATCAACGATGTGGGCGCAGACGTGCTTGCGGTCGTCGAAGCGGAAAACAGGCCGGCTCTCGCGATGTTCTGTGACGACGTACTGCCGATGGTCACCGGCGACAATGCCATCGGCGCCGCCTGGGACCAGGTCATGCTGATCGACGGCAATGACGATCGCGGCATCGACGTTGGTCTTCTTACCCGCAATGGCTGCACCATTGGCACGATGCGCAGCCATGTCGATGATCGCGACGGGCAAGGGCGGCGCATCTTCTCGCGGGATTGCCCCGAGTTTACAGTCACCACCCCGCTGGGCAACGAGGTACTGGTGCTGGTCAACCACTTCAAGAGCAAGGGCTATGGCGCACCGTCGGAATCGGACCGCCGCCGCCGCAGTCAAGCGCTCCGGGTAGCGGAGATCTATGCGGAGCGCCGTGCTCAGGGCCATGACAACATTGTCGTTTTGGGCGATCTCAACGATTTCCCGGGGCGTGCGCCGTTGAAGCCACTGCTCGCCGACACCGACCTTCTCGACATTGCACAATTGCCTGGCTTCGACGACGGCGGCTATCCGGGCACCTACAGCCCGTGCAAAGACCCGGACGACAAGATTGACTTCATCCTGCTTTCGCCGGCGCTGCGGGCGCTGGTGCGCGGCGGCGGAGTATTCCGCAAGGGCATGTGGCCGGGCAGGGAAAACCGCTGGCCCGCCTATCCCTCAATAACTCGACCGGCGCTGGCGGCATCCGATCATGCTGCAATCTGGGCTGACATAGACATCTAGTGCCTCACGCGAGAAAACCTCCCGACTTTAGTCGGGTGCAGGCTTCCGTTATATGCTCAGCCGCTAGCCCGAACCCGCTGCAGCGTGAGGCCGCCTGGAGGGCGCGAAAGCTCACTTGCTCGAGGATGCTGGCTAAGGATGCATTCGACCGGCACCATGATCGCTTTGAGAAGGCGATCCCTGTCGAGCGCCTGGCCAAAAAAATTTGAAGCCTGACCGGTCGATGGGACATGAAGGGCACAACCTTGCCGGTGTAGGTTGGATCAATTGCGCCTCCCGTTGAGAATCTTACGCTCCAAATCGTCCGGTCGGTTGTCTACCCCGCCAATAGCCATTCCAATTGCGTGAATGTAAGGACGCTTCTGACGGTCGACATATGACCCGCGAACGACCGCTATGTCAGCGGAAACTGTCATGCAAATGAATCAAACTCGTTGCCATTCAAAGCCAGTCTGACGTGCCGGAGTGAGCCAATTTCGATGCCTCTGCCAATCGTTCTGATAACGGAGGGCCGCATTCTATAATTTCGGAAGACGCCGAGCCACTACCGACGATAGAATGATGGCCGTGTCGGCCGACGCATACGGCTGGAAGCGATCAACCACAGCTTGAAGTTCGCGCGCGTCGCTGACCACCAACTTCGCCAGAAAGCAGTCTTCACCGGTCACTCGATCTGCTTCTACGACCTCCGGCGTGTCGTCGAGCATCTTTGCCAGTCGTATTGCTTCACCGGGCATGGCGTTCATTCGCACATAAGCCGCAGTGCCGAGGTTGAAGGCGCGGGGATCGACCACAATGGTGTAGCCTTGGATCGCGCCCGCATCCTCCAGCTTGAGAATACGCGCGGTCACGCTGGGGCTGGACATGCCAATCAGTTTTGCAAGCTCGCGGATCGTCATACGACCTTTATCGGTCAATGCCGCAATTATCGCTCGATCGGTCTTGTCGAGGTGCCGAGTTACATAACGGCTTCGGTTCATAGCTCGCCCCTAGCTGGATGACACCAGCGGGGCCTTGTGATTGCGAAGGCAAATGTTCGATTGCGCCTTATTTATTCGCATTTGGACGATGAATCAGCCGGCAGCGAACCCTTTCAGCGACGAACACATAGTCCGCAGGATCAAGTTTGAAGGTCAAAAACCGTTACCGGTTTCGATAGGCGAGTCGAAACGGCTGCAACGCCTTCCTGAATCTATGGCTGACCTGTTGGCCTGACAGCTATCAATAGTTCGGTCGTCGAGCAGAGTAATTCTGCTTGAAATCAGAATTTCGGGGGCAATGCACAATGAACTACCGAGCGCGCCAAGTATCAGTTTTCAGGGTTTGGGGGGATGGCGCGTAATGGCCTATTCTACTGCTGCCATCGTTGCATTGGCGACGCAATGCGCACCAAGTGTTGCGCCTGAAACGGTGCTGGCAATCATTCAAACCGAAAGCAGCGGCGATCCCTTCGCCCTCAACGTCAACGGCGGGCGGCAGCCCGCACGTCAAAGCAACGCTGCCGATGCTGCCGCCACCGCGCGGCGTTTCGTAGCAGCGGGATATTCTGTCGATCTTGGGCTTGGTCAAATCAATTCGCGCAACATGCGCTGGCTTGGGCTGACCTGGGAAACCGTATTCGACCCCTGCACCAATGTTGCAGCTCTGGGCCGCGTCCTCACCGCGAACTACAATGCGGCAAAAGCCGGACGCGATCCGCAAACCGCCCTTCGGGTCGCACTCTCGATGTATAACACGGGAAGCCAGACGCGCGGATTTCGGAACGGCTATGTTGCCAAGGTCGTCGGCAACGCGGGCGTCGCGGACAGCGGCGTATCGTACGCCGCTGCAAGTCCGGCCGTTGATGCAGGCGCACGGGCAAGCGGAAGCCTGCGTAACTTTCTGGTCTCAGAAAACGCGCAAATCCAAGCGCCGACGATCACACCCCGCCCCGCCCCGCCGCCCCAATGGAACGTCTTTGAACGCGCCGCCTATGACCGCGAAACGCAAAATCTCGCCGGAAACGAAAGCACCAGCATATGAATGTCATCCTGATGGCCTGGCGCGGTGTCGAAACGTGGCGCGCAGACTTTGCCGCCAGATTCAACGCAATGCCCAAACTAAGGCAAAGCGCCATATTGTGGGGCGCGGCATTGGCTGCGGCAACCATCATTTCGTTTGCAAACCCCGATCCCGCCTACGCGCAGAATCTGGAGAGTTTCGCCAGCAAAGTGCGCGCTCTGCTCTCATCGACCCTGCTCCGCACGCTCGCTGTCATCGCCGTCATCGTGACAGGCCTGCTCTGGTTCACGGGCCGTGCTTCGACCGCGGTGCTGGTCACGGTGATCATCGGGATCGCCATTGTCTTTTCAGCTGATGCCATTGTCGGCGCGATCGCCGGATAACGCCATGACCGACGACACCGAGCTTCCGACCAAAAACACGCTGTTTCTCGCGGTTACGCGACCGGCGCTGTGGGCGGGAATCCCAATTGAGGCGGCGGTGTTGCTGCTCATATCCAGCGCATCGGTGCTGATATGGAGCAACAGCCCGGTCTATGCTGCGCTGGTGGTCGCTTTCGGCTATTCCATCTCACGGCTGATCGTCCGCCACGATGTCAACGCCTTCCGCCTGCTGTTCCTCTGGGGCCGCACCAAGCTCGGCAACCGCAACCGCACGTTCTGGGGCGGCAGTAGCTATTCGCCGCTGCCGCTCGCCGGGCTGCGCCGCAAGGGCTTTGGCCGTCGTGGCTAGGTTGGTCGCCTCAAGCCTAATCGGTTCTGGGCAGGTGCCGCTGAAAGTGGCGCAGCGCGAGGCGGACCCAGCGAAATTCCTGCCCTATGCCCGGCATGTGAACGAGGACATGGTAGCGCTCGATTCCGGCGACATCATGCTTACCTTCGAGTTGCAGGGCCGCGCCTTCGAGACCGCCGATGTCCGCGATCTCAATGATTGGCACACCAAGCTCAACGGGCTGCTGCGCAACCTCCATGACGAACGGCTGTCGATCTGGACGCACCTGGTCCGCCTGCGCGTGGATCAGTATCCAGGCGGCAAGTTCAAATCGGGGTTCGCCGCCGATCTCGACCGCGCCTATTTCGGGCGCATCAACCGGGAGCGGATGTTCATCAACCGCTTCTTCGTCACATTGGTGATCCGTCCCGGCGCCACCGGCGGCGACAAGATCATCCAGTTGTTCAAGCGCCGCGTATCCAAAGTTGCGCCGCAAGGACCGATATTCGACGAGGCGCTGGTCGAACTGCTCGATGACAAGGCGCGCGATTTCGAGAAACTAATGGCGCGCTGCGAGCCGCGCCGCTGCAAAATCTACGAGCATCGCGGGCTGATGTTCTCCGAGACGATGGAAGTGGCCGACATGGTGATGACGGGCCGCCACCGCCGCGTGCCCGTCGTGCGCGGCCATCTGGGCGGTGCGCTCTATCGCTCGCGCACGATCTTCGGTGCGGAAACCATCGAAGTCCGCGACGCCGACGCTTCATCGTTTGGCGGAATCTTCGGCATCCGCGAGTATCCCGCCCAAACCACGCCGCGCCAGTTCGAGTCTTTGCTGTCGGTCGATTTCGGGTTCGTGCTGACGCAGAGTTTCACCTTCCTCGGGCGAGCGACCGCGACCGAAAAATTCCGGCTGCGGATGACGCAGATGGAAAATGCAGGCGACCGTGCGGTCAGCCAGGCCGATGCGTTGATCGATGCGAGCGACGATCTGATGTCGAACCGCTTTGTGCTGGGCGATCACCATTTCACGCTCGCGGTCTATGCCGACAGCGTAAAAGCCCTGCGCGATCACATGTCGGTTGCACGCGCGGCGCTCGCCGACACCGGCATGGTGGCGGCCCGCGAAGGGGCGGCGCTAGAAGCGGCTTACTGGTCGCAGCTCGTCGGTAATTTCGCATGGCGCGCCCGGCCAGCCCCGATCACTTCGCTCAATTTCGCGGCCTTCTCCCCCTTCCATACCTTCCCGGCAGGAAGTGCCAGCGGCAACCATTGGGGTGATGCCATCGCCCTGCTCAAAACCAATGCCCGCAGCCCCTATTTCTTCAATTTCCACAAAGGCGATTTGGGCCACACTCTCATCATCGGGCCATCGGGCGGTGGCAAGACCGTGCTGCTCAACTTCCTGATGGCCCAGGCCGAAAAGACCGGCGCACGGCAGATTTTCATCGACAAGGATCGCGGCGCACAGATCTTCGTGCAGGCAAGCGGCGGCACCTATCTGGCCTTGCACAACGGCGTCGCTACCGGCTTTTCGCCGATCAAAGCCCTTGCCGATCGGGCCGAGGACAAAACCTTCCTGTCGCTCTTCATCCGCCAGCTCGTTCGCGCGGATGGCAAACCAATCTCGGTTCAAGAGGAACGGCTGATCGAAGACGGCATCAACGCCGTGATGAAACTCCCCGTCGCCGATCGTTCGCTCAGCGCACTCCGCTCGATGCTCGGCATGAAGGATTCCAGCGGCGTCGGAGCGCGGCTGGAAAAATGGACTTCGGAAGGTTCGCTCGGCTGGGTGTTCGACAATCCCCATGACAGCATGACCCTCCATGCCCGGTTCATCGGTTTCGACATGACCGATTTTCTCGACAATGCCGACATTCGCACGCCGGTCATGCTGTATCTGTTCCATCGGATCGACCAGCTCCTGACCGGCGAGCGGATGATTATCTGCATCGACGAATTCTGGAAAGCGCTGGGCGATGACGCTTTCCGGCGCTTCGCACAGGACGGCCTTAAAACTTACCGCAAGCGAAACGCAGTGCTGGTGTTCGCCACGCAATCGCCTGCCGATGCGCTCAAGAGCGACATCAGCCATTCGATTCTGGAACAGGTCGCCACCAAAATCATGCTGCCGAATCCCTTCGGCGCGCGGCGCGATTATGTCGAAGGCTTCGCGCTTTCCGAAGCCGAATTCAAGCTGGTGCGCGAAGACCTGGCCCCCGAAAGCCATAAATTTCTGGTGAAGCAAGGCCACGACAGCGTTGTGGTCGAACTCGATCTGAGCGGTCTCGATGACGAACTGGCGGTGCTGTCGGGCCGTGCCGAAACCACCGCCGTTGCCGACGAAGTGATTGCCGAGGTGGGAACCGATCCCGCGATCTGGCTCCCCCTCTTTCATAGCCGGAGGCGTCCCAGCTGAACCGAACAAAGGCGCTGAATTGAAAGGAAGGAAAGTCGATGACAAAATTGACCAAAGCACTTTGTGCAACATTGCTGTTCGCAGCCCCATTACCTGCATTCGCTCAGGGACTGCCCGTCCATGACAGCGCCAACCTGATCCAGCAAATCAACGCGGTCCGGCAGGCGATCCAGGTGGTGGCCCAAGGCAAACAGCAGATCGAGGAGGCGCAGAAGCTCTATCAGGATTTGAACAAGCTCACCGACATTCCCGGACTGGCGCAACGGCTCAAATCCGACGCCCTGCGCGAACTCGATACATCTGGTGGGTCGCTGCAAGGCTTTGGCACCGGCAATCTCGATGTTGTGGGGGCGGGCCGCGCCAAGGCAGATGCGGTATATCGCGGTTTGATCGAAAGACTGGGCCCGTCGGGATCGGAACAATCACGTACTGCCTTTGACCTCAACGCTCGCAACATCGGCATTCAGGCCGGACTTGCCGATGACATCGGCACCGCCGTCACCTCGCGCGCGCAGGGACTCGATGAACTGCGGAGCCGCCTGACAACGGCAGGCACCGCTAAAGAAGTTGCCGATTTGACCGCGCGGCTTGGGCTCGAATCCGCCGCGATGCAGAATGACCAGCTCCGCTTGCAAGCCATTTCCTTGCAGCAACAGGCGCAGGAACGCGAACGCGCGGCTGCGGGGAAAGCGGCGCTTGCGCAGCAGCTCGACGCGGCGAGCCGCTATTACCGCGGACAATGAAGATGCGCGCAGCATCGCTCACCATCGCCTTGCTGCTGGCGGGGTGCGGAAGGTCCGCACCCCAGGCCGACATGCCGGCGCGGACGTGGAAATACTACGAAGCGCATCCGGTGGAAATCGAACCGATGCAGAGAATCTGCCGGGAATGGTCGGCGTCCAATGCTCCGGCCGTCACCGAACCCGCGGTCGTCGCGGCCAACTGCCGCGCGGCGGCGTTCGCCAGGTCGCAACTCCAACTGACGAAATGACGTCAACGCAGAGGGATTGAGCAACGCTCATGGATTTCACCGATCATGTTTTCACCACGATGTTCGAGGCGCTCAACAATGCCTTGGCGGCGATCGTCGGTAAATATGCAGCGGTGATCGGCATTGTGGCTCCGGCGCTCCGCATCGGGATCGTGATCTATATCTCGCTGCTGGGCTACGCGATCATGCGCGGCGCGGTGCAATATCCTTTCCGCGAATATGCCTATCGCGGCTGTCAGCTCGCTTTCCTCTATTTTGCCGTCACCTCGCTCTACGGCACCCAGATAGGCATGTTTGCTCTGGGCGGATTGCCTGGCCAATTCGCAAGCGCGCTTGGCGGTGCCGACGTTGGCGGCCTTGGCGGATTCTATGACAAGCTCGCAGGCACCGGCTTTGAAACTGCTAATACGATGCGCAAGATCGCCGCGAACTATCAGGATACCCAAGGAACGCTGCCCGATATTGGATATGCGGTATTCTCGGGATTCCTCGTGGTGATGGTGATTGTCGCCACCCTGCTGTGCGCCGCCATCGGTTTTGTGATCAGCGCGTTCGGCCTGTTTGCACTGGCGTTGCTTTCGGTGGTCGGGCCGCTGTTCGTGGCGGGATTGCTGTTCGAGTCCACTCGCGGCTATTTCTTCGCCTGGCTGGGAGCCTGCATCAACTATCTGATGCTGATCGTGTTTGCGCTCGTGCTGACATTGTTCCTCACGCAAACCGGCGAAACCATCATCGCCACCATTTCCGAGAATGACGAAATCGGCATGGCCGCAATCAAGGTGCTGGCCTTTTACGCGCTGGGTTTCTTCTTTTTCCTGCAAATCCCGATGCTCGCCGCCTCGCTGGGCGGCGGCGGCCCTGCCCTTGCGAACCAGTTCGCATCGGCGATTGCAGCGGCAGGCGGCTTCGTCGTCGGACGCGGCGCAAGCGGTGCGCAGGCGACCAGCCGCGCCATCGAACGCGGCTTCGCGCGCGGCATCGCGCGGATGCGGACATCGGGTTCAGTCAGTCGTGGGTCAATGTGAGGGAGTAGCGTATGCGTAAGCAAGTCATGGGTCTGGTCATGGTGTTGGCGATCGCCATGCCCGCCAGCACGATCACCGCCGCACCAAAGTCGCCCAAGCTGGCGCGGTGCGATGGACACCATCGACGCACGGCCAACCCTCACGGCTCAATCTTGCCAACGGTTGATCCGCAGACCGGCACGTCAACGCCCGCAAGCCAGTCGCCAGGCCAAGAACAGGAACGTGCAGGTGTGGAAGTATTTCCCGGCAAATCCCCGGCACCGCCCAAACCCGCAAAGCCCGCCGGACCGCAAGACAAGGCCGACGCGCAAGTGCCGCCGATAAGCTCTGCGGAGCCACGGCGCATCTATGAGAGTTGCTGAGCGATGGCTGGCGGCGTCAGTGACGAGCAAGATCTCAAAGCTTATTTTGCCGAAGCCGCAAGCTGGGATCACGACCGCTTGCTTGCCGCCAACCGCTCGAAGCGGCTGGCATGGATCGTTGCCGGTGTGGCGAGCGGTCTTGCCATTACGGGCGTGGCAGCGGTTGCGATGCTGACCCCGCTCAAGACCGTCGCGCCCTATGTCATCACGGTGGATAAGGCGACCGGCGCAAGCGAGATTACCGCGTCGATGGCAGGCAACCGGTCGATCACCTATAACGAGGCGGTCGCCAAATATTTTCTCGCCGATTACGTCCGCAACCGTGAGGGCTGGATTCCGCAAGCTCGCAAGGAGTTCTTCGAGGGCGTGCTGGCAATGTCGTCGCGCGACGAGCAGGCGCGATGGACGGCCTTCTACAGCAAGGACAATCCCAAGTCGCCGCAAAGCATTTTCACCGATCTCGATACGGTGTTCATCGCGATCAAATCCGTGACGTTCGTTTCAAAGAATGTCGCGCAAATCCGCTTCACCAAGACACTCCAGCACGGCGCGGTCACGACGGACACCCCGGCAATCGCAACCGTGACCTACGACACGACGGACACGCCGACGACCGAACAGCAACGGTTCAAAAACCCGCTGGGGCTGGAAGTGCAGACTTACCGCGCCGATCTGGAGGTGACGCAATGAAACCAGCACACTGCATTGCGGCGATCGCCATGATGATGGCCGGCAACCCCGCTCTCGCAAACGAGACCCCGCACCCGACGGCACAAGACAGCCGCATCCGCGAAGTCATCTATAGCGAAGGCCAGGTGTTCCGCATCGTCGGCGTGTTCCGGTCGGCAACACAGATTGTCTTTTCAGCAGGCGAGCGCGTTGAGCATGTGGCGCTTGGCGATACCGTGTCATGGGAAGTCGCCCCGGCTGAGAATTCGCTGTTCATCAAGCCGCGCGAACTGGCGGGATCGACCAACCTGATCGTGATGACCCGTTCGGCTGCGGGCGTTCGCACCTATACGTTCGAGCTGACCGCACGGCGCGGCGGCATTGGTGCGCGGAGTGCCGATACCTTCTTCAAGGTCGCCTTCCGCTATCCGCGCGAAGAGGCGGCGGCCGCACAGGCCGCCGCTACACAAGCAGCCTATGCGCGAGCGGTCGCACTCCAGTCGGGTGCGATCCGCTCGGCGCTCGATCTGGGCGTGCTCGAAGGCAGGCGGAATCTCAAATATACTGTGCAGGGATCATCGGCGATCCAGCCCTCCGAAATTACCGACAACGGCCAGTTCACCGCACTGCGTTTCCCGAACCAGCGCGAGCTTCCGGCCTTCTTCGCCGTCAATCCCGATGGCAGCGAGAGCATCGTTCCCTTCGATGTCCGCGACGAATTCGTCGTGATCCACGGCGTGTTCGGCCAGCTCCGCTTGCGGCGCGGCAAAGAGGTGCTGTGCGTCTTCAACGAGGCACCGGATTTCTACGGTCGCGATCCCAAGACCGGCACGGCGTCAAGCATCGTCGAGCGCACGACGGGTCAGGGTAATGGGGAGATAAAATGATGGCCGATGCAGCTCACCCAGACCGCCCAACCGTCGATCAAACGCCCGATCCCGACGAGATTGACCGCGCGCCCGCCGTCGAACGCGGAAGCAAAATGCCGTCGATGCCCGGCACCACGATGGACCCGAAAAAGATGATCGGCTTTGCCGCTGCCGCAGGCGCAGTGATGTTCACGGTGCTGGCGCTGGGAACCGGCCTTACGGGCAACACGACCTTACCGCCCGTCAAACCCAAGCCCGCACTCGAAGCCGCGCAATATGATCCGGCTACGGTCATCGCGCCAACACTCGCTGGCGCGGCAGTCGATCCCAATGCCCCCATACCTTTGGCCTCTCCGCAAGTTCCCGCCATCGGTCAGCAACCCTTGCCGCCGCAAGGCCAGCCACCAGCGACGGGGCAACAGCGCCAGCAATCCCCGGCAGAAGCGCTGCGCGAAGCCGCGCGCCGGTCATCGCTGATAGCCTATGGCGGCGAACGCGAAAGCGGCATCGCCAGCACGCGCTATGGCGATGCGGGTGGCGCAATCGGCTCGGGAGACGCTTCGGCGCGGCAGCCCACCAATCTCGACACGCTCCGGCGCGCCTCGGTCATCGGACAGGCCCAGGCCCGCGCTCTGCCCGACCGCAATTTTCTGATCACAGCCGGGAGCTTCATTCCGTGCGTGCTGCAAACCGCGATGGATTCAAGCCAGCCGGGCTATGTGAACTGCATCCTCCCTCGCAATGTCTATTCGGACAATGGCCGGGTCGTGCTGATGGAAAAGGGCACCAAGATATTTGGTGAATACCAGGGCGGCCTCAATCGCGGGCAATACCGTCTGTTCGTCTTGTGGACACGCGCCGTCACGCCGCGCGGGATTGCGATAGATGTCGGATCGCCCGCGACCGATTCGCTCGGTCGCGGCGGCGTCGATGGCCGGATCAATAATTTCTTCTGGCAGCGTTTTGGCACTGCCCTGCTCTTCAGCCTTGTCGAAGATGCGGCAACCGTCGGGTCGGAAGCCGTTGGCAACAGTGCCTCCAACACCACGCGTGTTCCCTCCGACGCGGCATCGACAATCCTGCAACAGAATGCGCAGATTAAGCCGGTGCTGCGCAAGAATCAGGGCGAAGATGTCGGGATCACGGTGGCACAGGATTTCGACTTCTCGACCGTTTACGGCCTCAGTCTCAAATAATGGCCGCCCCGGGGAAAAACACCGCTGTCCTCGACAGCGTGACGGCACCCTTACGCAAATATCTCGATGACGCGAGCGTCACCGAACTGGTCATCAACCTGCCCGGCGAAGTTGGCATTGAACGGCACGGGCGCTGGACATGGGAAAGCGAGCCATCGCTCGATTTCAAGACACTCATGGCGCTGGCGACAGCCGCCGCCGCCTTTACCTCGCAGGACGTCACGCGCGAAAACCCAATCGTCTCGACCATCTTTCCGACTGGCGAGCGCGTGCAAATCGTTGTGCCACCCGTCGTGCCTGACGAAACGGTCTCGATCACCGTGCGCAAGCCATCGACCGTGACAATGACGCTCGCCGATTTCGAGGCGGCGGGCTTGTTCAGGGACACGCGGATCGCCGAAAAGAAGGTCAGCCCGCAGGAACTGGAATTGCTCGCGCTGCTGCGCGACGGCCGCCACGTCGAATTCTTCGAGCGCGCGGTCAAGGCCAGGCTCAATATCCTCATTTCAGGGGCAACGGGGTCTGGCAAGACCACGCTGTCGAAGGGTCTGATCCAGTTGATCCCGCCCCAAGAACGGTTGCTGACGATCGAGGACACGCGCGAGCTGATCGTCGGCCAAAAAAACGTCGTCCACATGCTCTATGCCAAGGACGGCCAAGGCACCGCCAATGTCACGGCCAAGCATCTGCTCGAAAGCGCGCTCAGGATGCGCCCTGACCGCATTTTGCTCCAGGAATTGCGCGACGGCACGGCCTTTTTCTATCTGCGCAACGTCAATTCCGGCCATCCCGGCTCGATCACCACCATCCATGCCGATTCCGCCGAACTGGCGTTCGAGCAACTGACCTTGCTGGTCAAGGAAAGCGAAGGCGGCTCCGATCTGGCGCGCGGCGATATTCGCGCGCTGCTCAAGATGCTGGTCGATGTCGTGGTGCAAACCAAGAAGACCGATGGCGAATTTCGGGTGACGGAGATCTATTATGACCCAGAAGGCAGGCACGCCGCCTGACGGCGGGGCGGCAAGATTGCTGATCGGCATTCCGCTCGGACTGCTGATCGCGCTCGCCATTGCCAGCATGATCGGCTGGCTGATCCTCGGTCTGCCCGTCGCAGCCTATGACCCGCTCAAAATGCCGCAATTCATCTGGTATTATCGCGGCGACACCCGTGTTGTCCGCGCAATGGCGGGCGGACTGATCGGCGGCGGCCTGCTGTTGGGCGGCCTGATCTATGCGCTTTGGGCGCGCGGCGCACCGCTTCACGGGGCCGCGCGCTTCGCCCGCGAAAGCGAGATCAAGCGCCACGGATTTCGCAGCACCGTGGGCATCGTCCTTGGCCGCAAGGGCGGACGCTTCCTGACCTTCGGCGGCAGCGAGCATGTTATTGTCGAAGCCCCAACCCGCTCGGGCAAAGGCGTCGGCATCGTCATTCCGAACTTGCTGACTTGGGCTGGGTCAGTCGTCGTTCTCGATGTGAAGCGCGAGAATTACGACGCGAGCGCGGGGTTTCGCGCCCATTACGGGCAGGCAGTCTTTCTGTTCAATCCGACCGACCGCGAGGGCCGCACCGCCCGTTACAATCCGCTGGCCTACATCGACCGCCACGACCCGGATGATGTCATCATCGAATTGCAGAAGATCGCAACGATGCTGTTTGTTGCGCCCGAACACGGCGAAGCCTTTTGGGCCAATGGCGCGCGCACCGGATTTGCAGGCGTTGGTGCCTGGCTCGCCGAAACCAGCACCGAACCGCTGACGATGGGCGCGATCTATCGCCATTTGACCGATGGCGATGCGCGCATCTTTTTCAAAAAGGAACTCGCCAATCCCGGACTGAACCTGTCGGTCGGCTGCCGGACGGCGCTCGCCGATTTCGCCGGCGGCTCGGACAACAGCTTTGCCGACATTAAAAAGACGATCACCAACGTCCTCGGCCTATGGCTCAATCCTTTGGTCGATGCCGCGACGGCGGCAAGCGACTTCGATCTTCGCCAGCTTCGCAAACGCCCCACGTCAATCTATCTCGGCGTGTCGCCCGATGAACTCGACCGGATCGCGCCGCTCTACAATCTCCTGTTCCAGCAGCTCATCGACCTGAACGTCCGCGACCTACCGGATGAAACGACACAAGTGCCGGTGTTGGTCATTCTCGATGAATTTGCGCGGCTCGGCCGGGCATCTGTCATCGCCAGCGCCTTTTCCTATGTCGCGGGCTACGGGATCAGGCTCCTCCCCGTCATCCAGTCACGCTCGCAATTGCGCGGCGTTTACGGCGAGCATGTTGCCGATGAAATCGTCGCCAATTGCGGCGTCGAAGTCGCATTCACGCCCAAGGAGCTTCGCGTCGCCAACGACCTGTCAGAAAGACTCGGCTATGTCGGACAGGATAGCGTCACCAGATCGCTTACGATTAACGGCCTCCTCGCCAACCGGTCGAAATCCATATCGGAGCAACGCCGCGCCCTGTTGTTGCCGCAGGAACTCATGCAGTTTCCAACCGATAGGCTGATCCTCCTGCGCGGCGGCATCCCGCCGATCATCGGCACCAAGATTGCCTATTTCAGCAGCCGCTTTTTCAAAAGCCGCGCGTTTCCAGCGCCAGAAGTGCCAGCCGCGCCAAAGCGAACAATCAGCACCGCGCTGCCCGCGCTGTTCCGCGACATGACCGACGAAGAGGCTGCCGGACATGAGACCCGGCCAATGTCACAGGATGATGTCCTTACCGAAGATTGCCCGAGCTTCTTCGCCGACATGCTGACGCTGGATCACAACGGCAATGTGTCCGGGCTTATTGAGGAAGGTGACGAAAATGGCGGATAATATGGATGGCGATACCGCTTCAGGCCGTAGTCGCACGGCAACGCCAAAGCCGGACAAACCCAAACCGGACACGGCGAAGCCGAAGCGCAAAGCCGAGACACCGACCCTCACCGACGACCTGACCGGCAAATTCCTGCGCGTCGGCAACGCGCTCTATCGCACCTCGGATGACAAAAGGCCCATTGCTCGGCTCGAACCCGACCGGCTCAAGACCAACAAGATCGACGCCCTTCCTGACATCGTGCGGATCGCCAAGGCCAATGGCTGGACGTCCATCAGGATCAACGGCGGCGACACGTTCAAGAAAGCGGCATTTCTTGCTGCTGCCGCACAGGGGCTGACGGTCGAGAATTACACGCCGTCCAAAGTCGTCCAGGCCGAAGCTGACCGCTTGCAGACCCGGCTTGCCGAACGGGACATGCGGCGCGAAGCCAAAAACACGGCAGGCAAATCCCCCCGCCCGGTCGAAGAGACAATCACGCTCAAAGCCCTGTCGGAACGGTTCCTGAGCCAGACGCACGACCAAAATGCTCGCGATCCCGAATTGCGCCGCGCCCAAAGCCTTGTTGCCCAAACCATCTCGATCACGCGCGCGAAATACCCCGATGATTCCGTCAAGGCATCAAAGGAAATCGAGGCCAGACGGCAGGAGGTCGCGCGCCGCATCGCCAACGGCGACAAGATCGCGACGATTCAGGTGCGGAACCAGCAAGCCCAGCGCGTCCGCGAAATTACCCAGGATCAGGCGTTGCAGCGCGATGGGCGATCCCGGTAGCGTGACCTGCCACCTTCTGACACCGACACGCATTGGCTGCGGCACAGGAATGGCCATGCGTGGGCCGGTTGCGATCCGACCGGTTTCAGGCCATAAATCGCGATGTCGGCCGTTGAATGCGGACCCAAGATAACGCGGCGAACCAATCATGAATTTTGGGCACACGCGCCTGAAAGAGACTTGTCGTTATTCGGCCATAGTAAACCGCCGTCCAGAAGAGAAAGAACTCTGATGGAGCTATCCGGCGTGCCGCCCATTCGGTTTGAAATTAAGCACCTGCGCTATGTACTGACCGCGCGACTGGCCCGGCGCGCGAAACGCCTCCCAAACCTGCAAAGTGCAAGCCGCGTACCACCACTCCACACCGTTTGGAAAACGGACGTAGATGCGTTCCGTCTCCACTTCGAAAGCCTCCGCCACGATGCGCGTCGAGCCTGCGACAACAATCCACTCAATCATTCTTCGACCTCGTAAGTTCCGCGCCACTTCGAAAGAGCGGGGCCAATGTCTGGAAGCTGGGCATCCCCCCGCCACGGATCAAGCGACGGGTCCTCAGCCAACGGTTTCGGGTCCGGGCGATCGAGGAGGGCACGCACGGGCAATACAAGCGCTTCGCCGCTTATGATCGCCTCTCCCGTTCGCAACGATGGCAGGACTGCGGCCAAGCCCGAAACGCTGTCTGGCAGCGCAGCCCGGATCGTGCTCTGATCATCTCCGCTCGACAGTCGCAGAGCGATAATTGTTCCACATTGCGCTAGCGCCGTCTTCGGCAGCTCCGTGGGACGCTGACTCACCAGCAGCAATCCGATCCCATATTTTCGACCCTCGCGCGCAATTCTGTTGGCAGATTCGCGAGTTAAAGCGTTCGCTCCCTCGCCCAGGTATCGGTGTGCTTCTTCAAGAACGATGTAGACAGGACTTGGCCGACCGATCCCTGGCCCGTCAGCGCTACACCGTAGCGTTACCTCAAAGAGAAGATTCAACACGACACCGATAGCGAGATCGGCCGCCTCTGCCGGCACGCCGTTGAAGTCAAGTACGGACACAGGTTTCTCGCCACCAAGCCAATCCTGCATCACAGCCACAAGAGGATCGGGTCCTTCGGCACTGGCGACGGGTTCCTGAAAAAATCGTAACCGCGGATCGAGAAGGCCGAGGCGCAACAAGTTGGGCATCGTGCCGTACATACCGTAGAGCGGCGATTGGTGCGGTGCCTGACCCGCCGGATTGTACGGAGCGAAAGTCGCTGATCTCAGAGTTGCCGCGTCGCCAGGGTCAATCCGACACGCTGTAGCCGGGTCACTCTTATTCGTACGAGTCTCGCGGTTTTCCGCGTCGATTTGAAGCCAGATCGGTCGGATGTCGAACGGTACCGGGGTGTCTGCGGTAACTGCGGACGGATCAAGCACAAGCCAATCTGCAGATTCGACGAACTCGCGGCGTGCTTGCGCAACGAGATCCCCGAACCGACTGGCAAATGTCGCGCCTCCGGTGCCTCCGGCAAAGACTCGCAAAATGTCTGCCGCTGGCAGCGCCCAGTACGGAACCCGCAAACTATTCTCGCCTATGCCGAGAACGGATCGATCAGAAGCGTAGCCCGCAAGTGCGCGCGCATATTCGCCGTGAGGGTCAATGACAACGATATTGGCGGCTTTCCAACCGCCACGGACAAAATTCTGGATCAACGACGCCACTGCGCTTGTCTTTCCAGCCCCGGTTGACCCAACGATTGCAGCATGACGGACAACAAGCCGCGAAGCATCGAGGCACACCGGCACCTCCTCCGCGGCAGCAAGGCATCCGAGCCGCAAATGACGCTCATCTTGTCCGGGAAATACCGATTTCAATTGATCTGGGGTCGCAAAATGCACCGGATCATCCAGGCCCGGGTATGACCCGACACCACGCTGAAAGCGGCCAGTACCTCGATCGATTTCGCCCAACAGTTGGACTTGGAGCCATCGGTCATCGCGTTGGACAGCTTCAATTGGAGCCAGCGGGCCAGCGAGTTCCGCGATCCCGACCAGGTTTACCGTCGCGATGAGATCGACCAACCCCTGTGGAATGCGAACGAGCGATCCGATTTGGCCGATTGACTGCAATCTGCCTCTGTAGATTGGGGCAACGCCGGCCAAGTCGCTGTCGAGAGCAACCGTCACCGTCGCGCCCAGAACATGACGTACCCGTCCAATGCAGGTTGGATCGCGCTCAACCACCACGCGGTTCAACTTCGGGTTCCCGATTTATAGCTTGTTTTACCAACGCTAGCAGTTGCGCATCGGAATCGGTTCCCCGGGTGGTGCTTCGCGCCAGATGCGCTGCCAGATTGCGAAAATCTCCAAGCGCGACCCTTCCATCCTGCCAAAGGTGCGGCGGCGGGTCTTCGGGTGCTTTCCAATCTGCGCGAACACCGCCCAGGATCGCTTCCTTGCCGGCCACGACTTGTAAATTAGGTGTAGTCGTCGCGCGTTCACAGAGGTTTTGTGGGATGTCTGCGTAGCAGAATACTATGAATTCTGATCTCTCGCGTCGCGTCGCAGCATCGAAAATCAGCTCGTTCAAATGTGAGTCCGAGAAGGAGTACCCAGCAATAATTACAAGGGTCTCGGGCTGCTGAAGTGATCGTCGCAGACGGTCGTGCAAAACGACAAACGGCACTCGTCGGGATTCTTCATATTTGGTGTCTGAAGGGTAGATGGCCGCAGCGCTATTACCGCAAACTGGGTGCCCCAGGCGCACAATCTCGCCAGAATCGAGTCGCTGCCAATTCACGGAACCGTGGAGCTTCCATAACCGCACAAAAAATGACGGCACGCACTCGCCCTCGGATTCGCGTGTGGCTTCCACGAGTTCTGTATGAAACCTTGCCTGAAGGTTGCCGACAAACCCGTCGAAGTATGGCACGCGTAGATTTTCAAGGGCAGTTTCAAGCAACAGATCATAGTTCGGCGTGAACAGCTCTACTGGCAATTGGTATGCAGCGCGCGCAATCCAAGCTGCCAAATGATAGACCGCCGTCAGGTCCGCGGAATCGATATTTAGATTTTTGACGATCGCCTCGCAGACCTTCTTGTCCAAATCGATTGCCGCCGTCCTGCTCAAATCATCCAGCGTATCGTTGTCGCCCAACAGCGCGGATATTCGACGGAGCCTGCTCAGAGCCTCCTCCAGGTTTCGGCCTTCCAGTTGGCGCAAGAACGCGACCCTATTTTCCCCCGTCAGGTCGTCAAGAACCTTCCCTTTCAATCCGTCTACATCGGGCAGCCCGCACGCGCTTGAGGTGCCCGCCCCGAGAAACACGCAGATATGACGTGAACGCGTGGCAAGCTTCGCGCTCAACTCAGTTAGAAATTTTATCGGTTCGTGCTGAGACATCACTGCCCACCCATAAGCCTTGGCATTCCTAGTAAGCTGCCTTTGAGCTTACTGTCTTGAAATCTCTGTGAGCAATAACACGACGGCGAAGAATATCTGCGTTCTTTTGGAGCTGAGTAGTGGCCGTCATCGAGCATCAATCTCGCTCCGACATCGCGCGAATGCCATCGAGAAGGACCCGCGTGGCTTTGCAGTCATCCTCGTTGTAATCGAGAATCCTGGCCTTCATCGCCGGCTCTCGGTCGCGCACCCAGCGGTCAAACCACTCGATCGACGCCGCGCCAGATGGGTTTATGTCGCGCCACGAAAACCCGAGATATTTCGCCAGCGTTTTGATTGATTGGTCGTTGGTCGGCCATTCGGTCGCCTTCGTCACCACGTCATTATAGAGGTCGATGGCGCGTCTCGGATTGAACAGCTCTTCGATCGCCTCGGCGGAACAGACATCGGGGTAACGGGTCTGGAGCTTCCGATAGAGTGTCCGCTCATACTTCGAGTAGTACCAAATCGTCGCCGAGGGCACGCTGTTCAGATAGGCCACCGATTGGGCGAAGGCATCGCGCTCGGCCTCCGGCGTCTCCTCTTCCGCAAAAAACGCAACGAACCGCTCATTGGCAGTGTCGCCGCCACGGCGTTCGACGATCCCATGCAGATAGGTGAAGTCGCGGAGCGGATCGACTTCGATGTCGAAAAAGAACTCGACATCCGAGACCGGCAGCGCGACCGCCGCTTTGAGATAGGGTTTGGAGTTCGGGTCGGTCAGCAGGACCGCACGCGCATGGAACGTCTTGAGTCGATCCGGACCCACGCCCTTGAACAACGTCGTACCCTTCGTAATGAATTCGTCGGGATTGCAGGCGGCCAACGCCGTGACGGTCGGAATCGTAGGCTCCATCGTGTCACGGATCGCCCGCCCCAAGACCGGAATGAGCGTCAGGTCGTCACTCGCCCGCAACGTCTTCGTGCAACTCGAATACCAGTGGCACAGCTTACAAGAGCTCGCCAAAGCCCCCTTCGGGACCAGGCTTTGCGCCGCGATCGATTGCGCGGTTCCGAGCAGGGCCTGGTACTCGTCCCAGAGGGTCTCGACCTTGCGAACGCCGCGCGCTGCCGTCAGGTCGTAGGTCACCTCATCGCCGTCAACATCGAGAATGATCCCGTACCGGCCGGCCGAGAGGCCAAGCTGTTCCAGCACGTCGACATAGAGAGCGAGCTGGACGGCATAGTGCAGCTTCGGCTTGCCGTCCTCGTCATCGCCGCCGCCTTCTTCACCGCGGCCGGATTTGATGTCGATCGGGACGTAGCCCGAGCCAACGCGCCGCAACAGGTCGGGAATGCCGAGCAGACCGCCGGCGCTGATGCGGCCGCTATAGATCAACGGTTCGCCGCGCTTCAGCGCTTCGAGAGTCAGGCGCTCCTTCTCGTCGCCTTCAGCGTGGGACAGGTCGAGCGCGACGAGTGCGCCGCCCTCCATCACCTCGGTCTCATAGAGCGCGCCGCGCTGCCAAAGCATCTCGACGAACGGGCTGACTTCATCCCGCTCACCAGGATTACCGAACAGATCGAGTTCGACCCGCTTCGGGCATTGCACGAGATCGTACAGAATCGACGCTGTAATCGACTGGGGCATGGCGGAAGTCTACTCGACTTCGGGGTGTGGGAGATAGTCCGCGTTTTCGGCGGCGTTCAAGTCAAGATACCGGTCGTCCGACCGGGTCCTTAGTGGCCGCGAATGGGCGCAAAGCTGAAAATACAGGCTATTCGCACCTACCTCTTCGCCCACAAAGTCTCGGTGTGGGTTACAGTGAGCGGCCCGGCCCACGGCCTGCAAAGATCGAGCGCGTCGGGCATTTCCTGTTCCAGCCATGATGCGTGATCGCCTATGGCCAGAATAACCGGCATCCGACTATGCACGGTCGCAGCTTCGCCCGCCGCCTCGGTCATAATCATACTGTAGCAATCGCCCCATTCGGCGCTGGGTCGCCACAGGCCAGCCACTGCAAACAAGCTTTCGCCTGGCACATTCATCCACGCCTCGGTCATGCGGCCCTTTTGCCCGACCGCCTCGGCATAGGCGCGCACGGGTATCAGGCAGCGATGGGCTGGGTCGGTCCATCTGCTCCAAAAGCCGGTGCCGAGCTTGTCCGTCCGGGCATTGTTCACCGGCTTGGGTTTGACCGCCGTTCCTTTTGCAGCGGTTCGTTCCCGCGCTCCCGCAAGGATCAGCGGAAAGCCCCAGGTCATGTTCGCAAGCACGCGCTTTCCGTGGGACTGCTTCACCACAAGCCCCGGTGACTGCGGGTGTATGATGTCGCTGCCCACGTTGAACGGCGTTTCGATGATCGCATTCAGCGCGTCTTTGGCCTCTTGAATCGCGGCCTGCTGGTAGCGGTTGCACATGGCGACGGGATGATTGGGCGACGCATCTGAGTCAATCGGCTTGCGGATTTGTTCTATTTATGTTCTTTACGCCACCCCTCCTGATTCGACAATGCGATGCGCAAGCCAGATACCATCGAACATCTCTATCTCGACTTCGATGGCTTTTTTGCCAGTGTCGAACAACAACTTAACCCGCGACTCCGGGGGCGGCCCATTGGCATCGTTCCCTATGAAGGCGGCAAGACCTGCATCATCGCCTGTTCGCGCGAGGCAAAAGCCGCAGGCGTCAAAAACATCATGATGGTGGATGAGGCACGGCGGGTCTGCCCCGACCTCCTGCTCATCCCGCAACAACCCGCGATGTATCGCCGCGCTCACAACGCACTGGTTGCCGAAATCGACAGCGTTGTGCCGGTGGACGTGGTGAAGTCGATCGACGAGCTGGCCTGCCAGTTGGACCAAGGCCAGCGACAAGACCCAGAAGGCTTGTCGGCGCAGATCAAGGCCGGGATCGCCGAGAATATCGGGCCACATATAACCTGCTCGATCGGCTTTGCCGCCAACCGCCATCTCGCCAAGATCGCCTGCGCCATCGACAAGCCCAATGGCCTGACCATCTGGCATCCTGCAGACATGCCCGCGCCGCTGCTGGCGGTGCCGATGGATGACATTCCAGGTGTCGGCAACCGCATGAAGGTGCGGCTTGGCACGGCGCGGATATTCAGCACGGAAGATCTCTACAATACCCAGCCCAAGCAACTTCGCGCGCTTTGGCGGAGCGTCACCGGCGAACGCCTCTGGTATGCTCTGCACGGCTTTTCGATCACGGCACTCCCCACTGAACGCGGGATGTATGGTCATGCTCGCGTTCTGCCGCCCGATCAGCGCTGCATTGATGATGCCGAACAGATTGCCAGACTGCTGCTGACCAAGGCGGCGCGCCGGATGCGCCGGGCGGGATTTTACTGCGCAGGGCTTTGGCTCTGGCTGCGCTTTTATGAGGGCGGCTGGAGCATTCAGCATAAGCTGCCCGTGGTTCACGATGACAAGGCGCTCCTGTCGGCATTGTCTGCGCTGTGGGCGGATATGAAGCGGGGCCGGTCAAGCCGGACGCGCGTGTTGCGCGTCGGCGTGACCCTGTTCGATCTTTCCCCCGCTGGTCAGCGCCAGCTCGATTGGCTGGAGAATGACGATCACGACCGGCAACGCTGGGAACGCATCGGAACCGCCATTGATGGCCTCAACAGCCATTATGCGACCACCGTCGTCAGCATCGGGCCGTGGGCGCCGCCCAAAGGCGGCAATGTCGGCGGCAAGATCAGTTTCACCCGTATTCCTTCCGCTGAAGACTTCTGGTGAGGCGATGAACTGGAAAACATCGCTTCGGGCTGGCGACTTGGGCGCGGATCAGCGCCTCGAACTCGCGTGCCGGAAATGCGGTGCGGTGCGGTATCTGGAACCCGGCGTCATTCTGGCACGGCGCGGCGGCGATCAACTCGCCTTGGGCCAAGTGGAGGCCCGCGCACGTTGCACCCAGCGTGGCTGCAAAAGCACGATGCGGATGATGATTGTCCGCCGGGGTGAAGCGAGCGGCTTTGTGGGCGGGCTTGCCTGATACGCTCAGCGCCCCCGTCCGGGATCGTTGGGCGATCGATCAGGTACGGGCGGCACCGCCTTGTTTGGCACGGCCGCCATTCTCCGCGCATGGTGAGCAGCGAACACCTCGGGCGTGGCATTCATCCCCTGATGCTTGTCGAGGAAGGCTCGCACATCACTGGCAAGCTCCCGGTCGTCGGTTTGTCCGGTGGCGTCCAGCGCAGCGGCAGTTTGTTCATAGGCACGGCGTATCTCTCGCCAACGGACTGTGCCGGCTGCAATGAAGGGCGGCAATTGCTCCTCACCCCGCGCGACGGCGATGGCCTGTTCGTTGGTGCGGCGGTCGGATTGGGTAATCTGGCGACTCCCTTCGGTTCGCAGCCGCGCCCGCAATTTAACCAGAGCCATGCTCGATCCGGCAATCCCCTGTCCCCGCGCGCGTCTCGGCGTTGCTTCGGCAGCCACGCCCCGCGCCCGCAGTTCGCGAGCAAATCGTTCGCGGAAACGATTGAGCTGAACTGGACGCGGATTGAAGCGGGTGCGATCCAGCCCCTCGGCCTGCACCGTCAGATGAACATGGGGGCGCGGCGTATCGGTGTGGAGGGCCAGGACATAATCGTGATTGTCGCTGAGTTCGGCATGGGCCAGCGCGCGGACGGCTCCCAGCACCTTTTCGGGATCGGTGCCTTCGGGCATCGAGAAGATCAGCGACACCGATGACACCGTTGGCCGCGACCGCCATTGGAGCGTGTCGCTCCACTCCGCCGCCCGCTCGGCAATGTCATCCTTGCTGGTGAGGACTTCGCCGTCGCGGGTTTCGATCTCGACCTCACCCTTGCGCCCAATGTATTCGAGATGGGCTTTGACATGGCTACCGCCCCGTTGGCGACCTGTGACCTTGACCACGACCTCGGGTGCCTTGCGCACGATCCGCGCGAGTTTTGCCCGCGCCGTCTGGCCGGTCGCAAAGCCGTAACTGGCATAGAGCGGGATGCGCGGTGTGCTGGTGGGGTCATGGATATAGCGCACCCGAAAAGCCGGACGGGTTGCTTCCCACAAGGCGGATTCCAGACCCATCAATCCGCGACCGTCCAGTAGCTCGCATCGCCGCGCATCGCATCGCCAACGGCCGTCACCTGTTCGGAGATTTCCATCCGCATGTCGGCGATCCGTCTCAGCTCGGGTTCGATCTGCTTGTCGCCGGTTTCGAGCATGGCCGCATTGGCGGCCTTCATCGCCTGATTGAGATTGCGGCCAATGCGCAGCAATTGCATTCTGATCGGCGCGAGTTCCGCAAGGAGGCCGTCATCGACCCGCGATTTCAACGCGAGGTGGCGACGGACCAATGCCTTGATCCACCCTGCGCGATCCGTCGAACGCTGCGATGCGCGGTGTGCGATCACGGCAATCTCGACATCGGTAAACCGCAACGAAACACGATTGCGCGCCGCGCCCTCGGGGCGGACGATATGAGGACGGTCAGCGCCCTCTTGCAGTGTCCGTTCGATCATCTGGCGCACCAGCGCGCTTCGTCCGCCACGACCGATGGCGAAGCTGTCGAACGCCGTGAGCGCGTCGGTATCGACGCGCACGCTCAACATCGCAGTGGTCGGTCGGGAATTTGTCGCCATCAATCATGCCTGCGTGAAACACGGGCAATGTAAGACAACACGCGCTGCTAGGCATATCCTGCAATCAAGACAAGAACCGACAAATTCAGAAACTAAAGAAGGCAGAATCGCCCAATCATCGCTCCGATCCTCGGCAGCTCGACACGTCGATAGCGCCCATAGCAATCAGCCTGCGCCAATCCCTCGGGTCGTGTCGCTGGCCTTACGAGAAAGCCGACAGCCGTAGCTGCACCCCCGGATAGCGCTGCCAGGGCGAGACGCATTGGCAGTCCTATCCCACCAGAGCGAACAACCGACCGCTCCTCATTTCCTGACATCAACCGACAAGAAAAGGCGGCGCGCGACACCAACCCCGTTGGTGCCGCGCGCCGCCTCTGCCTGAGCGGCAGCATCGGACACAGTGAAGAAGCGGGGCGGCTTATCGCCGCCCCGCTGGGTGGTCAGTCCTGCTTTTCGTCATCGGCAGGGCCGCCGTCCTTCTTGGCGAGGATGGCGATGCCGTCGGCGATCAGATCGACGCCGTAGTGTGTGCTGCCGCCTGCCTCATATTGGTTCTGGCGGACGCGACCGGTGATGTGAACGAGGTCGCCCTTGCTGGCGGTCAGACGCTTGGCGAGCTTGTCGAACAGCGTGACACTGTTCCAGTGGGCGTCGGTCTTCCAGTCGTCGCCGTCCTTGCGGTTGTAGTTCGAGGCCACCGAAAGATAAGTGACCTTCTCCATGACCTCGACCTTGCCGATGCGGCCGATGATCCGAAATTCTGCGATGTTCTGCATGGGTCTTACTCCGTCTTGGATTGCAGGGTGATTTCCTGACGGTCTTCAAGGGGGCCGCGAAGGAGCCGCGATCCAGCCAAAAAACGGAGGCTCCGCCCCATGCAATGGGGTGGAAACCGTAGGGCGCCTCGCCCGCCTTGGCGGGCATCTGGAGGCGTCCGGTTTTTTGCTTGATCGTATTAGGCGACGCGCGCGGCCACGAAACCGGCAAAAAAGGAAATCGTCCTGCCAAGCCCGGACAAGAGACGCTGCCGATCGTTCGTGCGATTGGTTCTGGCCGTATCGACATCGGGGTCTGCGATGTCACCGTCGGTGCCAGCTCACCCGCCACCCACGGCATGACCAGGCCGTGTTCACCCGAACAGTTCGCTGCCCACAAGCAAGCACGCTCTGCGCGCTACGCCGCGACCTTCAACCCATCACGGCGATCCGCTACCAACCACGGCAGCGGGATCATCATCAACGGCGATTGCTTCTAGTCAGGCATAATCCCGACAAGGGCGGCGGCATGACGATCACGGCATGACCGGCTGACCAGCGGCAAGCCGCGCCATCCGCTCCGGCAACAGGGCAAGTATCGCGCACTGCCGTTCGGCAGTCGCGCCGCCCCATTCGCCGATCTCGGCGATGGTGCGACCGCAGCCAATGCAAAGCCCTGCGCGCGCATCGAGCGCGCAGACTGCAACACAGGGCGATTGAGGACCGTCGATCATGCCCTTCCCCTAATCGCGAAGCGGCTCCCTCGCTATCCTTCGCGCGCAATCGGCACGGCAGCTATAAGCTGCCGTGCCGATTTGAGGCCGGTCGGAACGTCCGGCCTTTGCCCGTCCAGCAGGGACGGGCCGCGCGAACGCTTGAACAGGCAAATTCGGTAACAAGAAAATGAGGGCGGGCCACTCGGCCCGCCCTCTCGATCATCAAGCCGCCTCTTCTTCCTCGAACTTGGCGGCTTCGCCGTCCTCATCGCCATCATCTTCATCGTCGAACACTGGGCGCTCCTGCGCGACCTCGATGGGCGGCTCCGCGATCACAAGCGCGGGCGGCAGCCATCCACGCCCTGCCATCCGCTCGGCGGCGGAAGCGGCAAGGTCGCCCTTCTTCATCTTGGCGCAATTGTCGGCAGCGGCCTTCCCCAGCACTTCGGTCATGATCTTGGCAATCACAGGCTTTTTGAGCCGGTCGTAAAAGGCGACCGGCGCTTGCCACTTGGCGACCATATCGACGCCAGAGGCAAAGGCGATCTGGTCGAACCTCTGGTGGCGACGGTCACGGCGCGAACCGGACGTCTCGCCGCCGTTGATCTGGCGCGCGACAAGCAACGCCAGCAAGCGGCCTTTGGCGTCCGCGTCCATTGCCTGAATGGTCGCGAAGCGATTGACCTCGGGCAGTGCGGCGAAGTCGCTGCCGCCGATCTGATCGACCGATGCAATGTCGGCCATTGTCATCATGTCGTCGGGGACGGCGGCATTGAACCCTTCGAGCCGAAGCGACAGCGGCGAGTAATAGGACGGTTCGCGGTGGATGCCCTGCCCGACAAGACAATCGAGCAAGAGGTCGAGCGCCAGCGCCGGATTGGTGGCAACCGCCTCCTGCACGGCCAGAGTCTTGATCTTCGATAGCGTCTCGATCATCGCCCCCGAATAATCGGGCTTGATGGCTGGTGCATCGCCGCTGTCGCCCTTGGCAATCCGCTTGGTACGGATAGCCTTGGCCTCGATCTCGCCGCCATTGCCGACGAACAGCACCATTGCGCTGTCTGCTTTCTGCGCGCCGGTGAACACGCACAGCCGGTTCTCAAGGATACGGGCTTCACGCTCCAGCCCATTGAACACGCTGTCGCCCCACTGACTGCCCTTACCGAGTTCGGCAAGGCGCGCTTCCGCCGCGTCCTGAATACGGGCGCACTCGGCCTGTTCGGCTTCGGTCGGTTCGCGCTTCCCCTCGGCGTGAACAGTGACAAGATTGTAATAGTCATCCGGTCGTTCGAGCGATGCCCGAACATCGGTCCAGCCTTCCGCACGATAGCCCGCTGCAATCACGGCCATCTTGGCGGTGGCCAGCGTTTCGACAAGATCGGGGGCGTCGGCATAACCGTCGCCATCTTCGGCGAAAAGGTCGGCGGTGATCGTCCCGCCCGCTGCTACATAAGCATCATGCCCGACGAACAGGAACAGGTTACTCGTCGTGCCGATCTTCTCCTCGGTCAGCATCCGCCGGATTTGGTGGGCGCTGTTGCCGAACCGCTTCAACGCTTCAAGCTGGCGGTCGTGGTCGTCGGTCAGGGTCAATGCCTGTGCTGCCTCCATGCCGATCTGATCGCGCGCCAGACAGGCAAGCGCATCGGGGTGCAATGCCGACAGCCGCAACACCTTCTTGACGTAGGACAGTGCCACGCCGAACCGCGCGGCAATATCCTCGGGCGATTTACCCTCGGCGCGGAGGTCGCCATAAGCGATCACCGCATCGGCAACGTGCATGTCCTCGCGTTGGACATTCTCGGCCAAGGATAGTTCCACGGCCTCGGCCTTGTCGCGCACGTCCACGCTGACCGGATAGCTGGCAGGAATCGCCCTGGCCTTCTCAAGCTGTTTGAAGGCACGGTAGCGTCGGCCTCCGGCGGCAACCTCGAAGCGATTGCCTTCGGCGTAAACGACAAGGTTCTGCAACTGACCATGCGCCAGCATATCAGCGGCAAGCTGGTCGATGGCCTTGGGCTTCACGCGCCGCACGTTGAGCGGCGACAAACGAAGCTGCGAAAGTTTGACGGTCTGTAGGGTCATCGGAAACACTCCTGAAAATGGTTGGAAACGGGCAAGTCAGAACATCTCAAGCTGGTCACGCATCGGGTTCCAAAACCCGATGTCGAGCGGGCGCTGTTCACGGCGGGGCTGCATCGGCTGCGCGGCAAGCCAGCCAAGCCGTTCGCCCATGCTGACCGGCGCGATGCCCTCGATCATGATCTGATCGGGGTCGGGCGGTGTGACGCTGGCAAGGTCTTTGCGTTTCATGGCCTTGGCTCCGCTCAATATTCATCGGACAGCATGATGGTCAGGACGCGCCGCGTGATCGCTGGGTTCGCCGCATCCTCGCTGGCAAACTCCATCTGGCGGTCGTAATAATCGAGTTTCCAGAACACCCGTTCGCGCTCGTCCTCGCGCAATCGCGGGCGCTCGGTCGTCCAGCGACCATCGGCAAGCTGGTAGATCGTTCCGAAATCGCGCTCGCCGTGCGGGTCGTTGTCGTCGTCGAAAGCGTCGAACGTCTCGATCAACTCACGGACGCAAGATTGATCGGCATCGGGCAGCGAACGAAAACCGACGGTCGCAAAGGCGGTGCAGGCAACGCCCATCGCTCGCCGTGCCAAGTCGTTCAAACGAGCGATGCGCTCGCGCTGGCTGGTAAGGGTCGCGCTCATAGCACCCGCCCCCGTGTTTGATTGGCGCTCCGCGCTCCGCGCCCTTCGCAAATCAGGACCAACGCCCCGAAATCCTCGCGCTCGCCAAGCCGGTCAGCGATCTTGCGAACGCAATCCAGCGGCAAGCCGTTCTCGTTGGCGACACCGCGCAAATAATCGTCGCGGCACTCCGCGCCGCAAGCACGGTAGTTCAAGAGTAAATCGGTCATCTGAAACCTTCCTTCCTCGGCAGGATGCCGCACTGGCTGCGACATGCGGCTCTGCCTTCCGGCGAGGATGGGAGGGGGAGGGAAAGCTGAATCGCCGCCCTGGCGCGGGCCAGCGGGCGCGCAGCGACCGCCACACGGGGGCGGCTATTCTGCTTTGGGAACGAGAGGGCAAAGCCCTTGGCGTTCCCGCTCAATCAAATGAACGGAGGCGATCAGCCTCCCTCAGCCGCAGCGCGGCATACAAACGGCACCCTCGCATGGAGCGACGCCGCCGGATGCCCTGCTGGCGAGCGCCGAGCGGACACAGGTGTTGCGCGAAAAGCGCAGCTCCGCCATGTCCGCGACAGCGTGAGACCAGCGAGCGTCCGGCAAGGAGAGAAGCGAGAGTGCCAGCGGGTCAGCTCAAAAACGCCGCACCCTCGGGAGCGCGCAGCGCGGGACAGAGTGCGCCCTTGGAAACTCCCGCTCATTTTCTCGCGCTCCTGATCGTCACCGGAACGGCCAAGACCCTAGGCTTGGTTCGCGTAAGTGAATAGAGCAGGTTGCCGCAAGGCAGCGCGCCCGGTTCCCGAACCTGTCCCTACCAGAAAACAGAGGATATGGTTTGTCTGAAAATGCAAACCGTGCCAAAGATTTAAGCAACAAAAACGAAAGACTTCAATAGTGTTTACGCAGCTTCACGCACATTATCATGCCCATAAACTAACTCTGGCGGGCACTGACGACGAAGCGTTTACACGTTCGCTCACTTCGGCACGGGTTGAAATGAACCCTCACCAAGTTGACGCGGCACTTTTCGCCCTAAAATCACCGCTTTCCAAGGGCGTCCTACTCGCCGATGAAGTGGGACTAGGCAAAACGATTGAAGCGGGCCTAGTCATTTCCCAAAGATGGGCCGAGCATAAGCGCCGGATCATCCTGATCGTGCCCGCTTCGCTGCGGAAGCAATGGCAGCAGGAGTTGTTTGAAAAATTCTCACTTCGCAGCACCATCATTGAAGCCGCGACCTATAAAGCGATGAAAAAGGGCAAGATTGCCTATCCGTTTGAATCCGCAGATGGCATTGTCATCTCATCCTACGAATTTGCAGCCCGCAAAGCTGATGAACTGCGCGCCGTAAAATGGGATCTCGTGGTCTTCGACGAAGCGCACCGCCTGCGCAATGTGTATAAGAAAGGCGGCTCTCAGCGCGCGAAAGAACTGAAAGCCGCGCTGCAAGACCCGTTCAAAATCCTGCTGACGGCAACGCCGCTGCAAAATTCACTCATGGAACTTTACGGCATCGTCTCGGTGATCGACGACGAGCATTTCGGCGGCGAAAATGCGTTCAAAGCCCAGTATTCGGGCGCTTCGGCCAACACCAGCGCGCTCGATGTGCTGAAAGAACGGCTGGCACCGATCTGCCACCGGACCCTGCGCAAGCAGGTGCAAAAAGCGGGGCATATCAATTTCAAACGGCGCAATGCGCGCACTTTTACGTTTGATCCCTCCGCCGACGAACTCATGCTTTACAATAGCCTGTCGGCATTCTTGCAGCGCAAGGACAGCATTTCCTATGGCGATAAGGCTAACCAGCTTGTCGTTCTGCAAGTCCGCAAAATCCTTGGTTCCTCAACCTTTGCGGTAGCGAGCTACCTCGACAAGTTGATCGAACGGCTGCGACGCAAGGAACGCGCGTCGCTGGATATTACGGACGATGTGGAAGACATCGAAACGACGTTTGAAGAGGCCGATGTGGATGATGAGGCCGATGAGGCCGAACCCATTGATCCTGTCAAACTGGCGGCGGAAATCGCCGAACTGGAAACCTATCTTGCGCTGGCCCGCTCGATCGGGAGCAATGCCAAGGGCGAAGTGCTGCTGCACCAACTGCCAACGGTGCTTGATGAAATCGCCAACAAGGGCGGCAAACGCAAAGCGGTGATTTTCACCGAAAGCGTCCGCACTCAAACCTATCTGAACGAGCTGCTCGGCAGGCATGGCTATGCAGGACAAATTGTCTTGATGAATGGCTCCAATGCAGACCCTGCCAGCAAGGAAGTCTATGCCGCGTGGAAGGAGCGCCACAAGGGAACCGACAAGATTTCGGGTTCAAAATCGGCCGATATGAAGGCGGCGATTGTCGAAGCGTTCAAAGGGGATGACAAGGCGATCCTGATTGCGACCGAAAGCGGCGCGGAAGGCATCAACCTTCAATTCTGCTCGCTAATCGTCAATTATGATCTGCCGTGGAATCCGCAGCGCGTTGAACAGCGTATCGGGCGTTGTCACCGCTACGGACAGTTGATCGACGTCACCGTGGTCAACATGCTCAATCTCAAAAACCAGACAGAGCAACGCATTCACGATCTTCTTGCCCACAAATTCCACCTGTTCGAGGGGGTGTTCGGTGCGAGCGACGAAGTTCTCGGCACACTGGTCAGCGGCTTGGATTTTGAACGCGAAGTGCTGCGCATCGTGCAGGATTGTCGGACGCCAGAACAATCGGAGTTTGAATTTGACGCCCTGAAATCCTCGATTGAGGATACGATCAACGCGGATATGGAAGCCGCGCGCGCCAAGGTTCTGGGCGCCCTCGATAGCGAAGTCATTGCGAAACTTCACCACCGCGAGGCGGAGCTGGCGACCAGTGTGCCGGAATTCCGGCAAAGGCTCTTGACCATCGCCAAAGCGGAATTGCCCGGTGCCGCGTTTCCCGCGCCTGACAGCCAGCGGTTCGATCTGGACGGACTCACGTTCACGACCGAGTGGCCGATTGCCGATGACAATGACTGGCAATTCCTGCGCGTGTCGGATGGCCTGGGGTTGGAAATCGTCGAAGCCGCCAAGGCGCGCGATCATGCGAGCCAATCCTCGGCACTGACATTCCGGCCCGATGATTTTCCCTATGCGGGGCAGATGGGTGCGGTGAAGGATTTGGCCGGGCAATCTGGTTGGATGCGGGTGTTCCGGGCAGTGATGCCAACGCCCGATGCCCTGCGTGAAGAATTGTTGATCGCCTGCACCAGCGATGCCGGGGCGCTCATACCGGGCGAAGTGGCCGACAAGATGTTCATGGTTCCCGCCAAGGGAATGCCATCAACCGCGCAGACCGCGCCCGATGAAGCCTCGCTCAAGGCAATCGAACATACGCAGTTCGCGGCCTTTTCGGACAAGATCAAGAATGAGAATTTTGCGTGGATTCAGGCCGAAGAAGACCGGCTGGATCGCTACGCAGCGGATATTGAAATTGAACTTGATGCCCAGATTGATGCGCTGGAAACCGAGGTCAAGGAACTGCAACGGCAAAAGCGGTCGCCCGATCTTTCGATGGAAGACAAGGTGGCGCTCAGCCGCAAGGTCAAGCGGATGGAAGGCGATGTCGATGATCTCAAACTTTCCAAGTTTGAACGGCGGAAGAAAGTGCGGCGCGATGTCAGCGACAAGCTCGACGAATTCGCCGAAAGCCTCAACAAGCAACCGTCCATCACGCCGCTGATGACGCTGCGATGGACGGTGGAATGAGGCGATGGTCAGCGCAGGGGGAAATTGCCGGTTTCTCTCCCTCGCCGGTGTCCGGCGCTGAAGGGGCGGCGGTCGGATGTTTCCCGATCTCGGCGCGGTGCCCGTCAGCCTTGCGATTGATCTCAGCGCATATGAAGATGATTGGCGGCACGTTGCCGCGTTTCGTGGCCAATCCGGTTGGCTGCTAATGGCCAGTGCTACGATTCAAAGCGAACATGACCTGCTCTGCGCCACGCTCATCGTGGCCTGCGATGATCGCGAAATCCCAATCCCGGCATGGCGGGCGAAGCACCTGACGCAATGTGCATGGTCTGATCTCGACTATTGCGGTGACGAGCCACCCGCCATTCTCGACGACCTGATGTGCGAAGAGGAAGGCGCACTGTATGCCCAGTGGCAGCGCGAGGCGAACAGCGAGCTTGCCGCCCTCCATGACAAGGCCCAGCGCGGCTTGGAAGCGTTGGAGGCGAAAGCCGCGAGCCGAACGCGCATGATCGACCGTGAAATATCACGATTGCGGCGCAGTCGGCGGATGACCGACAACGAGGATATGCACCGCGCGCTTACGTCCGCGATTATCGAGCTTGAGGGTGAGAACGATGCTGCGGTCGAACGCCTGATCCGCCGCCGGGAGGCCATGCGCCGCCATGCGGAATCCACGGAAGAGGCGCTGTGGCAGCGAAGCGATGTGCTGATCGAAGTCGAACCGTTGCGCCTTGTCCAGTGGCGCGACGCAAGCCCTCGCCCGGAACATAGGCAGGCACCAATATGGAAGGCCGGACGATTCCATGCGCCCAAGATTGCAACCGCGCATGTCGAACCTGAGGAGGCAGAGGCTGTTCTGGTGAAAGTGGCGGCGGCGATGCAGGCCAATGCAAAGCGGCAAGCGAAAGAGGATGTGGTCGATGACATACCGGTGCGGATACGCACCGAAGACCTGCCCAAATCCGCACCGATCCGTCAGCAGCTCACCAAGGACGACTTGGTGGCTGAAGCTATGCAGGCATGGGCTGACCAGACACTCCCAGCTGCACCTGTTATGCCAACGGAATCAGAGCAATTGCCGCTGCCCGAAATCGGCGTTGATCTGAAAGCCGAACGTGCGGCACTGACTGCGCGGCTGGAAGTGCTGGAAACCCGTGGGCAAAAATTCTTCCCGCGCTCCCGCAAGTTTGAGCGCAATCAGATGGAGCGCGATGCCGTCTCGCGGCAGATTGCGGCACTCGACCGCCGTTTAGCAGCAAACGGCAGCGAGAATGGCGAAGCCCAGCCGGACATTGGCGTCGATGAACATTGGTCGCCGGAGCGCGTGGCGCGTCTGCGGGAGCTATGGCTGGAAGGATATACGGCAAGACAGATTGCCAATGATCTTGGCGGGACCAGCCGCAATGCGGTGATCGGGAAGGCCAAACGGATCGGCATATATTTCCGCTCCGCGAACGACACACGACAAGCAAATGAGAACTCGGTATCGGCAGACCTATGACCAAAAAGACCAAACTTGAACTGACATGGCCCGGCAAGGAGGATCGCCCCAAGCTGGAGCCGCGCATCCTGATTGAGAACCCGGACAAGAGCACCCACGCCGCAGCGCGGCGGTCGGATGCTGATATTTTCGACAATATGCTCATCAAGGGCGACAATCTGCTCGCGCTCAAGGCGCTGGAAGCGGATTACGCGGGCAAGGTGAAGTGCGTTTTTATTGATCCGCCCTACAACACCGGATCGGCCTTCACGCACTATGACGACGGCGTGGAGCATTCCCTCTGGCTGTCATTGATGCGCGACAGGCTGGAAATCATCCGGCACCTGCTGTCCGAGGATGGTTCACTTTGGATCACCATCGACGACAATGAGGCTCATTATTTGAAAGTGCTGTGCGACGAGATTTTCGGACGGGCAAATTTTTGCGCCACGGTAATTTGGGAGAAACGAACGTCGAGGGAAAATCGTCGCGTCTTTTCATTCAATCACGATTTCGTTTTGGTTTACGCGACCAACAAGACCCGGTTCGAGCAAGTCCGAAACCCTTTAGGACTCAACGACGAAGTCCTCGCTCGCTACAAAAATCCGGATAATGATCCGCGCGGCCCGTGGCAGTCTGTGTCAGTGAATGCCCAAGCTGGCCACGCAACTGCATCACAGTTTTATACCTTAACCTTGCCATCTGGGCGACAGGTTGATCCGCCAAAGGGAAGGTGCTGGCTTTATACAGCGGAAAAAATAAAGGCGGAAATTGCAGCAGGCAACATTTGGTTCGGACTGTCAGGAGACAATGCGCCGAGAGCAAAAAAATTCCTGAGCGAGTATAAGGACAAAGGGTTGACGCCAGAGACGATTTGGACCGCCTCCGAAGTCAGCACCAACGACGAGGCCAAGAAGAGTCTCATCGCATTGCTGGCCGATACCCCCGTGTTCGATAACCCAAAGCCAGAGGGATTGCTAAAACAGGTTATTCAAATCGCCACCAACCCCGGCGATCTCGTTCTCGATTCCTTCGCTGGCTCCGGCACGACTGGCGCAGTTGCCCATAAAATGGGGCGCCACTGGATCATGGTCGAAATTGGCGATCATGCCGACTCCCATATCGTGCCGCGTCTGCAAAAGGTGATCGACGGCAGCGATCAGGGCGGGATCAGCAAGGCGGTCGATTGGAAGGGTGGCGGCGGCTTTCGCTATTTCACGCTCGCGCCGTCGCTGCTCACCCAGGACAAATATGGCAATTGGGTGATCGCCAAGGATTATAACCCCGCGATGCTGGCGGAGGCGATGTGCAAGCACATGGGCTTCACCTACGCGCCATCGGCGGAGGATTATTGGCGGCACGGGGCATCTACCGAAACCGACTTCATCTACGTCACCACCCAAAGCCTGACGCATGAAGCCTGCGCGAAAATATCGCAGGATGTCGGGCCGGATCGTTCGCTGCTGATCTGCTGCAAAGCCTATAGCGCGGAAGCGGAGGCGTTTGAAAATCTGACGCTGGTGAAAATCCCCACCGCCATCCTGCAAAAATGCGAATGGGGCCGTGACGATTATTCGCTCAATATCGCGAACCTGCCGCTGATGGAAAATGACGGTGCGCCCACCGCCGATGCCCTCCCCCTGTTCGGCCGGGAGAGCGGCGATGAGTGACGCGGTGAACGAAACCCGCATCCGCCGCCAGATTGCGCAACGGCTTTCACTGCGCGGGCCGCAGGAACTGGCGCTGGGCATTCTCGGCGATGTGCTGACTCATATGGATTTCAGCGCGCCGTGTGATCTGGCGGCGCTGCTCGCTGAAATCAGAAAGGCCTATCCCAGTGTCGATGCGTTTGAGCGGGACTTCCCTTCGCTCTGCTTCGCGCTCGCCACCGGGGTTGGCAAAACGCGGCTGATGGGTGCGTTCATCTCCTACCTCTACCTCACGGGCCGCTCCAAAAACTTCTTCGTCCTCGCCCCCAACACAACGATCTACAACAAGCTGGTCGAAGATTTCTCCAAGCAATCCTCAGCCAAATATGTGTTTCGCGGCATATCCCAATTTGCCCAAACGCCGCCGGTGATCGTGACGGGCGACACTTGGCAGGAAGGGCGCGGCATTCGCGGGGCCGATCTGTTCGGCAACGAAGCGATCATCAACATTTTCAACGTGGACAAGATCAATCGCGAAAGCGGCAAAATCCGCTCTTTCCGCGAAACGCTGGGCGACAGCTATTTCGACTATCTCTCCAAGCTGCCTGATCTCGTCATGCTGATGGATGAAGCGCACCGATACCGCGCGAAGGCGGCTGCGCAGGCGGTGTTTGAACTTGATCCCAAGCTGGGGCTGGAACTCACCGCGACACCCAAGACGGTCGGCGCATCGCCGAAGGATTTCAAGAATGTCATCTACCATTACGGCCTCGGCAACGCGATGGCCGATGGCTATGTCAAGGAACCCGCAGTTGCGACGCGCGCGGATTTCAACGCCAAGGATTATGATGCCGACAGCCTTGAAAAGATCATGCTGGAAGATGGCGCGCACTATCACGAGCATGTGAAGACCGAGCTGGAGCTTTACGCCCGCCAGACCGGGCGCAAGCATGTCCACCCGTTCATGCTGGTCGTGGCGAAAGATACAGCGGAAGCCAAGCGACTGCGCGACTGGATCGAAAGCGACGACTTTTTCAACGCGGCCTATCGGGGCCGCGTGGTTGAAGTGCATTCCAACCAGACCGGCGTTGAAAGCGATGAAGCCTCGCAGCGGCTGGTGACGCTGGAAGATGCCGGCGACACCGACATCGTGATACACGTCAACAAGCTGAAAGAAGGCTGGGACGTGACCAACCTTTACACCATCGTTCCGCTGCGCGCGTCGGCCTCGGACATTCTCACCGAACAGACCTTGGGGCGCGGCCTGCGCCTTCCATACGGCGAACGCACCGGAAACGAGGCGGTCGATACGCTGACCGTCATCGCACATGACCGATTCAGCGAAGTGATCAGCAAGGCCAAGGAGGCCGATTCTCTCGTCCAGCTCAAGGCCTTCACCATTGGCGCGGGCGGCGACATTTCGACCGAACCACAATCCATCATGGAAGTGACAACGACATTTGAAGCGGCGCTGACGGGCAAGGATGTGCCGGAAGGCGTGCGTGAAGAACGGACGCCCTTCATCTTCGACAGCCTTGAAGATCGCCAGATTGCCCAGACCACCATCGACGTGATCCGCGACAAATATGAGCGGCAGTTGACCGGCGGCCTCAAGGATTTGCTCAAGCCCGAAGTTCAAAAGGCGATTGCGGCGGACGTGACGCGGCTGTCCGCCGCGCGGCAGACACAATGGGATTTAGAGGGCATCGTGAAAGCGCCCGACATTGCCAAACTCGTCGGCATCGTCACCGCGAGCGTTGCCGAAAACACGATTGAAATTCCCGAAATCATCGTCTTGCCAAGTCGCGAAGTCAATTTCTGGTTCGAGGATTTTGACCTTGGCAGCATGGCCGACATTCGGTTGCAGCCAATCTCTGACCGCCTGCTCATCCGCAACCTGCGCGATCAATCGCAACGCGAACTGGCGCGGGCATTGGAAGGGCCGAAAGAGGCACGGGTCGAAAACTATCTCGTCAAACACCTGATGGATTACCCGCAGGTCGATTATGACAGCCAGGCCGATCTGCTTTACAAGCTGGCGGGACAGATGATCGACTATCTCCGCAGCTACCTCACCTCGGAGGAAGACGTTGAAAATGTCGCGCTGGCGCATGGCAAGATGCTCGCCCAGCGGATTTTCTCGCAGATGAAGGCGCACTACCGGCAAACGCCCGCCGAATATCGGGCGAGCAAGGTACGGTCGTTCCGCGCGTTGCAGCCGCAGCAATTCAGCTATTCGCTCGCCAAGCTGTTACCGATGTCACAGGCGGCGATGCCGCTTTCGACAACACCCGGCTTCACCTTCACTGGCAGTAGCAAAAGCCCGTATCAGTTCCACAAATTCCATTCCGATCCCGAACGGCGTTTTGCGGTGATGATCGACAGCGGATTTGAAAAGGACGTGCTGCGCTGGCTCAAGCCGGGGCGCGGGCAATTCAGGATCGAATATCAGCCGGGCAAGCCGTATGAGCCCGACTTCGTGATCGAAACCACCGCCGAAAAGCTGATCGTCGAGGTTAAAGCCGATAACGAAATGGCCGATCCTACGGTGCTGGAAAAGGCGCGGGCTGCTTCGGAATGGGTGAAGCACGCCAACGAGTTCGCCGCCGATGGCGACGGGAAACATTGGCGCTACGCGTTGGTTCCCGCACAGGCGATTACCGAGAATGCGACATTGACCGGGCTGTTGGCGGCGTATGTGCGGGTCTAAAGCGAACATAGAGACATAGATGGCATCTGTTGTCGCAGACTTTGCAGCAGCCGATGATCTGTTGCGGGAAGCGGGCCAAGGACGACTGGCTGGCCATGCCTCAATCGTTCTGCAAAAATCTGGTCGAATTGGTCCTCTTGTCGAGATTGCGTTGGCTGCCATAACGCATGGCGACCAATATCGCGGCGTTTCCATGAACAGCTCATTTGCCGCGCACCTGAATCAAGCACTGCAATCGCGCAGTCCATTCGGCAGTAGCTATAATGATCGTGCGGGCGCGTTCCCGCTCAGTGCGGTCAACCCGGTCACTTCAACTGGGCCGGAATGGGATCAATGGACGACCCATGCGGAGAACATCGCCAAGTCTCAGGGTTTGAATGCGCATCTCGTTGCGGGCTTGCTGGGCGCACTTATCGAGATTCAGGATAATGTCTATGAACACAGCGGCGCTCCCGAAACCGGCGTCGTCGCCTACGCGACGACAACCAGCTCGTTTGAGTTCGTGGTAGCGGATCGCGGTATCGGAGTTCTGTCCAGCCTACGGCAGAACCCCAATTACGCGGACGTAAGCGACGCGGGCGTTGCGCTGGGATTGGCGATAACGGATGGTGTATCGCGCTTTCCGTCAGAGACGGGACACGGCCAAGGCTTCAACCAGCTATTTCGCGCGCTTGTTGGCCACAACGCCGAACTGCGATTTCGCAGTGGCGATCATGCTCTGACCCTTAGACCCGGTCGCGATTTCACCGAAGGCGCGTCGGTCTTGGCTCAAGTTGCCCCGCTGGTCGGACTGTCCATATCCGTTTTTTGCAATGGTGGGGCTTTGCCCTGAACGTACTACCCTTCGATCTGCGTGCAGACGTTCCAGATAGGTATGGTGGCTATGCAAGGTAGCGACGTTCTGTTGAAGCAACCCGTCAAGCGGCTCGCCAGCAGCTGTTGGGTGGCTGCGCCAATGCAGTTTGCCGGACTCTGTAAAGTAGGCCAGCTTGCGGCAACGGGTTTTGTGGAACGCATCAGTATCAATCACGGTGACCGCCTCAAATGATTGACGAAGGGGTTCCACCACCCTCGCTCCGCCTCGCACCATCAGACGCAGTGGGCGATTTACTACAGCGGCAAGCTGGCGAAGTCGGGCAACATGCCAATCGATTCTGCTACCGCGCCCTGCGCCGGTTGCAAACTCGACGGCAATGGATTGGATCTCGGGGCGAGCCGCAATCAGTTCAGCCCAACGCTGATAGTCGCGTTCGGTGCGGGCGTTGACGTGAAGCGCGGCTGGCAGCCCCGCCTCGGCCATTTCCACCCAAGCCAATAATATCCGTTTCATAGCGTGCAGGTTGTCGGTGCGCGGCACGTCAGTTAGCACGCTGAAATTAGGCGGTGTGATAAGTGCGATGCCAAGCGATTGGAGCTGACCAAGCAACTCGGCACGGTTCGGCAGTCCCCAATAGCGCTCGATTTCGGAGTCGCGCCCAACGCCCGACACCACAATCCGCGCTTCCGACGCGATGCCGAATTGGTTGGCGAGAGCTTCGCGGTCTTTGAATTTCAATGATGCGTTGCCAAGGTCAATGAGCGCGTAGAGTGGTATCGCGACGATCGGAAAATTGAGGCGTCCGTGCCTTGCTGAATTGTGCTCGATCAGCGGGACCATGCTCGGCAACGGATCAACACTAATTTCGGGCGCTCGGCGCGCAGTCGTCAAATCGAAACCGTCGATTTCACGCCATCGAGCGACGAATGCCACTGGATTTCCTCGGCACACCAAATCGCAGGATGCCTTGTCTGCACAGCGACAATAATCGTTGCAGTCAAAAAAACTGGAATCTTTATGCGCGCCGCCACAGGTGCCGCGATCCACACAGGTCCAGCATCCGAGCGACGCGGATGCGGTTTCCGCATCGTCCCATAACGCTTGCGTATTCGGTATTTGCCGGGAGGAGTGCTGTTGAGGGGGGTCTTTCATCTGATACTCAGCTCCGCATTGTTGCCAAAGAGGCCGACGCGCTCAACGGTGCCAAGGGCCACCCCACCGCACCCATCAATGGCGGCGCGAACATCTGCCGAAATCCCCTGAATTGCGCCCACCTGTCGGTGGCCGCTGCACACAATGACCGCCTTCCCGTTGCATTGCACAACCACTTGGTCGCCAACCTTCAAAGTCGATCCGCCACTAAGGTCGGCGGTCACAATGCGCTGCTGATTGGTGAATTGAACGTCGAACAGGCCAGGTGATGTTAGTCGGTCCAATCCTTTGTCCCAGCGCTTGCGCCACGGTTTGCCAGACTGTTCGCGGATGAAATCGACGCCCATCAAATCGCCTCCATCACGGGCGCGAACGTCTTGGTCTTACCGCTCTTGAACTCCATCAAAATGCCCTTGGCCGTGAGCGTTGCAAGCCGGTTATTCCATGCGGTTGTCCCTATTCCCTCGTCGGGGCGGAGCTTCGCCAATTCCGGTGCCGAGATACGGTGATACTGGGCAATGAGCTTCATGGTGGACTGTTGCGCTGCATCCAGTTCGCCAAGAATATGTGGCTGCGAAGCGTTCCCCGCGTCGCTCAGCGCACACGCCCAGATCGCGTCATTGCGATCCTTGAGATATACGGAAAGCTCTTCCTCTATGGTTGCGTTTGCGTTCGCCACGACCGGATATAGCATCCCAATGGCATTGCGACCGAAGTCACGGAAGCCGAGAACAGCCTCACGCAGGAACGAGCCGGTGGCGATGTCAACGCCTGCGAAATCGAGATAAGCAACAGCCGGCGCAGTTACTGGCTCAGTTTCGCCAATAAGGCTGGCAAGCATCTGCCGCCCCATTGCGCTGCCCGCTAGGGTCGCCCTTTTGGCGGCAATATCGAATATGGAATACCGAATCATCATAATCCTCACTATGTGCAGTGAGGATAGTGACGATATGGATTGATGTCAATGGCCACCGCGTGACGCCTCGCAGTTTGTGGACAACGGGGCCGCTTTACGGCAGTGCAAACGCCAGAAGCGACCGATGTCTTCTCACACTCGACAAACGCAGTGTCCCTTTGATTAAGCCTCAGCCACATTTCCGACCACCAAATGATAACGCGCATAGCGACGCTCACCGGTGCGGATCAGCGCACCCTTATCAATCAGGTCGTTCAAATCGCGTGTCGCGGTGGCAAGGCTGGTCCCGGTGATCGTCCGGTAGTTTCCGGCGCTTAACCCGCCTTCGAATCCGTCCGGGCCTTCGCGGAACAAGCGAAGCAAGGCCTTTTCCTGACGTTCGTTGATCTCGCCGCGCAAGCGATCGAGCAGTCGCGTCTTGTCGATCAGGAAGCGGATGCGGGTGATCGTCCGCGCCTGCGCCTCGATGACAATATCGGCAAACCATGTCAGCCAGGCATTGATCTCGTTACTCTGGCTGCCAAGCTGAAGCGCGGCGTAATAGGCCTTGCGATGCCGATGGATCGTTTCCGCGAGTGCCGTCAGCGTCGGGGCCGCCAAACTTTGAGCCAATGCCTTTTCAGCGATAGCGCGACCGATCCGGCCATTGCCGTCTTCAAAGGGATGGACGCTCTCGAACCACAAGTGCGAGATTGCGGCACGGGTGATCGCGGGAAGCGGGTTTGGTGACGACGGCGCGCTGTCATTGAACCACGCGATGAAGCGGGACATTTCCATCGGGACGGCATCCGACGCTGGTGCCTCGAAATGCACACGCGGCGCGTGGAGTGCGCCTGAAACGATCTGCATCGCATCTTCGTGCGTCCGGTAGCTCCCGACATCGGCAATGTCGCGACGCCCGTTCATCAGCATTGCGTGCCACGAGAACAGGGTCCGATCATCCAGCGGCGCAGCATGGCTGCGATAAACATCGGCCATGAGTTCGGCCGCCCCGGCCTCAGCCGCGCTTGCGCGGCGTTGGTCGGCGGCAAAGCCCAGATGCCGTGCGAGCGACGACTGGACGCTGGCGCGGTCGAGGATCTCGCCTTCAATGGCGGAGCTATCGACGACCTCTTGCGAGATGAGTTCGATGGTCAGGCCATCGCGCTCATCGGCGTCGAGGTGATGGAGCGCGCCAATGACGACGCCAGAGCCTTTCAGGAATTGTTCTTCTGACGCGCGGATGCGATCCGCGTCGAAGCGGAAATCAGGCCAGTCGGGAAGTTGCCAATTCCAGCGCATGATCGATAGGATGCCTTTCTATCAATCACGATATAGCCCAATTATGATTGATAAAGCGATAGCCAATCAATCACCAGAGGCACATTGTCGCTTCGCGGGGTTAATTTTGTTGCGATGGCCGCATCCCGTATGGGCTGCCAAGTGCCAGCATGACAATGCCGTTCGATTGTCATTTCGCGCAGCGGAGCGCGGGACGTGCGACCCCAGGCGATCCGCTGATGCAGGCCCCTGTCCCCCGTGCGGTGGACTTTACAGAGCCTGCTATCTTGGATGGTGCGGGCGGTGGGAATCGAACCCACACTCCTTGCGGAACGGGATTTTGAATCCCGCGCGTCTACCAATTCCACCACGCCCGCGTTGCGAGACGGCCTATAGCGTCGCAGCGAAAACGCGCAACTCGAAACATAAGGAACACAGCTTATGCTGTTGGCTTCGCGGCTTTCTTTCGAGTGGCGGCTTTCGGCGGTTTCGCCCGGCGAACATTGACGGCGGATGCGTCGATATTGTTCTTCAAATGCCGCCCGTAAAACTTCTCGATCATCTCGACGCTGGTGCGGCAGTTCTTGGCAACCTGATAAATATCAGCGCCTTCGAGCAACCGTAGGCAGATATAGGTATGCCGCAGGCTATAGCAGGTGCGCATATGCCCTTCGCGATCGAACTTCAGATTCAGCTCGTCGAGGACAGAGTTCATCAACTCGCGCGGTGATTTTCCGAAAATCCGGTCGGTCGGTTTTAACCCCTTACGCTTGCGGACGCGCTCGAATGGCAGGATCGCACCGGGCATCGACTTGCAGTAACCGACACCGCGCTTGCCGCGCACCTCGATCTCAAGAATGCGCTCGCCGGTCGATTCGTCGTTTACGATCTTGACGTCGCGCAGCTCAAGCCGCGAGGCCTCATCGGGCCGAAGTCCCGTGTTGCCCATGAATAGAACGTAGTCGTGAAATGTCTCGCAGACTTCACGCCAGCGCGGCTTGGGAGGGTTCTTTGCCCGTTCGCGTGTCGCCTCATAGAGCATCTTGTATTCCTCTGGCGAGAACCAGGCGCGATGCTCCACCTTGCCGGAGGTCTTATATGGCGCGGACATATCCGGCAGTGCCGCAATCCAGCCCTTGCGATTGGCGGTCTTCAATACCTGACGGAGCGTGACGATCTCACCGTGCAAGGTCGCGCGGGCGGGCTTCTTCGGCTTGCCGGTTTTCGGATCGACTCGTGACGTCTGACGATGCGCCCGGTATTCCTGCACCTTGCCGGCCGTGATGTCTTCAAGGGCCGTATCGCCAAAGAACGGCAAGAGGTGAACGCGGACGATAGCGGACTTCGATTGCACATATCCAGCGTTGCGCTCGCCCAGCGTGATGACCTCGAACTCACTGGTGAACGCTTTAGCGGCATCCTCGAAACTCGGACCAGTTGGCGTTCGCCGAAGCCGACCATCGGTCGGCGCGCCGGTTTCGGCGATTGCGGGCTGAACGGGATCGTTCAGCAAAGAAACGCCACCGCGTCGGCGTTGGCGATCCTCGACGCACCGCTCCATATACCAGTCGCGCGCAAAATCCTTGGCGGCAGCAAGGCTGACCTCCTTGGTTGTCTGTCGATGATTTTGACTGCCCAGATAGGTTGAGCATTGCCAGTAGCGGCTCCTCTCACGCCGATAGACGTGCAGCGCCCCATCCATCAGCAGATGGCTTTCTGTCGGCATTGCGAGAACTCCAAAGTGTGTAAGACATGTGTAAGTCTTTTTGGAGGTCTCGTCCTTGCTCAAACTATTGGTTTTACGCGGTTTTTGGCTTACTTTTTTAGGCTAAACGCAATTTTGAGTCGAGCGCGTCTACCAATTTCACCACAGGGGCCCAAAGGGTCAGGGGCGAAGCGTTTAGACAAGCATCGCTGCGCCCGCAACCGTCAAAAACGTACAGGATTGAATATCAGCCTTCGATGCCCTTCGGATCGGGCCCGAAACGGTTCAGCCCGCGCGTGCCTTCAAGAAACATGAAGACCAGCACAATGAGGCCGCCGACATAAGGTATGAGGTTGAGAAGGACAAACCAGCCGGACTTGTCCTGACCGTGAAAGCGGCGCACCTGCACCGCAATTGCCGGCACGATCAGCGCCAGCCAGAAAATCCCGAACACGAACGGGAACGGCCCGGCAATCATTCCGCCACTTTCGGCCATGCCCTGCAAGCCGCCGCCCAGAAGAACTGCCAGAATGCAGAGTATGATCGTCGCCAAAGTGACGCCCAGGGCAAACATCCAGTATTCCTTGCGGCGCGAACGACCCGAAAAGTCAGCATAGCGCCGCAATGGCATCAACATCCAGTCCATCTGCATTCCCCCATCCTGTTGAGAAGAACGGTCATCTTGGGCCGGGTTGACGCTGGTGCAAGGCCTTATGACGGGGCCGATCCGAACGGATTTTCGCCAGCTTGACCGGGCAGGAGCAGCAGGATGACCCAGGCAATCCCGCCCACGAACAGTGCGCCCGCCGCAGCAAGGGTCAGCGCCGGATCGGACTGCGAGGCAAGAGTCGCGAGCCAGGGCAGATAGATCAGCATCGTCCACCAGCCGCTGCGCCCCGTATCGTGCAATCGCCGTACGCCCGCCGAAATTGTTGGCAAGAGAAAGGACAAGGTTATCGACAATTCGACAATGCCCATGTTCATCGCCATGATCACCTCGCGCCCTTCTATGCCGTCCACGTAGTGCGCCGCGACGGTGATCGCAGTGACGAAGAGCAGGAAAACCCAGAACTCGCTCCTTGAAGCCCGCCCGCCGAAATCCGCATATTTCTTGAGCGGTCCGATGATCCACCGCATTTGCGCCCTCCCACAATGCTCTTAGTTGCGGGGTGCTTGTCGCCGATAACTCAGTGCTTCTGCAACATGAATTCTGCCGACCAGTTCCAATTGTGCAAGATCGGCGATCGTCCGTGCGACACGCAGCACGCGTGTATAGCCGCGCGCGGTGAGGCGCATCGCCTCTGCTGCTTGCGCCATCAGCTTGCGGCCGGGCTCGTCGGGCGTTGCAACGCTTTCCAACAGGGCGCCGTCGGCCTCGCAATTGGTGCGTGTTCCACTTCCTGCATAGCGCGCCGTCTGCACATCGCGCGCGCGTTTGACCCGTGCTGCGATTGCGGCAGACCCTTCAGAGGGTGGTGGTATGACGAGGTCTGCCGCGCTCACGGCGTTCACTTCGACATGAAGGTCGATCCGGTCGAGCAGCGGCCCCGAAACCCTCGCCTGGTAGTCTGCGGCACAACGGGGCGCACGGGCACAGGCAAGGGCGGCATCGCCAAGATGGCCGCAACGGCATGGATTCATCGCGGCGACCAACTGGACCCGGGCGGGAAAGGTGACATGGGCATTGGCACGGGCAACGCTGACGCGCCCCGTTTCGAGCGGTTGGCGCAGCGAATCGAGCACGGAGCGCTGGAATTCGGGCAGTTCGTCGAGGAACAGGACGCCAAGGTGCGCAAGGCTGACTTCCCCCGGCCGCGCCTTGTGGCCACCGCCGACAAGAGCCGGCATCGAGGCGGAATGATGCGGCGAACGGAAGGGACGGTTCCGAATCAGGCGCCCACCCGGCAACTCTCCGGCGATGCTGGCAACCATCGAGACTTCGAGTGCCTCGGCCGCTGTCAGATCCGGCAGGATGCCCGGCATGCAGGCCGCAAGCAGCGATTTACCGGCGCCAGGCGGCCCGACCATCACCAGGTTATGGCCGCCCGCCGCGGCGATCTCGACCGCACGTTTGGCAGTTTCCTGGCCCTTGATCTGGGCCATGTCGGGGCCGGTCACGCGCGCTTCGGGCTCTCCCGGCTCGGGCGGTTTGAGCAGGATGCTACCCTTGAAATGGTTGAGCAGCGAAAGCACGTCCGGCGCGGCAATCACTTCGATCTGGCCCGCCCATGCGGCCTCGGAACCCTGCGATGCGGGGCAAACCAGCCCGAGCGAATTTTCGGCTGCATGAAGCGCTGCGAGCAGGACGCCGGGTGAGGCCGCCACACGCGAATCCAGCCCGAGTTCGCCGACGACAACATAACTCGCCAACGTCTCCGCATCGACCACGCCCATTGCCCCCAGCAGGGCCAGCGCGATCGGCAGGTCATAATGCGAACCTTCCTTGGGCAGATCGGCGGGTGAAAGATTGACCGTGATGCGCTTGGGCGGGAGCGAAAGGCCCATCGCCGAAATAGCGGCATGGACCCGTTCGCGGCTTTCGGCGACAGCCTTGTCGGGCAGCCCGACAATGGCGAATTTCGGATTGCCTGGCGCTACCTGGCATTGCACCTCGACGCCGCGCGCCTCAAGCCCCAGATAGGCAACGGTCCGGACCGTCGCGACCATCAGGTGCGCGCCAGGGTAAAGCAGCCGTTAACTTTCTGCGGCAAGCAAAATGAAATGCGAAACGGGCAGTTTCGAAGGGAGATGAACGTCCGCCCCGTCCTGCCCGGCCTTGCGCCCCTCAAACGTGCCATTGCGCTTCTCGGCTCCGGCACGATCGAGGCGATCAGGATCGCATTCTTCCTTTCGCCTTTCCTTTTGTCGCTGCCGCAGCTCGCGAGGGCGGAAATTGGCGTTTCGGCAACAGAAATTGCTGAATATGAGGCGTGGGTTGACGCCGATGATACGGGCATTGCCGTGCCCAGCCCGGCCGCCCTTGCGCAGTTCGGGCCTTTTTCGGTCGTGAGCGGATCTGTTGCGGAACTGAACGGGGTCATTGATGAAACTACACCCGAACAGGTCCGCTGGATGCTGGCGCGCTTTCCCGGAATCGGGCTGATCCGGATGATCGACTGCCCCGGAACCGAAAATGACGACGCCAATCTTGAAGTGGCGCGCATGATCCGCGGTGCCGGGATCAGCACATTGGTGCCGCAGGGAGGCTCGGTGCGCTCGGGCGGTGTCGAGCTCTTCCTTGCAGGCGTCCACCGCGCGGCCGAGCCGGGTGCCGAGTTCGGCGTTCATAGCTGGCGCGATGAAGATGGCCGCGAAGCGCGCGACGTGCCTGTAAGCGATCCGGCGCATCAGGCCTATTTGCGCTATTATCGGGAAGTCGGGTTGAGCGACGAGCAGGCCCGGGCATTTTACGCCTTCACCAACAAGGTGTCGTTCGACGACATCCATTACATGACGCAGCCCGAATTGGCCCAATATAGCATCATCAACTGAGAAATCAGAGCTTGCGCCTTGCGCAAACCGATGATTGCCACCACATCGCCGTCATGAAGCTGAAGGACCGCTGGTACGCGCTGGGCCGGAGCCCGACCTATCGACTGGTCATGTTTGTCATCGGTGTCCTGCTGCTTATTCTCTCTCCTGTTGTCGGCGCCCTGCCGGGGCCGGGGGGAATCTTCGTCTTTGCGATCGGCCTTGGCTTGATTCTCAGGAGTTCGCTCTGGGCCAAGCGGCACTATGTGGTCTTCAAGCGCAAACGGCCGATACTCGGCCACTGGGCCGATTGGGGGCTGCGTCGCCGCAGCGCACGGCGGCGGCTTGAGCGGAAGAAGCAGAAGGAAAAGGCAGGCAATTGACTTTCTGCCCGAGTCTGCCTAACGGCACCCGCAACAAAGGCCGTCTTCGCGGGCGGCCCTTTTTCGTTTACGATGTATTGCCAAGGACATGAGTGATGAAGCGCACTTTTCAGCCGAGCAACCTGGTTCGCGCCCGCCGCCACGGCTTCCGCGCCCGGATGGCGACGGTCGGCGGACGCGCAGTGATTCGCGCGCGCCGCGCACGCGGCCGCAAGAAGCTCTCCGCCTGATTTCGATCAGAAAGCGGTCGGACTTTCTGGCCGCCAACGCAGCAAGCCGGGTGGCAACGCCCGGCTTTGTGCTGTTGGTGCGCAAGCGTGACGATGGTGATGACGTCAAGCGGCTCGGGGTTACTGTTACCAGGAAGATTGGCAACGCCGTGATCCGCAATCGGATGAAACGCCGCTTTCGTGCGCTTGCAAGAGACGTGATTGTAACCGATGGCGCCGCAGGCGCGGATCACATCCTGATTGGTCGTGCAGGCGGCGTTGAACGCGATTTCGCGGTGCTCAGGGCCGATCTGGCCAAGGCGCTTGCAAAGGCAGTTCGATGATCGCCCGGTTGCTGATCCTGATCGCCCGCGGGTGGCAATTGGGGCCTTCGGTGATCCTGCCACCATCTTGTCGCTATTCGCCGTCATGTTCGGCCTATGCAATCGAGGCGGTAAGCCGCTATGGGGCGGCCAAAGGCGGCTGGATGTCAGCCAAACGGATCATGCGATGCCACCCTTGGGGCGGACATGGCTATGATCCGGTTCCATAGAATTTAGGGGAAAGAGACTTTGGACAATCAGCGTAACATGGTCCTGGCGATCGTGCTGTCGGCGCTTGTGCTGTTCGGCTGGACCGCGCTTTCCGAGCGTTTCTTTCCTGCGCCCAAGGCACCGGCCACGACGACTGCTCCCGCGCCTGCCGTGACGGCCGGAGGGGCCGTGCCTGCCGCCCCCGTTGTTGCAAAACCGCTTGTCCGTGATGTGAAGGCTGTGCTTGCAGAAGGCAATCGCGTCATCATCGAAACGCCCCGCCTGTCCGGGTCGATCAACCTCAAGGGCGCCGAAATCGACGATCTCGTCCTCCTCGCCTATCGCCAGACGGCGAAGAAGAAATCGCCGCCGGTCCGCCTGCTTTCGCCGGGCGGCGCGAAGGACAGCTATTATGCGGGCTTTGGCTGGCTGGGCGAAGGGGCAGTGGTGCCGGGCCGCGATACGCTCTGGACAAGCGACGGCGCGAAGCTGACGCCGCAGACGCCTGTGACGCTCAGCTGGGACAATGGCGCCGGCCAGGCCTATCGTATCAGGATTGCGATCGATGCGAACTACATGTTCTCGATCGATCAGGGCGTGACCAACACTGGCACCGGTGCCGTCGCGGCGCGGAGCTACAGCTATGTCAGCCGCACCAAGGCTGCCAACACGGGCGGCTCGATGCTTGCGCCGTCGAAGGATGTTGACAGCTGGACGATGCATATCGGGCCGGTCGGCACGTTCAACGACGCGGCCAATTATGACGTCGACTATGACGATGTGGACGAAGCCGGCGCCGAGGGCGTTCGCCTGCCGACAAAGGGCGGCTGGCTCGGCTTTGGAGAGACTTACTGGCTGACGGCGCTGATCCCTGCCAAGGGCATGAATGTCGACGCCCGCTTCCGTGCCGGCAATGGTTCGTATCAGGCCGAATTCTCGACTCCGCAGGCCATTGTCGGGCCCGGCAAGACACTTTCGGGCACCAGCCATTTGTTCGCCGGTGCCAAGGAAATCCGCACGCTTGATACCTATGAGGAAGATTTGGGCATCCCCCTGTTCGGCAAAGCGATCGACTGGGGCTATTTCGAGATCATCGAAAAGCCGATATTCTATTTCCTTGACTGGTTGTTCAAATTGGTCGGCAATTTCGGCGTGGCCATCATCCTTTTGACGGTAACCGTTCGCGGCCTCATGTTCCCGATCGCACAAAAGCAGTTTGCCTCGATGGCGGCGATGCGCGTCGTCCAGCCCAAGCTCAAGGCGCTCCAGGAAAAGCACAAGGACGACAAGCCCAAGCTCCAGCAGGAAATGATGGCGCTCTACCAGAAGGAAAAGATCAACCCGATGGCGGGCTGCCTGCCGATCTTCCTCCAGATTCCGGTCTTCTACGCGCTCTACAAGGTGCTGATGCTGACAATCGAAATGCGGCACCAGCCTTTCGCGCTCTGGATCCACGACCTCTCGGCACCCGACCCGGCGACAGTGCTGAATCTGTTCGGGCTGCTGGACTTCACCCCGCCAAGCTTCCTGGCCTTGGGCGTGTTCCCGATCCTGCTCGGCATCACGATGTGGCTCCAGTTCAAGCTCAACCCCGCGCCGATGGATCCGGTCCAGCAACAGATGTTCAGCATCATGCCGTGGGTCATGATGTTCATGATGGCGCCGTTCGCGGCGGGGCTTCAGCTCTACTGGATCATGTCGAACGTCCTGACGATCGCCCAGCAGAAATGGCTCTATTCGCGGCATCCGGCGCTACGAGAGCCGGTCAAGACGTGAGCTTCACTGAAGAGCAGCTGGAATCCGCCCGCAAGATATTCAGTGGCCCGATCACGTTCCTGAAATCGGCCCCCGCGCTTGAATTCCTGCCGGACGCGACCGTGAACGAAGTTGCGTTTGCCGGGCGGTCGAACGTCGGCAAGTCCTCGCTGCTCAACGCGCTGACCAATCGCGCCAGCCTTGCCCGCACGTCGAACACGCCGGGGCGGACGCAGGAGCTGAACTTTTTCGATGTTGGCACCCCGGCTGCATTCCGGCTGGTTGACATGCCCGGCTATGGCTTTGCCGAGGCGCCGAAGGATGTGGTCAAAAAATGGCGCTTCCTTATCAATGATTACCTGCGCGGGCGGCAGGTGCTCAAACGCACTTTGGTGCTGGTCGATAGCCGCCACGGCCTCAAGGACGTTGATCGCGAAGTGATGGACATGCTCGACAAGGCGGCGGTCAGCTACCGCCTCGTCCTGACCAAGTCCGACAAGATCAAGGCCAGTGCGCTGGCCGAAGTGGCGGCTGCCACCGAAGCCGAAGTCCGCAAGCGCGCCGCCGCCCATCCCGACCTGATCCTGACGTCGAGCGAAAAGGGCATGGGCATCGCGGAATTGCGCGCGGCGGTGATGGAGGCTGTGGGGTAGCCGATTGCAGTAGCGGTGCGGCGGCGCGTAGAGGGTGCATTTGCTGAAATCTCGCTGTAACGGCGATGCGATCAGGGTTTCATTTCGGGGGATGATCCAATGCCTCTGCCACATATCCGCGCCAGCCGCCGCCAGACATTGACCGGTCTTGCTTTGCTGGGCTTTCCCGTAAACGGCCTCTTTGGCGCGACGATGGCGGCAGCCGCCCGAGAAGCGCTGCCCTTTCGCGTTGCTCCTGCGCTGGCCAACGCCGCAGAACTCGCCCCGGCGTCTTTGGTTCGACTGGGCGGCTGGCTTGGCGCCCGTGTCGATGCGAACGCCCGCAACCGGTTGCTCAATGTGGACGTTGTGCCGCTATTGGCTGGCTTCCAGAAGAAGCCGGGCACCCATCCCTGGATCGGCGAACATGTTGGCAAATGGATGCACGCCGCGACGCTCGCCTGGGCCAATACCGGCGAAGCGGCGCTTCGCACCAAGCTGGACGATGTTGCACACGCCCTGATCGCCGCACAGGAAAGCGACGGCTATCTTGGAACCTATCTGCCCGAGCGGCGCTTCGGTCTTTTCGACGGGGCGGACTGGGATGTGTGGTCGCACAAATACTGCCTGTCAGGGCTGTTGGCCTATCATCGTTATACTGGTCATGCCGGAGCATTGAACGCTTCGAAAAAGGCGGCGGATCTGCTGATCGCGACCTTCCCCGCCAGGCGCAGCATATTGGCTGCCGGCACCCACAAGGGCATGGCCGCAACCAGCGTGCTGGAGCCGATTGTCCTGCTTTACAGACTCACGTCGGAACAGCGCTACCTCGACTTTGCGCGCTACATCATCGCGTCGTGGGACGAGGATGGCGGGCCGGGCATCGTCAGGTCGCTGCTGCACGACAAGAAGGTCAGGAAAACCGGCAACGGCAAGGCCTATGAAATGCTGTCCAACATCGTCGGGATGAGCGAACTCGCACGCGTCACGGGTGACCGCGCACTGATCGATGCCTCGCTCAACGCCTGGGCCGATATTGTGGCAACGCAGCGCTTCGTGACTGGCACGACGAGCCGGTGGGAATATTTCCAGACCGATCACGACCTGCGTGGCGACAATATGGCCCATGTCGGCGAGACCTGCGTCACGACGACGTGGATCCAGCTCAATCTCTCGCTGCTCCAGCTTACGGGCGAGGCCCGCTTCGGCAATGAGCTTGAGCGGAGCTGGTACAATCACCTAGCGGCGGCACAACATCCGGCTGGCGGCGACTGGTGCTATTTCACCGCGCTTGAAGGCCGCAAGCACTATGACAAGGACATCACTTGCTGCCATTCGAGCGGCCCGCGCGGCATGGCATTGGCCCCGCTTGCGGCCTATCTGGTGGCGCGCGCCGACGATGGCCAGCCTGCCCTGCTCGTCAACAGCTTCGAATCGTCGCGCGCAACACTGATGGTCGGCGGTCAGGACGTTACGGTCGAGCTGGAGAGCGCATTCCCCCGTGAGGGACATGCAACGCTCAGGCTTGGCATGGCGGGCCCAGCCGCCTTTATGCTGAAGGTGCGCGCGCCCGAATGGGCAAGGCCGATGACGATCGAAGGCGCAGCGCTCCGCGACGGCTGGGCGGAGATACCGGTCCGGCTTTGGCACGACGGAGACGTCGTCAACATCAGATATGGGCTGGCGTCTCGCCTGCTTGATGGCGACCACCAGCTTGAAGGGCGCTCTGCCGTCACCTGGGGGCCGTTTGTGCTCGCTTATGACCAGAAGGCCAACCCAGGGGTTGCCGCGCCTCCCTATCTGCTGCGCATGAAGCGCAAGACCGCCCCGATGTCCTCAGGGGTGGGCGCCCCTCTGGCCTTTGAGGCGCTTGTCGCAACGGAGGACGGGCCGGTTCAGACCGTGAAGTTCCGCACCTTCGCCGATGCCGGGGCAGATGGTGGCGTTTATCGCGTCTGGCTTCGCGCGCCCGATGCGGTTGGCGCGCCGCCGCATGAATCGCTCCTCCTCGGCGGGAGGGAAAACCGCTCGCGCCCCGGTACGCTCACCGGGTCGATCAATGACGAGGACTATGAAACGCTGGTTGCGACCAATGACGGCCGCCATGCCGATGAGGACTGGTTTGCGATAGAGGTGGACAAGGCCGTGACGGCCAGACGGATCCGCTTCATGCATGGCAGGAATTTCCATCACGGCGGCTGGTTCGATACAAGTGCAGGAAAGCCGCGCGTGCAGATCAGGCAAAACCCCGATGGCCCCTGGGAAACGATTGGCGCGCTCGATCGCTATCCCGCCACGACGGCGACCGACGCGGGAATGCTTCTCCAGCCCTGGATGAATTACGAATTCGAGATTGAGCTTGATGCGCCGCGAACCTTTGTGGCCGTGCGCGTGATCGGCAAACCTTCGAGCGGGGACGATCCGACGCAGTCCTTCGCATCATGCACCCAGTTGCAGGCCTTTTCGGCGTAGGCGCGGAGGAATTTGACTGTCGCATCATGAGCGGCATGGTATGGCACGGCTCATGCTCAAACTCTTTATCGGCAACAAGACCTATTCAAGCTGGTCGCTCCGCGGCTGGCTCGCGTGCAGGCAATCCGGGCTGGCTTTCGAGGAAGCGGTCGTCCCGCTCTACGACCAGGATTGGGACAAGCGCCGTCAGGGTGACGAGTTTGCGCCTTCATCGGGCAAGGTGCCGATCCTGTGGGATGGCGACACGGTGGTGTGGGACAGCCTCGCCATCATCGAATATCTGAATGAGAAATCGGGCGGGGACAAATTCTGGCCGTTCGACGAGGGCGCGCGCGCAATGGCCCGTTCGATGGCGGCCGAAATGCATTCGGGTTTTGCCGCGCTCCGCCGCGAGCATTCGATGAACATCCGGCAGATCCATCCGCCCAGCAAGCCGAGCGAAGAGGTCAAAGCCGATATTGAGAGGATCATGGAACTCTGGGCGCAGGCCCGTGCGCGTTACGGCGGCGAGGGCGGTTTCCTCTTCGGGGAATTCGGCGCGGCGGACATCATGTATGCGCCCGTCGTGACCCGCTTCATCACTTACTCGCTGCCCGTCGCCCAATTTGCGGTGCCTTATATGCAGGCGATCATCGCGCATCCCTTCATGCAGGACTGGATCGCTGCCGCGCAGGCGGAGGACTGGGTGATCGAGAAATTCGAGGGCGCGGTCCAGAATTAGGATTTCGGTTCGTGACTGATGCGCTTTCCCTTCTCCAGACGGTTTTCGGCTTCCATGAATTCAGGGGCGTGCAGGAAAATNNGGGCGAACGGACGCTGGCGGTGATGCCCACGGGTGCGGGCAAGTCGCTCTGCTACCAGCTTCCCGCGCTGGCGATGGAGGGGACGTGCATTGTCATTTCTCCCCTGATCGCGCTGATGCATGACCAGTTGCGCGCCGCGACCGTAATCGGCATCCGCGCCGCGACGCTGACCTCCGCCGATGACAATCGGGAGGAGACCATCGCCCGCTTCCGGCGCGGCGAACTCGACCTGCTTTATGCCGCGCCCGAACGGGCATCGGGGCAGGAGTTTCGTGGGCTGCTGCGCGAATCCAAAGTTTCGCTGTTCGCCATCGACGAAGCGCATTGCGTGTCGGAATGGGGGCATGACTTCCGGCCCGATTACCGGCTGCTCCGCCCGCTCATGGACGATTTTCCCGACGTCCCCCGCCTCGCCCTGACGGCTACGGCTGACGCCCATACGCGCGGCGACATACTCTCCCAGCTTGGCATCCCGGTCGGCGGGATGATCGTCGCGGGGTTCGACCGACCCAATATCCGCTATGCCATGTCCCCCAAACAGGGGACGACGCAACAGATTGCCGATCTGGTGGCGAGCACCCCCGGCCCCGGGATCGTCTATGCCCAGACGCGGTCGGCGACCGAGAAGCTGGCCGAACAACTGGCCAGGACCGGCAGGCCGACCCGCGCCTATCATGCCGGGCTCGATCCGCAGGTCCGCGCGAAAAACCAGCATGATTTCGTGGCGTCCGAAGACATGGTGATCGTGGCGACCATCGCCTTCGGGATGGGGATCGACAAGCCCGACGTCCGCTTCGTCGCGCATGCCGGCCTGCCCAAATCGATCGAGGCCTATTATCAGGAAACCGGCCGTGCAGGCCGCGATGGAGATCCCGCCGTCGCGCACATGTTCTGGGGGGCGGAAGACTTCGCCAAGGCCCGACAAAGGCTGGGCGAGGTCGATCCGTTGCGCTTGCAAGGCGAACGCACACGGCTGACAGCGCTCGGCGCGCTGGTCGAAACGGCAGGGTGCAGGCGCGCTATCCTCTTGCGGCATTTTGGTGAAACGCCGCCCGAAGTCTGCGGCAATTGCGACAATTGCCTTGAAAAGCCCGCCGCCATCGACGCGAGCGAAACCGCGCGCAAGTTTCTCTCGGCCGTGTATCGCACCGGGCAGAGCTTCGGCGTCGGGCATCTGGAAGCGGTGCTGACCGGGGACCTCAACGAACGCGCCGAAAAGCTCGGCCATGACCGGTTGTCGGTATTCGGAATTGTCGCGGGCGAAGAAGCGGCGCTGATCAAACCGATCGCCCGCGCCCTGCTGCTTCGCGACGCGCTGCGCCCCAATGAGCATGGCGGGCTGATGTTCGGCCCCGAAGCGCGCGCGATCCTGAAAGGCGATGCGAGCGTCGAACTGGTGATCCCGCCCAAGCGGGAGCGTCGCCGCAAACGTGCGCAGGGTGCCAATCCCGTCGGCGATCCCCTGTTCGAGGCCTTACGCGCCAAGCGCCGCGAACTGGCCGACGAGGCAGGCGTGCCCCCCTATGTCATCTTTCACGATGCCACGTTGCGCGAAATGGTGCAGGCCAGGCCAGCGAATGGCGCCGCGCTCTCGCAAGTCACGGGCGTCGGCACGCGCAAGCTCGAAGCCTATGGCGATCAATTTCTCTCTGTTCTAAGAGATTTCGAAGAGGGAA
>CXWL01000116.1_pt1 | contig 114341 bp, 96 predicted proteins | sample 590931 | NCBI WGS metagenome assembly CXWL01 (sample SAMEA3498368, study PRJEB10139) | groundwater metagenome | biome: water well; material: biofilm material | place: Germany | collected 2015-04-27 | reverse complement strand
AAAATTTCGACATTCCCTGTCAGAGGATTTGGTTCATAGACATACGTTACCTGTCCACCTGCATTTTTAATTGTCAAAAAGATTAAGATTGTTAAAAAGTATTTCATGTGATTATATTTTTTAATTTTTTGGAATCAGGAGATGATTTTATTATTGTAGAACAGTAAAATATCACAACAGTCATTTAGTTTATTCTTGATGTATTCCGGTTCAATTTTAGAGATTATTTTGTTTTCATCCACAGTTAAATGTTCTAAGGCTGAAATAATGTCAAAATCATTTTGTTTTTCTATTTGACAATTATTGTGCACTATAGAATTTCTAACTTTTGTATAAGCTCTAATTTTACTCCATCTCAATTCTGATTCTGAATCTATCACGTTTAGTTCTTGGTCTAATTTTAATTTACAGGTTTCAATTATATTATTGTGTGGAGATGAGAAATGTTTCCCTTTTGATTCGAAACATTTTTCACATATTTTCTTTAGTAACACTTCAAAATTTGAATGAATTATAATTACAGAAGAAATAATAAACAATTTATCAAAAGATATAAATTCAAAAAAATCAAATTCTAATTTTTCTTTTGGTATTGAATCTTTCTTAGCCATTAGTTCATCAAATTGTTCATTTGATAGTGAATATCCCTTTTTAAAAAAAGTTTGTAGGCTTTCGTAATTAAATATTATCAAATGACTAATATCATATAAATCTCCTTTTGTAATATTGCTTCTACTCATAAAAATAATTTTTAAGTTTTAATATGCTGGCCAATGTTTATTTGAGTAGTGGGAATCATACACTTATTTATTTTCCAAATTCGTAAAAATATTAGCCTACATAGTTCTTTCGAGTTTTTAGGAATTGCACACAACGGCAACGGCTTGGCGATGTGGCGGTATTTGAAATTCGTCCGCCCGGAACCGCAGCTAAATTTATAACTAAAAGTTCATTGTTAATTCTGCTGCTCATTAGTATTCCGTCGACTGGAACTGAAGCCGAATAGCGAACAAAAAGTTGAGAATATATTCGTCGCCCCGCCATATTGCCAAACCGCTTGTTGTGTGTAGCCTTTATTCTGTCAACGGGAATATGAGTTGACTAATAAGCCTTGTATTGTCGTTCAGTTTTTTTATTGTCCAGTCGTAATAAATTAAATTCATTCTAAAAATTTCTCCTTCAACTTCAACCTCATTCATTTGTCGGTTAAGTTTCTTTGTCCACTCATTTGCTTTTACTGAATTGTCAAGCTTTGTGAATCCTGGGTAAGCTCCAATATGATTTGATGCCCAGACATATCCTTCTGGTGCTCCTGCTTTTTCATACTTTTCAAAGTCAATGAAAAGGTCGTCCCAAGATTGTATTAATGTCTCTGCTCCAGTAAATGTCGTGTAAGTAAAATCGTAACAGTGTCTAAACAAAACAAGGTATTGTCCAGCAAACGGTTCTTTCCAGAGTGTCTCAATGTGAAAGTAGTAGTCCCTCTTATACGGCATAAAGCCGTGAGATAAAATAGCCGAGTCAATTAAGTCGTCTAAGGTTATGTCCGATAAATCTATGTTTTTATTGTCTGTCATTTGAGGACGGTCGTAAGGTTACACACAACGTTAGGTATTGCCGAAGGCGGGATATTTTATAATGTCCAGCCCGGCAACCGAAGATAAATAGAATTACTGAAGCTGAATAAACCCCTTATTGACGCAGCGAAGCAAGTCAAGCCCGGATGAAGCTGATAGCGATATGTAGATGAGGATATATTCGTCTGCCCCGCTTTTGGCAATACGTTTGTTGTACGCAGAATAATTAGTTGGGGTCACATGGATACATGTCTCTGATATAAAATACACCGTCAAATACTTTTGTCCAGTTAGCTTTTTCATTTTGCCAGTGTATCCATTTCATAAAAAAAGTGTCATTAAAGTCTGGATGCTGGTTGTTGAATGTTTTAAAATCAACAAAGGCATATTGAAATTGTTTCTCGTTAAACCATTGCTCCAAACTATTTTTTGCAGGACTTGAAATGTTATATGGCTTTGAGGAAATTCTGCCGCTTTTTCCTGACTGCCCGGTAAAGCCAATGATATATGTCAAGTCTTTAAGCTCTTTTTTTTGAGAAACCACATAACCCATAGAAGGCGGTTTACTGCTCTTAAAATAGTTTTTCATTATATGAGAGTTTGCAGCCCAAATAATTATTTTCTCGTTAGGGTATTTGGAATTAATAAGCCATATAAGGTTCTCAGCCATTTGCTCATCCCTTGCCTGGTCTGCTGCAAAGTGTTCTTTATTGAGTTCGGCAATCATTTGTCTTGCAGCTCCCCTAATACTTTTCAATACGGCGATATAAAAATTGTCGCCTGAATACTTTTCTGTATGTTGATTGAGAGTTGTATCAATTGTTGCAATGAAGGATTTAATTGTGTTTGTGGTAATTGATGATTTCCCTGCAATACCTTTATAGTATTGTAGTAATGAAGAAATATTCAGAATGAACTCTATTTTAGTTTTTTCAACCTGAAACAGCGGTAAATGGGATGTGTCTAAGAAACTACTAATCTCATGCATAAGTTTCTGTTGGCTTAGGCTTCCCATTAATTGATTGTCAAAACCAGAAATAACCAAAGAATTCGATGTGCTGCTTTGTTGCTTCAAATATTTAAAAATATCAGAGCATTGGTTGCATTTTGTCCAAACAGGGTAAATGTTTTTTTGAATCAGGCTGTCAATTGAATATTCATTGTTGCTTGCCAACTCCCATCCTCTGTTTAAACTGTAAAAGTCGCTTTCAAACGCTAATATTTTAAAACCCAATTTTTCATGGAGATATTTAATTAATCTGCTTTTTGCAAGAAATGTAGCGCCGTCTCCGTGGTCTTGTTCACCTATCATTACAACTCTTGAATTGCTAATTGCTTTTTCAATAACTGCAAAGTCATTATAGTTTGTATCGGCAGGAGTAATAGATTTGATTTCTTTTGCATTGGTTGAAACGAAATCTTTTAATACGGTTTGTCCGTTGGTTAGCAAAGGGGAAAAGAAAAATAGAAAAAGAATTATTTTCATTGAAGCAGGGCTTTTTCAATCTGTTTATCCAGTAAGTTAAATATTTCTTCTTCAGGATTTTTACCTGTAGGGCGGCTAAACAATGCAAATGATAACTTTCCTTTCTTTGTCACAATCGCAGTGAAGGGATAAAAGGCAATCTTTTTTATTGTATCAATTTCAGTTTGTGGTAAGCTGGCAATTTGAAAAGTAAATTCATGTTTTTGCAAAAACACTTTGATACGGTTGTCATTGTCAAAAGTAACTGCTACAAATAAAGTCGTGTCAGACTGGTACTTTTTGACTAGTTTATTAAGTGCAGGAATTTCTGCTACACATGGTCGGCATGATACAAACCAAAAATTGTAAATCACTGTCTTGCCTTTAAGGTCTGCCTGAGTTATAGATTTACCGTCAATTGTAGTAAGGTTGGGAACAGGGAAAGTGTCGCCGAAGTGAGAAATATAAGACTGTGTCACCCCCGAAGTGTCGGAATAAAGAAACTTCTTATCGTTGTCAACAACAACCCGTTCCTTTTTGGTTTGTCCCGCCGAATAAAGTGAAATCAGAAGGGCTACAGATATGAAGTTGAGTCTTATCATATTTTGCGTACAACGGTAGGTATTGCCGAAGTGCAGGAAATAGAATTCCGTCAGCCCGGCTAACCGCTGCTGAGTAAAGATAAAAAAGATGATGATATGCACATAGCTAAATAGATAAGGTCAAGCTGGATATGTAGCTCAACAGAATTACAACAGTTGAAACACGGCTTCCGTCAGCCTGCATTTTGGCAATACCAATGTTGTAGGTATACCCTTCGTCATGGTGTGTCGAATTGAATGCCTGTGTCCAATGAAGTAGGGTGTGTCCCGGAAGCGTTGGCACAAGGCAGGCTCTTTTGCAAGGTTAGCTTTTGTGTGTCAGCTTTGTGTGCCTTGCAAATGTGCCTGACTTGGTGTGTTGGGTCATGTGTCCTCTGCTTAGAGCTATCTGCTGTATATTTTGCCAATTGCTTTGATAATTTCAACTCCATCTTTCTTTTTATGACTTGCACAATTTGGACATCTATCACCTTTCCAGCATCCATAAGTTTTGGTAAAAAACAATCCATCATCATAGTAACACATAAAATGGCCACAGTTGCTACACTCGTATAAAGTTGAACCGCTTTTATTATTAGGGCAACTTGGACATTTAATATATTCATTTTTCATTTTACTTTTTTCTATTCATACCGCCAAACATTATAAAAAAACCAAACAACGCCATAAGTAATGCACCAATGCCTATACCTGAATATATAACCTGGTTCATGTCGTAGTTTAGGTAGTCAATAAGAAAAAAGCCTATCCCGGCTAATGCAAGAGTCAATTTTGCCCAAACACTGTCAATTGCTGCTGCAATTACAACGAGCACCAAAAAAATTGCAAGCTTTTCAGGATTTATTAATCCCTTGGACCAAAGGCGTAAGCCCAACCCCACAGCACTAATGACTATTATAAATCTTGATAACCTTTTACCAAAGGAATTTCTATTATTTCTACCCATTTTATGATATTTGGTTAGAGTATTAATTCTCAGTATACTTCATAACAATTACCGAAACATTATCTTTTGCACCCCTTTTTTTGGCTTCGTCAACCAACACTGAATAGTTTTCGGGCATAGTTAATATTTTTTCAATTTCTTCATCACTTAATTCGCCACTGAGACCATCGCTGCATAATAGGAGGGTATCATCAGTGATTATTCTTTCACTTATATCCTCAAAGTCTATGAATATTTTTTGCCCTGCTCCAAATGAGTTAAGAATAACATTTTTAGGAGCATTGGGGTCACCAGATATTTCACTTAATGAATGGTCTCTTGATAATTGACTAAGTATGCCGTCCCTGAAACGATAAATTCTGCTATCTCCAACATTAATTAAATAAAATTTGTTTGTATAAAATAAAATTCCTGTAAATGTTGAACCCATACCTTCTTTTTCCTTATCCTTTGAACTTTCTTCAAGCAAATGACCATGTATAGCTTTTATTTTTTCGGCGAGATGGTTTTTAAGGCTGTCAAAATTCAAATTTTTATTTAATTCTTTTATAGCCTCATTCATTTTGTTTAGAACTATTTCGCTGGCATAACCACCACCTTTATGTCCACCCATGCCGTCGGCAACTGCTACTAAAAAAGAATGTTCTGAACTGTCGAAATCAAATTCATAGTTTTTTAAAGTGTCTCGTAAATATTCGTTACCAATTAAAATCATGTCCTCGTTCTTTGAACGGACACAGCCAATATCTGATATTGCTTGTATAAATAGTTTCATAATCTTTGAGTTCCTGTTGATGTTTGCGGTAAAATTATTTTTACCTGAAATTCAATATTGGCTATAAGTAAAAAAGAATTATTTTTTAGCTGAACAGGAATGTTTTGTTTAAGTTTTGGTGTTGTTTGCCAATTGGGGTTATCACTAACGGCACTTCCATTTGTCGAACCGAAGTCTTTTATTTGCCATCCATTCACATTGTCAAAATTAAATTCAACATGCTTGCCTGATATTTGAGGGAACTGATTAAACAGGCTATTGTAATTTCCTTCAGTTCGACCAATAATATCGCCATTTTTTATTTCAATATCAATTTTCAACTGGGCATTAGATATTTTCAAAGTTGGTGTCTGAATATTTGAATTTACCGGATGTGGCAAATTGCTTTGATGCGGGTTATTTTGCAAAGCAGTAGCAGCAACTGATGGATTTATTGATTGCGACTTATCTGTAATTGATTTTTGTTTTGGGGAGAATAATTTACCACCATCATGAACACAGTTTTTCCCTTTGCCAGGGCGGTTGCAAGTTGGGCAAATGAGAAGTTCCTTACCGCACTGGTCACAGTGAAAGCTGTCATTTTCAATATCGCTATTACAATAAACACAAAGCATTAGTCGTAATTTTTAATTGAAATCTTCCCTTTTGATAATGTTTAAAATATTGCTTACGTCATTTCCCTTTTTGTATTCTGTTGAAATTCGCATCGCTTGATTCTGCAAGACCGATTCAAATAGATTGCGAACAGTTCTGCCATTTGCAAAGTTTTTATCTCTTTTGGTAAAAATATTTTCAAACCTTTCTAAAACATATTCATCAGCAATTGTGTCTAAATTCATTTCCTTGGATTTAACCATTGATTTAAATATTGCAGCCATTTCTTCGGGTCTATAATCATCAAAAAGGATGTGTTTTGTAAATCTGGAAGTTAAACCGGGATTTGAATCTAAGAATCTATCCATATCAGCATTGTATCCGGCAGCAATTACAATGATTTTGCCCCTTTCATCTTCCATTCTTTTAAGTAAAGTATCAATTGCCTCTTTGCCAAAATCGCCTCCGCCTCCTGACACAAGTGTGTAGGCTTCGTCAATGAATAGAACACCCCCAATTGCACTTTCGATTATTTTGTTTGTTTTTGTAGCGGTTTGACCAACGTATTCTGCCACCAAATCCTTTCTATCAGTTTCAATTAGCTGACCTTTAGTAAGCAAACCCATAGCTTTGAAAATATTCGAAAGGATTCTTGCTACAGTTGTTTTACCAGTTCCGGGGTTTCCCCTAAATATGAAGTGAATATTAAGAGACGTTTTTTTGCCTCCTTCAACAGAACGGAGTTTTTCTACCGCTAAGTAATCAATGAGTTTTGTAATTTCTTTTTTTACTGAAGTTAGACCAATCAAATTATTTAACTCAGCCAAAGCATCTTCAATTGTAATTTGTTTGCCTTCATCTTCAAAAGAAGGAATATCATCAGGATATAAGATTAAGTCGTGATTTGAGCTGTTTCTTAAACGACCTGCTCTTAATGATAAACACTTTTCGTACAGATTGCGAATATCCCGGCCATTGCCGAAGTTCTTGTCTCTCTTATCATATAAAAGCTGAATTGTTTTTTGCAGTTTTAATTCAGCGGCTTTCTCTAATTCATAGTTATCTTTTTCGATAAATATTTTAAAGATTTCAAGAAGCTCATTCGGTGTATAGTCCTTAAGATTGAAAAAATTATCTTCTTTAAATCTGGATTTTAAACCCGGATTTGAGGTAATGAATGATTGCATTTCCTTTGCATATCCAGCAGCTATTACCATAAACTTACCCCTGTCATCTTCCATTCGTTTTAGTAATGTATCAATAGCTTCTTGTCCATATTTATCATTATCATCCTGTTTTAAAGTATATGCTTCATCAATAAATAAAATACCACCTTGTGCTTCATCACATCTTTGTTGAACAATCTTATCTGTTCCACCAATATATTGACTGACCATCTTGCTCCGGTCAACTTCAATAACATGGCCCCTTGGCAGTAAACCAATAGAAGAAAAAATTTCTCCTAACTTTCTTGCAATAGAGGTTTTCCCTGTTCCCGGATTGCCTGTCAGAACTAAATGTTCTCCAAATAAGAACTTTTTACCTGTCTTTTCTGCATCATGTTTAGCCACTTTAATCCTATCAATCATATTACGGATATAACTTTTGACATCGGCCATCCCTATAAACTGGTTAAGTTCCTCAAAAATTTGTTCTGTTGTTTTATCTTCATCAATTTTACCTTTTATAGCATTTTCTGAAATTATATCAAAAGCATCAGGATTATTTGGTTTTAAAATGTGTTGTTCAATTATTTCATTTACAATTTTGTTTACATCATGCCCATTACCAAATTCGCTGTCTTTCTTTTTTACTACTGTTTTAAAAAATTTCTTGAGCTTTATCTCAGCATCAGCTTCGAGCATAAAGGTTTGTTTTTTGAATTGCAATTGGGCAAGCTCAAACATTTCTTCGGCGGTAAGGTCTGGTAACCTGAATATCAGGTTAAACCTTTTCTTTACTTCGGGATTTTTTTCAAGATATTCTTTAAAGCCTTCGGGTCTTGATGAAAGGATAATTACGGGGTCGCCATTTTGCTTTTCCATTTCCACATACAATTTATCCATTGGTGTGGTTTGTCCCGGCACATATTCTGCTGGTACAAGTTTGTGTACTTCATCAATGAAAATTATTCCGCCTTTTGAAGCATTAAGGTTAACAGCCAAATCTTTTGAAAAGTTTGCAAAATCAACGGCATTAATTGTTTTAGAGTCGGGCTTTGATATAATGCCGTTCTTGAAATATATCTTAGCCAAAAGGTCTGCTATTTTTGATTTTGCCGTTCCAGTGTTTCCAATAAGGATAGTATGCAATTGTTTTTTGTCAAATTGCCTTCCGCTTTGCCGCATCCCTTTTGCAAAGGTTATTTTCTCACCTATCTCTTTTTTTAATTCTGAAAGGCCAATCAATTCATCAAAGTCAAGTTCCTTGCCAGTATTATTTGCAGAAACAATCTCATAGCCGCAAGCCTTGCAATATTTTGCAATATCCCTGTTTGGTGATTGACATTTTGCACAAGCTATTGACATAAATTATGAAATTAACAAAGACGGTTTAAGCTATTTCAAGATTAATTCTGTGTGCCGCATGTAGGGCATTTATTTGTGTCTTTTGGGAAGTTATTATCCCATTCATAATTGTTTTTACATTTTTTACAACAAACCTGAATTGTGTACATGATGGTGTTGCGAATGAAATTTAAAATACGTTTCATGGTTTAGAGTTTTAATGATTGCCTACTCTTTAACGTTTTCGGCTTCCCGGTTTTGCTATTTTATATTATTGGTTGAGCATCCTGCTTCACTTTTTCCCATAGCTCATTTACTTGTAAAATTTTTACCCATGATTCGATATAGACAAGGTCAAGGGTTCCAAATTGAACTTCATACACACGGAGAGCATCTGTAAACTGCTTTTCACTTCCACCAGAGAGATTTGCCCAACGCAGTTTCATAAGTATAGTATCTTCCGGACTGGATATTTTCATTGAAAGTCCCAACATCTTCTCTTCATATTTTCTTGCAAACCTTGATTGGTCGAACGGGTCGTCTGTCAGAATCCAGAAATCAACTTTATCTCCCTCAGTAGTGTCTAACAAGTTGAACATTGACTTGTTCTGTATAGCATCTTCAATGGCGGATTCGGATATGTAGTAATCAGGCGGTGCAAATGTATTAACCAGGGATGGAATTGCGGTGTTGGTAATATTTACAAGGATGTCAACATCGTGTGTTGACCTCGGCTCTCCCTGCAAACTGGAAACGAGTGAACCGGTAACCATATAGTCAATATGATTTTCATCAAGTAAGGATAATACTTTTTTTAATAGTTTCGGTTGTAACATTTAGTTAATCTTTGCAGGTATATTTCTTTAATTTCTGTTTCTGTTTTATAAGGGAACCTTTTATGCAACCCTGTAATGAATAGTTCTTTTGTAATTGATGATAACTCAAAGGCTTTTATTAAACGCTGTTCTGCTCCCATTTTGGAAAGGGTCAGTAGGTATTGTCTATGATTAGGTGTTGCTTTATTATTCATCGTCAAATATTTGTTGCAAATTATGCTATAATTCTTGTTGTATTTGGCCTTTACCGTTGCATTTAGGACAAGTGGAATTAGTATATGTCTTGCCTTTACCTAAGCAATTAGAACATTGCGAATTTCCTGTGCCTTTACAACTTTTACATTGTAAATTACCGTTTCCTCTACAGCTTGTACATGTTAAATTGCCATTTCCCCTGCATACTGTACAGGTTAAGCTTCCATTCCCTCTACAGCCTGTACATGTAAGACTGCCATTTCCCCTACAATTGGTACAGGCAGTTGAGTTCCCATTTCTATCAGTAAAACTTCCATTCCCCCTACACACAGTGCAAGTTAGGCTTCCATTTCCTTTGCAATTGGTACAGGTAAGACTACCGTTTCCTTTGCAATTGGTACAAGTTAGACTTCCATTTCCCTTGCAACCAGTGCAATAAAGACTACCATTTCCACTACAGCTTTGACACCTAACTGAACCGTAAGCGTTACAATAAGTACAGTTTTCACCTGCCTGTAATATACCGCCGCCATTACAGTCAGGGCATGTTATCCATTGATATTGTTTTTGTTTTACCTCCTCATCTTTCACCACATTTGGGGGTGATAAATTATTATTTTCTGGTGTATAATCGTTTGTTGAATTATTCGGAGTAGTAGTACTGTTATATGAATTAGCACCATAAGTAAGCAATTTTGAACTTATATATCCTTCATAGCCATTATATTTTACCTTATACCATCCTGAGTTATCTGTATTTATTACTTCAATTGTAGTGCCTTGATAAACAGTAGTGAGCAAAGCACCATCTTTTGATGGAGTTTGTCTCATGTTTGCCTGAGAAGCAGACACGGTATAATATGTTGAAGAATTATAAGTAGGGCTTGTTGTTTGCGGACTGCTATTTTGATAATTCGGATAACCAAAATAAGTATAATCAGTTGTTGAGTATTTCCAGATACCTAAAATCAGGGTAATTACTATCAATGAGCCAACTGCATAATTAACAACTTTTAATTTCTTTGTGACCGGAGTATTTATTGTGGCTAATTGATTTGAAAAATCTGTTGATTGATTTATTATCGAAGGCGAAATATTGTCCGTATTGCTAAATTTTGGCTCTTTAATGGCAAATTCTTTTTCAAATTCAGCATCATCTAACAGCAGCAATCTCAAAGTTTCGTCATAGTGTTCGAAGTGTTCCTTTTGGGTAAAATGGTCATCAACTGATTTTAATGACTGTCTTAGACCTGATTCCTCTGTGCTATTCAGTTTTATTTCACTGATTAATTTTTCCCGCCTGTAATTAACCAGTATTGCTCTGCCGCCAAAGAAAGCCACTGTAACACATGATAATATATAGATTGATTTTATAGGAATTTGTGGACCATACTTTCCAGCTAACCATGTAAATAAAAGAACCCCTAAAATTCCTACAACAAGGTTTTCCGATACTATACCTGCAAGAATGCCTAAGCCGAAACCTAATATGCTTAGAACAGCGGTTAATATTTTTAAAGAATTATTTCCGTTGTCAATTGTTGTTAATAAGAGGACAAATGCAATAATTGCGATTGCCAGACTAATGACAAATTTTTTCCAAAATTGTTTTTTTGTGTATTGTCTTTCAATTGCTCTTCGGTTAACTAAAATATCATTATAGGTGTCGTAAGTAATGTTAACCTTACTTTGTTTTTCGTCCGATAATTTATTTGAAATTTGACTTTGCTGATATTTTCTAAGGTCTGCCTCCTTGCTATGGCGTTTGGCATATGGTAAGTCTCTATTTATTTTTTCTAATCTTTGAATGCAAGTTTTAATATTAGCGTAATATTGATTAAATATATTTTCATCTCCCTTGCAAATACTTATATCATTCCTGACCCCGTTTGAAATTCGGTCATCTAACTGGTAGGTGAGTTGTGATAAAAAGTCCGAATGTTTACTGATATTTGATTCTGAAAAAAAGAGATAATTATTAAGGCAGTCAATAAAACGTTTTGTGGCAGCCTGTTCATCAGCCCATGATTTTTCAATATTGACTTCACATATTTCAAGTACTCTTTGTAGCAGGGAATGGTTATCTTTTGTTTTTACATGTATAACATTCAGCAATTCTTCTAAGGCTTCATATATTGTCAGCTTTGCATCTTTGTGATTTTCCAGTACATAGTTGACTATGGATAAAAAGCTGTTGTCTGAATATTTTTCAGTCTTTAAATAGTTAATAGCAACTCTGGTTAAAGAAGAATTCTGATAATTCAGTAGCCAGTAATTGGCTTCATTTTGCACCGCAGAGCTATTGTTAGACGAAAAGAACAAATCAGTTTTATCTATAAATATTGGATAAAACTCTGTTTGCGAAGTTGCAATTTGCTCATTTAATAAAAAGCCCTCTTGAAGTGCATATCTTAGCGTAATGGCATCATATCTTTTTAGAGTTCTCCATTTATTAATTGTATGCTCTATGTTTTTAAAATTTGTAATCCAAAGAGAGAGTTTTGAATTTGTATTTGAAAGGTCTTGTATAATCTTTGCCTTTTTATCATCAGGGAGTTTTAATAATTCATCTGGTTGGTAAATCGTATATTTTCCAATGATGTATTTGTCTGTCCCCTGTAGCGTTAGAATTAAAGTGTTTAATGCAAGTTCTGAGTTGTAAGTTTTAAAATAATTCCGGTATTCGTCTGCTTTCGGTTTGTAGTTTCTTGCTTCTAAAAAAATATAAAATGGAGCATTGGGATTTTTTAAATCACTCTGGTAGTGCCCAAAGTTTTCTTCAAAATAATTGGCAATTTCCTCTTGCGACCTGAGTTTTGTTTTGTCAGCACCTTTAAAAGGTCTGTCCTGGTCTAAAATATAAATTGCCTTGGTTAGACCAGCGGCCCTGTCCTTTGGGAATTCTTTTTCAACAATATCCATCAGTTCGTTAAACAACCCTTGGTCAATCTGCTCAATCCATTTGGCAACAGTGTTACGATATAAGTGCCCTTCACCTTTTTCAGGATATTTCTCTAACAAACCTGCAAGGTCTTTTGGATTGTTAACCACAATTTGTTCTCCATCAATTAAACCAAACGAATAGGGCTTATACTCCAGTTGCACAGTTTGATATAAGACCTTCACATCTTCTCCGTTTAGCCAATTATTTACTTCATTATATCCCCATCTGTCTCTTGGGTTTACCGTAATCAACCCTTTAATTAATTTTTCAACATCTGAATCAATTCCATCAGGAAATAAAACTCTTCCTTCGCTTTTTAACCGCATTATTCCAAATTCGTCAACATCTTCAAATGGGTTTTTGCCAACCCACAAATGTAATAACGTCATGCCTAATGCGTAGTAGTCAACACTTTTTTCAATGGTTGTCTTTCCCTGGATATTTGTGAATAATTCTGGGGCAGCATATAAACTTGTTCTTGCCAATGAAGTTCTGACTAATTCCTCTCCTTCTTTGATGTTTGAAGCAATGCCAAAATCTCCGATAGCAATATCTTTTTTGTCGGCTGTTCTAAAAAAAATGTTTTCAGGCTTTATGTCACGGTGAATAATTCCGTGGCTGTGGCAGTAATTTAAGGCCTCAATAGTTTCTTTTACTATCTCTTGCGTTTTGCTTAATGAAGAAACTGGCATAATGTCCGAAAGTGTACCACCTTCTGCATATTCAGCAATTTCAAAAAATCTATCCTGAAAATATCCAAAATCAAGTAAAGCAATAATGTCAGTATGCTGCAAACCCTTTAGCTTATTTAGAATTTCATCTTTGGGTTTGTACTGCGAATAATAATATTTGAAAATAAACTTTTGATTATTGATTGATACTAAAAAAATCTCTGCTTCACCTGACCGGGCAATTTGAGAAATGATTTGATACTGTTTGCCATTTAAGGTAACATCATTTGACAGAGAAGATGACAATATCACAGGCGTACTTCCGCCTGAGGTAATAACAGAATTATCACTTCTTATTGTTCCTGTTGCAGAACCGGAACTAATAATATTGTTGTCGTCTTGTCTTTGAGTACTCATATAGCAATTTCTTTAGTTGATATTTCTGTTGAGGTCTCATATATCCAGATTCCACCCATAGAAGGGTCTGCACATTCTTGCGGTGCACTATGAGTGCAGCCGTAGGCATTACACATCCAACCAATTGGTTTTCTCTTGATAATAACTTCGGGTAAAATTATTTTCAATGCTCCAAAAAAACGTCTTGCTTCCTGATTGTTGGCAAACTTTTTACTTTGAGCTTCTTTTAGGAGTTTAATTGCTTCAATTTCCTTTTGTTCCTGTTCGATTAATTTTTGTTGTTCGGATTTAACTTTAGCACCCGATTGCTCTGTAGCTTTAATATTTTCTTCTATGTTGTTGTTTTCAGTCTCTAAGGAAAAGGATTTCTTCTTTTTTACTTGTTGATTGAATTTTGACAAATAGTTATTTATTTGTTCCAGATTGTTCGCTGAAGTTTCACCACCTGATTGAGATTCTGAAACAAGTAAGTTGTTTATATTTTGAAACTCTATAGAGTTCTTTAACTCCTGAATAACTTCTAAGGCTTGTTCAGTTTGCGGTGTATTACAGTTAGGACAAAAATCAAAATGGCTTAATGTGCCACAGGATTTGCATATTATTCCAGTTGGTGGATTACCACATCCCGAACAAAATTTTTGTCCTTCCTCTATGTCCGCATAGCAAAAATTACATTTGCCTTTAAGTAGCCATTCGCTACAGTTTTCACAAATGTCTGCTGTTGCTGTTACGCCCCAACCGCAATTTGGGCATTTATGTTGTGAAATAGTCTCTTCATCATTCAGTTGGTTTTGCTGAATGATGTCATTCTTTCTTTGTGACTGTTCTTGGTTAAGAAATTGTTCGTCAGCCATTCTTAAATGCAGTTTATACTAAAATAACCTTTATTTTCTTTTTTAGAGGATTTTGGGTTTTCAAATTGTTCAGAACTCCGGTAGCTTTCTCACTTGCTTTGCAGAATCTTTTTATAAATTCGTTTTACTCCTTTCAATAACAGTTTTATCTTTAAGTATTACCCATTGCTTTTTGTCCTCGGTGGTATAAAAAGAATAATTTGGTCGGCATTGCCGGAATCTAATTTTCAATGCTTTAAGCCCTTTAATAAATCCTTGCTCTTTTGTGGTTGAATATACATGCAAAGAGCAAGATTCCTTGAAAATACATTTCCTTCTCCATCTCTTAGGAATTAACCAGTAAAGACGGATTAAAAGAATTAGTAAGTATTTCATATCTACTTTCTGAACACTAAAACATTAAATGTTGTCGTAAAGCCCGGTTGCGCCCCTATACCGAAACAACCACTTGAGCCAGCAACATTTGTTTGGACAGAGTCCATCCTTAAATACTCCCAACCTTGAGAAACGGTCGAATCAATAATTGATTGCATTTGTGTTGCAACTGTTGCTGAGGTGTCATCTTTAGAGATGTGTGCGGTGAAAGGAACAATTTTGAATTGCATAGTGGAAAGTTTAATGTTAGGAAATAAGGTTACATATAATTAATTAAGTTCTTGTCTAATGTATGAATAATTATTTTACTATTGTCAATCATCAAGAATTTTTTTGTTACTCAGAACTTAAGGACTGTTTCCCTGTGCGTTGGCAGAATTACAGCTCTTTTGCAGGTTGGCCTTGTGTCGGGCTTTGTGTGCCTGCAAATGTGCTGTAATGTGTGTTGGCATGTTAAGGTCTGTCAAAGTTTTGGTTTGTTGAATCGGAGTACGATGTCGCTATAGGGTTACCTACAACGAGCAGGGCTTGCTGCTGTGCTGGAATTTTATAATGTCCAGCCCGGAACCTCTGCTGATTAAAAAACTAAAGTTGAAGTTAACAACAAAAATTTGAACATTGAACGTCGAGCCCGGACTGCTGCTGATAGCGAACAAAAAGATGAGGATTTATTCGTCAGCCAGCATAGCAGCAAACCCAATGTTGTATGTTCGCCCTTCGTCTTGGGCCTTTAAATTTTTAGTCTGTGTCCACCGTGGCAGAGTGTGTCCCGGAAGCGTAGGAACAAGACAGGCTCTTTTGCAAGGTTAGCTTTTGTGTGTTGGCTTTGTGAGCCTTGCAAATGTGCCTGACTTGGTGCGTTGGCCATTTTGTCTGTTCATTAAGTTTTGCAGATGATAGATTTATTTTGTTTGAGCTTTTCTCATTTGGTTTCCTCTTTAGCTTTTCTTTCAAGAACCTGATAGTAGTAACTGAAAGGTTTGTTGAAATCAATTAGCTGTCTTTTTGGACTTGTATTGCCATCATCAGATGGTTCTGTTTTTCTTTGTTCGTCCAATTCGTCAGCTAATTTGTAATAGAGTCTGTTTCTGTTTCTGTCTAATTGTTTTATCTGTTGAACGGAATGTTTGTTTTCCGTCAATTCTTTAAAACCATTATTCCAACATAACTCATGTTTTAATATGTCAAAGTTTTTTAACTCAACTCTACCTACAGACATTCCAACCAAAGTATGTATGGCTGATTCAGGTGCAGTCCCTAATTTTTTTCTCCTTTCTTTTAGTATTGCTTCCCGGATTTTTGACACAACTTTTTTCTGTTTTGAGAGTTCTTTCTTCATAGAACTTTTCCTAACACGAATATGACCTTGATAGTGCATTTCATATCCTACAAAACCAATCCATGGGAAACCACCATTTTCGATTGAAGTCCACTTGTAAGGTCCTTTTGATTTGTTATCCCAAAATGGCTGAATTGTAGTAAGAGGTAAGTTTCTTTTTTGTTTCTTCCTTTCAATAAGCAAATCCTCATTTTTACAAAAGTGATGTGGAACTAATTTTAATTTTCTTAATGATTCAATGTAAATTTCCTTCGCCTTATTGCACTCTTCCTCATCTGGATGAAAAATAATCATGTCGTCACAAAACCTTGCATAGAAAGCGTTTGATTTTTGCATTTCTAAATCAGCAACATTTAATACAATGTTTGCAATAAGCCCTGACAATGCACCACCTTGTGGTATCCCTATTCTTTCTTTGCCAATGTCTTCGTAATACTTTTCATTTTCTAATTCTTTTTCAACCCAACTATATGAACGCTGCAAATCTTTGTTCTTGAATTTTTCTAAATATTTTTCCCAATAACCAATATCTTTATTTAGAGGCAATGCATCAACATTAAAAGCGTAGCTGTCAAGATAAGCATTGAAGATTCTGACTGGAGCTGTATAATCTTCTTCTGAATTAATTTCTTTGACTTTTGTAATTAGGTTGAAAAAAAGTTCTTTGATTAATTTGTGGTCTACTGAATCAAAAAACTTCTCCATATCACATTCAACTGCGTAAAGCTCACCTTCTCCATTTCTCTTTCTGAACTCTTTGATTTCTTTAATGCAGTCGTGATGTGTCGGTAAAATATTTGTTATTTTATTTTTTGCTCTAAAAGCAAAAGAACTTGGTTGAAAGTATTCGTCAAGCAAATCTGTTAAGTAACGATTTGTTAAGCTTAAAATAATTCTGTCTTTGAGATTGAAAAGCGAAATAGGTCTTGGTTTATTTATTTTTCCCTTTGGAACAGTGTCTTTGTATTTAGGATAAATAGAAGGAGTGTCAATTTTTATTTTAGGATTAAAGATTGTTTGTTGGATATCTTTAATGAAAGCATCAAGACTTTTTAAGAATTCTTCTTCTGGAAATTTCTTTCCATAAAAACTAATAGTCTGTGCAATTGCCGAAGCATTTTTGTCAGCGGTTGAATATTTTTCTTTTGTTTTCTTGTTTATCCTGCCCTTTGCATTCGGTTCAATCCATTGCCTCCGTTTAGGTAACAGTTGATTTAACTGACTGTAAAATATTTTTTCATAGTCCGTATAGTTTTCTGCTTCTGTTTTGTGATAGTTGTATTCACTTGCTTTACTTAATCGGTAAAGAATATTTTTCTTGTTCCGCTTGTTTGCCTGTTTAGCTCTTAACCTACACAGAAAAGCAGTGATTGTTTTTGCCGTAAAATAATCTTCAAAATTTGCCATATAAAATAAAAGAGAAGGGAGTTAACAGGGAGTATTACTACTCTATAAACCATAATACTGACATTAATCGTTATCCTTTAAGACCTCAGTGGATAAATCGTCAAGTGAGGTTGAAACTACCGAAGTGGCATTTGCCAAAACGGTCTCAGAACTCCCTTCTCTAATTCTTTTGGTTAAGTAACCTTTTTCAATTGCATAAGATTTTAATTTGTTGAAACCAATTTCGCCTCTGTTGGTCTCGTAACAGTTCCTCAATAAATTTTCGCACTTATCACGATTAAATTTTTCTGCATCAATGCTGCTTAACTCCAAAAAATATTTTAACCCGATTTCAAATGTGAAAGTGTTGGCAATTGCAAAGGCAACTTTATACCACTCCTCATAAGATTTTGTGATTGATATTTTTCTTTTTACGAGGTAATTGAGAATTGACTTCATTGTTTTTCTATCATCCGGGTCATTCTTTCCCTGCATTTTGTAGAGAGCTTCTTTGCTGCTTTTGTGAATGATTTTTACCTTTTCTGATTTCTCTTTCCTCAAAGGAGCAGAGAAGAATTCTGATTCTGCAACTTCATAAGAAACCACTTCCTGTTTTTGAACCATGTCTGGGTCGTAAGACAAAAAGCAAAGTCGGGTTGTATCACTTCCGCTAATATCCAACTCAACATTGTAATTCTCTGCAAAATAATTTTTGAGTTTATTGAATGCTCCTTTGTGTGCTCTATCAAGATTTGTTTCATTCAATTGAACACTGAATGATAGATGAACCAATCCTTTGATTCCTTTCTTTGATGGTGATTCCCAAAAGGCAAAAACAAATTTGTCTGCTGAAAAATTGTTTTTCACTGCTTGCAATTCAGTGTCAGAAAGTTTGTCAATGTCCAAGACAAGAAGATAATTGTATTGCTTTAGTTCTGATTTTCTTCTTGCCCCCTGAAATGTTCCGCAAAATGTAACTCCTGCAAGATTTTTTTTATGAGAGTCATATCCATCTTTGTCACCACTATTCAACAAATCCCTTAATCTGTTTACTTGATTAGCATGAATGCCATTTTTAATTTCGTCTAACACTTGCTTAATAGAAATTTCTTTACTCAATTCAGCAAATGCAGAATCTTGAAAGGATACTTTAAGATTTAAAATATCGTTCATTTTGATTTGCTCTTGCTCATAGTAAGGGCTATTTAAAATTGGGTTGTCTGCACTCATGTAGCGTGAAATATCATTTTTATATTTTGGTTGGCTAAGTTAGCTTTTAAAATTCGTTTGTCAATTGTACAACGCTGGGTGGTGGGTGGGCTTGGGTGTTTAGTAAAGATATATTGTTGAAGTGTCGGACTAATGATGATAGATATTCGTCAGCCGGGGTGGGTAGGCTGTGCGTTGGAATTTTTAGCTCTTTGCAAGGTTGGCTTCGTGTCTGGGTTTTGTGTGCCTTGCAATGTGCTAAAAATAGCGTTGGGTCGGGTGGCAAAGTCATGTTAGCTTGAATTTAAGTAGGATGCTGTTTAGGGTGACATACAACACATAAATTTACGACACTCGGAACAACAATTCAAGAAAAATACCCCTTGATTCTCAAACTTTTAGTCTTCGCCATTCCAATTGTTATTGTACCAATCCACTTCGCCATTCTCTCTTCGCTATATTAATTGTTGGCGGTCCTCATGGTTACCAATCTATTTTCCCTTTTCGCCACAGATCGTCTAAAGGGCTAATAATATTTACCAGGGCCTTTTTACTTACATGCAGGTACCGTTCTGTTGTTTTTATATCAAAATGCCCCAAAATATCTTTAATGTATCGTATATCAGTTCCTTTCTCCAGCAAATGTGTGGCGAAGCTGTGTCTTAATGAATGTATTCCTACTGTTTTGCTGATTCCTGATTTTGCTTTTGCCAATTGAAATATCCTTTGGATCGTTCTGGTGGGGTAGGCCAATCCTGTTTGTTCAGATTCAAATAAATAAACACGGGGCCCCGGTTTGTACTTTTTGATATAAGCTCTCAGGATGTCGAGTAAAACAGGGCTTAGTGTAACATACCTGTCTTTTTTACCTTTAGCTTGTTCTACAAATATTTGCATCCTTCCACTGTCAATATTTTTTATTTTGAGAGCCGCTACTTCACTCACCCTTAATCCTGCGCTGTATGCAGCAAAAAGCATTGCCTTGTGTTTAATATTTTCAAGTGCCTTGAATAATTTTTCCAGTTCATCTTCCCCCAACACTTTTGGTAATAAGAACGGCTTTTTAGGTCTTGGTATTTCCCAAAAGAATTTTTCCCTGTGAAGTACCTGTTCGAAATAGAATTTCAGCGCATTCAAACGGCTGTGTGCTGTATTTTCATTGATGCCTAATTTTTCCATGGCATATACCATGTATCTTTTCAGTTCATCTGCTGTTAATTCATTTACAGGCTTGGTTTTTAATATTTGTAATAATTGGAGGAACTCATTCCTGTATGTCGTAATGGTGGAAACGCTGTAAGCTTTTAGTTTTAATAGCTCCATAAATTTTTCCAATGCCAAAAGGTTTTCTTTACTCAGCTTCCATGCTGGCGAGCATGCTACAGGTTTTGCGATGATTTTTTTTGACGGCACAGGGAGTGTAGCCACTACTTTTTTTCTTTTTTCCAGGTATTGTTTTAATGAAGAATTGTCCAATGCTGCTTTTCCTTTCAATGCAGTTTGCAAATGATCATACGACTGCGGACTTAGCGGCACATACCAGCATCTGTTGGTCTGACTCCATTTTGCCTGAGGCAGTTTTTTTACAACATTAGTCAGAGAAGCATAGTTATCAAAATATATCCCTATACTTTCCTGCCCACGATGGTAAAGCGGTTTTAGTAATATTGTCTGCATACTTGAAAATAAGAAAATTTTTCTGCAGCAGATGGGCCCAAAGTTGAAAGTATTAAATAGCCTTCCTGATCTTTACTAATTGTTCCAGCAATCCTTCAAGCAAATCAAGCTTCAGCATATTGGCTCCATCACTTTTTGCTTTGGATGGGTCAGGATGTGTTTCAATAAATAATCCATCAGCCCCGGCAGCAATAGCCGCTTTGGCAATAGTACCGATCAGCTTTGGATTGCCACCCGTAATCCCGGATATTTGATTGGGTTGCTGTAATGAATGGGTGACATCCATTACTACCGGTACACCATGTGCCTGCATGGCAGGTATATTGCGATAGTCAACTACCAAATCCTGGTATCCGAAAGTTGTTCCTCTTTCTGTCAACATTACCTTATCGTTGCCTGCATTCCGGATTTTATCTACGGCAAACTTCATGGCTTCACCACTTACAAACTGGCCTTTCTTTACATTTACAATTTTTCCTGTTTTTGCTGCGGCTATCAATAAATCCGTCTGCCTGCAAAGGAAGGCCGGTATTTGCAATACATCCACAAAACTGGTGGCAATGGCAGCTTCTTCCGGCGAATGAATATCAGTAACAACCGGGAGAGAATATTTTTTGCCGGTATTTTGAAGCATCTTCATCGCCACATCATCGCCAAGTCCGGTAAACGATGTGCCACTGGTGCGGTTGGCTTTTCGGTATGAGGCTTTAAAAATATATGGGATGCCAAGTTTTTTACAAATAGTTGAAACCTTTTCAGCTACTTCTGATAAAAGCTCTTCACTTTCTACCACACAGGGCCCGGCCAGCAGGAAGAAATTTTTCTCATCATATTGCTGTTTGGCAAATAAATCTTTCAGGAATTTTTCCATTTGGCAAAAGTAGCTTTTACTTACCAGTTTTGGCATAGCGGGGTTTTACCGGCTTTCGCAGCATTTCAAAATAAGAAAAAACCGGTTTGCTTTTACATTTCTGTTTTCTGTTTTTACATTTTACATTTACCTTTTAATTGTTTGTTATGGTAAAAGAAAAAATACTCGTCATCGGCGCATCCGGGCAAATAGGGGTGGAGCTTACCCTTGCCCTCCGAAAAATTTATGGCAATGCCAATGTGGTTGCTTCTGACCTGCGGGAACAAAATCCACTGCTGGAAGGAACCGGCCCCTATGTAAGCCTTGATGTAATGAACAAAGAAATGCTGCATGTGCAGGTAATACGCCAAAACATTACCCAGGTATATTTACTGGCAGCCATCCTCTCTGCTACCGGCGAAAAAAATCCCGGCCTTGCCTGGAACTTAAATATGACCGGCCTGTTGAATGTACTTGATATTGCCAGGGAAGAAAAATTACAAAAAGTCTATTGGCCATCTTCCATTGCTGTATTTGGCCCTACATCACCAAAACAAAATTGCCCTCAGCAAACTATCATTGAACCGGCAACGGTGTATGGCATCAGCAAGTATGCCGGTGAATTCTGGTGCAATTATTTTCATCACCGCTTTGGAGTGGATGTAAGAAGCATCCGTTATCCGGGTTTGATTTCCTATAAATCAGCACCCGGTGGCGGCACTACTGATTATGCAGTAGAAATTTTTCATGAAGCACTGGAAGAAAAAAAGTATGAATGTTTTTTGAAAGAAGATACCTACCTGCCCATGATGTATATGCCGGATGCCATCCGTGCTACGATTGAACTGATGGAAGCACCGGCTGAGAAAATTAAAATCCGTACGTCGTATAATGTATCAGGTATGAGCTTTTCTCCCAAAGAAATTGCGGGGGCTATTAAAAAACATATTCCTGATTTTAAAATTTCTTACAAACCAGACTACCGCCAGGCCATTGCCGAAGGCTGGCCACAAAGCATTGATGATACCATAGCAAGAAATGATTGGGGATGGAAAGAAGAATATGATTTGGCAGCGATGACGAAGGATATGCTTGAGAATCTTACCCTGCCCCTTCAGTGAATAATAAATTTTGGAAGGGAGGAAATAGCACAGGGGTATCCTTTATCTCTCAATACTAAACCGTTCGAATGAGTGAAGCGGCAATTCCTTCACTTCAATATTCTCTACAATTGCACGGGGAGGGCCTTTGCTGCACCAGCTTCTTAATTCATCCAACTGTTCCTTTGTTCCGGTAGCAATAATGTGTACGCTGCCGCCTGGCTGGTTTCGTACCTGGCCGGTTATTCCAAGTTGTTGCGCCTGCTCTTTGGCCGCCTGCCGGTACCAGACACCCTGCACTTTACCGGAAACGGTGATGGAAATGGTAATCATTGGAGCTAAAATTCAATCAGGCTGACGATTTCTTCAAGGTATCGCTTGTCTGTAGTATCAAACTGGTCGTATTCATTACTGTCCACATCCAGTACAGCCACCACTTCACTGTTACGGATGACAGGAACAACGATTTCAGATTTTGATAAGCTGCTGCAGGCAATATGCCCGGGAAATTTTTCTACATCGGGTACTATCAATGTTTTGGCCTGTGCCCAACTGCTGCCACAAACACCTCTGCCTTTTTTTATTCTTGTACAGGCTACCGGCCCCTGGAAGGGGGCTAATACCAGCTCATCATTTTTTACAACATAGAAACCTACCCAAAGCCAGCCAAACTGTTCTTTTAATGCAGCTACTACATTGGCCATATTAGCAACAAGATCATTTTCGCCTTCTAGTAATCCTTTGATCTGTGGAATCAGCGATTGGTATTGTTCAGCCTTATTGCCGGTTATGATTGCTAAATCCTCTGCCATAAAAAAATAATTTCAACTAAGGTTCAACTAATGATTCTTTAATATCACTATAATTTTTAATCTCATTATACAAAGTATCTCTCTCCACCGGTTCCCTCTTCGCCTGTTTAATTAATGTAACTAATTCTTCTGTTGTCATAGAGGGAGATTGTTCTTCAGAACCGGCCATGCTGTAAATTTTTGTCGTATCATCAATTGTTCCGTCAATATCATCCACACCAAAGGAAAGGGACAGTTGCGCATTCTGCCGGCCCAGCATTGGCCAATAGGCTTTCAGGTGAGGGAAGTTGTCTAAATATATTCTTGCAATAGCATAAGTTTTCATATCCTCTGCCACACTGCTCTCAGGCACATAACTCATGTCGTTATCCTTGTTACGGAATTTCAGTGGTATAAAAGTATTGAAGCCGCCGGTTTTATCCTGCAACTCTCTCAGCCTTCTCATGTGGTCAATGCGGTGCTCATATTTTTCAGTAATGCCAAATAGCATCGTGGCATTGGAATGTAATCCGAGTTTATGTGCCGTTTCATGAATCAGCAGCCAGCCGTCAGCATCTACTTTATCTGCACAAATTTTTTCTCTTATTTCCGGATGAAAAATTTCGGCGCCACCACCCGGAATACTATTCAATCCGGCTTCAATTAAAAATTTCAAACCCTCTTCCACACTTACTTTTGCTTTGCGGAACATATAATCATATTCCACCGCCGTAAATGCTTTGATATGCAGACCGGGGCGATGTGCTTTTATCGCTTTTAATAAATCAGCAAAAAATTGCAGGTCCATCTTGGGATGAACACCGCCAACGATATGAACTTCTGTAACCGGTTTGCCATCATATTGCTTTACCATGTGCAGCATCTGGTCAATACTCATTTCCCAGCCTTCTTCCCGGTGAGCATACAACTTGCTGTAGGAACAAAAATTGCAACTGAACACACATATATTCGTGGGCTCGATATGAAAATTGCGGTTGAAGTAAACTTTGCCGCCGTTTTTTCTTATCCTCACTTCGTTGGCAAGGCTGCCCACAAAACCAAGGCTGGCTTTTTCAAAAAGAAGTAAACCTTCATCATCGGTTATCCGCTGGCCGGCTTTTACTTTTTCGGCAATTAGTTTCAGGTCTCCGGAAATTTCTGTGGTTGTTATCATAGTCAAATCAACTTTAACTGCGGCAAAGTTACGACTACATGGCAGAACTTTTGAAACCTGCCTACCGGACAGGCAGGCACAAAAACACGAAGTCACCAAGACACAAAGGGGAAGACAAACCCTTGTATTTCTCCGTGCCTCCGTGTCTTGGTGCCTTTGTGTTTCAAAACGGTAAAATCCTTATCTTCCCTTTTAAATTCTTTTATAACCTAAAAACAGGCTTATGAATTTAAAACTCAGGTTAACAGGCTTAAGCTTTTTGCAATTCTTTGTTTGGGGTATCTGGCTTATTTCGCTGGGTGGATATATGTTTATCAGCTTTGGCAGCGAACCTAATATTGGGTTTAAAATCGGAAGTGCATACGGAACGATGGGCTGGGCTTCTTTATTCATGCCGGCATTGATGGGTATTTTGGCCGATAAATATGTCAGGGCCGAAATTCTGTTGGGTATTTGCCATATACTGGGTGGGGCTGGACTTTATTATGCAAGCACAGTGAATAGTGCAAGTGGTATGATTGGTGCCATCTTCATGATAAGCTGTTTTTATATGCCGACTATCTCACTAAGTAATACTGTTTCTTATTCCTTGCTCAGTAAAAATAACTTTGATGTTCAAAAATCATTTGCCCCTATCCGTGTATGGGGAACTGTAGGTTTTATTGTAGCAGAATGGGCGGTTGACTTATTGGGATGGACACAAAATAACAACCAGTTTTATTTTGCGGCGGTCGCCGGAATATTTACAGGTTTGTATTGTTTTACCCTGCCACGAATTGAAATCAGTAAATCGGTGGAGAAAAAATCTTTTGCCACCCGGTTGGGGTTAGATGCTTTCCAATTATTTAAAAGCCCGATGATGGCAAAATTCTTTTTATTTGCCATGCTGCTGGGTGCAGCTTTGCAGATAACCAATATGTTTGGCAACCCCTTCCTCGGCGACTTTGGAAAAATACCTGAATATGCAGATAGCTTTGCTGTAAAGCACAGCAACATTCTCATATCTCTTTCCCAGATTTCTGAAACGCTGTTTATACTTGCCATACCATTTTTCCTGAAACGCTTTGGCATCAAACAGGTAATGCTCATCAGCATGGTAGCCTGGGTATTGCGGTTTGCATTGTTCGGCATTGGCAATCCCGGCTCAGGATTATACCTGCTTATCCTGTCAATGATTGTGTATGGAATGGCGTTCGACTTCTTTAATATCTCCGGGTCACTATTTGTTGATCGTGAAGCCAAACCCGGCATCAGGGCCAGTGCACAGGGATTGTTTATGTTAATGACCAACGGACTTGGCGCCATTCTCGGCGGATTATTTGCCGGTAAAATCGTAGACTACTTTACTGATGCTGCCGGTAATAAAGACTGGCAAAATATCTGGTTTACGTTTGCCGGTTATGCATTATTAATTGCTATTGCATTTCTTGCCACATTCAAATACAAACATAATCCGGGGGAAGTGGTTGAGATAAAGCATTAATAAAATCAATTTTGTAAAATAAAAACCCCGCTCAACTGAACGGGGTTTTTATTTTATAAAGCAAAGCTTAAATATGAGCTTCAATTTTCTTTACAAAGTTCCCTTTGGGTTGTGCACCTACTAATTTATCAACCACCTGCCCGTTCTTAATAAAAAGAATTGCAGGGATAGAAGTGATACCATAGTTCATGGATACCTGCGGGTTTACATCCACATTTACTTTTCCAACATTTACTTTACCATCATACTCTTTGCTCAACTCTTCAATAACCGGCCCGATAGCACGACAAGGGCCGCACCATTCTGCCCAGAAATCCACTACGGTCAGTTTATCAGAAGCTAATACGTCTGCCTGAAAATTTGAATCAGTGTACTCTTTTGCCATTTTTAGAATTTTTGTTTTAATTGTTTATCTTTCGTCTTCGCTCGGGAGGGTGCAAATTTAAGTCCGTTACAGTTAACATGAATTAATGACGTGAATTTGTGTAAAACTTGTCAGGCAGCTTTGTCGCCGGGCTGACATAGCTGCCATTATACCGTTTGCACCTGCACTTCCAGTTCAGGGCTTTTTTCCAAAAATTGAATCATTTCCTCGTTCATTTCAAAGCCGTTATTAATTGTCACTAAGCTGATTTTCATCTTGTTCTTAGGTTCTGTCAACGTAAATTTTAAAGTTGACTTACCCGGGTAATTTTTCATGTTTTTTTCCATAAAGCCCACTATTTCAGGGCTGATGTCCTGTGGATGAACCTCGATGGTTACCTGCCTGGTCATGTTTCGTTTCATGGTTTCGGCCAGCGAAACAGACATTACTTTGAATTCAAATTCTTCTTTATTATATCTCGGTTTGAAATAGCCGTTTATCAGGACTGTACTTCCCTGTTGCAAAATAGGAACGAGGCGCAGATAATCTTCACTAAATAGAGGGAACTCTGTTTTACCGGAATAATCTTCGATAACGAAATTGCCATATTTGTTTCCGCTTTTTTGAGCAATCCTGTGTTGGGCACTAACTACCATTGCCACCAACCGAAATGGCCTTCCGGGATTGGGTTGCATTTTTATTTCATCTTTAAACTCATTAAAGTCAGCAATGGGGGTAACGCCGTAATGCCGCATTTCAAATTTGTAATTATCTAATGGATGGCCACTTAGAAATATCCCCGTCACTTCTTTTTCATTATCCAATTGCTTAATCAATGGCCAGGGTTCACAATCAGGGATTCTTGGTGGCGGTATTTCCATGCTGATAGGTAAATCGCCAAACAGGGTATTGTTTGCTGTGGCATTTTGTGTGGTATATACCTGTCCGTATTTAATTATTTTTTCCAGGCCGTTTATGATTTCACCTTCGGGAACATTAAAATATTGTGCCCGGTGGTGTTCAGGAAAACAATCGAAGCCGCCGGCATGAGCCAAACTCTCTAATGTCTTCTTATTGACGGTACGTTGATTGATGCGTTTGATAAAATCAAATATATTGACAAAGGATCCGCCTTTTTTTCTTTCTTCAATGATACTTTCTACTGCCGCTTCACCCACACCTTTCAATCCGCCAAGGCCAAAACGGATTTCACCCTTGTCATTTACCGCAAAACCTTTTAATGATTCGTTAATGTCCGGGCCCAGCACTTTTAATCCCATTCGCTTACATTCTTCCATAAAGAAAGTAATCTTATCAATGCTGCCGGCATTGTTTAATACTGCCGACATATATTCAGCAGGATAGTGGGCTTTTAAATAAGCAGTTTGATAAGCTACATAGGCATAACAGGTGGAATGGGATTTGTTGAATGCATATTGGGCAAATGCTTCCCAGTCGGTCCATATTTTTTCCAACCGTTCGGCAGGCAATAATTTTTCTGTAGCCCCGGCAATAAACTGCGCTTTCATTTTATCCAGCACCGATTTTTGTTTTTTGCCCATTGCCTTACGCAATACATCCGCATCACCTTTACTGAACCCGGCCAATTTTTGTGCCAGCAGCATTACCTGTTCCTGGTACACGGTGATGCCATAGGTTTCCTGCAGATATTCTTCCATTTCGGGTAAGTCGTACTGAATGGCTTCACGGCCATGCTTGCGGTCAATATAGTTGGGTATGTAGGCAATCGGACCGGGGCGATAGAGTGCATTCATGGCAATCAGGTCGCCGAATTTATCTGGCTTTAATTCCCGTAAATATTTTTGCATACCGGCACTTTCAAATTGAAAGGTGCCGATGGTAGAACCATGCTGATAGAGTTCAAATGTTTTTTTATCGTCAAGCGGTATTTCGTCAATATTGATTTCTACGCCGTGAATTAATTTAATAAGTGCCAACGCATTTTTGAGAACGGTCAATGTCTTCAGTCCCAAAAAGTCCATCTTGAGAATGCCGGCATTTTCAATATCGTTACCTTCTATTTGTGTCAACCACAACGCAGATTCTTTAGAAGTAGCAATAGGGATCATTTCCATCAAATCTTTTGGAGCAATGATGATACCTGCTGCATGAATGCCAGTGTTACGAACAGAACCCTCTAATCTTTCTGCTTCATGTAATACTTTACTAAGTATTGTATCTTTCTGATTATATATTTCCCTGAGTTTTTTTACATTCTCCATGTCATCATTGCCCATGCCCTCTTTTTCTTCCAATGATTTTTCTCCATCTTTCATTTTCATTGGGGCATGCAACACTCTTTTCAATTCTGTTCCGGGGCGGTCGGGTACTAATTTGGTTAAAGCCCTGCTCTCCGCAATTGGCAAATCCATTACCCTTGCCACATCTGCTATGCTTGATTTGGCCGCCATCGTACCATAGGTAATGATTTGGGCTACCTGGTTCTTGCCATATTTTTCAACAACGTAATCAATCACTTTTTGCCGTCCTTCATCATCAAAGTCGGTATCTATATCCGGCATTGATTTACGGTCGGGGTTTAGAAATCTTTCAAACAGTAAATTATATTTAATCGGGTCAATATTAGTAATGCCGATACAATAGGCAACAACAGAACCAGCAGCAGAACCACGGCCGGGGCCAATGAATACACCTTTATCTCTTCCGGCTTTGATAAAATCACTTACAATCAGGAAGTAACCGGCAAAGCCCATCATTTTGACAGTGAAGAGTTCAAATTCTATCCGTTCTTTTATTTCATTAGTCAATTCGGTATAACGGGTGGCTGCCCCTTCGTAAGTAATATGTTTTAAATATTCCCATTGATTCTGCGATTCAGCAGATACTTTGTATTTGCCAATCGTTTCTTCTTTGCTGTGCAGTTGAAATCTTTTTTCTATCGGGAAGTTGGGTAACAGTATGTCACGGGTAAGATTGAGTAATTCAACTTTGTCAACTACTTCATTGGTATTGTCAATAGCTTCGGGCAGGTCATGGAAGACCTTGCTCATTTCTTCCGTTGTCTTAAAATAAAATTGGTCGTTGGGGAAGGCGAAACGTTGTTTAGTTTTTACCTGGACATCATCGTCATTAAATTCTCTGAGGGCATCGTCATTTATTTTTGCTCCGGTGTTTATACAGAGTAAAATATCATGGGCATTGAAGTCATCCTGCTCAACATAATGCGAATCATTGCTGGCAATGATTTTTACATTGTATTTTTGGGCAAATCGTACTAATACTTCATTCACTTTATCCTGGTCGGCCATGCCGTGCCGCTGTAACTCCACATAATAATCTTCCTGGAAAACATTGAGCCACCATTTGAATTCATTCTCACCATCTTCTTCTCCTTTTTTTAAAATGGCCTGTGGTACGGATGCACCAAGGCAGCAGGTTGTTGCTATCAATCCTTCATGATATTTCAGGATAAGTTCTTTGTCGATCCTGGGATACTTGCCATACATACCTTCAATAAAGCCCAATGAAGTGAGTTTGATAAGATTTTTATATCCCTGTTCATTTTTGGCAAGCAGTATCTGGTGATGGCGTTTATCCTTTAGCTCTTTGGTAAATGTTTTGATGTGGCGGTTTTCAGTAATGTAAAATTCACAACCAACGATGGGCTTTACCTTTAGCTTACCATTTTCATCTTTGTTTTTATAAGCTTCTGCTACAAATTCAAAAGCGCCGAACATATTGCCATGGTCGCTGATGGCCAATGCCGGCATGCCATCTTTAATGGCTTTCTTATAAAGATTTTGTATGGATGCTGCTCCGTCTAATAAGGAGAACTGGGTATGTACATGGAGATGAGAGAATTTCATTTTTATATTTTTTGCACACGGATGACACGGGTTGAACAGATGAACACGGATTATTTTACTTTGCAAAATTCAGGATTTGCCAGATTCAATTCGATTGTAAAAGCATTTCCCACCCGCAAACAATTTATTTCAACATCTTCTTTTTATCGTTATCAAATATTTTTCTTTTTATCTGGGGCTTCTTTCCAAAATTTAATAATAAGCCAATTTCAATAGTTGTTGATTTTAGATAATTCACTAATTGATGTTCGTTATCTTCAACCAATGCACCCGTAGCTTTTAGTTCAACCACAATTATATCCTCAACAATCAGGTCGGCTTGATAATCACCCACAGCATTACCAAAATAATAGACCAGTATCTTTTTTTCTTTTTCTACTTTGAAGCCCATCCCTATCAATTCTATGTACATAGCATTCAGGTAAACTTTCTCTAAAAACCCATATCCCAGTGTATTATATACTTTATAAAATGCCTGAATGATCTTCTCGGTAAGCTCTTCGTGTTTCATTGCGTTGATAGAGTATTAATATCCAGGTTTCTGCGCAGCAGAAAAAATCTGTGTTCATCTGTTCAACCCGTGTCATCTGTGTGCCTGTATTTGCTGCATTACTTTTTTTTAAATGTATAAATACTTATCGAGCCGCTGCTGTAACTGCACACCCAGGCTTCTAACTTTTCATCATTTTCATAAATATCCACGCCAACCGGGTGGCCGCCACATGGCAAAGATGCTACTTTCTCAAAGTTGTCGGAATTGATTTTGTACACATCCACATAATCGCTGGTGTAGCAGGTTACAAAAATGAACTTATGGTTTTTTGATAATACAATAGTCCTTGGCTGAGAATGGGTTTTAGCTGTAAATAATGACTGGCCTGTGGAAGCATCAATGCAGGCAATGGTGCCAAGACTATTATAAGAGACAAATAAATGACCACTGGTATCCATTACAATATGCCGTGGGCTGCTCCATACATTCATAATGCTTTCACTTTTCCAGGTATTGTTGTCCACCACATTCAGACTGGCGCCACCCATGATGGCGATGTACGATTTTTTGTTTTTATCATCCACGGCAATACCTCTTGGAATTGCAGACACAGGAATGGTGCTGATAACTTTTCCATAGGGATAAACAGCAGAATCCATTTCCAGTACACTGGTGTTCCTGGAATGCCAGTTGCTAACCAGCAAATATTTACTGTCAGCAGTCCTTGAAATCACTTTCGGTGTTTTGCCTGTTTCAATAAGCGGTACCCTGAATGAATCTCTTTTATTGGACTGAGGATAAATAACGGTAACAGGTTTTGCCTGCCCGCCGGCAGGCAGGTTTTTTGCTGAATCTGTCGTAACTATTTTATTTTTTGAAAAATCATCCACCCAGATAGGAACAATGCCATCTGCATTATGCAATGACACCCACAGGATTTTATCATCATGACTAAAACAAGCCTCCACAGGTTTTTCCTGGAAGGAAGCTATCGGACGGCTGCGGTTATAATCCCAGCCCATACCCCTGGTTGGCGTAAACTTGAATTCCCGGGTTAACTTCCTTGTAGCCTGGTCAAACTCATACACACTCATTCCTTCAAGGTTCATGGCATAGAGTTTTGACCCCTTTGTATTAAAGAGAACAGATTTGGTACCACCGGCGGCAGATAACACTTCTTTTTTCTCATATTCAATATCTGAATAAGGAATTAATGGCGGAATTACCGGAAAAGTATCTTTTTTAATAACTTTCCTGGCTAATGAATTGTCGGTATTTCTCTCACTGCTGCCGGAACTCTGGCAACCTGTTGTAAGGAAGAATAAAGTGATAAGGGATAATAGTGCTTGCATGGCTCTGGAAATAGGTAGAAAATTAAAATTTACCCCTCTAAATTAGGTTGATTTCTCTCAATATCCACAGCCTGTTAAGAATTCTAAATCACTTTGTTACAGGGACTTAGTCCTATGGCAATTTAGAGGTATAAAATTCGTTTAATCCATATGGTTTTTTTTGGGCATTAACCTATATTTTTGCACACCTTCTGTTGAGGAACCCACTACCTGTTCCAGCTAAGCTGCGGCAGGTAAACGGGCAGACAGAAAGGTTGAAAAACCCCATGAAATCATCCTAAAAAGAAAGACGTAATGGTTAAGCAAATATTACCAGCTTTTGGATTTGTTGTTTTACTGAGCAGCTGTTCTACTTTCAAGCCGTTGAATTTTACCAGCAACCGGCAGGTAGCATCTGTGTCGACTCCTATCTCTCAAACAAAATTTATTGATGATATTATCGTGACCCCACAGGTTACGGTGGATAAAACAGAAGTGAAACCTGAACCGCAGATTGCATTAACGACTTCCCGTGGGGTTAATATTATTGAAACGCCTGCTGAAAAACAAGAGACAGATATATTGACCCAACTTTTGGCCAGCCGGACGGCTGAAGTGGAAGCAGCTACTTCTGTGCAGTTGAAGTATGCTGTTTTAATGAATACAGAAGTTGAATCATTGCCGAATAAAATATTACTGGAGAATGTGGATGATTGGTATGGTGTTCGTTATCGTACAGGCGGTAATACTAAAAATGGTGTTGATTGCTCTGGATTTACAGTAGCTGTTTATGCTGCTGTATATGGCATTATGCTGCCCAGGGTTTCCAGGGAGCAGTACAGGATCAGCCGGAAAATTTCTACTACTGAATTACAGGAAGGCGACCTTGTTTTCTTTAACACAAACGGAAGAGGTATATCTCATGTCGGTGTTTATCTCGGCAATAATAAATTCATTCATGCTTCTGTTTCAAGAGGTGTGATGGTGAGTGGCCTTTTTGAACCTTACTATCTCAAACGGTATTATGGCGCCGGAAGAATTGATGAGAAACAAATTGTCATTAATTAATCCTTCTTCATCCCCAATCTTCTTTTAATGGTCAATACTACCGGCAGAATGTCGGGTGATAGTTTCATGTAAACAACCCCTGTTGCATATATTAATATGAATACAATACTGCGGAGAAACATACCAGTCAGTCCATGTATGTTCATAAATGAAAAATGGCAAATGCCATAACAGGCCGTTGCAAGTAAAAGGGTGTATAACGATTGGAGGGTAAAGGGAAATAGTTGGAATTTTTTCCAGAGAAAAACAATCCGGATGATGTTGTAGATGGTAATAGAAATTAAAGTTGCAATTGCCGGGCCGATAAGGCCATATTGTTTGGTAAGAATGTAGGTAAGGGGCAGCATTACAGTTAGTAGCATCACACCACTGATTAGTTCAAATTTCCAGTATGTGGAAGTGGCGATGATCTGTGCGTTGACGCCGGTTCCAAGATCAATAATTTTTGTCAACCCAAGTAAGAAGAAAATCCATGCGGCATTAAGATAAGAGGATTTTACTCCGAATGTAGTAATAGCATCGGCAAAATTCATCCATATCAGCAAAAAAATGGCGCAGGCAAAGATGAGAAGATTGATGGATGAACGCTGATACACCTTTTGCAGCAATGCCATATTTTTTTCTTTCCAGGCTTTGGATAAGTGAGAAATGGAAGCAGATATAATTCCACGCTGAGGTGCCTGAATGATACTTGTCATGATAGTGGCAAGGCCAAAGACACCGGCTTTAGCAGGCCCATCTTCCAGGAGGGAGGCAATAATAATTGTATCAAACACCTGTGATAGTGTAAAAATCAGTGTGCCGCCATAAACAAAAGAACAAAGGGCTATAATTTTTTTTAAAAACCGCCTGCTTACCTTACTTACGTTAAAAGTAAAATGAATTTTTTTAGTGAAAACCAGGTATGCAAACAAACTGACAGCAATACCCGGGTAAGTAAATGCAAAAAGTTTAATAAAAAGATCAAAATCCCTGATAGTGTTTGTTATATAAAGTACTATTAAAATTGTAGTAAATAATCTCCATTGAACTTCTTTCAAAAAATTAGTGAACACAGCCTTGTGAAGGCTCCAGGCATAAGCTTCGAGCACCGCATAAATAGTGAGGCCCAGCCCCATCGGGAATATCCAGTAATAATAGGTAACTAATTGGGGTGCATTGGTACCAAATTTTTTTAGTACCAGGTGTTTCATTGCCCAACCTGCTATCATCACCAGTATAAAGCCAATCGTACTGATGAATAAGGCCCAGGTAATCATATCATTTTTCCGGAGCGGCAGATTATCATTGTAGTAATGGTAGAATTTAAAAATATAAGAAGGCATAGCCATGGCTGCAAAGGCCGACATCATCGTGGCAATGGCAATAAAGATTGTAGTGAGTCCGTATTCTGCTTCGGAGAAAGTACCCTGCCGGGTAAAAAAGTAAGTATTTAACAGGCCGACGGCAAAGCCAATGTAAATAACAATGGATGAAATAATACTTTGCCGGCGAATACTGCTCATGCGGTAAAGGTAAGTGGGAATTCAGGAATTAGTTATTGGGAATCAGGTTCTAATCAGTCAACTTTTTTAACTGCCACATAAAAATTTTTATCAACCACTAAGCCTTTGCTTTTCATGCCGGCGGTCATGGAGGTATTTTTCCATTCAGTAGTTGGCCTCAGCCAGTCATCTGTATCTTGCAGCCTCACAGGCATTTCAAACCCGGAAACACAGTTTGCCCAGCGATAAGAAAGGTTATCTCCCTGTTTTTTATATTCCAATTGTGGAATTTTAATTGTCCGCAAATACTGATCGAAAACTTTGGACAAATCTTTGCCTGATTGCCGGGAAAAATAATCCTCTACATCTTTTGAGTCAATTGTACGGTGGTAAAAATCTTTATTCAATCCTCTTAGTATCTTTTTGAAAACAGAATCATCATCAATTACCTGCCGGATTGTATGTAAAAGGTTAGCTCCTTTATTATACATATCACTGCTGCCTTTCTGGTTTATACTATAAAGCCCGATAAGGGGTTTGTCATTGGCAATATTATTACGGATGCCTTGCACATATTCGTCAGCCGCTTTTTTACCATAGTGATATTCTATAAATAATGCTTCTGAGTACATGGTGAAGCCTTCATGCACCCACATATCAGCAATATCGTTGGTCGTAATATTGTTGGCAAACCATTCATGCCCGCTTTCATGGATGATTATATAATCCCATTTTAATCCCCATCCGGTGCCCGAAAGGTCATTGCCGAGGTAGCCATTCTGGTAATGATTGCCATAGGCTGTTGCACTCTGGTGTTCCATACCGAGGTGCGATGATTCGACAAGTTTATAACCGTCTTCATAAAAAGGATAGGGGCCAAACCAGTATTCAAATGCCTTCAGCATAGGTTTTACATCCCGGCCAAACTGTTTTTTTGCTTTTTCTAAATTGTAGTCAAGTACCCAATAGTCCAATGAAAGATTTTTTTCTGTTTCCCCGATATAATTATCTGAGAAATGAACATACTTCCCGATATACGGAACGATGTTGTAGTTATTAATGGGGTTTTTTACCTGCCAGGTATATAAAACAGTACCGTCTTTTTGGTCATCCCTTGAATACAATTTGCCGTTGGCCACTGCCACCAATGTGTCAGGAATTTTTACCTGTATCAATGCTCCCTGGTCGGGTTCATCACTCTGGTGGTCTTTACAGGGATACCATACACTGGCACCCAGTTCCTGGCAGGCTACCGTCATCCAGGGCCGGCCTTTTGCATCTTTTGTCCAGATCCAGCCACCATCCCATGGTGGATATACGGCTTCACGGGGTTTGCCGTGAAAATAAATTTTAATGCTGTGAAGTGTAACAGGGATATGCCGCTGCAATGCTGTTTTTGCAGCTACAAAATTGAAGTTCCCAAAATCAATAATGTAAACATTACCGTTACGTTTGAAAGTTTTTACTTTTTTATTATTGAAAATTATGCTGTCAATTGCCATCGGTTGTTGAAGGTCAATCTGCATTTTCTTGTTCTTGCCATCACTGTTTACATCAAAACTTACCTGGTTCCAACCTTTGATGGTTTTTGTCTTGAAATCCGGGGCCACATAAATATTATAGGAAACTACATTCCACCAGGCCCGTTCAGGCGTAATGCTGCCCCGAAGTGTATCCTGCCGGGTGAATTTGCCTTTTTGAATAAGTGGCTGGGCGCAGCAGGATTGAAAAATGAAAAACGAAAGGTATAAAATGTAAAATGACCGGGCAATGTATTTCACGGTGATATGTTTTGTTAATGTAAATTTAAGCCTTGATAATTAAGATGAAAGTTAAAAGTAATTATATAAAAATAGCAACTATCTTCCTGGTGGCCTGGCAGTTTACAGCCTGCTATAATAAAAAGAACAGCGAAGGCAGGATATTTCACTACAATGAGTTTAACGGGATAGCATCTCTTGACCCGGCGTTTGCCAAAAGCCAGTCAACCATGTGGCCTGCACATCAATTGTTTAATACACTGGTTGAAATAAATGACAGCCTGCATATTGTTCCTTCATTGGCTAAAAGCTGGGACATTTCAGCAGACAGAACGGTTTTTACTTTTCATTTAAGGGACGATGTATTCTTTCATGATGATGCCGTATTTACCAGTGGAAAAGGCAGGAAGCTGACAGCAAAAGATGTGGAGTACAGCCTTTCCAGGATTATTGATAAACAGACGGCCAGTCCCGGTTCATGGATATTCAACCGTAAGGTGGATACGATACAACCTTTTAAAGCAATTGATGATACTACGTTTCAGTTGAGATTGCTTAGGCCTTATATTCCCATTCTTGGTATTATTTCCATGCAGTATTGTTCAATAGTTGCAAAAGAAGCAGTTGAGAAATACGGTACAGATTTTCGCCGCCATCCTGTAGGTTCCGGGCCATTTCAATTTGTAGCCTGGGAAGAAGGGCAGGCATTGGTATTGAAAAGGAACCCCAACTATTTTGAAAAAGATGAAGCAGGAAACCAGCTGCCTTATGTGGATGGGATAAAAGTTTCTTTTTACGATAGTAAAGCAACGGAATTTTTATTGTTCCGGCAAAAACAACTGCAGTTTATCAACGATATAGAATCTTCGTTTAAAGACGAAGTGCTGACAAAAAAAGGAACGCTTCGCAAGGAATGGGAAGGAAAAATAGAGTTACAGACAAATCCATATCTCAATATTGAATACCTCGGCATACTCGTCGATTCAACCAATGACTTAGTGAAGAACTCACCGATGAGGTCAAAAAAAATCAGGCAGGCAATCAATTATGGTTTTGACCGGAGGAAAATGGTTCTGTACCTCCGTAATTCACTGGGTACTGCTGCGGAATCAGGTTTTGTGCCAATGGGACTCCCATCGTTTGATTCAACAGTAGTGAAAGGCTATCATTACGATCCTGCCAAAACAAAACAATTGCTGGCAGATGCCGGCTACCCTGATGGAAAAGGTTTGCCATCAATAAAATTGCTGACCATTGCTATTTATGCAGATATGGCAAACTTCATCGCCAAGCAATTAGAAGAGTCCGGCATACCCGTTAGGGTGGAAGTAGTGCAAAAGGCATTGTTGTTAACTATGACTTCCAGTTCAACTGCTGCCTTCTTCCGGGGAAGCTGGGTTGCTGATTATCCTGATGCTGAAAATTACCTGTCAGTTTTTTATTCAAAAAACCCGGCGCCACCCAACTATACCAGGTATAAGAGTGCTGCCTTTGATGAAGCATTCGAAAAAGCAATTAGAGAGGATAATGATTCGCTTCGCTATAAGCTTTACCAGCAGGCTGATCAAATAATGATTGATGATGCGCCGGTGGTGCCGCTTTGGTATGATAAGGCGGTGAGATTAGTGCAGCCTGATGTAAAAGGCTTTCTGCCCAATGCACTTAACCTGCTTGAGTTGAGAAGAGTGAAACTGGATAAATAGCTTTTGTATTTCACTTTCATTTCGCAGACCTGGCCTTTATATCAGAGGGTTATCTTTTTGTATAAGCCGCTTCAAGTTTTTGTGCAGCTTTCCGGGGAAAAGTAATATCGTTGGCAAATACAAATACTTCACCGGGCTGATGCTCTTTTTCAGCAGCCAGCTTTTCCCATTTTTGTGACCATTCGGTGTAGTGGGTGATTAAAGATTGAACATCTTCCTGTAAATCTTCGGGCATTAATTGCTTATTGTCTGTCAGTAATTCTAATGCTTTACTGTTATGCAGTTTTAATTCTAGGGCAAAGCGGAATGTTTTTCCCGAAGCTAAATAGTTTCGGTAGGCGAGGGTAGATTGGTTGAGAACCGAAATAATCATTTCAAAAAAATTGCCCTGAATCATAGCACTCTTTTATTCTCCACAGATAATTTTGGTAACAATTTGTTTCTTAGGCTCAAAATAAATCTCTGTTACCCCTGATGAACCCAAAACGGTAGGGTAGTGTAAAAAATATTCTTTTAAAATATCGGTATTGAAATTCGTTATGATTTCACTTCTATATTCTGTATTATAATCCTCGCCCATTATCAATTTCGCCGTCTCTAACGACATTCCAATTTTTACATCTTTGCAATTCTTCGAATATAACCTGGCTTGCCTATTATGTTTAGAATAATTTATACACCAAAAAAATATTGATAATAAACCTATAAAAGCCAGGATGTTAATTATGATCCTTCTCGCCATAAAATTATCTTAAACGATTTTTGACCTTTTTTAAAAATTCTTCAAAATCATTTAACCCCAAACTACTCAAATTATTCTCCTTTTCCATCCCACCTTTCTGCGCAGCCAGCACACCGTACTTCACATCATCAAAACCGCTAAGGGCATGGGCATCGGGGTCAATTGAAAGTAAGACACCTTTTTCAATAGCATAGCCAATCCATTTCCAGTCAATATCAAGTCGGCGAGGGTGGGCATTCAATTCTATCACCACATGGTTAGCAGCACAGGCGTCTATTATTTTTTTATGGTCAACCGGGTAGCCGTTGCGGCTCAGCAGCAGGCGACCTGTCATGTGGCCAAGAATAGTGGTGTAAGGGTTTTCAATGGCTGTTATCAACCGCTTCATGGCTTTGTCTTCCGGCATTTTCAGGTTACTGTGTACAGAAGCAATTACCAGATCAAAGGTTTTTAATACTGCTTCAGTGTAATCGAGGCTGCCATCGTTCAATATATCACTTTCAATGCTTTTAAAAATCTTAAATGGGGCAAGTTGTTTATTTAGCTCATCAATATGCTTGTGCTGTGCTTTTATCCGGTCTTCTTTCAGGCCGTTGGCATAAAAAGCTGTTTGGGAGTGGTCGGAGATAACAAGGTATTCAAGCCCCCGTTTGATGCACTCGTTGGCCATTTCTTCAATGGTATTGCTTCCGTCACTCCAGTTACTATGACTATGGATGATAGAACGGATATCTTCGGTTTGTATCAGGCTTGGCAGCATATTTTTTTTAGCCTTTTCAATTATGCTTGCCGTCTCCCGCAGGCAGGGGAGTATGTATGGTATTTTAGCTTCGGCAAAAATAGTTTCATCGCTTTCACAAGCTGAATATTTTACAGCAGTAAATTCTTTTTGGAAAGCACCAATAAATGCTGCGCTGCCGGTTGTAAGAAATTGCCGTTCCGTAATATTTTGTTTGCCGGTGTATAAACGAAGCTTTAAACCATTCCTCAACTTGTATAGTAAGCTGTTGTTGTTTTCTTCCAGCAACTCAGGTGGTTGTGCTGTTTGAAATTTTGGTTTAATCGTTTCATTCGTTTCAGCAATCACAAATTCTAATTCTTCAATTGTTAATGCTTGTCTTCTGTAAGCACCGGTTACTCTTATTTTTTCCGGGGAGAATAATTTTTTGAGATAGTTTTCTATCTGTGGGAACACTTCTTCCAGTTGTGCGTACAGAAAATGCCCCTGGTTAGAAAAATAAAATTCTATGGCCTCACGGACGTTTTTCTGGGTTTTTTCACCAAATCCCTTAAAAAGTGTCAAACGGTTTTCATCGCAGGCATACAGCAATTCACCCAAAGATTCTATTTCCATCTGCTTCCAGATGGTGTTAATTTTTTTTGGACCAATACCTTTTATATTCAGCATTTCAATAACTCCGGGTGGTGTTTTGCTGATGTATTCATTCAGCACTTCCAGGTTACCTGTCTCCAGCATTTCAATAACTTTTTTGCCCACACTGTCGCCAATGCCTTTGAGGCTGAAAATTTTTTCCTGCGGTGTATCTTTTAGCTGCATGGGCAACTTCTCTATGTTGAAAGCCGCTACAGCATAGGTTTTCGTCTTAAAGGAGTTTTCGCCGTTGATGTCCATCAGCTTGGCGAGAAGGTCAAAATTGTCGGCTATGGCGGCATTATCCATGCCTCTAATGTAAGATTTATTAAAAGCCAATGTATAAAAAAAGTCCCAACAGGGTTGGGACTTTTTGTGTCGTTGAAAAAGTTTTTCAACTTATTTCTTTTTCTTAGCAGCTTTCTTCTTAGGAGCAGCTTTTTTCTTTGCAGCTTTTTTCTTAGTAGCCATTTTGTTTAGAATTTAATGTTAGTAAAAATGGGTTAACGATAGTAAAAATAACAATTATTTTATACTACCCAAATTTTTTTTCCACAAAATTGAAAACAGGGGAACTTTGGCTTATGCTTCAGCGGTTGTTACAGATACATAAGTCTTGTTGTTTTTTCGCTTGCGAAATTCAACAACACCATCTGTTAATGCAAACAATGTGAAGTCTCTTCCAACACCAACATTTTTTCCAGGGTGATATTCTGTGCCACGTTGACGAATAATAATGTTTCCTGAAACAGCAGCCTGGCCACCAAAGATTTTTACACCAAGGCGTTTGCTATGTGAGTCCCGGTTGTTCTTTACGCTGCCTTCACCTTTCTTATGTGCCATATCTCGAAGTTTTAAAGATTAGTACTTGGGTTAATCAAATTGTATTAAGCAATACTGGTTACTTTAATTTTGGTATAAGCAGTACGATGGCCTTTCTTTTTGTGAAATCCCTTTCTTCTTTTTTGCTTGTAGGCAATTACCGTATCACCTTTTACCTGGTCAACGATTTCTGCCTTTACTTTTGTTTTTACAGAAGAACCTACGGAAAGTTTGCCATCAGCATCTGCCAATAAAACTTCCAGGGCTACAACATCACCGGCTTTGCCTTCTACACGGGGAACGTACAAAGTTTGATCTTTTTCTACTTTATACTGTTGCCCGGCTACTTTTATTACAGCTATCATACTATTAAAATTAGGACGGCAAAGGTAAGGGGAAAAATTGTACCTGCAATCGGGAAATCAAAGATTTATGAACATAAAATGCCCCCCATTTTGGCGGGGTATCCTTTATATTTGTAGCCCCCGCCCGGATGCCCCGCCTGCATGACATGGTCAGGCAGGAGGCTGCCGGACGTGGTTTTTGGTTTTTTTAGAGCTTAGATTATCAATAGTTCATGCCAAAATTTTCATTTTCTGGTAGTTATAATGAAAATTTTGACATGGTAAGAAATATCCGCCCTTCAATAAAATGAACATTTTCGGATGAAAATCAAGTCTTTCTTAGCCAGGCCATTTGCTTCCTATATATATAAAGGTATTTGTAAGGGCATGTCAACGGCCGTGGCGGATCAGGAAAATATCCTGAAAAACCAGCTTAAAGTAGGCCGGACTACTGAGATTGGCAAAGAGGCCGGACTCGATAAAATAAACTCATACGGCGAGTTCCGGCTGGCCATGCCTATCCGGGATTATGAGCAAATGAAGCCCTGGGTGGATAAAATAAAAGAAGGGCGGCACAATGTGCTCTGGAAAGGCCGGCCTATCTATTTTGCAAAAACTTCCGGCACTACCAGTGGCACCAAGTACATCCCAATCACTAAAGATTCCATTCCCAATCATATTAATACAGCCCGGAATGCCCTGCTTTGCTATATGGCCGAAACGGGAAATACCAGGTTTGCTGACGGGAAACTTATTTTTCTATCCGGTTCGCCGGAATTGGAAAGGGTAAGTGGAATTCCTACGGGAAGATTGAGCGGTATTGTTAACCATCATGTACCAAAATATCTTCGTAGCAACCAGCTGCCTTCTTATGAAACGAATTGTATCGAAGATTGGGAAACCAAACTGCATAAGATTGTTGATGAAACAATCAACCAGGACATGGCACTCATCAGCGGTATACCCCCGTGGCTACAGATGTATTTTGATGAGCTAAAAAAAAGGAGCGGCAGGAAAGTGGGTGAGCTATTCCCCAACTTCAGCGTGATGGTCCAGGGTGGCGTAAATTTTGAACCTTATAAAGCGAAGTTGTTTGAAAGTATCGGAAGAAAGATTGATACAATAGAATTGTTTCCGGCCAGCGAAGGTTTCTTTGCCTTCCAGGATTCGCAGGAAGCGGAAGGCTTGTTGCTGAATACCAACAGTGGTATCTTCTTTGAGTTTGTGCCAGCCGGTGAAATTTTTAATGAGAACCCGGCGAGGTTATCTTTGAAAGATGTGAAAGTGGGAGAGAACTATGCTTTAATAATTAGCAGTAATGCGGGGCTGTGGGGTTACAATTTGGGCGATACGGTAAAATTTCTTTCTGTCGATCCTTATCGTTTGGTAGTAACCGGAAGAACTAAACATTTTATTTCTGCTTTTGGCGAACATGTTATTGGTGAAGAAGTGGAAGCCAGTATGCTGAAAGCTGCGGAGGAAGAAAACGTTCATGTAACAGAGTTTACCGTTGCTCCGTTTGTAAGCAGCAATGAAGGAAAATCTTATCATGAATGGTTTGTAGAGTTTGAAAACGTCCCGCATAATCTTTCAGTCTTTGCCGCCAGGCTCGACCAGCATCTCAGGGAAAAAAATGTCTATTATGATGATTTGGTTGGCGGTAATGTTCTTTTGCCATTAAAAATTATTCCCGTCCGTAAAAACGGATTTATTAATTACATGAAATCAATTGGTAAATTGGGCGGACAGAATAAAATCCCAAGATTAAGTAATGACAGAAAAATTGCCGTTGAGCTGGCAAAATGGATCGAATAGGAATTTGTAATAGGAATTAAAACCGGGACATATAATAGTGAGGATCAAATTCCTAATCACTAATAACTAATTCCTAAAAGAGCTTAAGTAATGACAGAACAATTCATAAAACGCATCGCCATCTTTGGATCCACTGGTTCTATCGGTACCCAGGCCCTTGATGTAATTGCCGCCAATCCCGATAAATTCTCTGCTGAAATACTGACAGCTCAAACCAATGATGAATTATTGGTGCAACAAGCACTGAAATTTAATCCTAATTTGGTTGTTATTGGTGATGAGAAAAAATATGGGAAAGTAAAAGAAGCCCTTGCCCCCACTGATATAAAAGTCTTTTCCGGCGAAAAGGCACTGGAAGAAGTGGCCGCTATGGATTGTTATGACCTGATGCTGGCAGCGATTGTTGGTTATGCCGGACTCCGGCCGACATTAAAGGCTATTGACAATGGTAAAGCCGTAGCCCTGGCTAATAAAGAAACCTTGGTAGTGGCCGGTGATATAATAATGCGGAAAGCAGTTGAAAACAGGGTACCCATCATCCCGGTTGATTCGGAACATTCGGCTATTTTTCAATGTTTAGTTGGTGAGACAAGAAATAAGATTGAGAAGATCATTCTTACGGCATCGGGGGGGCCGTTTATTGGCCGAAAGCCCAATTACCTGGTGAATGTAAAAAGGGAACATGCCCTGCAGCATCCCAATTGGACGATGGGAGCCAAAATAACAATTGATTCAGCCACACTCATGAATAAAGGGTTGGAGATGATTGAAGCAAAATGGTTGTTCAATCTGAAGCCCGAACAGATACAGGTGGTAATACATCCGCAAAGTATCATTCACAGCATGGTTCAGTTTGAAGATGGCAGCATCAAAGCACAAATGGGATTGCCGGATATGAAACTGCCTATTCAGTATGCACTGGCATTTCCCCGGCGAATTAAGAACGATTTGCCCCGCTATGATTTCAGGAAAGTAAGTACCCTCAACTTTGAAGAACCTGATGTTAAAACATTCAGAAACTTAGCTTTATCAATAGACGCATTGAACAAAGGAGGTAACCTGCCATGCGTAATGAATGCTGCCAATGAAATAGCCGTGTATGCTTTTCTCCGCAACCGTATTAACTTTCTGGATATGACTGATGTGATAGAGAAAACCATGCAAAACATACCTTTCATTGCCAAACCTACACTGGAGGAATATTTTGACAGCGATGGCGAGGCCCGTAACTTTGCTGCCGATATAATTAAACTATAAAAGTTCCCAACCAGCGGTTGGGATGTTTTTTATTATTATGAACTATTTATTAGCTATTGACTGGGGTACTGTGGGTGTAAAAGCAGCCCAGTTTATTCTGTCTTTTTCTATTCTTATTTTGTTGCATGAATTTGGCCATTACATTACTGCCAAATGGTTTAAGTGCAGGGTAGAAAAATTCTATTTGTTTTTCAATCCGTGGTTTTCATTATGGAAAAAGAAGAAAGGGGAAACAGAATATGGCCTCGGCTGGATCCCCCTTGGCGGCTATGTAAAAATATCCGGGATGATTGATGAGAGCATGGATAAAGAGCAGATGAAGCTGCCGGCACAGCCACATGAGTTTCGCAGCAAACCAGCCTGGCAACGATTAATTATTATGCTGGGCGGTATTATTGTCAACATCGTTCTTGCTATCCTTATTTTCATTGTGATATTATGGGTGTGGGGCAAAGAATATATGCCCCCTGTAAATGCAAAATATGGGATAGTAGCCGATAGTCTTGCCCAAACTGCCGGATTGAGGGACGGCGATATTGTCCTCAAAGTAGGCGAAAAAGAATTAAAAAATATTTTGAGACTAAGGGGTGAAATGGTTTACAATGAAGGAGTGAATACCATTACAGTAAAGAGGGGCGACAGTATCATGAATCTGACTTATGATGAAAAGATTGTAAGAAAGCTGAATACAAGAAATGCCGGAGATTTTGTAACGATAAGAGCTCCTTTTATTGTAGAGGAGTTTGGTAAGAACTCCGGTGCTGAAAAGGCAGGTGTAAAAACCGGGGATAGAATTATTGGTGTAAACGGAACAACTGCTTTGTATTATAATGATTTTAAAAAACTGGTAGCAGGAAAGAAAAATGAAAAAATTAATCTTACTATTTTAAGGAACACGGATACTTTATCAATTGCTGTAGAGTTGGATAAAGATGGGCGACTGGGAGTAAAGGCAAGAGACCTTGAGAAAATGGGGTTCAAATTTGAAACAACGAAATATTCATTCTTTCAGGCTATTCCTGCAGGTTTCAGAGAATGCTGGAGCACATTGGGCAATTATATGAAAGGGCTGAAGCAACTCTTTAATGGAAAAGCAAAAGCCAGCGAATCAGTAGGCAGCGTATTTAGTATTGGCGGCATTTATCCCGGAATTTGGGATTGGCAGATATTCTGGACACTTACAGCTGTGTTCAGTATCATTCTTGCATTCATGAATATATTACCAATACCCGGACTTGATGGAGGTCATGCTTTGTTTACACTGATAGAAATGATTACCGGCCGCAAACCAAGTGACAAATTCCTGGAATATGCACAAATGGTGGGCATGGTATTGTTATTGGGCCTGATGGCTTATGCCCTGGGGCTTGACATTTTCAGGATGTTTAAATAGAACTATATCTCAATTCCAATCTTCTTCATTAGAATAGAGGCGTTCATGCTCATGCAGACGCCTTTTTTTAATTTATAGTCGAAATATAATTCATCATTTGCTACCTGCACATCAAAATGATAATTGTGAATACGATCTGGAAATTCGTCAGCAAGCTTTGCCAGTTCCAGGTCATGTGTTGCAATTAACCCGGCTGCTTTATGATGAATGAGCTGTTTAATTAATGCTTTAGAGCCGGTATGCCGGTCAGCAGAATTGGTGCCCCTCAGAATTTCATCTAACAAAAGAAATACTTTTTCATTATTGTAAACGGCATCAATCACTTCTTTCAGTTTTTTTAGTTCCGCATAAAAAGTAGATGTACTTTCTTCAAGATTATCACTTACCCGCATGCTGCTTAAAACTTTCATAGGAGAAAGTATAAGTGATTTTGCAGATACTGATGAACCCATCATGGCTAAAACAATGTTTACCCCAACACTCCTTAGAAAAGTGCTTTTGCCAGCCATATTAGAACCTGTTATCAGGTTCACCTGGTTTACTCCTTCGGTTGAAAAAGAATTACAAACCAATTGCCCTTTTGGTATTAATGGGTGTCCCAATGAATCAGCAATGAGCACCCCCTCATTGGCAGATAAAACCGGGAATGAATTTTCCGGGTGATTGAAATGAAAGTTGGCAAGGGAAGAAAGCGATTCTATTTCGGCAAGGGCATTAAACCAATCGCTGACATTTTGCTTATTTGCTGTCTTCCATTTTTCTAAAGTGAAAACCTGCTGCAGGTCCCAAAACAGGAATGTGTTTAATGGAATAAATACAAGCGGATTCAACCGAATATCCAGTAAATCCAGGTTTTTTTTTAGCTTTTTGATTGATTGAGATGTTGTAACTGAACCGGTTTTGTATTTGGATTTTATTTGTTGCAGCAACGCTGCTTGAAATTTCTTTTTCTCAATCCACCGGGTACTGTCTGACAGTGATTCCAATTGCGGTGCTATCTTATTAAGCTGAAAATAAGAGGGCATCACCAGTTTAGAAATGATGAATGAGATTGCGAGCATTAAAAGTATCAGCGGATAAAAAACAGTTGAAGGAAGAATACCTGTTAAATGAAGGATGAGAAAAGCAAAACTGATCGCTGGCAATAAGTATTTTAAGATTTTCCAAAATGGGTTTTCCGAAAATGTATTTGGTTGTTGCAGCCAGTACTCAATTTTTTTTTGAATGTCAATTGTAATTGGTGTTGCTAACCCATGGGATTGAAGTTGCTGCCGCCAATTTATTTCTGTTGCCAGTTCTTTAACCGCTTGCTGTCGCTGAAGAATTATATCAGGGAAGGTGGGATGAAGAAGCCAGTCAGCAAATAGTTTATTGCCCTGCCCGCAATTAGTACGATTGATGTACTGATACACTGAAGCTCTTCCAAAAATATCAAGGTCGGTTGCATATTCATGGGTTTCGGGTTTGTAGTTGCTTCCATCAGGTAAATGGGTAAAATGATGGTTCAGGATTTCAATTTCAGTTTTATTAATCTTTTGCAGCCGGTTGAGGTTTTCAATTGCGGCATTATTGTTTAAATCTTTCGAGAGAATAAAAAGAAAAAGGCCAAACAGCACAAAGAATACAGGTAAGGTGATGAGCAAACCCAATGACCAGAGTTTCCAGGCGGCAATAAATGCAGCAGCAAGAGTGATAAATCTGAGCCATCCAAGTAAGGATTTTCTTGTATTTAGTTTAGCAAATTCGTCGTTGAGTAAGGACAGTTGCTGCTGATAGGTCTGCAAGGGGTTAGTCATTGGGTAAAAATAATTTATTTTCTGTAGCCGGTCCGTAAAGAAAATTTTGGGGTTTACCTGCGAAAGAGTGCTATTTTTACAGGCTGAGATTAGAATTTGCAATTCTCTAATCGTCAATTTTATATTGACGGGGGCGTTTGGTTTTGACAGCATAGATCTTTGAAAGTGTAAGCATGTACTGCGTTGCGTAATTAGCAGTTTAATCTGAATACGAAACCTATAAATGGCAATACTCAGTATGCCATGGCTGCCTAATCAGTGATTAAGTAGTCATTAGGGCCGCCGGGCCGGTTGACTTGTTACCATGCCCCGCCGCCGACTTAAAAACAAAACAAGTTGCTGCAATCATAGGCTGTGCTGATTGCTTAAGACTATTCAGCTAAGGAATTAATCGGTTGTCTGTTTCCAGTTGGTTCCCGACTTAACAAAACAGGATAAACATGTAGAAAGCTTTCGGCGAATATGTTTGGACACCGGTTCGACTCCGGTCGCCTCCACATACAAAAAAGCCGTTCCGCAATTGCGGAACGGCTTTTTTATTAGTAGTGAAAGGACTATATACCTGCAGAGGGTTAAAAATTGATTTCTCCAAGATCAGTAATCTCATCACGGACAATCCGGACATCCCTTATTTCAAAATCCCTGTAGTCTCCGTTGTACGGATGTACAAAGACTGTGTAAGTGCCTTCTTCAAGTTTTGTAACAACTACATACCCCCTTTCATCAGGAAAAACTTCTTCTGATCTGTAAAACTCATTATATACTGTTACGGAGTACTTCGCTTCTACGGGTGTGATTAATCCCTGAAGCTCACCATAGCCGACATCATCTGTTGCCGGTGCAAAGTGGCTTTTGAGATTTTTTACATCACCGGTTTTTGCATCATTGCTATCAGGTTTGGGCAGTGCATCTTTGGAGCAACTGAAAAGGACAATTGAGAATAATGTTAAAATGGCTGCAGAACGCAGCAGGTTCGGTGTTTTCATAAGGGTGATTTTAAATTAGAAATGAATTACAGGGGTAAAATATCCACTATTAAAAAATTCTCATAGCATTTTTGAATTTACATTTTGAAATTTTGGGTATTTGCTTAGCCTTTTAGGATTATTCTACTTAGCCGGATTAAAATATCATCAGGGTACTAAGAGTACAGAAAATTTAAAGCGTAACAGCCTGATGAAACCTGGCCACTTCAGATACTTTGTTACCATGTTTTTAGTTTGCTTTTGTTTTATAACTATCATTTTTGTAGAACAAATGAAAAAGAAGCTAAGTGGATTTACTTAAAACCCGATTTTTCTTAGGTTGTTTACCAATATTCTATATGCCTTTTACATTATGGGTAAGATATATTACTTAATTTAATATCAGAAAAAACCTTATCTAACCAAAACAAGCACCATTATCCGTATGGAGAAAATCACCATTCTTCTTGTGGACGACCACAAGCTCATCAGGGAATCCTGGTCTTTTATTCTTAACAGCGACCCCCGCTTTCAGGTAATCGGGGAAACTAGTAATGCAGATGACGCTGTAGAGGTAGCAAAGGAGAAGAAACCTCAGATCGTTTTGATGGACATTAACATGACGCCGGTCAACGGCTTTGAGGCCACAAAACTTGTCCGAAAGTATTCACCCGGTTCAAAAATCATTGGCATATCAATGCACTCGATGCCAGCCTATGCCCGTCGAATGCTGCAGATGGGTGCTATGGGGTATGTTACCAAGAATTCATCCAAAGATGAATTGCTTACATCCATCATGGAAGTAACCAGTGGAAGAAAATATGTGTGTGATGAAGTGAAGAATATCCTTGCGCAACAGGAGTTGGTGGAAGATGGCGGACAGCCCGATATGAATGTACTGTCCCGGCGTGAAATTGATATTGTTCAGTTAATAAAAGAAGGGATGTCTTCAAAGGAAATAGCAATACGGCTGGAAATTTCACTTAAAACAGTAGAAGTACATCGCTATAATATCCTGAAAAAACTAAGTCTTAAAAATACTGCTGCGTTGGTCAATTTTATCAATGCACAGGGTTTATAGATCTGTGAATCTGCAGGAATGGGACTGTTTTGATTTAGGATGCCTGTAGCAGGCAATGTATTTCTCGCTGATTTGTTTTTACCAATATCTTATTTAAATATGAAAAAAGGGTTAGCCGGTAATTATTTATTTTCTGGAAGCGAAGAAAAGATCAACAAACTAATCAATAGCCTGCGGGTTGGCGTTTTATTGCAAGGGCCGCAGACAGAAATCCTTTTCAGTAACAGGGCTGCGTTGAATATCCTCGGATTAACCCGGGATGAACTTTTGGGGAGATCGTCATTTCATCCTGAATGGAATATTATTTACGAAGACGGGTCGCCATTTCCCGGGACAGCACACCCCGTTCCAACTGCTATTAATACAAAGGCACCTGTTAACAATGTCATTATGGGTGTATTCAGGCCGGCCACGAAAGACAGAGTATGGCTATCCGTGAATGCAGAACCTTTGCTGAACGATAAAGGTGAAGTGATAGAAGTTATTTGCAGCTTCAGCGATATTACTGAACGTAAAGCAGCAGAAGAGAAGCTTACATGGTTATATCAAAGTCTTGAAATAAGGGCATTTGAACTGGCTACATCTAATGCCGACCTGGAACGCTTTCTTTATGTAGCTACGCATGATTTGCAGGAACCCCTTCGGTTGGTAAGCAGCTTCACTCAATTACTCAAAAAAAAATACGAAAAACAATTAGATGAACAGGCGGGTGAGTATATTAATTATGCTGTAGAAGGGGCCACCCGTATGAAGAAACTTATTTTAGATCTGCTGGAATATTCGAAATTCAGCAGCAATAAGGAAGAATTTACACTGACGGATATGAATGCCGTATTGCGGGATGCCTCCGGGGCATTAGTAGAGGAGTTAAATGATACGGGAGCTGAATTAATTATCCCGGAATTGCCAGTCATTCATGCAAATACAGTTTTGATGACACAGCTTTTTGAAAACCTGATTGGCAATGCTTTAAAATACCGCAGTACCCGCAAACCGGTAATACAGATTGACTGTAAAGAAGAAGGGGATAATTTCCTGTTCTGTGTAAGCGATAACGGGATAGGAATTGACCCAAAGTATTCAGGCAAAATATTTACACTTTTCGGAAGGCTGCATAACGATAATGGAACATATGAAGGAACCGGGGTTGGCCTTGCAGTGTGTAAAAAAATTGTAGAGTTGCACCGTGGCAATATCCGGGTTGAATCAGAACACGGAAAAGGGAGTCGTTTCTATTTTACTATTTCCGGGAAACAAAATACAACATATGAAAAATTATAAAAAACAGATATCCCTGTTTCTTTACGTTTCATTGTTTATTGTAATCGGCAGTTTTGCTGTATTATTCTTCAATTTCAGGAAGCAGGTAAAATTGCAAAATGAAATCCGGAAGGTTGAGGCAGGTTTAATACAGGCCGATTCCCTTTCTATTAACCTGTTGCGGATTGAATCGGGCAAGCGGATTTTCCAGCTTACCAGCGATGTTAGTTACCTGAAAGATTTTTATGGAATAAAAGAAGGCTTCAAAGGTAATATTGCACACCTGCAAAAAAGCACTATTGCAGAAACAGATGCAAAGATTGTTTCACAAATTGATTCGTTAGTAAAGCTAAGGATAGCGAATCTTGACAGCGGAATTATTGTCTTTACCACAAGGGGGCTGGATGCGTCTATTGAATTTATGCAGATGAAGGGTAAAAAAGATTTACGGGAGTTACTGGATCAGAAAATAGTGCTGTTAAAAAACAGTTTGTTGCAACGATTAAAAGAAAATTCATCCGGAATAAATAAAAGAAGCTATCAAAATTTAACCGGCCTCCTTATCTTATTGTCAATTTCTGTCTTACTAATGCTCGTTGCTACAAGAACATTCAGGCGGGCACAGCAAAAAATTATTAAAAATCACGTTAAGTTCAAAGAGGCGCAGCGGATAGCTAAAATAGGCAGTTGGGAATGGGATATTGTTACCAATAAACTTATCTGGAGCCAGGAGCAGTTCCGGCTTTTTGGTGAAGACCGGAATACATTTGATTTAACATATCAGGGCTACTTAAGTCACTTATCAGAAAAGGAGCAGGCGAATACCACTGCACTGATAAACGATGCTTTGGAGGGTAAGGCCAATTTTGTTGTTGAGCATGAAATTATACGAAAAGATGGAACAACACTGATGGTTTTTGAACAAGGAACGGTTTTATTTGATGAAAACAAAAAACCGGTTGGAATGTTTGGTACCACGCAGGATATTACCGAACGTAAAATGGCAGAAAAGAAAGTTGCCGATTTTATGTTTGCCCTTGACCAGTCTTCCATTGTGGATGTTTCAGACGATAAGGGGGAAATTCAGTTTGCTAATGAAAATTTTTGCCGTATTTCCGGCTACAGTTATGCAGAACTAAAAGGCAAAAATCACCGGATGCTCAAATCTGGCTACCACAGTAATGAGCATTATAAAAATTTATGGGATACTGTATTGAACGGCAAAGTTTGGAGATGCGAGGTACAGAATAAAGCAAAAAACGGATCCCTTTATTGGACGGATACAACAATTATACCTTTTGTAAATGGCGATGGAAAACCTTTTCAGTTTATTACCATTCGTTCAGATATAACGGAGCAGAAAAAGGCAGAAGAAAAAATAGATACTGAACGTCAGTTGCTTCGTACACTTATTGACAATATTCCCGACCCTGTTTATATTAAGGACAAGGATGGTCGTAAAATTATGGCCAATAAGGTAGACATGAAGTTTATGGGAGTAGAATCGGAGGCAGAATTTAAGGATAAAACAGATGTTGAGTTATTCCCGACAGAAGGCGGGATGCAGGGGCACAAAAATGATTTGGCTGTAATGGAGTCAGGTATACCCGTTATAAATAAAGCAGAAGAATTTATTGATGTAAAAGGTGTGCAGCGCTGGTTGCTGGCTTCTAAAATCCCTTTGTATAATGCCGATGGGGGATTAATTGGTTTACTGGGTATCAGCCGGGATATTACGCAACGTAAGAAAGCGGAAAATGAATTAATAGAAGCGCAAAAAAAATACCGGGCTATTTTTGATAACACTGCAGACGGAATTTACCAAAGTACAGTTGATGGAAAATTCATTATCGTCAATTCTTCCATGGCCAGGATTTTTGGTTATGATTCCCCGGATGAGCTTACCCGAACTATCACCAACATAGGCAGCCAGATCTATGCAGACCCGGTAGAGCGTAAAAAAATGGCTGAGATCATTTTAGCAAAAGGCCATGTAGAAAATTATGAATTGCAGGTAGTGAAAAAAAATAAAGACCTTATCTGGGTAAGTGCAAATATTCATGTTGTCCGGGATAAAAAAGGGGCAATTAGCTATTTTGAGGGAACGCTGGGGGATATTACCGAAAGAAAAGAAATAGAAGAAAAGCTGAGGCAAAGTGAGAAGCAATTTCGCCTCATATTAGATTCAACGGCACAGGGTATCTATGGTATTGATACAAATGGTAATTGCACATTTGCCAACCCGGTATGTTTGCAATTGTTAGGTTATACCAGGGAAGAAGAATTACTCGGGCAGCACATCCATACGATGGTGCATCATACCCTGCCAGATGGTACGCCATATCCTGCAAGTGAATGCCGCATGTATAAAGCCTTAGTTGAAGAGAACGGTACACATGTTGCCGATGAATGTTTCTGGCGAAGGGATGGCAGCTCGTTCCCGGTCGAATACTGGTCGCACCCGATTTTTGATGATGGGAAAATAGTGGGGGCAGTGGCTGCTTTCTTTGATATTACTGAGAGGAAAAAAACAGAAGAACAGTTGCTAAATCTCTCTAACCGGTTGCAGCTGGCCCTTCGTGCTACCAGCATTGGCATATGGGATTGGGATATAATTAATAACAGCACAGTCTGGGATGAAGAAATGTACCGCATATACAATGTTGATCCTGATGATCCCAAAACTATATCGGCTTCCTGGGAAGCTACTGTTCATCCTGAAGATTTAGAGAGGGTAAATGAGGAATTATCATTAGCAATAAAAGGTGAAAAGGAATTCGATTCTGAGTTTCGGGTTATCTGGAAGGATAAAACCATTCATTATGTCAAAGGGGATGCATTGGTTTTAAAAGATCATTCTGGCAATGCTATAAGAATGATAGGTACGAATGCGGATATTACTGAACGAAAAGAAGCAGAAATAGAAATATTACAGTTAAACCAGAACCTTGACCAATTTGCCAACATTACTGCACATGATTTACAGGAGCCCATACGCATGGTTAGCGGATTTTTAGGACTGCTGTCGAAAAAATACAATGACGTACTGGATGAACAGGGACAATCCTATATATACCGGGCCAAAGATGGCGCCGACAGGATGAGCATACTGATAAAAGATTTACTCGAATTTTCCCGTTCCGGCAATAAAGCAGCCAAAAAGGAGCCTGTTGATTTTGCATCGGTGATGGACCTGGTGAAAAAAGATTTAAGTATTGTGATGGCAGATACCGGTGCGATGCTTCATATACCAGAATCTTTGCCAACCGTTACAGGCACCCCGAGTGCATTATACCGTTTAATCCTTAACCTGATAAGTAATGGGATTAAATTTCGCAAAAAAGACACGGTGCCTGAAGTTACACTTACGGTTAATGAACTGCCGGAATTTTGGGAATTTCATTTACAGGATAACGGTATCGGTGTAGCAGAAAAAGATCAGCCTAAATTATTCAATGCATTTCAACGGCTGCACCGCCGGGATGAATACCCGGGAACAGGGCTGGGGCTGGTAACCTGTAAAAAAATTGTGGAAACACATGGCGGTAAAATCTGGATGACATCTGAGTTGGGTAAAGGCACAGCATTTCATTTTACAATTTCTAAACAATAACCGGCAAAGAAGTAAACTATGGAACAGGTAATACAAACAGGCAATAATCTTACAAACAGGCAACCCGGTTCAGAGGCAACATGCGGGGAAGAAGAATTACTGAACACTAAGCTGGCAGAACTGACAAAGGAAATGAACCAGTTTACCTATATCGTATCGCATGATCTGCAGGCACCCTTGCGCATGATTACCGGCTTCCTGGAATTACTGGAAAAAAAATATGGCGACAAACTGGATGAATCCGCCAAACAATATATTGGGTTTGCAGTGAAGGGGGCTTCCAAAATGAAAAATTTAATATTTGATTTGCTGGAATATTCAAGGCTTAGTTCTGTTGTCAATGAACCTGTTGAAGTTGACCTGAATGCAATAGTGCAGGAAGTAAAAGAAAAATTCCTTCCTGTTATTGAAGAGACAGGAGCCATTATTACTGTTGATGATTTGCCGGTGGTGATGGCCAATAAAGCCCAGATGCTACAGCTATTCGGGCATCTTTTAGGGAATGCCTTAAAATTCCATAGTGCCGCAGTACCAGAAATTACTATAACTTTAAGGGAGAAAAATGCCTGCCTGCCGGACAGGCAGAGCTTTTGGGTAATTGCTGTAAAAGATAATGGGATAGGATTTGATCCGGCTTTTGCTGAAAAGATTTTTATAGTTTTCAGGCGGTTGTTTAGTGATGAGACAAAATACAGCGGAACAGGAATCGGGTTAGCTATTTGTAAAAAAATTATCGAGTTACATGGCGGTGCCATTTGGGTAGAATCGGCAGTTGGAAAAGGCAGTACATTTTATTTTACATTACCTGTTAAATTGTAACATTTTTTTGAATTATAAAAATATACCACTATGAATGAAGTGAACATTTTATTAGTAGAAGACAATGAAGGGGATATTATTCTTACTACAGAAGCTTTTAAGGACATGAAGCTGGAAAATACAATTTCTGTAGTAAGGGATGGGGAAGAGGCACTCCGGTTCCTGAAAAAGCAGGGGGATTATGCAGATGCCACTACGCCCCAGTTGATTTTAATGGATATTAACCTGCCTGGGATGGATGGAAAGGAATTACTGGACCTGATAAAAAAAGATGAAACCCTGAAGGAGATACCCGTTGTTATGCTAACGAGCTCTGCAGCCGATGCAGATATCAGTGAATGCTATGACAAGCATGTTAACTGGTATATTACCAAACCAATTGATTATGACAAATACACAAAAGTAATGCATGAAATAGAGGCTTTCTATGTATCATTTGTACCTTATACTAAAAGCAGTAAGTGATATTGATTTAATGTAAAACACTTAGTATGCGATATATCAATGAATTAAACTATAAAGCCGCTGTTTCTTTATATACTTTAGTTGACCCAAAATAGTACCCATGAGTGAAATACAGATTTTACTGGTAGAAGACAACGAAGGAGATATTCTGCTTACCCTGGAAGCCTTTAAAGAATTAAAAGTGAAAAACAGTGTATCAGTTGTCAAAGATGGTGAAGAAGCCATTGAGTTTTTAAAAAAGCAGAATCAATTTGCTGATAGCAAAATACCCCATTTAATTCTGCTGGATATAAACATGCCCAAGCTAAATGGTATCGAAGTGCTGGATTTTATAAAAAAGGATGAAAAACTTAAGAAGATACCGGTTGTAATGTTGACTACATCTTCTTCTGATTCGGATATTTCAGCTTGTTATGAAAAATCTGCCAATTGCTTTATTACCAAACCACTTGATTTTGGAAAATTTTTGAACGTAGTTGAGGCGATAGAATCATTCTGGTTTACAATTGCACAGTTACCGAAAACTACGTCGTAATGACGGATTCAAATAAAGGGTTACGTATTCTTATTGTAGAAGATAACCCCGGCAACCAATATTTAATAACAGAACTGTTAAGCGCTTCTGTCATAAAGATTCAACTGCTTATTACTGCGGAAACGCTGGCAAAAGCGGTTGGTATTTTACAGAATGAAATATTTGATATTATTCTCCTTGATCTTTCCCTCCCCGACAGCACTGGTATCGGCACTTTTAAAACTGTAAAAAAAAATACAGGAAAATCACCCGTAATTATTTTATCCGGCCCTGGTGAAATGAATGTTGCAGTGGAGGCTATCCCCCTGGGCCCGCAAGACTATCATATAAAAGGAGATTTGGATGAAAAAGTACTGACCAGGACTATACTTTACTGTATTGAGCGTAAGCTGGAAAATTTACAGGAAAGTAATGAACACGAAATTACAATGGGCAAAGCGGAACTAAATGTAATGCAAAACGGGGCAGTAACAAGGCAAGTTATGAATGCCGCACTCGATGCAATTATTTGCACCGATACTTATGGAAAAATAATTTTATGGAACCCACAGGCAGAAAAAATATTTGGCTGGAAACAACAGGAAATACTTGGAAAGAGCATCTCTGAAACCATCATACCCGTTGAGTACCGGGAAAAACATGAAAAAGGAATACAACACTACCTGGCAACCGGAGAAAGTGTAACATTAAATAAACAGATCGAGGTAACAGCAGTAAATCGTGAAAACCATCGCTTTCCTGCCGAACTCACCACTATCCCTCTTACTGAGAATGGTAACCAGTTTTTTTGCGCTTTTATCCGGGATATTACAGATAGCAAAGCGGCAAAGGAAAAAGAAAGTAAAAGCAATGAACAACAAAAAATTCTGGCAGAATTGAATAAGGCTGTCAGCCGTGCACAAAAGCCCGAAGAAATCTATGAACTTACACTTGATGCACTACAGGAAACAATCGGGGTTGATAAGGCCTCGGTGCTGCTCTTTGATGACAACAATATAATGCAGTTTGTAGCATCCCGGAACCTGTCTGACAGGTATAAAAAAGCAGCATCGGGGCATAGTCCCTGGGGAGCGGATGAAAAAGATGCAGAACCTATTTTAGTTTCAGATGCTTCTGCTGAGCCCTCATTGCAAAGTTTACTCCCTGTTATTAAACAAGAAGGTATTTGTGCTCTGGGATTTATACCGCTTATTCATCAACGGCAATTGCTGGGGAAATTTATGGTGTACTTCAGTTCCGTACATCACTTTACCGAAGAAGAAATTCAATTAATCCAAAGCATTGCTAATAATGCAGCATTTGCAATATGGGAAAATAGATCAACGGTAGCTTTAAAAGAGAGTGAGGCAAAACACCGCCTGATGATTGAACGAAACCTTGCAGGTGTTTACCAAACCACACTGGATGGACATATCCTCACTTATAATGATGCCTTTGCAAATATGCTGGGCTACAGTTTGCCAGCAGAATTATTACACAAAAAAGCATCCGAACTTTATTTTTCTAATGAAGACAGGGATGATTTTATTACCCGTTTACTGGAAAATGGCGAACTGATTAATAAAGATGCAAAGCTGAAACACAAGAATGGGACACCCGTGCATGTAATTGAGAGTTGTTCATTAATTAAAAATCCCGTAACAGGTCAGCAGATCATTGAAGGTGTGATTTTAGACATTACTGAACGGGTGAAGGCAGAAGAAGCACTGAGTAAAAGCGAAATATACCTGAAGGGTACATTAGACTCCACTAATGATGGCATTCTGGCAATAGATAATAACGGGAAAATTATAACAGCCAATAATCGTTTTGCAGAACTCTGGCAGATTCCGCAAGGGCTAATTGAGCAGAAAGATGATCAGGCATTGCTAACATATGTACTCGGCCAACTGATAAATCCCAAAGAGTTTCTTTTGAAAGTACAGGAGTTGTATAAAACAGACAAAACCGATTTTGATATAATTAAATTCAGGGATAACCGTGTGTTTGAACGCCATTCAACACCATTAATACTCAACAAGGATATTGTTGGCAGGGTTTGGTCATTTGCTGATATTACCGAACGAAAAAAAGCTGAAGACGCCCTTCTGGAAAGCGAAGAAAAATACCGGACCCTGGTCGAACATGCTTCAGATGGAATCGTTATTGTTGGAACAGATGGAATATGTATTGATGCAAATGGCACCATCTGCAATATGCTGGGCTACAGCAAAGAAGAACTCCGTAAAAGAAATTTATTTGAATTACTGATAATCAATAAGGGGGATGTTCCATTCAGAATTGGCGAAGTACTGGCAGGAAAATCAGTATTGCAGGAACGTAATGTTATAAAAAAGAATGGGAATACCCTTGCTGTGGAATTAAACAGCAAGCTTCTTCCTGATAACAGGATACTGGTTATTATCCGCGATATTACCGAACGCAGGCAAATTGAAGATGCGCTGCGGCAGAGCAATGAAAGAAATGATATTGTGGCCAAAGCTACCAATGATGTCATCTGGGACTGGGATCTGGTTACCGGAAAAGTTTTCAGATCAAAGGAAGGGTTAAAAAAAGTTTATGGATACGATGATAATAAGCCCATAGAAATGGAAACAGACTGGAGCCGGGAAGTTCACCCGGATGACAGGGAGATGATGAAAAAGTTAATTGAAAAAATTCACCAATCCCCCGATCAAAATACTTTTTCAGCTGAGTATCGTTTTTTGCGGCAGGATGGCACCTATGCCAATATTTTCGACAGGGGGTATATTATCAGGGATGAACAGGGTAAGCCGGTAAGAATGATAGGAGCTGCACAAGACATTACCGAACGGAAAAATGCTGAAGAAAAAATTTTTAGGAGCGAAGAACAATACAGAGACCTTGTTGACAATATTTCCGATATAATCTGTACCCATGATCTGAGTGGACGGATTCTTTCTGCAAACAGTGCTGCAGAGAAACTCCTTGAGTACAAATTTAATCCGGACGGGAACCTGAATATTAAAGATATTCTGACTGCCGATACAAAAGATAATTTCAACCACTACATAGCCAGCATCAAAAAAAATGGCCATGCACAGGGATTAATGAAGATACAAACATCTTCCGGGAAGACCCGCATTTGGGAATACAACAATTCTTTGAAAACAGCAGATGGGGAGACCCCTGTTATACGGGGGTATGCCAGGGATATTACCGAACGGAAAAAAACAGAATACCTGATCAAAAAACAGAAAGAACAATATGAGGAGCTTGTTAAAAATATTCCTGTTGGTATTTACAAGTTTAGAATGAAACCTGATGGTAAGATGTCTCTCGATTATGTAAGTCCAAGACTATGCGAAATGATCGGAATTAAAGCGAAAGATGCTTACCGGGATGTAATGGGTGCTTTCAAAGTAATTCACCCGGATGATTTCGGTGGGTTTATGAAATTAATAGAAGAATCATTTTTTACAAAACAAAAATTTTTATGGGAGGGCAGGGGCATTATAAACAATCAGTTGAAATGGATGAAAATCGAATCATCCCCAAAAATTCTTGAGGACGGGGATATACTTTGGGATGGGGTTATTGCTGAAACGACTCAATACAAAAAAGCAGAATATGCCCTGCGTGAAAGCGAAGAAACCTTCCGGCGGCTGTTTAATGAATCGGCGGATCCAATATTATTACTTGATGATACAGGGTTTACCGATTGTAACCAGTCAGCAGTTGCTGTTTTTGGATATTCTTCCAAGCAGGAAATTCTCAATAAAAAACCCTGGGAGGTTTCGCCTGAAAGGCAACCCGATGGCAGCCTTTCAGCCGAAAAAGCAGAAGCGATGATTGCTAAAGCATTGCAGCAGGGGTATAACGGCTTTGAATGGGTACATATAAAATCTGATGGAACTGAATTTCCAGTTGAAGTGATGCTAACTTCAATCATAATAAAAGGGAAGCAATCATTTTATGCCCTTCTGCGTGATATTACAGACCGCAAAAAATCAGAACAGGCAATAAAAGAAAGCGAAGTGAAATACCGTACGTTGGTAGAACAGGCTGTAGATGCAATTGCAGTTTTTGATGTGGCCGGAAAAGTTCTTGATGTTAATACTGGGTCTGCTAATTTACTTGGATATACAAAAGAGGAACTGGTAGGGATGTCGTTGAAAGATATTCTGACACTGGATGAGATTGAGATAAGCCCCATCAGGTATGATATACTGCAGCAGGGTGTATCCACGATGAAATACAGGAAAATGAAAAAAAAGGATGGCACCGTGGTGGAAACGGAAGTGAGGTCACAGCAACTGCCTGACGGCCGGTTTCTTTCAGTAATAAGGGATCTTACTGAAAGGCTAAAAGCACAGGAGCAAATTGAGAGGGAAAAAGAACTTTCTGATTCAATCATTAACAGCTTACCGGGGATATTTTACTTATATGATGAGAGTGGAAAATTTTTACGGTGGAATAAAAATTTCGAAACAGTATCGGGGTACAATAGCGAGGAAATAGAAAAGATGCACCCCCTTGATTTCTATGATACGGATCAAAAGGAACGTATAACAGAAAGGATCAAAAATGTATTTGCGGGAAAAATGCCGGGCGTAGAGGTTGCCCTGTTCTCTAAGGTGAAAAATAAAATACCACTTTTTATCACTTCAGTTTCTATTCTTTATGAAGGGAGAAATTGTATCATGGGTATAGGGATTGATATCTCTGACCGGAAAAAGGCAGAGCAGGACCTGGCGGAATCTTATGAAGCTATCAGGAAACTAACAGGGCATATACAGGATATACGGGAAGATGAAAGGACATATATTGCCCGTGAAATTCACGATGAACTTGGCCAGAAACTTACTGTCCTTAAAATGGATGTATCCTGGCTGAAAAAAAGGATAAATGGATCTGATGAAGTTGTTGCCCGGAGACTAAAAGACCTGATAGAATTGCTTGATGAAACAGTTAATTCGGTACGCCGTATTTCCTCAGAGCTGCGCCCCAGCTTGCTGGACGACCTCGGGCTTGAGGCAGCCCTGGAGTGGCAATTGATGGAATTTGAAAAGAGGTCAGGTATCATTACAAGTTTTGTACACCCCGGGGGGGCATTGCAATTGCCGGATACGATTAAGACAACATTATTCAGAATAGTGCAGGAGTCGCTTACTAATGTGGCCAGGCATTCCCGTGCAAAAAAAGTAATTGTAACGATGACAGTGAAAGGCAACATTCTTGTTTTATCAATAACCGATAATGGAAAGGGATTTGACAAACAAAAAACAGCTGATAAAAAAACATTGGGTATTTTGGGTATGCAGGAAAGAGTAGCTATGATCGGGGGAGTATATGAAATCCATGGTAAAACCGGGAAAGGAACAGAGGTGATTGTACAGATACCGCTGAATAAAAACTAAACCAGGCCACAAATGATTCATATTCTTATTGCAGATGACCATGCCATAGTTCGCAAGGGGTTAAAACAAATTTTGCTGGAGCAATATCCAACTGCTGTAATAGGGGAGGCGGCAGATGCTGAAGCACTCATTAAAGCTTCGGTGGAAAAGAAGTGGGACGTCGTGATATGTGACATGAGTATGCCTGGGCGCAGTGGATTAGATGCATTGAACCAGATAAAACAGTCATCACCCGGTTTGCCGGTCCTTATTATGAGTATGTATCCGGAAGACCAGTATGCCTTAAGGGTATTGAAAGCTGGTGCTTCGGGGTACCTGGGAAAAGAAACAATTCATGATAATATAGTAAGGGCCATCGAAACGGTTCGGCTGGGGAAAAAATTTATTACACCGGCCATTGCAGAAAAACTTGCTGATGCTTTTGATTCCAACAGCTTCCATCAACCACATGAAGGGCTTTCCAACCGTGAGTTTGATGTGTTTAAGTTGCTGGCATCAGGAAAATCAGTTACGGAAATAAGTGAGCAGTTGTTGTTGAGTGCTACTACGGTCAGTACTTACCGGTCCCGCATCATGGATAAAATGAGTATGAAGTCTAATGCAGATCTTACCAGGTATGCCCTGGAAAAAAGCCTGATCTGACATAGGATTTGATAAGTAGCTTTCATTTGTAGTCGTTATTCTACATGCTTCAGGTTGTTGTGGCTACACGATATTGATAACTGTAGTTGTAATTTGGACAACCACTATCGAATCTTCCGTCCCGGGAACTAAAAAGATAAAAAGGCTGTTTTAAACTGTGCGGTTGTGTTTTCTTTGAACTGAATTTTGCCAATGAAAAAGGATTTTGTGATACTGATAGTGGACGATAACATGAACTTTACTGATCGTATGATTAGTTTACTTGATGAAGTAGATAATATTGGGCATATTAATGTGGCTGCTAACTATGATGAAGCCTGTCGCCAGCTGGCAGCAGATGAGCCGGATGTGGTATTGCTTGATATTAATATGCCCGGAAAAAACGGGATTGAAGTGTTGAAATTCATCCGGCAAAAAAACATGAAATGTGAAGTAATAATGATTACAAATCATGCTGATGGTTATTACAGGCAGCAGTGCCGTGAGCTTGGGGCAAAACATTTCCTGGATAAAAGCAATGACTTTGGTCTTGTGCCGGGATTAATAAATGAATTATTGAATTGATGAATAATAGTAAACCTTAAACCTGCGGATCCTGAGGGGCTTATCCATATGAAAAGAAAGTGGTCAACACTTAAACAAATAATCAGTGCTTATGAACAGCGCCATGATGTTTTCCTCTCACTAATTAATGAGGAAGGACAGATAATATGTGCAAATGCAAACATGGTTAAAACATTGCACCTGCAAAATCCCCGGAAGGCGGCAATCAATTTCTTCGACCTGCTGCACCCGGCAAATCTCCATGATTTTAGAACGGCAATCCACACTTCAGCGCAGAAAAAAAACTCCTTTGGAATTGAATTGTATCTCAAGAATGGTTACTACCATCCTATGAAGTGGGAAATCAACTACCTGCAGGCAGAAAAAGAAAAAGCTAAAGATTACCTGTGTGTTGGCCACAAAATACTTGATGATGAAAGGGTCTCAAAATTTAACCGGCTCGGGAAGGAAAATTATCAATTGATTGTAGAAAGCCTGAATGCAGGCGTGCTTTTCCAGGACAACAGGGGAGAAATTATTGCAGCCAACCAGAAAGCCGCTGAAATATTTCATACAACATTAGAAAGGATGTACCAGCTTGTTGATATCGGCAAGCAGTGGAATACAAACTGGGGGGTAAAAACAGAACAGGGTGTGCCTGTGCCGTTTGAAAGAACAGCCTTTATGAAGGCACTGCAAACCGGAGAACCACAAACTGAAGTGCTGGTAGCCCGGTTCCAAAATGGGGAACATCAATGGCTGCACTTTAGTTCACAACCCTTGTTTGAGGAGAACGGCACTGTACCATTTGCAGTAGTGTCAAATATTACAGATATAACACAAGAGAAAAAGTTATCTGGTCAATTGCAGGAAAGTGAAGCTTTGTTGAAAGTGTTTATGAGGCAAACTCCTAACCTTGCCTGGGTGATAGATGAGGATTCAAACCTTGTTTTTGCCAGTCAGTCTTTTTACCAATATTTCGGGCTGGATGAAAAAAAATCAGTAAATAAGAATATTCTTGAGCTTCTGCCAGCTGTAGTTGTCACTGCCCTCTACGAAAAACATATCCAGGTGTTGCAGACAGGCCTGCCCACTGAGTTAGTGGAAAGAATAAAATGGGCCAATGGGACGAACTTTGTTTTTCATATCAACATTTTTCCCATTGAAGGTGTAACTACAAAAAAAATGCTTGGCGGCCATGCGGTAAACCTGGCCGACAAGTTTGCTGCAGAAAAACAATTGAAGGAGGCTAATGATCGGCTTCTTTTACTTACCAGGGCCACCTCTGATGCAATATGGGAATGGGATATGCAAAGCGGCCATATCTTCAGAAATGATGCCCTGATGGATATGATCGGCTATCAACCGGAAGAAACAAAAGGATTGTCATGGTGGTTGCGCCGCATACACCCTGAAGACAGGAACCGGGTAAGTGATATAGTAAAAGATAAAACAGAGAAAAATCAGCATTCATGGGAAGGGAAATACCGGTTTAAATGTGCCGATGGAAATTATAAACATATACATGATAAAGGCTTTATAGTATATGAGAATGGACTGCCGGTAAAAATGATTGGTTCCATACAGGATGTGACTGGTATGAAGGAACTCGAAAACCAGTTGATTGAAGAAAAACTACAGCGGCAAAAAGAAATTTCAGAAACAGTGATACGGGTGCAGGAAAAAGAAAGAACAAGGATCGGGAATGAGCTTCATGATAATGTGAACCAGATTCTTTCTACGACAAAGTTGTTTGTAGATATGCTTACACCTGCCCGAAAGGAAGAAAAAGAAATTAAGAAGAAAAGCCTTGATTACCTGGTGATGGCTATAGAGGAAATCAGGAAATTGTCGAAAGAGCTGGTGGAGCCACAGCTAAACCAGAATGGGCTGATAGCAAGTATTAATACACTGATCGGTGATATCCATTTATCTACCGGGATAAAAATAAAATTTACCCATGATAATGAAAACAACCTGCTGTCATCGGGTAAAAAACTTACTTTATTCAGGATTGTACAGGAGCAGTTGAAGAATATTCTTAACCACAGTAAGGCAAATCATGTTGACATTCACCTCCAATGCAAGGACAGGGATGCCTGGCTTACGATAAAGGATAATGGCATCGGGTTTGATCCCCGGCAATCCCATACTGGAATTGGCTTATTCAATATGTATGAGAGAACCCGTTTTTATAATGGATCAGTTGACATACAAACTGCTCCGGGTAATGGTTGCATCATAACGGTGGGCATACCTTGCTCATAACAACCAGGCCACTTATTACTCTTTGCCTTTTTAGGAATTAAAGCCGAACTAAGTAATTCTCCTTAGGTAAAACAATTCTAACTCTTATAAAGGTAATTTACCTATTTCTGTTCAGTGGTTTCATTGCTATTATTGCGTTGTAGAATAGCGAGATACTGTTTGACTGACGGTTGGTTATAAAACAGTATAAAAAATAAATCCAGTCCTAAAAAAAACCTTATGAACAAGCCATTACCCACCAATTTCAGCATTTATGTAAGATTGGATGAACAAACCGTCCATGATTACTTCAATCATCATGACCCTGCACCGCTCTATAAACGCCAGTTAGGGTTTGAGTTTGAGAATTACATTTATAATTCACTTTTAACTTCGAAACGGGATGCTGTCATTAAATACCAGGTTATCTGCCTGGAGTATTCAGATAAGCGTTTTATAGAGCCAGTTACCCAGGCCATACGTAACCACTTCAACCTTAAAAAAATTTTAAAACTGGAGGAGTTTAAAAAATTTAAAAGCAGGACTTTCAAACTCCTGGTGGCAAGCCTGGTTATTGTATTGTCTTTGCAGGCTTTGGCCCCTTACCTTATTGAAGGTATGGATGACCGTATGGCCGCATCGGTTCACAATATTGTGGATGTTTTTAGCTGGGTTATAATGTGGAAACCCATTGACAGGCTGATTTTCTACTGGAACCCCTTCAAAAAAGACCTTCATCTGTTAGACAGGCTTACCAATGCAGAAATAGTTGTACTGGAAAAAAATAAAATAATTGGAAAAGATAAACAAAAAGCATCGTAAGCTTTTATTGCTATTGTGCTTGTTTTACAGTACAGCATTTACACAGGCTAAAAGCGGCGTTGAAAATTACAACCTGCTAAGCAGTGGGAATGAATATGTATGGATGCCGGTATTTCATCACCAGGCCAAAAATGGGATTTATACAGAGCTGCGCTATAATTATGAAGACCTGCGAACCCTTTCTATTTACGGTGGCAAAACCTTTGCAGGGGGAAAGAAGCTGCAATTCAACCTTACGCCAATGCTGGGTTATTCTGCCGGAAGGTTTACAGGGGTGTCCCTGGCAATGAATGCTGAAGTTGAATGGAAGGGGTTTTATTTTTCATCTCAAACGCAGTATAGTATGGCTACCAAACAAAGTAGCGATGATTTTTTCTTTAGCTGGTCAGAATCCGGGTATAATATATCTGATAATTTTTTTACCGGTGTGGCCATTCAATACACCCGACAGCAGGGCATAAGTGAAGCAGATCCTGGTTTTGTGGCAGGGATTAATTTCAAAAATTTTTCAATCCCCGCTTATGCATTCAACCCATTTCAACCCGGCAGGTATTTTATAGTAGGATTAAATTATGAATTTGATTTCAAAAAGAAACGATAAGTAAACAGTTAATACAAGTTTGCACTTAGTATAAACTAAATATTCTTATCAAAGAATGATAAAAAATTAAACAAAGTAAACTATTGAAGTTATTATGTAGTTACTTAGGTCTGTATAAAACCAAAATTCTAAAAATCCAATCTATGAAGAAGCTACTCACCTCTGTACTATTATTGTGTGCCGTTTATGCACAGGCACAGGTAAAAATTGGCGATAATCCCGGTACTATTAACAGTAATTCATTGCTTGAGATGGAAAGCACTAATAAGGGCTTCCTGCCTCCAAGGCTTGCATTAAACAGCATTAGCTCCGTTTCCCCTTTATCAGGCAGCGTGACGGCAGGGATGCTTGTGTATAGCACAGGCGGAACACTTGCAAATGGCTATTACTATTGGAATGGAACAGAGTGGAAGCGACTGGAAAACGGGGAAAAGAACCTGGTTACGAAAACAGCTAATGCCACACTCACCAAAACCGAAACTTTTGTTCTGGGGAGCAACGACATCACGTTAACACTACCTGCTGTTACATCAGCGGATAACGGGATGGAAGTTACCGTCAAGAATATGGGAATACATACTGACCTGGTTACTATCCAGGGAAACAGTGGGGCAACTATTGATGGCACAGCCAACGCCAAGCTCACCAGGTATATGGGCGCAACATTTGTTGTTTCCGGCACTAACTGGATCATTAAAGAAACTGGAAAAAATATTGAAGACCATGTCCTGGATATTGACGAAAACAGCAGTTGGACAACTATACAGGAAGCCATTGATTTTCTTGGGCTGCATATGACGGGGCCGGTGGTTATCCGCCTGGCAGATGATACAGCTTTTGTTTCAGCCACAATTGTGATTGATCTGTTATACGATGTGACAATACAAGGATTATCTTATGGTACAGCTACCATAGCTGCTGCATCGGGTCTTACCAATAATCCCATGTTCCGTTGCTTATCCGGCTGCTATTTCAAAATGCTGAATTTTGATGCAACTACTCTGACAGACTATGGAACACTGGCTGGTGAAGACGCTATCCGGTTTTTAGGAAGCGGTTCTTATAATGAAGTAAAAGATTGCACTTTTGACAGTTTTTATAATACCATTTTAGATTCAACCAACGCAGAAATATGGGTATTTGAAACAGATATTCAAAATGCCCGGGGAAGTGGTATATTAATTCATGGAAATGTGGCCGGCGTTACTGTAAAAGTGGCAGAAACAGATTTTGTTGGATGTAATTACGGTATAAACCTGAGTAAAGGTTCTGTGGCTACCATTCAGTTGGCATCCGGTGGATATTATAATGGGGCAAGTGGAGATACAGCTATATTTTATCAACCCTCAACTTTTACTTCTTTCACAAGTATATCAATAACCGGAAATACATGGAATAATACAGGTAAATATATAGAAGGGTTTGATTTTACACGAACAGATGGCAGGGATGCAAATGTGATTCTGGAAAGCAATGCCGGTATGGGGGATAAAAAACCAATCTGTTACCTTAATTTATTAAACAGTACAACAACAACAACTTTAACCACCGCAAATTCATGGTATAAATCAAGCTGGGATTATACAAAAGTTACTTCTTCTACTGTTAAGTGGACAATTACCAATGCATCTGGTGGAGTTGCTAATGTTAATCGAATAACTTTTCAGCCGACCAACAAAAGAGATGGTATAATAATAATAACAGGGAACTTATCAGTTAATCAATCAAGCAGAACTATTTCACTCGGTTTGGTAAAAAATGGAGTAACCGGTACCAGGTATGGCGAAACAACGCTCAGGACCAGTAGTTCGGGTACAGCGTCACAATTTTCAACCGTTATTTATTTAACAGACATATCGGCAACGGATTATTTCGAAATATTCTGCTCGTCAACTTCTGCTGGTGATGTTATTACCATGCTCGACTTAAACTGGCAGGTAATTACACAATAATTAATTCATTTTTTTAATCAATTAATTATGAAACAGAAATTAATTACATTGTTTTTAATCGCCTTATGTGGAAGTATCAAGGCACAAGATGCAATAAATAACAGCGGTAACCTGCAAATTCATCCAGGGGCAGCGATAACCGGCATTGGCAACTTTACCAATGCTTCAGCTGCTGTGCTGGTAAATAACGGCAGCCTCTACATAAAAGGTAACCTCACCAATGACCAGGCTACTATGTCGGCGGGTAGCGGTACATTATACCTGAATGGAACAAGTGCCCAAACTATTAATGGCGCACAGGTTTTTAAAACTAATAATCTTGAAACTAATAATAGTGCCGGCTTTACACTTAATAATAATTTAAGCGTAGGGGGTACGCATACTTTTACAAGTGGATTAATAGCTTCTTCGGCTACGCCCAATTACCTCGTGTACGAAGCGGGGTCATCTCACAGCGGTAGCAATGACAGCCGTCATGTAACCGGTTGGGTGAAAAAAAATGGTAACACCGGGTTTACTTTTCCGGTAGGTGATGCCACCTATCAAAGAACAGCAGCTATCTCAAGTTTGTCGGCTTCATCAGAGATTAATTGTAAGTATTATACACCAACACAGAATACCATTAACCTTGCCTCACCATTGGTACAGGTAAAGGCGAATGAATACTGGCAAATAGATAAAGTATCAGGAGGAACAGCACAAATCACTTTGAACTGGGATCAGTCTAAAGTACCAATGGATAATGTTTTGCTTGCTGATATTCTTGTGGGGCATTATACAGGCGGCAACTGGACTGATGCCGGGGGTGCTACTACTGCAACCGGTAATGTGACAACCACCGGTTCTGTTACTTCCAGTGCCGTTACTACTTTCAGTCCGTTTACATTGGGCTACAAGAGTTTCCCGGTTCCGCTGAAACTGATTTCTTTTACCGCCGAACGAAGATCAGGCACCAGCTATTTGCGCTGGATAACAGAGAACGAACAAAATGTTGATCATTTTGATGTGCAGCGCAGTTATGATGCTAATAACTATTCGTCTATTGGAAATGTGGCGGCCCGCAACAGCGGCTCACTGGAGCAATATAATTTTGAAGACCGTTCACCATTGAAAGGCTTTGCCTGGTACCGTATCCGCAGCGTTGACTTTGACGGTAAATTCAGCTATTCAAGAATTGCGGTTGTATCAGAAACTGACCTGCAATCCACTTCTTTTGTGGTGATGAACCCGGTTCGCAACGCCATAACAATTTTTAATAAAACAGGGGAGGAAGGTATATTTAATTACCGCTTATTTAATTCTGCCGGGCAGTTGATGATACGGGGTAATATTAATATGGCCGATAACGGCGGGGTGGTATTGCCTCTGCCAGTGCAGACTGCAGCAGGAATTTATATACTTGAATTAAGCAATGAAAAAACACAGTTCAGGCAAAAAGTACTGGTAGAGAAATAGAGACAAACTGCTGCGAACATTTCTCTCTGGTTTTTACATAGGTTGATTTTCCGTCCCGCTGCAGGCGGGACGGTTTTATTTATGCCTTTCTGCCAGCGTTTTAGTTACATCATTTAATGAGAAACCCTTTGCCTGCAACAGAATGAGATAATGGAAAAGCAGGTCAGCTGCTTCACCAAGAAATTTTTCTTTATCGCTGTCTTTACTTTCTATCACCAGTTCCACTGCTTCTTCACCCACTTTCTGGGCAATCTTGTTAATGCCTTTGGCGAACAGTGAAGAAGTGTAGGAAGAGTCAGTGGGGTTTGCTTTTCTGTCTGCAATTACCTGTTCAAGTTTCTGCAGAGAGAATTCGTTATTGATTTCATTAAAACAAGTATCAGCACCTGTATGACAAACCGGGCCTGAGGGTTCAACTTTTATTAATAATGTATCGTTATCACAGTCTGTGAGTATCCCTTTTACGAGTAAGAAATTACCTGAGGTTTCTCCTTTTGTCCAGAGCCGTTGCCTGCTTCGGCTGTAAAAAGTTACTTTACCTTCTTTTTGAGTTTTGATGAAAGCTTCCTCACTCATGAAGCCAAGCATGAGTACTTTTTGGGTGCTGTTATCCTGGATAATGGCAGGGATAAGTCCGTCACTGTATTTGGCAAAATCAGGGTTCATAATCTTACAGGTATTTTATTGTCAGCTAAATATTTTTTTAAATCTGGAATAGCTATCTCTTTAAAATGAAATATGCTTGCTGCAAGGGCTGCATCTGCTTCGGCTTTTTGAAAGACTTCTGTGAAATGTTCCCTGTTACCGGCGCCTCCGGAAGCAATTACAGGTACTGAAACGGAATTGGATATTTCTCTTGTGATATCAATGGCAAAGCCTGATTTGGTACCATCATGTTCCATAGAGGTGAGCAGGATTTCCCCTGCACCTCTTACTGTTACTTCTTTTGCCCATTCAGCCGCTAAAAAGGGTGTGGCATTTCTTCCACCATGTGTTACTACTTTCCATTTGTTATCAATTATCTTTATATCAATAGCAATTACCACACACTGGCTGCCAAAATTTTTTGCCAGGTTATCAATTAGTATTGGCTTCTTTACAGCCGATGTATTGATAGAGATTTTGTCAGCGCCATTTTCCAGCAATACACTTACATCTTCTATTGTGTTGATGCCACCACCTACAGTAAATGGAATATTGATATGAGCGGCAATATTCCTGACAAGTTTTGCAAGGGTCTTTCTTTTTTCAGTCGTAGCTGTGATGTCGAGGAATACCAGCTCGTCGGCACCTTCTTCACAATACCGCAGGGCTAACTCTACCGGATCCCCTGCATCACGGAGCTGAAGAAAATTGGTTCCTTTAACGGTTCTTCCGTCTTTTATATCAAGGCATGGTATAATTCTTTTGGTCAGCATTTTCTTACAGGAACTTTTTTAAATCATTAAGGGAAATCCTGTTTTCATATAGGGCTTTGCCGATAATAGCTCCACTACATCCGGCTTCTCTTAATTCTTCCAGTTCTTTAATATCAGCAATCCCTCCACTGGCAATAAGGTCAATGGAAGGATGCTCATTCATGATTTTCTTATATAAATCAGTTGCAGGACCCCGCAACAACCCATCTTTATTTACATCGGTACAGAAGAATTGTTTAACTGTTTTCATTTTATATTTTTCAATCAATTCAAAAACTGTCAGCGATGTTGTTTCTGTCCAGCCTTTGATAACGATGATTTCGTTTTTTACGTCTGCGCCAATAATAAATCTACCAGGGGCATATGTCAATAACCACCCGGAGAAAGTAAATTCATCTTTTACGGCAATACTGCCGATAGATGCATAAGCAGCCCCGGAATTAAAAGTGATTTCAAGATTTTTTTGTGTACTGATGCCTCCGCTGAAATCTATGTCCAGCCTGGTTTTCCCGGCAATTTTTTCCAGTACTTTCCAGTTTTTCACTTCACCGGCTTTTGCCCCGTCAAGATCAACAAGGTGTAAGCGCTTTAATCCTGCATCTTCAAATTGCAGCGCAACTTCAAGGGGGTCTTCATTATAAACGGTTTTTTGACTGTAATCTCCTTTGGTTAGTCTTACACATTTACCATCAATAATATCTATTGCAGGAATAATTATCATTTTATAAGGCTAAAAAATTTTTAAAAATTTGTTCGCCAATGGCTGCACTTTTTTCGGGATGGAATTGGACACCATAGAAATTGTTTTTTTGGAATGCTGAACTATATGGCAGTACATAATCCGTTGAAGCAATACTGTACCGGCTTTTCTCTGCATAGTATCCATGAACAAAATAGCAATAGCTGCTTTCAGGAACATCGGTGAACAATCCGGATTGAAGATCATAAATCGTATTCCATCCAATTTGGGGTACTTTCAGATGATCGTCAGCAGTAGAGAATTTTCGTACTCTTGCATTTTCAAAAATGCCGAGACATGGAGTGTCGTTTTCTTCAGAGTATTCACAAAGCAGTTGCATACCGAGGCAAATACCCAGCACTGGCTGTGCCAGTGAGGTTATCAACCCGTCCAGTTTTCTTTCTTTCAGATAATTCATGGCTGTACTGGCTTCTCCCACACCGGGAAAGATTACTTTATCAGCTGCTTTTATTAAAGCTGCATCGTCAGTAACAGTTGCCTGTATGCCAATTCGTGCCAATGCAAAAAGTACTGATTGAATATTTCCGGCATTATATTTTATGATGGCCACATTCATTATAAGATTCCTTTGGTGCTGGGCAATTGTTGATTATCCACATCTCTTTTCACAGCAGCTTTTATCGCTTTTGCCAGTGCTTTGAAAACGGATTCTATCTTGTGATGCTCATTGTCGCCGTCCACCTTTATATTCAGGTTACATTTTGCGGCATCAGAAAATGATTTGAAGAAATGATAAAACATTTCAGTTGGCATATCGCCGATTTTTTCTCTTGTAAAGCCTGCATCCCATACAAGCCAGTTTCTTCCGCCAAAATCAATGGCTACCTGCGCTAAGCACTCGTCCATCGGCAGGGTGAATCCGTAACGTCCAATGCCTTTCTTATCTCCTAAGGCCAGTGCAAAGGCTTCACCTAAAGCAATTGCAGTATCCTCAATAGTGTGATGTTCGTCAATATGCAGGTCACCCTTTACTTTAATAGTTATGTCAATGCCGCTATGACGGCTTAATTGCTCCAGCATGTGATTGAAAAAGTTCAGCCCGGTATCTATCATCGCATTCCCCTTTCCATCAAGATTCATCAAAACCCGGATCTTTGTTTCATTGGTATTGCGTTCATGCTGAATAACTCTTTGTCCGAGCCGGAGGTATTCAAAGATAGATTTCCAATTAGTTGTTTCGAGAGCAATAGTTGATTGCAGGCTTGCCATGTCGTTATTTATTTCAGCAGCCCCAAGACTTACATCGTTATTCAGCCAGATTGCTTTGCAGCCGATATTTTTGGCCATCTGAACGTCAGTAATCCTGTCGCCGATAACAAATGAACCGGCAATATCATACTCAGGATTATTAAGGTATTGTGTCAGCATTCCCGTTCCCGGTTTCCTGGTAGGGGCCATGTCTGCTGTAAATGTTTTGTCAATATGAATATTGCTAAAAATAATTTCTTCGTTTCTGAGGCTTTTTAATACAAAGTTCTGAATGGGCCAGAATGTTTCTTCCGGAAATGAGCCTGTTCCTAATCCATCCTGGTTAGTGACCATCACCAGTTCGAAATCCAGTTCTTTCGCTATTCTTCTCATCCAGGTAAACATATCAGGATAGAATTCAAGTTTAGCGAAAGAATCTACCTGGTAGGTTGGGGGTGCTTCCTTAATTAAAGTACCATCCCTGTCTATGAATAATATTTTTCTCATACTGTACATGCTTTTAATACGTCAATCAGTTGTTTGTTTTCTTCCGGTGCCCCGATAGTTATACGAAGACAATCAGCACATAAAATAATTTTGGAACGGTCACGAACGATGATGCCTTTATTGGATAAATATTCATGAATCTTCCTGGCGGCTGTCATTTTTACCAGTATAAAATTGGCATCTGAAGGATAAACAATTTGGATAAATGGCAATTTTAATAATTCATCTTTTAACCATTTTTTTTGTTCGACCGTATTTTTTGTCCAATTATTTACAGTTTCGATGTTTTCCAATGCATCCATTACAAGCTGCTGCGTAGCGGTATTAATGTTATAAGGGTATTTTACTTTATTCAGGTAGCTGATAATTGGCTGTCCGGCAAAAGCCATGCCCAGCCTGAGTCCTGCGAGTCCCCATGCTTTAGATAAAGTTTGCAAAAGGACCAGGTTGGGAGATTCTGTAAGTTCAGGAATAAATGTTTTTTGTTTTGCGTAGTTGATATAGGCTTCATCTATTATCACCAACCCTTCAAAATTATTCAGCAATACTTCAATATCGTTTCTGTTGATGCTATTACCTGTCGGATTATTTGGGGAACAGATAAAGATTAATTTGGTGTTGGCGTCAATTGCTTCTTCAGTAGCTTCTAAATTCAACTGGAAGTTATCAAGCAGCGGGACTTTTTTCACTTTTACATCATTCAATTCAGCACAAACTTCATACATGCCATAAGTAGGGGGGAAGATGATAACATTATCTTTTGCCGGTTCACAAAAAATCCGGAATAAGAAATCAATCGCCTCATCACTGCCATTGCCTAAAAAAATATTCTGTGCCGGTACGCCTTTGATGCTGCTAATCTTTTCCTTCAGTTCTGACTGAAGAGGATCGGGGTATCGGTTGTAGTTTTCCGGAAGAGGAGAGCCGAATGAATTTTCATTTGCATCCAAAAAAATGCTGGCAGCGCCGCTAAACTCATGCCGTGCTGACGAGTAGGCTGTCATTTTTTTAATATTCTCCCGGACAAGATTATCTAAGTTAAATTCCATAATTAATTCTTTAAACGAATTGCAACTGCATTCTTATGTGCAGCTAATCCTTCTGCTTCTGCCATTGTCATTACTGTATTGCCAATATTTTCTAACCCTTCTTTTGTTAGTTGTTGATAAGTTATTTTTTTAAAAAAACTATCCAATGAAACACCACTGTACATGGCTGCGTACCCATTTGTCGGCAGTGTATGATTGGTGCCGCTCGCATAATCACCGGCACTTTCCGGGGAATAATTGCCGATGAATACTGAACCTGCTGAAGTAATTTGGTTTGAAATTTCCTCTGCATTTGCACAGGCAAGAATCAAATGCTCCGGAGCGTACAAATTAGAAAGCTCCATTGCTTCGCCGATTTTTTCTGTAATAACCAGTTTGCTGTTTTGCAATACCTTCTCTGCAATTTTCTTTCTCGGAAGTTCTTTTAGTTGCTCTTTAATTGCCTGGGAAACTGCTTCTGCAACAGATTCTTTGGTTGTAATCAGAATAACCTGTGAATCCGGCCCATGCTCTGCCTGTGATAAAAGGTCGGCAGCCACAAACTCAGGAATGGCTGTTTCGTCCGCTATCACCAATACTTCTGATGGTCCGGCAGGCATATCAATAGCTATACCTTGCTGCTGAACCAACTGTTTGGCCAAGGTCACATACTGGTTTCCCGGCCCGAATACCTTAAATGCTTTTGGAATGCTTTCCGTTCCGTAAGCCATCGCAGCAATGGCTTGTACGCCACCAACTTTGAAAATTTTTTTTATCCCGCAAAGTTGTGCAGCATATAAAATTTCCGGGTTAATGTTGTTCTTTTTTGAAGGCGGTGTGCAAAGAACAATTTCCTTACAACCGGCAATTTGAGCTGGAACAGCCAGCATTAACACTGTAGAGAAGAGCGGAGCAGAACCGCCCGGAATATATAACCCAATTCTTTCAATAGCCACTGATTGCCGCCAGCAAACAACGCCGGGCATTGTTTCAATCCTCTTTACTTCTTCTTTTTGTGAAGCATGAAATGTTTCAATATTTTTTTTGGCCTGTTGGATAGCTTGTTTCAAATCATTGCTTAGCAATGATCCTGCTGCATTGATTTCCTTTTCACTTACGGAAAGTTTTTTAAATTTTATTCCGTCAAACTCTTTACTGTATTTGTTAACTGCCTTATCACCCTTCTCCTTTATTTTTTGCAATATCTTTTTCACAGTTTTCTCCAAAGAAGAATTATCAGCCACGGGTCGCTGAATAATTTCGGGCCAAATTTTTTTGCCGGGGTATGTATAAACCTGCATCATACAATCATTTTTTCAATTGGGATAATCAAAATTCCCTGTGCCCCATAGGCTTTCAGTTTTTCAATCACATTCCAGAAGTCACTTTCATTGATTACAGAATGAACAGAACTCCAGCCAGGCTCTGCTAAAGGAAGAATTGTAGGGCTTCTCATCCCTGGTAAAAGTTTACAAATGGTATCCAGGTTTTCATTCGGTGCGTTGAGCAGTACATATTTATTATTCCTGGCTTTTTTTACTGAACGGATCCGGAATAACAAACTTTCTAATATGGCTCTCTTTTCAGCAGTAAGGTTTTTATTGCTGATTAGAACTGCTTCTGATGAAAGGATGGTTTCAATCTCTTTTAGTTCATTAGTAAAAAGGGTACTGCCTGAGCTTACCAAATCGCAGATAGCATCTGCAAGGCCGATTCTCGGTGCTATTTCAACAGATCCGCTGATCTCATGAATGGAAGCAGATATATTTTTTTCTGACAGAAACCGGGAGAGAATAAATGGGTAACTGGTTGCAATTTTTTTCCCATTCAAATCAGTAAGTGATTTCAATATGCCATTCTTTGGTACCGCGATGGATAAACGGCATTTACCGAAACCCAGTTTTTCAATTGTATCAGTTTCTTTGTTTGATTCCTGTACCACATTCTCACCCACAAAGCCAATATCTGCCACGGCATCCTGCACATATTCGGGAATATCGTCATCACGCAGAAAGAAAACTTCCACGGGGAAGTTTGCTGCTGTTACCCGCAATTGATTATTACCATTACTTACCTCAATGCCGCATTCCTTCAGCAGTTTCATCGAGCCTTCATAGAGGCGGCCTGATTTCTGAACTGCTATTTTTAATGTTTCGCTCATATTTATTTATTTAAAACAAAAAGGGCCTACTGTTGAGTAAGCCCTTGACTATGTTTATTACATAATATCTTCACGGCTTACCCTGGGGGAGTAAGATATGATGATGATTATGTATGAATGTGCTCATAATTGTCTTCAAAAATAGGGATTATTTAATTTGTTGCAAAGGTTTTCTTATTAAGTTTTAATTTAGTAGGCGTTCAGAACTGCTGATGCAACCAAACTAACAGTCATGAGTGATGATAAGCAATTGAATTCAGGTGAATTGGGTTCCATGACCGGTAGTTATGCAACCCGCAGTACTGTTGCTTTCGATTTGTTGCAGCCATGGAAAATCATTTCACAGAATAATGTGTACATCATTTATTTGTCAATCCTTCTGTTTGCCTTTTATGCATTTACCCGGCATGGGTTTAACTGGATAGCCTTATCAACTTCTTTAATTGTTAGTGTGCCGATCGGGTTCGCCATTGCTTTTTTTGAAACACAATCGCAGGAGTTTCGTCGCAGGCACAGGCGGACTAAGTTCTGGTTTTATCTTGTTTACCGCACATTCAGGGTGGTAGTTTGGTTCATGGCCTTGTTTTTCTTCATTATGGTTATTGTAAACTGGCTGAAGATAAACACCTACGAGACTATCTTCCCGCATAGCCTGCATGATTTTTTTGCTACCAGGAAAGTGTTTGAATTTCTTGGGCTGGCACTTCTCATTTCTTTATTCTCCAATTTTTTGGATGAGCTACACCGCAAATTGGGCCGGGATGCTATTTACAATTTGATTTTGGGTAAGTATCACCAGGTAAAACAGGAGGAAAGGTTATTTCTTTTTATTGATCTGAACAATTCAACCGATATGGCAGAAGAAATGGGGGAAATGGAATTTAGTCATTTTCTTCAGGATTTCTTTTATGATATCAGCGAACCCATAGCCCGGTATTTTGGCAGGGTGTATCAATATGTGGGTGATGAGGTGGTGGTGACATGGCCGGTGAAGAAAGGAATTCGGTTTGCAGTTTGCACCCGTTGTTTTTTTGCCATTAAAAAACAGATACGGCGATACGAAGCACAGTACCTGGAGAGATATGGAAGGGTGCCGGAATTTAAAGCCGCTTTACATGGCGGAAGTATAGTTGTATCAGAAGTAGGAAAGTATAAATCAGAAATTGCTTATCATGGGGATGTCCTGAATACCACAGCCAGGATGCTGAGTAAATGTCATGACTTTAATGCTGAGTTCATCGTCTCAGATTATATATCGGAAAGGGTAGAAATGCCAAAATACCTGCGGGTAGAACCATTAGGTGTATTTCAATTGAGAGGAAAACAGCAGGAGGCAGAATTATATTCAGTTTACCTTTCGGTAAATAAAGATGCAGTAGATAAAAGGCGCAGGAGATTATTCAGGCGAAGAACCCCAAAAACATAATTGGTTACTCATTACAGAATAAATCAAATAGTGAAAATTACCCTCTGAATTTGTAATTAGCCTGTGGATTACCGGGACAACCTTGTTTTTGAGAAGCACAGGAAGTAACTACCACTACTATGGCGAGAAGAAATAAAGCAACAAAAGATTTATTTTTCATACAGGGATATTTGACAGTTAAACGATAAAAATGGCTGATTATTTTGTGACTACAAAGATAAGCAGCCTGCGGTATTTTGCGGCTATAATATTATGACCAGTGATTCCTGGAATTGATTTTGCTAAACAACTGAGAATCTTTACCTAATAAAGTTTTACTGGTTTCAAATTTCATTTTGATAAGTAAATCAAACTGTTACCTTTACCGCCTTGAATATTATAAAAATAAGTGAAACTACTAAACCAATGTTGCAACTGAAGAAACCCCTTGCCTTTATTGACCTTGAGACTACCGGTATCAATTTAGGAACAGACCGCATTGTAGAAATTGCTATTGTAAAAATTCTTACCGATGGAATCCGGAGTGTAAAAAGAAAGCTTATTAATCCGGAGATGCCCATCCCCAAAGGAGCTAGTGATATTCATGGCATTACAGATGAGATGGTGAAGGATGCTCCTACTTTCAGGCAGGTAGCACAAGAGCTGAAACAAATGCTGGATGGATGTGATTTCTCTGGTTATAATTCCAACCGCTTTGATATTCCGCTACTGATGGAAGAATTTCTCAGGGCACAGGTGGACTTTGATATGAAGAACCGAAAGTTGCTGGATGTGCAAAACATCTTTCATAAGATGGAGCCGAGGACACTGGGGGCAGCATATAAATTCTATTGTGGCAAAAATCTTGATGGTGCACACAGTGCTGAAGTGGATGCATCAGCCACTCATGAAATATTGGAAGCGCAGATCGGGAAATATCCTGAATTGGGAAATAATATTGACTCCATATTAAAAGTGATTGGTGAAGACCAGATAGTGGATTTTGCCCGCCGCTTTGTGATGGAAAATGGTATTGAGGTTTTCAACTTTGGTAAATTCAAAGGCCGCCCGGTGTCTGATGTGCTGAAAGCAGAACCACAGTATTACGACTGGATGATGAAAGGAGATTTTCCCCAGCACACCAAGCAAAAGCTTACCGAAATCTATACCCGGACGATGCTGAAGAAGAGTTGATCCCTGCTATTTGCCTGTGAACAATTTTTAACACAGCATCTTTATTGATTGTTGTAAATTCGATACTTGCTGCTTTCAAATCATCGTGGAGAAATTAGCCGTCATACCAACCTATAATGAGAAGGAGAATATCAACAATATTCTTCATGCCATTTTCAAAATGAATGAAGGCTTTCATGTGCTGGTAATTGACGATGGCTCACCGGATGGAACGGCACAGATTGTAAAAGACCTGCAGGCAAAATTTTCCAGCCAATTATTTATTGAGGAGAGGAAGGGTAAATTAGGATTGGGTACTGCTTACATTCATGGATTCAAGTGGGCCATTGCCAGAGGCTACCAGTTTATTTTTGAAATGGATGCCGATTTTTCTCATAATCCTAATGACCTGTCAAGGTTATATAATGCCTGTAAACATGAAGGTGCTGATCTGGCTATTGGTTCCCGCTATGTAAAAGGCGGAGGTGTGGTAAACTGGCCCCAAAATCGCATCGCTTTATCCAAAGGCGCTTCCTTATATACAAGAATGATAACCTGGATGCCGGTAAAAGATCCCACAGCAGGTTTTGTGTGTTATAAAAAGGAAGTGCTGGAAACGATTAATCTTGATGAAATCCGCTTTGTGGGTTATGCTTTCCAGATTGAAATGAAATTTGCCGCCTGGAAACTTGGCTTTAAGATCAAAGAAGTACCCATTATTTTCCAGGACAGAACCTTTGGTGTTTCCAAGATGAACAAAGGCATAGTAAAGGAAGGCATATTTGGGGTACTCAAACTCCGTTGGCACAGCCTGTTTACCAACTACAGGAAACGGGTAAAAAAAACTGAAGTTGAGAATTCCGCTGTTACGACAACGCCGCAAAGCGATGTGCTGGCAGAAAGCCTGCCTGCCGGACAGGCAGGTAAATAACCCCTAAGGTTTCTTCTCTCTTTTCTTTAGTTTGCAGGACGAATGAAAAAAGCATTTCTCCAACTGCATATTGCTGTTTTCCTTGCAGGTTTTACCGGGATACTGGGTCGCCTTATCACATTGAACGAGGGTATGATCGTATGGTACAGGTTATTGCTTACAGCTGCTACTATGTGGATTTTGTTCAGCCTGATGAAGAAACTGCGGAAAATTCCACTTATTGACATTTTGAAAATTAGCGGCGTTGGATTTATTGCCGCTATGCATTGGGTCACTTTTTACGGGTCTATTAAATATTCCAATGTTTCAGTTGCATTAGTTTGCTTTTCAGCAATTAGTTTTTTTACAGCTTTATTTGAGCCGTTGATTTTAAGAAAGCGGATCAATTGCGTGGAATTATTACTTGGGCTGATTACACTTAGCGGTATTTATATCATCTTCCATTTTGATACACAGTATAAAACTGGCATTATCATCGGTATCATTTCAGCCGTACTGGCTTCTTTGTTTCCTATCTTCAACCGGGAATTTTTGAAAAGGATTAATGTGGAAACAATGCTGACCTGGCAACAAACAGGTGGGTTACTTGTTTTATCTGTTCTTCTTCCTTTTTACCTTCAAAAATTCCCGACGGATACTTTCATACCAAGCCTTGAAAACCTTGGCTGGCTGCTGGTGCTTTCCTGGTTCTGTTCTGTCATTGCTTTTCAGCTTTCGGGTAATGCATTAAAACGATTATCTGCCTTTACTGTAAACCTTACTTATAACCTGGAGCCGGTTTATGGAATCATCCTTGCTTTTATGGTGTATAAAGAAAACCAGCTTCTCAGTAAATGGTTTTTCGTTGGGTTTGCTATTATTGCGGTGGCATTGATTATTCATGTTTATTTACTGGTGAAAGTAGAACGAAAACTAACCGAAGATGCAGCCGACTGAATACCACGAAAAAATTATACAATATTATAAGGATACAGAGAATGCTTACAAGGATTCCTGGGACTTAAATAACAGCCTCGCCATTCACTATGGCTATTGGGATGACGGGATAAAATCATTTCCCCAATCATTACTACGGATGAATGAAGTGATGATGGAGGCAGCCGGGATAAAATCAACAGACAAAGTACTGGATGCCGGTTGCGGTGTAGGTGGCAGCAGTATTTTCATGGCAACAACATTGGGCTGCCAAGTCACAGGTATTACATTAAGTGAAAGACAGGTGCTGAAGGCTAATGGCAATGCTAAACAAAAAGACGTGGGGAATTTGGTTGATTTTAAAGTAATGAATTTTTGCGCTACTGATTTTCCTGATGCAAGTTTTGATATAGTGTGGGGTTGCGAAAGTATTTGCTATGCTGACAGTAAGGAACAATTCATCAAAGAAGCATACCGGTTATTGAGGCCGGGAGGAAGGTTAATAGTAGCTGATGGATTTGTTTCTGCTTTTGAAAATAACGAAAATCCTATCATCCGTCAATGGTTAAACGGCTGGCAGGTGAATTATCTGGAAACACCTGGTCGGTTTGAATTTTTTATGCAGCAGACAGGATTTGACAATATTAGTTATCGAAACATTTCTAAAGAAGCATCTCACTCTTCCCGGAGGCTCTACAAATTTTATTTTTTGGCCAGTTTATATTTAGCCTGGAAGAAAATCAATTTCTCCAAACCTGCAACGGAAATGCAAAAGAGAAATATCAAAGCCTGTAAATTTCAGTACATGGGGATGAAGAAAGGTCTGTGGCAATATGGGTTGATAGTTGGGCATAAGCCCTAATCCTTTTTCAATATTTATTGTTCGTTACGCTGCTGAACTGATAAATTTCACCAAACTCCTCTTTGCCACAGGTAGTAATGTTTCGTCAATGGGAAAAGCCAGCGATGTTTCGATTGAGTAAACAGCGGGATTAGGCAAATCCTGCCGGTGGCGTATCAATTCTGATTTGATATGTTCATAAGTGCTGGAGATGCTCCGCTGCCAGTTATCAATAAAAGCCGTTTTGATGCTGCGGTATTTCTCGTCATGCTTTTCGAAAATGGAAAGCCGGTAATGGTAGACTTTGGTGCTTTTTATATTACCGCTGCTTAAAAAGAAATAACCTTCCTGTATATCCAGTGGTATGATACCGACTGGGGTTATGTTTATCTTTTCTTCTACAAATTCATATATCTCTGTGCCATTGTAAATAATGCTTTTCATTTTTCCGGCAGAGTAATGGATGATCTCTTCCAGTTCCTCCATCAGTTCATCGTCTTCAATCATCTGTTCATAGAGAAACTGAAGCTTCTCCAGTTGTATCCCTGTCAGTTTCTTGGGAAAATGCTCCTGCAGGTATTTCTTATTCTCCCGGAAGGCTACGATATTATTATAATGGAAAATAATATCCGCCAGTTGCGGGTAGAGTTTATTCTCGTTAAAATATTTGTTTACTTCCTGGAGGTAGGCGAGCAGGGTGTATTTCTTCAACTCAAAATCTATTCGGCCTTCGGCAAACCAGGTTTCGGATAACTGTTTCATAGTGTTACTTGGGCTTGTATGAACTAATTTACAAAAAAGATGCAAAGAATGGAAAGGAAGTTTAATTTTAGTTTGTTAAAAAACTTAAAATGAGAATTATAGTTCCTCTGCTGGCTCTGCTTATCTTTTCATCCTGTGGCAATACTTTTTATATTGTTCGTCATGCTGAAAAGGCCAGGCCATTGGCTGGCATGTCTGCAATGGAGGCCAGCGACCCGCCTTTGTCGGACTCAGGTCAGCTCAGGGCTATTCAATTAAGAGAGGCATTGAAGAATCATAACATACAATATATTTTTTCCACTAATTACAAAAGAACAATCTCAACTGCACAGCCGTTGAATGAATTGAGAGGGGTTACCCGTATTGAAATTTACAGCGCAAAAAAAGATTCGACAGATGCCTTTATTAAAAAACTGAAACTGATTAAGAAGGACAATGTGTTGATAGTTGGCCATTCTAATACGGTTGATGACATTGCTAATATGCTTTGTGGCTCAACAGTAGTGCCAGGAGATTTGAAAGATGCCCAATACGATAACCTTTTTGTGGTAAAAAGGAAAGGCAGCAAATATGTTTTCACGGGAAGGAAATACGGAACACCTACCGAATAAAAAATCCCGAACGAAGTTCAGGATTAATAGCTGTGTTAATTTTGTAAACCAGCCTGCGGGCCGGCAGGTCTGTGGTTAAAATTCCCTGTCACTTTTAAAATTCTCCAACTCTTTCGCAACAGCAGTCAGGAATGTTGCTCCCAGGCTTCCGTCAACAATTCTGTGATCATAGCTCATGCTTAAATACATCATGTGGCGGATGGCAATACTGTCACCGGCAGGGGTTTCAATCACCACAGGTCTTTTTTTAATGGCACCTACAGCTAAAATAGCAACCTGCGGTTGATTAATAATTGGAGTGCCCATTAAACTGCCAAAACTCCCCACATTGGTAAAGGTAAATGTGCCACCTTGTGTGTCATCAGCTTTCAATTTACCGTTCCTGGCAGCATCGGCAAGATTATTCACCTGTTTGGTCAGGCCAACCAAATTTAACTGGTCTGCATTTTTAATAACCGGTACAATCAGGTTACCGCTTTGTAAAGCGGTAGCCATACCGATATTAATATCTTTCTTTATAATAATATTGTTGCCATCAAGAGAGCAATTGATTAACGGAAACTTCTTGATGCAACGAACAATCGCTTCAATAAACAATGGGGTGAAAGTAATTTTCGTTCCTTCCCTTTTTTCAAAATCTTTCTTCATCCTGTCTCTCCATTGTACCATGTTGGTAACATCAGCTTCAGTAAAGCTGGTAACATGCGGACTTGTCTGTTTGCTTCTCACCATGTGGTCAGCAATCAGCTTCCTCATACGATCCATTTCTATTATTTCAACATTCCCAGTATAAGCCGTTATTTGTTGATTGTTGCTGGTTTGCTGTTGCTCAATCTTTGAAACAGGAATAACCATCGGTTCATTACGGTTACCAGCAACTGATTCCCGGCTCCTGGCTACTGACTTTCTTTCACTCAAATACTGCAAAACATCTTTTTTAGTCACCCTTCCTTCATTACCTGTTCCCGTAATATTTTCCAGCTCAGTCATACTTACACCTTCGCCGGCAGCGATATTTAATACAAGAGGGGAGTAGAAGCGATTAGAGGAACCGTTTGTAGTTTGTGGTTTGTAGTCCTGAGCTTGTCGAAGGATAGGTTGTGGTTTAATCGTTTCAACCACCACTGCTTCCTGTGCAGGCTGCAAAACTGTTTCTTTAAAAGGAGTTGAGGATACAGGTTCTGCTGCTTCGGTTCTTATCCTCGCAATTACCGTTCCAATAGGAACAACGTCGTTCACATTAAATAAAATTTCTTCAATTACACCGGCGGCAGTGCTTGGTACTTCACTGTCCACCTTATCGGTTGCAATGTCCAGCAATGTTTCATCCATTTGAATTGCATCACCAGGTTGCTTGTGCCACTTCAGTATGGTGGCTTCCATGATACTTTCACCCAGCTTCGGCATTACTAAATCAACTATAGCCATAATTATTTTATTTGTAAGTCGGCTGAATTGCTACTATCATCTTCGTTGCATCGCACACTTGTACTGTAATAACACAGATGGGCAATAATAGCAGGCAATCATCAAATCGGGTCAAAGGTAAAGTTTTCCGCCTAATCGTTTAAATCCTCAAAATCATGGTTCTGACAGTATAAATTTTCGCAGAAAATTCAATGCATTGGCTGCTGTCATGGCAATATTTCGTTGCCTGTCGAACCGGAGATTGAGTTTCAGGGTTTCAACTTTCTCCTTAGTGCCGGCAGCTATCCATACAGTGCCTATTGGTTTATCTTCTGTTCCTCCATCCGACCCCATGATGCCGGAAACAGCCAGGGCATAATCAACCTGCATGATATTAATTACACCATTCAGCATTTCTTTCACCGTTTCCCCGCTGACTGCACCGGTTGTTTCGAGTGTTTCATGCCTGACCCCCAATACATTTTCTTTTACTTCATAGGCATAACCCACGACACTCCCCTTATAATAAGCAGAAGCACCGGGAACAGAGGTAATCAAATGAGCAATATAACCGCCGGTGCAACTTTCAGCTGTGGCCATTGTTTTGCCCTTCGCTTTCAGAATTTTTCCAATCACCACTTCCAGCCCTTCATCTTCGTTGGTAACGAGATACTCTTTCACCAACTCCTGCAATTTTTCAAAATAGGGGGTCAACTCTCTCTCCACTTCTTCTTTATTATCACCCTGTGAGGTCAATCTAAGTTTCACCATTCCATAATTAGGCAGGTATGCCAGTTTGATATGGGGTGGGAGAGAAGGTTCAAAATCCTTCAGTAACTCGGCCAGCATTGATTCACCTTGCCCGGCTGTGAATGCTGTGCGGTGAACAATGGCTGGCATGTCGAATTCTTTCAGCAACCTGGGTATTACTTCATCAATTAGAAGTCCTTTCATTTCATGGGGAACGCCGGGGAGGGAGATAAATACGGCCCCCCCACCCCCCGCAGGGGGGATTCTGGACTCTGATATTTTAGTGTTTCTTTCTTTTAGTTGGAGAACAATAGTGTTAATTACATTATCTGTATCATTTAGTACTTGGTCATTAGTGAACCGAAGAACTTCAAATCCAAGTCTGTTCAAATCTTTTGTTCTTTCATCATCGCTGATTTTGTTTTCTGGAAGTTGGTGATGCAAACCGTCAACTTCAATAACTAATTGTTCTGACAGGCAAACAAAATCTGCGATATAATTTAAAATAATATGCTGCCGCCTAAATTTGAATCCTGCCATTTTTTTACCACGAACAATTTGCCATAAAACTCTTTCCGCTTCCGTCGGTTTACTACGGTGAGTGAGTACAAACTCCTTTAGTAGTCCATAAACCATCGGATCGGCTCTTAGATACATATCATGCTTCTTTGAACTTTCAGGTTTCGAATCCCCCCTGCGGGGGGTGGGGGGGCGGAACCACATCCCCGGTGCCGTACCTCTTTTATTGTGAAGTACAATACAATTATCCGGCACTTCGGCTTGCTTCAGATTTCTTTCCAGCATAGGGCCGGGACGACGAAAGACTATTTCAAACAAATACTTTACATGTTCCAGCACTTTTTCATTCACCACTAATTTGCCACCAAAATATTTGCAAAGCAATGGTTTTGTAATATCATCCGCCGTAGGGCCGAGGCCGCCGGTGATGATAATAATGTCGGATTGTTGGCTTTCTTCATCCAAAGCCTGCCATATATCATCATATGTATCGCCGACAGCTACTCTTCGTTTCACCCATACACCAATTTTATTCAGTTCTTGGGCAATAAAAGCACTGTTGGTATCAATAGTCTGACCGATCAGCAATTCATCGCCGATGGTGATGATGGAGGCGTTGACAGAATTTAAACTCATTTAAGATATGATTAGAACTAAATGAAGTAATTTGAACCTGCCTCCGGCAGGCAGGCGCAAAGTTATAACCACATGACTATGAAAAAAGTTTTCCTTTTAGCTGGGTGTTGGTTGTTGGTAAATGGTTCTTATGCTCAGACTGTCACCCAGAAATTGCAAAAAGCCTTTCAGCAATTTGAAAGTGACAGCCAGTTAAAATATGCTATTAGTTCATTGTATGTGATTGATGCCAAAACAGGAGAGGTGATATTTGATAAAAACTCACAGGTGGGGTTAGCACCGGCTTCTACACAAAAAATTATTACAAGTGTTACAGCTTTTGAGTTATTGGGAAAGGAATATCGGTATAAGACGGAACTGAAACTTTCTAATCCAATTTACGGTGTCAATGTTACAGCTGACGGCTTGGTAATAAGCGGACACGGGGATCCTACATTAGGTAGCTGGAGATATGAAAACGCAAAAGCTGAAGATTTTTTAAAAATGTGCAGGATGAAACTTGAGGAGAGAAAAATATCTAACATAGCCGACTTAAACATATTTGTAGATGATAGTAAATGGGGTACACAATCACTTCCCGGAGGCTGGATATGGGATGATATTGGAAATTACTATGGGGCTGGTGTGTCTTCTTTTAATTGGCGGGAGAATCAATATGATATTTATTTAAGCTCCGGAGCTAAGCAAGGCGATAGTTGTGCAATTGTTAAAACAAATCCTATATTATATAATGTCAGAACATTTTGCGAGGTAAAGTCAGGAGTCGCTGGAAGTGGTGACAATGCATACGTTTATCAACCTCCCTACTCAAGCTATGGATTTATTCGTGGAACGATTCCGCCTGGTGAAAAAGGGTTTAAAATTTCAGCTTCTATACCTGAGCCAGCCATGCAATTTGCCTTAGAGCTGGGTAATTCATTCCTTAGTTTTCGGCATAGTGAAAGAAGAAAGTTTTACGCCAGCACATCATTAATAAATCGATTGACCCCAGATTCGAAATCAAATGTTGAAACAATCTATACTTATTATTCCCCCTCTCTCGATTCCATCATTTACTGGTTCCTCAAAAAAAGCATCAACCTCTACGGAGAAGCGTTAATAAAAACCTTCGCTTACGAAAAACAAGGCTTTGGCTCAACAGACAGCGGCGTGGCTATTGTTAAAAAATTCTGGAAAGACAAAGGCCTTGATGATGAAGAACTGAATATCTACGATGGCTCTGGTCTTTCACCACTCAACCGTGTAACTACTCATGCGCAGGTAGAGATCTTGAAATATGCTAAAACAAAGGATTGGTTCCCTTATTTTCTTAAGTCATTACCCGACTACAACGGCATGACTATGAAAAGCGGCACCATCCGCGATGTAAAAGGATTTTGCGGTTATCATAAGGCCAAAGACGGCAAGGAGTATATATTTTCCTTCCTGGTGAATAATTACAATGGTAAAACTTCAGGACTGGTAAACAAAATGTACAAAGTGCTGGACGAGCTGAAGTAGTGTTTGGTGGAGAAAAATGTCTTACTTTCAGGTTCTCAAATAGAAACAATAAACCATAAATTAATTATTATGTCTGAACAGAATTTTAAGAACCACATAAGAATGGTTCCCCTGTATCATTATGTAGCCGGGATGTTGGTTATTTTAGGCTTTGGGGGCAGCATTGTAAATCTGTTTCATGCAGATGAACATACGCATTATTCTGCCGCCTTGCTTGTTGTGGCTTTCTTCGTTTTAATACTTATTTTCTGGTATGCCCGGGTATTTGCATTGAAGGCCCAGGACAGGGCTATCCGGGCCGAAGAAAATTTCCGTCATTTTATTCTGACAGGGAAACCATTTGACAGTAAGTTAAAAATGGGACAAATCATTGCCCTGCGTTTTGCCAGCGATGAAGAATTCATAGCTTTAGCAAAAAGGGCAGTGGATGAAAATCTTTCTCAGAAACAAATCAAACAGGCTATTCAACACTGGAGAGGTGATTATTACAGGGTATAGTATTACAATTACACCCTGTGTGTATTTCCATGTTTCTTAACTGCCTTTTTGTTGAAAAATACCAACCATATGGCTGCATTGGTACATAGCCCGGCATATAGTTTTTATTGCTGTGCTTTGTGTCTTAGCGGGGTCTGTATTAAAAACCAAACCGGTTAAAGAAAGTCATATCCATGCTAATAAGCCAGGGAGATGCAATAGCAGCTGCCCAAAGGAGGAAAATGAAGATTTTTCCGGCAATTGAAATGTCCTGGATGAGATGACGGTGCAGCAGGCTTTGAATGATTGTCATTATCCTTTCTTCTCTTTGATCGAATTCAAAAGGGGGAGACGGGGCTACTTCTTTAAATGCAGGATACTCTTCAATCAGGATGTTCCTGATTCTCCAGTAATCCCTGTCGGGCAAGTCTTCGTATTCGAGGTCTGTATTGATGCCCTCTGCTTCAATTCTTTTTTCAATGTTGCTAATTTTTGTTTCACCGGCCATTCGCAAAAGCATCATGGCAGGAAAAATAAGTAAAGGATAAAACGGCATTTGAATAGCAAACCAGCACAGTAGTCCTGCGGAAAGGAAAATAAAGATCTTACTCCATACGCTTTCTTCATCTAAGAATACCCTGTTGAGCAGTTGCCCGCCATCCAGCGGATAAACCGGAAAGAGATTAATAAGATTCAGAACGATAAACAAAAGGGCAACCCTCGAATATGAAATGCCGGATAAATAATAACCGGAACTGTTCTGGTCAAGCAGGTAAAGGATAATGCCGATAACTATTCCGGGCAATGGGCCAGCCAGCAAAATAATGGCTGACTGCTTTTGAGACACTTCTCTTTTTGTACCAGACACATAAGCACCCAATAACGGTATAAAGAAAATACCGAGATCATTGTACCGGAAATATTTCATAGCAAAGAAATGTCCGAGCTCATGAATCATTACAATGGCAGTAATCAGTAAAAGAATTTCCCATCTCTTGAAAATATAATAACCTAATGCGAGGTAAAGGGCAAGACTGGTAATTGACCGGAGCCACATATTGGAAGCCTTTGTTGGCTTCTTGTATTTAGGGGTGTAAAGGATTTTGCCTGTTGAAGCAGGTATTTCTTCATTATTTATCAGTGGGAATGTCTCTTCAAAATTCTCCATCGGGTAAAATTAGCTAAAATAGGATTGAAGTTTCTCCAGCAGTTGTGCGGGCATAGTAGCTGGCTTCATGGTTTCTGCTTCCATAAAGTGCAGAATGATTCTTCCTGCTGCCAGCAGCTCACCGGTTTCATTATATACTTCGTGGTTGAATTCAATTTTATGATGAACGGGTAATTCTTTTAATGTCGTTTTAATGGTTAACAGGTTATCATAAAATGCAGGACGCAAATACCGGCAATGTACATTTGCCACCGGCATGATAACTCCCATTTTTTCCATACCGGCATAGGTAAAGCCCAGTTCCCTTATCGATTCTGCCCTTGCCGATTCAAAGTATAGAAAGTAGTTGCTGTGATACACAATGCCCATCTGGTCGGTTTCTGCATAGCGGACTCTTATTTGTGTGCTGGTGACAAACATTGTTACTGATTTTCGTTGCCTGACTCAAAACTAAGTTCATCAACTTCCTTGTTGCGAATAAACCAATTGCTGATGTCAGGAGAGAAAAAGATGGCAACTACAGCAACTACAACTTGTATTGCAGCAAGTTTAAACTGGTGCCACAAGGCCGTGTTGGTATTGTCCCCGATGGGGTTGTGCCTTCCAACTTTATCTTTAAAGCTTTCAAATAAATAAAGAATGATTTCCGGGATATTGGTTAAGATGGTTACTAAACAAATACCAATAAGTATTACCTGGAGCAAAGCTTTTTTACCAATCTTGACCGGTATAGGTTCATGTTCTCCATTGCCGTGAAGATAAGTTGCCAATGACCCACTCCTCTTTATAAGAAGTACAAAACAAACAGCGTAAACAGTTATCATAAAGACAGTGGGGAGCAGCACCCCTATAACATCTCCCGGCATTCCCTGGAAGCTGTAAAAAATCTGGACTAAGGCTGTAAAAATACCTTCAAAAAATTTATAACCGAAAATGAGAGCAATGGTTATAATGCCCCATTCGATAAGTTGTACTCTTCTCATACAACGGAAGATAATAACTATTTTCTTATAAGCCTTAAGTCATAAAATTTGCAGCAATGAACAACCCGAACAATCAACAAAATGTTAAAGCATACCAAACATAGCACTTATCCACACCTGTTTGGAATGATGTTTGGTTTAACCTGAAATAATTTGAATATTCGCAGCGTTTAGTCACCAACGGTTTAAAGGACAAATTCAATGAAGAATCAGTGTTTACTAATTATAGCCATCTTTCTCGGCTTCTCCGCATTTTCTCAACAAACCCGCTATTATTCTGACCCGGAGGCAACATTCAAAGAAGCCAAAGAATATTTTCAAAAAGACCAGTACAGCCTGGCGTACCCATTGTTTAAAGAGCTAAAGCAATCGGTAAGGGAAACTGATAAAGCCAATACAGCCATCACTGTCCAGGAAATAAATTACTACACGACTGTTTGTGCATTGAAACAGGGAGAGGGGAGGGCAGAAACAGAGGCACAGGAATATATTGATGTGGAAAAAAATACAGCCCGGACTCAAATGATGAATTATCATTTGGGAGAGTATTATTTCCGGCAACAAAGATTTGCAGATGCTGCAAGAAAATACGAAGAGACCAATATTGAAAACCTGGGCAACCGGGAAATTGCCGATATGAAATTTCACCAGGGTTACTCATATTTTACCCTGCAGCGGTTTAACCAGGCGAAACCATTGTTTAACAGCATCCGCACCATAAAGGATGATCCGAACTACATGGATGCAAATTATTATTATGGTTTCCTGGCTTTCCGGGACGGTCAGTACGGAGATGCACTCGAAGCATTTAAAATTGTGGAAAATGAAAAGAGTTATGGCACAGTAGTCCCTTATTACATTGCCCAGATATATTATATACAGGGAAAAAAAGATGAGGCCATTAGTTATATCCAGAATAAGTTACAGGGTGGCAGCAGTTCACAGTATTACGATCTCGAGTTAAAGCAATTGATTGGTCATGCTTATTTTGAGAAAAAGGAATATGCCAAAGCATTACCTTACCTGGAAGATTATGTTAGCCGTTCCAAAAAAGTTCGCAGGGAAGATTTGTATGAACTGTCATACTGTTATTATCAGAATAATAAACTGGCAAAAGCTATTGACGGGTTTAAGCAATTAAGCGGCAAGGACGATTCGCTGAGTCAGCATGCCATGTATTTGTTGGGTGACGCCTATTTAAAGACAGGACAGAAATCAAATGCAAGAAATGCATTCCTGTTTTGTTCGTCCAATAGCAGCAATGCCGAACAAAAAGAGATTTCTAAATACCAGTATGCTAAACTTTCTTACGAACTGGGCTACCAGGATGAAGCTTTGAACAGCCTGAGTACTTTCCTGGTTGATTACCCCAACTCTACTTACAATACTGAGGCAAAAGAATTGATGATAGCTGTGCTGGCCAATACCAATAATTATAAAGATGCACAGGCTTTGCTGGAAGGATTGAGTAAGCCATCAGAGAATGCAAAAAGGCTTTACCCAAGAATTTTATATGGCAGGGCTACTGAATTAATCAACGACGGACGTTTAGCCGAAGCCGATGCCTTGCTTGATAAAGCATTGGCAGATCCCAATAATGGTTCTGTATTGCCATTATTAAATTTTTGGAAGGGTGAATTGGCTTACCGTAATAATAAGTTAGACGATGCTATAAAATATTATCATGAATATGTGAATGGTGGCTCTCCCACAAGTGGCGAAGCCAATGCAGGTAATGCCCGTTATAATCTTGGTTATTCATACCTGAGAAAGGAGAATTACCCGGTTGCATTAACTTATTTCGAGCCCTTGGGAAGAAACCCGTCGCTGAGTTCTAATTCATTTACTCAGGATGCTTTTATCCGCACTGCCGATTGCTATTACATGCAGAAAGATTACGCAAGGGCAAAAACGATGTATGATAATGTGATAAAGTTCTCCTGGCCCGCAGAAGACTATGCCACATTTCAGAATGCGATGCTGGCCGGTGTAAGAAGCCCTAAGGAAAAGATTGCTTTGATGAATACGATGATCAGGAAGTTCCCTGGGTCATCATTAGCCATTGATGCCAATATGGAGATTGCTAATACTTACATGAGTGATGAAAAATTCAGCGAAGCTATTCCCTATTTAAGCAATGTGGCAAAGACAAGTGGTAATACAAGCCTCGTTCCGCAAGCTTACCTTAAGATGGGAACTGCCTATTACAACCTGAATAACAATGCAGAGGCTTTAAAGCAATTCAAGATATTGGTTGATAAATATCCAAATTCACCGGAAGCAGAAGATGCTATAGATAATGTAAAAACAATTTACATCGAAGATGGCAAGCCGGATGAATATGCGGTGTTTATGAGAGATGCCGGTCGTCCGCTAAGTGTAAGTACAGAAGATTCGCTGACCTATGCTGCTGCTGAAAAACAATACGATGACCAGAATATCAATGCAGCATTGGCAGGATTTAATAATTATCTCCAAAAATTCCCGACTGGTGTGTATGCACTGGATGCCAACTTCAATAAGGCGGAGATATACAATTCAAAGAAAGACTGGAACAATGCGTTGTCAGGCTATAATGCTGTTGCTGCTGATGCTCCTAACAAGTATGCAGAAAGAGCTGTACTGACAGCAGCAAGGATTAATTTCTTTGAACTAAAAAATTATGCAAGGGCAGAAACATATTATATACAGCTAAAGCAGATCACTGCCAGCCAGGAAAATAAACTGGAAGCAATGCGGGGATTGCTGCGTTGCCAGTACCAGCAACAGAAATGGGCTGAAGCGGTGGAAAATGCGAAAGAACTTACTGAAGCAAAAGGCAGCAGCGCTGATGATAAAACACTGGCCAATATGGCCATTGCCAAATCTTACCAGGCGGGGGGGCAGTATGATCTGGCTATCAGCAATTTCAAATCTGTTGTACAATTAAATAAAGCAGCATTGGCTGCAGAAGCAAGATATGAGATTGCCAACTGCTGGTTCCAGGTAAATAAACTGAATGAATCGGAAAAAGCAGCGTTTGAAACAATCAATAAATCAGGTTCGTATGATTATTGGATAACGAAAGCTTACATCCTGCTTGGGGATATTTATTTTACACAAAAAGATTATTTCAATGCCAAAGCTACTTTCCAGAGCATTGTTGATAATACAATCAATGCTGAACTGAAAAATGAGGCACAGTCAAAACTGAGCCAGGTAACTGATGAAGAAGGTAAATCAAGCAAGGTTAATAATTGATAAACGAAATTCGAAATGATCAGACAAGCCATATATAAAACACTTTTTCTCGGATTCGGGATTTTCTTTTTTGGAATTTCTTTTGCTCAAAAGGATACCACGAAGAAAGGAGGAATTGATATTATTTCCAGCTTTAAACCTGTACTCAGGGAAGCGGCAAAAATCAATTTTAATGCTTCGCCACCTGTAGCTGATTCGACTAAAGCAAAATTGAATTATGATATTCCCAATCAGAATTTATTGTTTGCTTACCAACCGGGGGCTTTAAAACCCCTGGCAATGGACATTGATTCTGGGGGAAAGTTTGATAACAATAGCTATGTAAAAGTTGGGTTCGGCAGTTTGCGGACTCCGTTTATTCAGGCAGGCATTTCTTTTGGTGATGGAAAAACTGCAGGGTTGAACATTTTTGCCAAACATGTTGGCTCAGATGGAAAAAGAGAGTTTCAGAAATTCACCAATACAGATGTTAAGCTGGCCGGATTCTTTAAATCTGGTAACAACCTTGAGTGGGATGCCAGTATTGGTATGAAACAAAGCAAGGCCTACAAATACGGGTACGAACCACAAACACTTTTATTCACTATTGATTCGATTAAACAAAATTTTCAAACCATAGCCAGCCGTGTAGCTGTTCATAATATTAATAAAACAGAGTTTGGCCTGACCTATTGGCCGGAAGTAAAAATTGATATATTCAGTGATAATTTGAAAAATTCTGAAAGTAATACGGTAGTGAATCTTCCATTGCAAAAAACAATCGGAAAAGAATTTGCGGTTAATCTCGGTATCACTTTTGACCTGACGAGGCTTTCACCCAAGAATAAGACAGCTTTGAATAATACGATGTACTATATCTCTCCTTCCGTGTTATATAAAACATCAAGAATTAATGCGCAGGTAGGTATCAGGCCATCATGGGATAATAAGACATTCAGGATGTTTCCAAATGTGCTGGCCGATATAACAACATCAGATAAAAGATTCACTTTCCAGGCTGGCTGGACCGGCTATGTTCGCAAAACAACTTTCCAGTACCTGGCATCACAAAATCCGTGGTTGTGGTTGCCTGCTTCATTCAGGAATACCTGGATTGAAGAACGGTTTGCAGGATTCAAAGGTTCTGCCGGCGACCACTTCAGCTATGCTGCTAAAGTTGGGTTTAATAAACTCAACAACCAGCCTTTGTTTGTGAATGACACTACAACTGGTTTTGGAGGCAAGTCATTCAGGGTGGTAAATGAAAGAGAAATTAAAGTGGTGAACTTTGGCGGAGAACTTGGTTTCAACATCCATGAGAAATTCTCTTTGATTACGGGGTTAACTTTTAATCAATATTCTGGTATGAAAGATAATGCCGAAGCATGGGGATTAATACCTCTTGAATTGAAAACAGCCATGCGGATACAGGTTATAAAAGATATTTGGTTGAAGACAGACCTGTTTGCATGGACAGGCCCGCAGTATATGAAGAAAGATGGCTCTGCCGGTAAACTGGCTGGTGCAACAGATTTGAATGCAGGCCTTGAATTTAAGATCACTGAAAACATCAATTTGTGGACACAGTTCAATAACATTTTCAATAAAGAATATCAACGCTGGAACCAATATCCTGTATATGGGTTCAACTTTACCGGCGGAATCGTATTTTCGTTTGACCAAAAGAATTGATGATGTATTCCGAACTGTATCAATACCTGATTCAACATAAAGAATTACCAGTGCCGGGCATCGGCACTTTTTTATTGGAAAGAAAGTCAGCCGAAGTTGATTTTCCCAATAAAAAAATTAATCCGCCTTCTTATGCTGTTGCATTGCAGCCAGGCAGCTATGTGCCGGGAAAATTATTTTTCGGTTGGCTGGCCCATGCACTGGGTATTTCTGACCGGGAAGCCATCTTTCGTTTTAATGATTTTGCTTTTGATATGAAAAAGCAGATAAGCGATGGCACTGTGATTAACTGGGGTGGTATTGGTCAATTGAATAAAGGCCTTGCCGGGGATGTAAAATTCACTCCCTCGGCACCAGAATTGATTTTTGAAAAACCAATCAATGCTGAAAAAGTTATCCGTGAGAAGTCGGAACACATGGTAAGGGTGGGGGAAGATGAAATGACTTCGGCTGAAATGACTGAAATGCTGAGCCATAAAGAAGAAAAAAAATCTTACTGGTGGGCTTATGCACTGGCAGTGGCTTTGCTGGCCACCATGTTTATCGGCTGGTATTTTTCTGAACATGGTGTAGATGTTTCTGCGACGGCCAACAGACAGAAGCCAGTTCCAATGGAAGCAGGGGCTACTTACCATACACTTCCTTAAGTTCTACGGGGTATTTAATCAATTTCATTTTACTTTGCCCACTTCTATGCCTGAGTTAATTCATTATACCAATTGCCCGGTTTGTGGTTCTGCTGATTTTAAAAATATTTTATCAGCAAAAGATTATACCGTCAGCAATGAAATTTTTGTTATTGCAGAATGTAATTTATGTACGCTCCGGTTTACCCGGGATGTGCCCGATGCCGCTTCCATTTCTCCTTATTATAAATCGGAGAATTATATATCTCATACCAATACCTCCAAGGGGTTGATAAACCGGCTGTATCAATCTGTTCGCAAAAGGACATTAAAACAAAAAAGAAGGTTGATTGAAAAAGCTACGGGTGTTACGAAAGGCAGTTTATTAGATGTAGGCAGTGGCACCGGGGCCTTTGCCGGCGAAATGAAACAGGCCGGCTGGCAGGTGGCGGGACTTGAACCGGATGCCGATGCAAGATCAGTTGGAAAACAATCTTACAATATTGACCTGGCTGACATCAGCCAGTTATATCAATTACCAGCATTTTCTTATGATGCTATTACGATGTGGCATGTGCTGGAGCATGTGCATGATTTGCAAGGCTATGTTGCACAACTAAAATCATTGCTAAAAGAAAAAGGGAAACTTTTTATTGCTGTTCCCAACTACACTTCTAAAGATGCCGCTGTTTATGGAGAGCATTGGGCTGCTTATGATGTGCCGAGACATTTGTATCATTTTTCTCCCCAGTCAATGCAGGTGCTCATGCAGAAACATGGGTTAAAGATTATACAATGTAAGCCTATGTGGTACGACAGTTTCTATGTTTCTATGCTGAGCAGTAAATACCGGAACGGGAAGACAGATTTCTTTGCTTCTTTCGTAAATGGTATCCTTTCCAACCTCAAAGCAATTGGCGATGTGAAACGATGCAGTTCAGTTATTTATGTTATCAGCAAATAAATTACTGACTGAACTGCACTTCATATAACTCCGGCCACCACTTCCCTGTTATATAGATTTTCTTAGTCGCAGAATCGTAAGCTATCCCGTTAGGAACATCTGCATCATGGTCAATGGCTTTTATCCTTTCCCACATTGCAGTGAGGTCTGCTTTTGCTACAATCTGCCCGGTTGCAGGGTCAATTTTGAAGATATACGGAAACTGGTATTGGTTGGCATATATGAAGCCATCAATAAACTCCAGTTCATTCAGATTAAATGACGGGCTGCCTGATTCAGTTACTGTTTGTGTTTTTAGAAGCATTAATGTTGAAGGTTCGTAATAATGCAAGTCGCTGCCGCCGGTGCTGACGATAAGGTTTTTACCGTCGTTAGTCAATCCCCAGCCTTCAATATCAACAGTGAATTCTTTTATCTTTTTGAAATCTTTCAATGAGTAAACAAATACTGTCTTTTCCTTCCAGGTAAGCTGGTAAATGGTATCATTCAAAATAGTAACCCCTTCGCCAAAGTATTTTTTATCCAATGCAATTTCTTTTTGTGCTTTACCTGTTTTTACATCTACTTTTTTGAGTTTGGAATAACCGTAGTTACCGGTCCCTTCAAACATTTCTCCATTATAGATAAGCAGGCCTTGTGTGTAGGAAGAAGTATCATGCGGGTAAGTGCTGATAATGGAATAGCTCATAACTTTCGGCGCATTAGGATCCGGCTTGTTCGGGTCTTCACCGTCTTTATTCTTGCAGGCAATAAAACCCGGGAGGATAGCGATAAAAAGTATTTTTTTCATGAATAAAAATTGATTTGACACAAAAATAAGTGGCGGAAACCTTTATTGCTGTTAAAGATTAAACTGCCGGTGCCAAAATAGGAAAAGTACGATACAAAAAACTTCTTGCACAATTAATTTATTCGATTATATTTACGACTAATTCAACCTTGCCTTCAAAATTCCATCTTCGAAATCGTATCCCTGAGACGCCTTTTTTAATCCCCTTTATCCATTTCATTTTTTCCAATTCCGCTGAAGGCTGATGGCTATAACAATTTATTGCCATGAAATAACGGACAAACTACATGGAATCTATGAAGGCAGGCTTTATTATTTCTCTTTTTACTTTAACATTTTCTGTTCAACTGGCTGCACAACTGCAGTGCACATCTTTTTCATATCAGCAGGCAGAACTGAGAAACGATCCAATATTGGCCGAGAGGGTAAGAGCCATCGAAATTTTTACCAAACAGCACCTGGATAATAATATTATTGCAAGAACAGAAAGCGCTGTAATAAAAATACCAGTGGTTGTGCATGTGCTGTATCACACAGCAACAGAGAAAATCAGCGATGCACAGGTAGCCAGCCAGGTAGAAGCCCTCAATAAATATTTTCGCCGGCGTAATGCCGATACTATGAATGCACCGGCGCATTTCCGGCAGTTAGCTGCTGATTGTGAAATAGAATTTCAGTTGGCCACATCCGACCCCAGAAGAAGATCAACTTCTGGGATCGTTCGCAAATACACTCCCATTACAAAATGGAAAGCAGATGATTTGATGAAATTCTCCGCCTCTATGGGTGATGATGCATGGGATCCTAAAAGTTACCTGAATATATGGGTGTGCAACCTTGACAAATTTGCCGGTTATGCCACCATGCCCGGCGGAGAAGAAAATAAAGATGGGGTGGTGATTTCTTATACAGCTTTTGGAACAGGCAGCGGAGCTTCCGGCTACAATATGGGAAAGACGGCGGTACATGAAGTGGGACACTGGCTCAATTTGAAACACCTGTGGGGAGATGAAAATTGTGGCGATGATGGAGTAAACGATACACCAAAGCAGGCCAGTTATACCGTTGGTTGTCCCAAAACTGTCCGGGTTACCTGTGGAAACGGCCCTTATGGCGATATGTACATGAACTATATGGATTTTACCAGCGACGACTGTATCAATATGTTCACCCAGGGGCAGAAGGCGAGAATGATGACGTTATTTGCCACTGGTGGGGCAAGAACCGCTATGCTTTTATCAAAAGGATTAAGTACTCCACTGATATTCGAATCTCCATTGCCAAAGGAAGACCCAAAGTGGCTGCATCCGCAATTGTACCCCAACCCGGCTACAAACGAGATAACCCTCGATTTGGCGTATGATATCCGCTGGATTGGGAAAAATATTTTTGTGACTAATTTGCAAGGGCAAACTGTTATGAATGTGATGATTACGTCTCAAAATATGAAGATTGACATCAGCAGGCTGCAATCAGGTATGTATTTCATTGCAGCGAAAAAGGATGATGGGGAGTCTATGAAGCAGAGGTTTATAAAGTTATAGTGTCGCAACCAAAATTTATACTAACGGCAAGCAAGGCCCTGGAGAGATCCGGGGCTTTTTTGTCTTTTATTACATCAATGTTTATACTCTCAAAAGGGTTGTGTCGTTGTAGTGTTCAAATAAACAGTCATGAAATTTTTGGTCATAATGATATGCTGTATTGGAGAACCGAATTTTGGATACAGCCAATTCAAAGAAATCAGCGTTTCTAAAATTAATAAACTCCAGGTCATGGAATTGAGGTGTTTAGACTCGAATGGGGTTATAAATAATCTTTGTCCTTTGGATTTAGATGGCATTCGTGTTGAGTATTACAAAGCCTTTCTTAATCAAAAGGAAAGAGAAATCAGGTTAATTGGACGTTGTGGTGCGTTTGGGGGTATTGATATTTTTGAGGCTATTAAGATTGAAAATAAATTAATCGAAAAAAAACTAATTTCAGAAACATCATATGATAAAGGATACATTAATAATGATGGCTTTTTTGACGTCACTATGAAAGTTGATAAGAATAAGTCATTGTTTTTTCATGAAACTTGTTATTTCTTACGAGAATTTAGTGTTTATAAGCTGCTTCAGAATTAAAATTGTTTATAGGCCAATAACTAAAAAAGGGATTACAAGTTTCCTCATTATCCCTGCCTGCTGGCAGGCCTTTCAATCTTATAAATCCCGGTTCTACAAATGTATCGCCTCACCATACGCCACTTCGATCGCATCTTTCACACTTTCACTGATGGTCGGGTGGGGGTGTATGCTGTTCAGCACTTCATGGTAGGTAGTTTCTAATTTTCTTCCTAATACTGTTTCTATAATGATTTCAGTTACGTTATAACCAATCATGTGTGTACCCAGCCACTCACCATATTTAGCATCAAACACCACTTTTACAAAACCTTCCGGATGCCCTGCTGCAGATGCTTTACCACTTGCACTTAACGGGAATTTGCCAACCTTCACTTCATAGCCAGCTTCTTTTGCCTGTTTTTCTGTGTAGCCAACAGATGCAATTTCAGGATAGCAATAAGTACATCCCGGTACGTTGTTATAGTCCAGCGCTTCAGGCTGGTGATTATATTTCTTTTCGTTGTAGCCAATATTTTCTACGGTAATGATGGCTTCTTTACTTGCAACGTGGGCCAATGCCTGGCCGGGGGCACAATCACCTATAGCATAAAAACCGGGAATATTGGTTTGACCATATTTGTCAACCATGATGCGGCCTTTATCTGTTTTAATACCGAGTTCTTCCAACCCAATACCTTCAATATTGGCGGATACACCAACTGCACTCAATAAAAGATCTGCTTCTAATATTTTTTCTCCATCGGCTGTTTTCACCGTTGCTTTTACACCGGCACCTGATGTATCAACAGCAATTACTTCACTGTTCACCATGATGTCAATTCCACTCTTCTTAAAATTCTTGTCCAGTTCTTTGGAGATTTCTTCATCTTCTACCGGCACTATTCTTGGTAAAAATTCAACAATAGTAACTTTTGTTCCCATGCTGTTATAGAAATAACCAAACTCAACACCTATCGCACCACTGCCTACCACGATGATTGATTTCGGTTGTGATGGCAAATTCATTGCCTCCCGGTAACCGATTATTTTTTTACCGTCCTGTTTCAGTGCAGGTAATTCACGGCTGCGGCCACCAGTGGCAATGATGATATGTTTTCCTTCTACTATTTTCGTGCTGCCATCTATGGCAGTCACTTCTACCTGTCCCCGTCCGACCGGGTCATCCGGGCGGGCTTTTGCTTTTAGTTTACCAAAGCCCATCACCACATCAATCTTGTTCTTCCTCATCAGGAACTGAACGCCTTTACTCATCTTATCGGCTACACCACGGCTTCTTTTTATCACCGCTTCAAAGTTGGCAGTACCCGTTGCTTCTATACCATAACCACTTGCATGTTTAATGTCTTCCATAACCTGGGCGCTTTTCAGCAGGGCTTTGGTGGGAATACAGCCCCAGTTGAGGCAGATGCCGCCGAGGCTTTCTTTTTCAATAATCGCTGTTTTAAACCCTAACTGGGATGCACGGATGGCCGCTACATAACCGCCGGGGCCACTTCCAAGAACCACTACATCGTAAGCCATAATTTGTTGAAGATTTAAATGTTGAATATTTGGGATTTAAGGAGCTGCGAAACTACTGGAAAACAGTCATTCAGCAAAAGGTGAGCAGAGAACGGAACCTCAGAACCGGGCGATCCTTCCACCTAAGAATCGAAGACAAAGAACGATGTCCAGGGTACTTTTGACAGGTTTGAAACTTACATTTTACTGCTGAATACCTGTATTGTCAGGCTTTCCACATACTGTGAGTAAAACTGGTGAGTAAAGGCCAAATTTTTAATTATTCATTCTTAATTATTCATTATTTCCCCCTACCTTTGCCGTCCAAAATTTAGAACAATCATGGCCAGAGTTTGTCAGGTTACAGGTAAAGTACCGATTGGAGGAAACAAGGTTTCTCACTCCAACATTAAGACCAAGCGTCGTTTTCTGCCTAATTTGCAGAAAAAAAGGTTTTATCTGGCCGAGGAAGATAAGTGGGTGACACTGAAAGTATCAACTGATGCAATCCGCACCATCAACAAGAAAGGTCTCTTTACTGTTGTGAAAGAACTGAGGGCTAAAGGAGAAAAAATCTAACCGAATTAAAGTTTAATAATCATGGCAAAGAAAGGTAGTCGTGTACAAGTAATCCTGGAATGCACCGAGCATAAAACAAGTGGTAAGCCGGGTACCAGCCGTTACATCACGGTAAAAAACAAAAAGAACAATCCTGAAAGATTGGAACTGAAAAAGTTTAACCCGATTCTGAAAAAAGTAACTGTTCATAAAGAAATCAAGTAATCATGGCAAAAGCAGCAAAAACGGCGATTAAAACCAAGGATGCGAGAGCAGCCGCCGAAGCAAAAAACTGGACAAAAGTGATTAAGGCTGTACGCAGCCCGAAAACTGGCGCTTACACCTTTAAAGAGCAGATCGTCCATAAAGAAAAAATTAAAGACTTTTTGGCCCAGAAGTAATTTTGGGTTAAAAAATATTCAAAAGCTATTCGTGACAAAACGGATGGCTTTTGTTGTTTAAGCAGTTAATTGGTGAATCGCCAGGGTCGTTCATGGTTATCATTCTTTATTTTTTGAAATTTAGTATCAGGCATTACCAAATAAACCAATTCAAATAAACCAAATAAAAAGAGATGGGTTTCTTCAACAAACTATTTGGCAAAAAAGAAAAAGAAAGTCTCAACGAGGGTTTGAAAAAAACAAAGGAAAGTTTCTTTGCCAAAATATCTAAAGCTATTGCTGGTAAGAATACTGTGGATGAAGAGGTGCTGGATAGCCTGGAAGAAGCACTGGTAAGTGCCGATGTTGGTATAGAAACCACGGTAAAAATTATTGAAAGGATTGAAAAAAGGGTTGCAAAGGACAAATACATGAATGCAGCAGAGCTGAATAATATGCTGCAGGAAGAAATAGAGGAGTTATTGGTAGATGCACCAGAATCAAATAATTATGCATTTGATTCTGAGTTGCCTGACAAGCCATATATTATTTTAGTTGTGGGTGTAAACGGAGTGGGTAAAACCACAACAATAGGCAAGCTGGCCTATAATTTTAAGAAGGCAGGAAAAAGTGTTTTATTGGGTGCCGCCGACACTTTCCGTGCAGCTGCAGTTGACCAATTGACTATATGGAGTGAAAGGGCAGGAGTGCCGATTGTGAAGCAGGATATGGGTAGCGACCCGGCTGCTGTTGCTTTTGATACGGTGCAAAGTGCTATGGCAAAAGGAAGCGATGTAGTATTAATTGACACCGCAGGACGTTTGCATAACAAAGCTCACCTGATGGAGGAATTGAGTAAGATTAAACGGGTGATTCAGAAAACGATACCTGATGCACCACATGAAGTATTGCTGGTGTTAGATGGCTCAACAGGACAGAATGCACTGGAGCAGGCAAAACATTTTACAGCTACAACAGATGTTACAGCATTAGCCATCACCAAATTAGATGGAACGGCAAAAGGTGGCGTAGTTTTGGCAATTGCCGATCAGTTTAAAATACCTGTGAAATTTATTGGCGTAGGAGAGAAGATGGAAGATTTGCTGGTGTTTGACAAGCATGAATTCGTTGATAGTTTATTTAAGTTAGAAAAAGCATAGAACACAGATTATTAAGATTTTTAGGATTTACACAGATTTGGTCTTAAAAAATCATAAGCATCATAAAAATCAGCGTTCCTCTCTTCATGAAAACAAAGAAACTTCATAAGGACAAGGTCAACATCATTACCCTCGGGTGCAGCAAAAATATGGTGGACAGTGAAGTGCTGAGCGGACAATTGCTGGCTAACGAAATTGATGTTGTGCATGAGAACAAAAAATCAGATCATAATATTGTCGTTATAAATACCTGCGGTTTTATTGAAAAGGCAAAAGAAGAAAGTATCAGTACAATTCTCAACCAGGTAGAACTAAAAAGAAGAGGAAAGATTGATAAGGTATATGTGACGGGTTGCTTAAGTGAACGATATAAAAACAACCTCGAAGCCGAAATACCTGAGGTGGATGCTTACTTCGGTACGATGGAACTGCCGCTTATCTTAAAACAATTTGAAGCAGATTACAAAACTGAACTAGTAGGAGAGAGATTGCTGGCTACACCACAGCATTATGCCTACATGAAAATTTCCGAAGGCTGCAACCGTACCTGTTCCTTTTGTGCAATTCCATTGATGAGGGGACAACATGTTAGCAAGCCAATGGATGAATTGGTAAAAGAAGCAGAGGGCTTGGTGAGAAAAGGGGTAAAGGAAATAATGCTGATTGCACAGGAACTGACTTATTACGGTTTAGATATTTATAAAAAAAGAATGCTGCCCGATCTGCTTCATCGCCTGGCAGATGTAAAAGGGTTGCAATGGATTCGTTTACACTATGTGTATCCGTCTAAATTTCCGCTGGAGATACTGGATGTAATGAGACAGCGGGATAATATCTGCAATTATCTTGATATGCCGCTGCAGCATGCCGCTAATAATATGCTGAAGGCGATGAACCGACAGATTACAAGAGAAGAAATGGAAGACTTAACCGCTGCTATCCGGGAAAGAGTGCCGGGTATCTGTTTGCGTACCACATTGATTACCGGTTTTCCCGGCGAAAAAGAGAATGATGTGGAAGAATTAAAAGAATTTTTGAAGCATCAACGGTTTGACCGTGTTGGCATCTTCACTTACAGTCATGAAGAAGGCACCAACAGTTTTGCTTTAACAGATGATGTGTCCGCTGAAGAAAAAGAAAAAAGGGCACAGGAAATAATGGAAGTGCAGCAGGAAATTTCTTTTGAGCTGAACCAGGAAAAAATCGGTAAAACTTTCAAAACTTTAATTGATAAAAGAGAAGCAGGCCGTTATTTGGGCCGTACTGAATTTGATTCAGTGGAAGTGGATAATGAAGTAGTCATTCATTCACCCAAGAAACTTCCTATTGGTGAATTTATAAATGTAAAAATCACCAAAGCCTATGACTATGATTTGGAAGGGGAACTTTCTATCTAAACGGGCCTTTCAGGTTCCCTTGCTTTTATCAACTGCTCATTGCCTTCACAAACTCATAAATAGCCTGTTGCGCAGCCAGCGGGGCTTTATCAGAACCTGCCCGTTGATTATCCAGGGCGGTATTTACCATCACTGCTTTTGTATTATCATTCAGTTGTAGCTGAAGAATATGATTTAGTTCTTCGCCAAACTTTGTATCATATAAGGGGAACACAACTTCTATGCGGCTGTGCAGGTTGCGGTTCATCCAGTCGGCGCTGCCCATATAGTATTGCGGTTCGCCGTTATTATGAAATACAAAAACCCGTGCATGCTCCAGGTAGCGGTCTACAATGCGGAGAATTTTGATATTGTTGCTTTGTCCTTCCACTCCCGGCGCCAGGCAGCATATACTTCGGACGAGTAATTGCACTTTTACACCTGCCCGGCTGGCTTCATACAATCTCTCTATCATGGCCCTTTCCTGCAGGTTATTCAGTTTAATGATAATACCGGCGGGCCGTCCTTTTTTTGCATTCTTTATTTCCCGTTCTATCAGCTTATCAAACCGTTTTATCATATTGAATTGCGATACCAGCAGGTGCTGAAAAGGTATTTTCATATAGTCTGCCGGTTGTTTGCGGCTTTGCAGATATTCAAACAACCACTCAAGCTCAACACCCAATTCTTTATCGGAAGTAAAGAACACATGGTCTGTATAAAACCGGCCGGTAGCTTCATTAAAATTACCAGTGGCCATGAAGGAGTAATTTTTCCATTCTTTATTTTCCACCCGTTTCACCAATGCAACTTTGGCATGCACCTTTAACCCTGGTATACTGTTGATGATTTTAATGCCGGCAGTTTTCATCTTTTTGCTCCACTTAAGGTTATTGGCCTCATCAAATCTTGCTTTTAATTCTACAAACACTGTTACTTTCTTCCCATTCTTCGCTGCACTTATCAGGGCATTTACTATATGCGAATCAGCTGCCACCCGGTAAAGGGTAACGTATATTTCTTTCACAGCAGGGTCAATGGCGGCTTCATTAAAGAAGCGAAGGATATAGTTATAGGAGTGATAGGGGAGGTGGAGCAATTTTTCTTTCTCGGTAATACTTTGAAAAATGGAACGGTGATTATCAAACCCGGGATGTGCCACAGATGGCCAGTTAGGATATGTCAGTTTTCCTTTTGCGGGGTTTGGCAAGCTTCCAAGGTCTTTCAGGTTATGGTAACGTCCGCCTTTGGCCAGTTCTTCATTGCGCAGCATTAAACATTTTTGTACAAAGTCTCTTACTGCTTCAGGCATAGTTTGGTCATATAGCAAACGGGTAGCATGTCCCACATCTCGTTTCTCCAGTTGCCTTTCTATTTTTTCTGCAATGTCGCCGGTAAATTCATCTCCGATACTCATTTCAGCATCACGGGTCAGTTTCACACTCCAGCTTCCCTGTATGGTAAAGCCTGGAAATACTTCCTGCAGGTTCTCCCGTATTACATCATCAAGGAAAAGAATATAATTATCATCTCCCAGCATAGGCAGTTCAAAAAAACGGGGAAGATTGGCTGAGGGGATATTCAGCACCGCATACAGATGCTCCCCGGGCTGGCCGGCAGCTTCCATATCCACTATAAAATACAGTGCATTGTTCTCCAAAAAAACAGAAGGTTCATTTTCATTTCTTAAAATAACAGGTTGAAGAAAAGACAGGACTTTCGACAGGAAATATTCTCTTACCGTTTCTTTATGCTCCTCACGGATAGTGTTGTTATAGTAAAGCCAGATATGGTTTGCGGCAAGTTCAGGCAAAATTTGCTTTGTCAATATGCCCCCAAACTCTTCCAGCTGCTGATGAACGGTATTTTGAACCTGCTCTACCAGGTTCTTTGGATATTCCTGTGTTATAGATATTTTTTTGGACTCAATGCTGGTAAAGGCAAAAATAGAAGGCATCCTCACCCGGAAAAATTCGTCCAGGTTGGAAGAAAAAATGGATAAAAAAGAAATGCGGCTGTAAAGCGGAACGGTTTTGTCCGCTGCTTCCATCAGCACCCGGTGATTGAAACTGAGCCAGCTAAGGTCACGGTTCAGGAAAATGTATTTATTGTCTTCTGCCATAGAAAAGGTTTCTTGAAATGAAGATAATGTTTTTTTTCGCTGTTTCTTTCTTCCTTTCAATGCCTGCTATTACAATAAAAATTGAGAAGGTGGCGGGATAAATTGATTGAAATATGGAATTATAAAAAAATTAACCCGAAAAAAGAAAAAATCATAATGATTCAAAGCCAATATTCGTATGCTTGCAGGAAGTTATGCGGCCGGCACTTCTTATCATACTCGCTTCTTTAGTAATGACAGCGGGGACTGAATTACATCAGTTCTTTCGCATCCCTGTTTTAATAAATCATTACTGGCATCACCGGCAGGAAAATCCATCCATCACATTACTGGAATTTCTGAAACTGCATTACGCTGATAATCACCCGGACGATAAGGATGAAAGTGAAGATGCTGCCCTGCCATTCAAATCTGCGGGAGCCCTAAACCACATTGATATTCCATTAATAGCTGGCCGGGAAATTCTAAATAAACCTTACATTGATATAGCCGTGACAATAAGCATACGGCGTTGTGAGGGTGTTCCCTGCCACAGGTCTTTTTCTATTTTTCGTCCCCCTCGTTTTGTGTAGCCGATACCCGGCTATAAACTATCCGGCAGTAATGAAACTGCCGGCAATTAATTTATTGAATATACTAAATCAAAAAAAATGAACGAAGCACAAATTCACCTGGCGTTAAATCATGCGCCAATATTCCTGTCCATTATAGGTAGCGGCATTCTTTTGTTGGGGATCATCAAAAAAAATGATGCCTTCAGAAACCTTTCATTATACCTGCTGGTAGCCGCCGCCCTCTTCACGGCACCTGTTTTTCTCACTGGTGAAGGCGCTGAGGAGCTGGTGGAACATTTACCCGGCGTAAATGAGCCTGCTATTGAAAAACATGAAGACATGGCGAAAATATCGCTCATTATTATCATAATAACCGGTACAATGGCATTGCTTGGACTTATTCTAAAAAAGAATGCAAGCATGGCAAAAATTGTTTTTGCAGCTGCCCTGGTTTTTTCACTGGCTTCATTTGGTAGCCTGGTACAAACTGCTCATCTCGGAGGCCTTATCCGGCACAGCGAAATACAAAATAGTGCTACCTCCGGCGAAAATGCTAACGAAAATGGTGAAGAAGATGATGATGATGATAAAGGGAAAAGGAATCTTGCTGATACTACCGGATCTTTAACTACCGATAGTCTTCAGCAAAAAGAAGAAAAGAGTGAAAAGGGGAAAGAAAAAAAAGATGATGATGATGATTGAAGAATAAATAATGCGAACGAGGGCTCCGGCCCTCTTTCGTATTTGACACATTCTTTACTGATAATATGGGGAAACGAAGGAGAAAAAATAAGTTGACAGTAGGATAAAAAAAGCCATCCCGATAAGTCGTTGGGATGGCTTTCAATTTATCAAAGCAAATATTTACTGTATTACCACAGATCCATCCGCCAGTTTCTTACCCGTTCTGTCGAATAATACAACACGATAAATTCCTCTGCCATGTTGCCGCATATCCACATTCATTATTTGATATGGGCTGCTGATGGCATAACCCCGGTTGTAAACCTGTGCCCCTTTGGAATCATAAATAACCAGCCTGTTTTGTACATTGGTACCGGTGGTATAGTACCTGACATTGAACTGACCACTGTTAGGACTTGGATAAATGAACAGCCTGGTAGTTGCTGAATCTGAAATGGCCAGAGCAGCAGATGTATTACTGCAGGGCAAGCCGGTAGTGTTTGTAACAGTAACGGTGTAACTGCCCACATCCTCTAAATCAATACCAGTTAATGTAGTTGTGGTGGCGCCACTTATCAGCACCCCATTTTTATACCATGCATAGTTATAACTGCCGGGGGGAGGTGTTACATTAGCTGTTAATGTAGTAATCAACCCCGGGAACAAACTTGTATAAGGCGATGCTGTGATATTAACTGACGGATTTGGACTTACTGAAACAGCAGTGGATGATGATGCAGCTGAACATCCGGCAGCACTTGTAACGGTTACGGAGTAATTGCCTGTACTGCTAACTGTGACAGATTGTGTGGTAGCGCCGGTATTCCATAACCAGGAACTTCCTGCTGATGCAGTTAATACAACATTACTTCCCTGGCAGAAAGTGAGAGGGCCGCCGGCAGTAATATTAGCAGCGGGCAGGGCATTAACGGTAACAGTTGTTGCTGGCGAATTGCTGATACAACCACCAGCTTGAGTTACTTGTACGGTATAGTTAGTAGCACCTATCGGGCCATTCAATGTTATTGATTGTGTGGTGGCACCATTGCTCCACAAATAAGAAGTACCTGCATTCGCTGTCAGCACTACACTACCTCCCTGGCAGAATGTAATAGCACTGCCTGCACTGATAACGGCAGGAGGGTTAGGGTTAACCGTAACACTTGTGACAGCAGAGGTAGCACTGCAACCGGATGCATTGGTAACTGTAACAGAATAATTACCAGAAGTACTTACTGTGATAGATTGTGTAGTAGTCCCATTGCTCCAAAGCCATGAACTGCCTGCTGAAGCTGTAAGCACCACATTTAATCCCTGGCAAAATGTAGTAGCTCCACCGGCTGTAATGTTGGCAGCAGGAACAGGGTTTACTGTAACAACTGTAGTTGGTGAAGTGCTGATACAACTGCCCGTTGTTACTGTTACACTAAATGAGCCGGAAGCAGAAACTGTGATAGATTGTGTGATAGCGCCATTGCTCCATGAATAAGATGTGCCAGCGTTGGCTGTTAATACCACACTGCCTCCCTGGCAGAAAGTAGTATTGCCACCTGCAGCGATAGAAGCCGCCGGCACTTGTGTTATAGTTAATGTAACTGCCGTTCTCGTAATACTTTCACAGCCACTTGCATCGTTTCTGCTGGCAGCATGATAAGTAACAGTGCCGGCAGAATTTAAAGTAGGACTTGCCACAACCGATCCACCAGTTGGTGCATTATACCATACCACAGTATGTCCTGCTGTCACAGTGGCTGTAGCAGTTAATGTTGGAATTGGGTCTCCGGGGCAAACTGTTTGTGACTGGTTACCACCACTGGTGGGTGCGGCAATAGAGGCACTTCCCACTGTAACTGCCAAAGTAGAGGTGGGGGTATTGCAAGTGCCGTTACCAGCAAAAACAGTTACGTTGCCATTGGAGCTTCCGGCGAGATAATTAATAGTGATAGAATTGGTACCCTGACCGCTTGCAATGGTAGCACCCGGAGGAGCTGTCCATGTGTAAGTAGTGGCACCGGTTACAGCAGCTATATTATAAGGAACACCGGAAGGTGTGCCGCAAACAATTGTCTGACCGGAAATGGATCCGATAGCTCCCAAACCACCACCGCCACTGGAAATGGTACCGTTGATGGCATTGGCCCTTTCACTTTCGGAAAGGGTTGTATTGTTTTTTGCCCTGATTGTAAACCACATGTTCGCACCGGGAGTTAATCCGGTAGCGGTGTGGGTAGTACCTGTAATATTGGAAGAAAGGATTACAAATTGACCCGTTGCAGCATCGAGTCGGTAAATATCATAATGTGTAGCATTGCTAACAGTATTCCAGGTAAAACTTATTTCACCGGAGCTGCAACCAGCACTGCCTGCAATAGCAAAACCAGTAACAGTGCCTAATATTTTAAAATTAACATTACTCACATCCGTGATGGCTCCACTGGATATCCTTACTAATGCAGTAGAAGTATTGGCCGTTGGAACTGTCCATGCAAGACGTGTCGTTGCTGGTGGAACAGTGGTTGAAAGAGTTGTCCAGCTACCGCCATTATCTAATGAATACTCAACAGTCTGATTACCGGTTACACCGGCATTATCCCATGTAATAGTTTCAGATGAACCCGGATTGAAAGACTCATTGCCATTTGGATAAATAACTTCAATGTATGGCATATCTATATTCCATGTTAACGCATATTGCTGATTGGGTCCTGTTGGAACAGCGAAGCCATTTACTCTTAGTGTAAATTCTCCTGAAGGGGGATTACTGATTGTTACCTGCTCAATATTACTCACATTATCTACTCCGGTTGTTGCAGTATTGGCAGGGTTTACCGGATCAAGTATCCAGGGCAGGGAAGTGGTAGCCCCGTTAATAACTGAAAGGTTAAGATTATTAACCAATGCAGGGTTAGCATTGGCAGCCCCCGCCGGATCGTTCCAGGTAAGCATTACCCGTAAACGGGCTGCACCAGACGGCACCGAAATATTGATATCATTGGTAGCCCCTGTAGCCACTGTATTCAGTGCATAGCGGTTTTCTTCCAGTATCCGTACTGCCTTCAAGGCGTTGATACGACCATAGCCAAACTTATAATCGGGACCGGGATTGCCAAAATCATCAGCTCCGTTCAACACGGTATTTTTTATTAATGTGGATGGGGGCAGTGCATCTGCATTTAGTTGCTTGTAGCGCTGTACCAGTAATGTTACCGAACCCGACACTCCTGGTGTAGCCATTGACGTACCACTATTGAGAGCATATGCATTATTCGGCATAGTGGACCACACATTGGAACCAAAAGAACTGATTTCAGGTTTTACCCTTCCATCCTGTACAGGTCCGAAACTGCTGAAGCTTGTCATTACATCTGAGGCGGTAACAGCCGCTACAAGAATATTATTTTTTGCTGATTTGCCGCTTGAAGTAATGGAGTACCAGCCGCCTGAGCAGGCAGCTTGTGAATTACCTGCTGAATGACAATGCAGGTGAAAAGGAAAATTATTCAGGTTAATATCTGTTTCCCGGCTGGTATTAGAATATATCACACCGGATCCGTTCAACGAACAGGTAAGGGTGCTTCCGTAGGAATGGCTGCTGACAATAAGATTGTTGGCAGGAATACCCGCAGCCATTTCTGTTTGGATATTACCACTGAAGTTGTAAGAAAAAAGGCTGGCATTCGGGGCCATACCCCTTGCTGTCTGATCCCTGAGGCCACGGCCGAGAATAGTTCCGCTGCAGTGGGTAGAGTGTGTGGATACAGCAGTAGCTTCCACCTGGGTTACTCTTCCGGCAGGTAAGAAATCAATATGTGCACCAATGGCGCCTTCATCCCAGATGCCAACATTCACACCATCACCTTTCAGATTTCTTACACCATCATTCAGATTGTTTACCCGGTGCAATGTTCTCCCCAATGTATTTTCCACCTGGTTGGGGGCTTCAACAAACTCAACCCACTGAACGAAGGGCAGGGCAACAAGGTTTTTTGCATCAGCCTGTGAAACCCGGATAGTAAATCTTCTGAATACTTGTGCATCTTCCAGGATGAGGGCATTTAGCGACAATAGTGAACTGCCGATTTTGTCTGCACTTATTTTTTCATAAGTAATGACGTTTACATCCACATAGTTCAGGATTTTTATTGCATGTACAGGAATTTCTCCTCTTAATAATGCAGGGACAGTTTTTTGTTCGCTGGTAAACCGGAATACACTGCGGATGTTGAATGACTTGAGGCTGCTGAGGTCAGCAGTAGCCGGAACGGAAGCGGTATAAGCATAATTTGGAATATAATCTACCAGGTATATACCTGCAGCATTAAGCCTGTCCTTTGTTGCCTGGTCAGGCAGGGCATTGAACTGAAGGGTGACATAGTGCCTGTCACCAAACAAACTTTTTTCGAAAAGAAATGAATTTTTTGACAGGCTATTTACATTCTCAGCAGGAATAAACTTTCCTGAATTGAGCAGGATGCTATAATCATTTTTTTCCTGGGCAAATAAAAGACCCGGAAACAAAATAAAAAAGAACAGCCTTGTAAGGAGGGTAAAAATCCGTTTCATTAAAGTTANNCAGTTATCTTCGCCTGCCTAATTTAAAGCGAATTTATGAAACAGGAAGAATTGCTGGCGCAGCGGAGCAGTAACAAATGCGAATTATGCGGGGCGGCAGAAAACCTAAAGATATATGAAGTGCCACCGGCAACGGGCAATGCGGATGATTCTATTTTGATATGCCCTAAATGCCTGGCACAAATAGAAAAGAAAGAAGAATTAGAAACTACGCACTGGCTTTGCTTAACCACCAGCATGTGGAGTGAGGTGTCTGCCGTGCAGGTAATGGCATGGAGGATGCTGAACCGCTTACGGAATGAAAGCTGGGCTGCCGAGAATCTTGATATGCTCTACCTTGACGATGAAAAACTAGCCTGGGCAAAAGCCACCGGCGATCATGAGAACGATGCGTCTGTTGACTTGCACAAAGATTGTTTCGGTGCCATACTCCAAAGTGGCGATAATGTAGTACTCACAAAATCATTAGATGTAAAAGGTTCTGCGGTGAATGCAAAAGTAGGAACCGTGGTACGCAATATCCGCCTTGTAGCAGATAATACAGCACAGATAGAAGGGAAAATAGAAGGGCAGACGATTGTGATACTGACGAAGTATTTGAGGAAGCAGGGTGGATAGTTTTTTTTGCTTGGCAGGCGAGTCTCACAGCGTTGCAATGGGTGAGGGGTGGACTCGCCGTGCTACGGAGTTGTTTTTATGATTTATGCCGAGTCCACTATACACATAGCCGGGCGGTGAGACCCGGCCGGGGAAAAAAAGTTCGCATACTTCATCGTTGCTCACATAATTGAATTGTATTGGCTGATTCAGTGCTGAACCTGATTCGGCTTATCTTGTTGGTCTTGTCGTAATAAAGCAATAAAATACCATAGGAGGTACCGAAAGCATCCCAGCTTACATCTTTGATAATTGGATGACCCAGCCATTTGAACAAATTGTTACGGGTGGCACCCATGAGCGGAATGCTGAGTTTTCCTTTGAAAGCCGGCCCGATTTCAATGTAGTTTCTTGCGGTATAGAAATAAATATCCTTGTTTTTATAGAAAACATTACCCCCGCAGCGGGAAGAAACCGATTCATCTTCAGTGCTGGTGAAACAGGGAAATTTTTCTTTGACCTGGCCGATGGTGGA